>Ga0182739_1000909_pt1 | contig 33658 bp, 35 predicted proteins | sample eDN5th30CBELigBY_FD_128873 | JGI IMG/M metagenome (GOLD analysis project Ga0182739, IMG submission 128873) | Enriched backyard soil microbial communities from Emeryville, California, USA - eDNA 5th pass 30_C BE-Lig BY (version 2) (version 2) | ecosystem: Environmental > Terrestrial > Soil >... | reverse complement strand
GGGAATCGCTTTGCCACTGATTGGTGCTGCGAACACCAGTGCCGAATTGATGGTGTTGGCCACGGGGGCTGGCTCGCTGATGTTTTCACACGTCAATGATACCGGGTTTTGGATGTTTAAAGAATATTTTGGCCTAAGCATCCGCGATACCATCTTGTCCTGGTCGCTTATGGAAAGTGTTGTATCTGTTGTCGGGTTACTGGGGGTATTAGTATTGGACATGTATATATAGACGGGCTTTTCCGTAAAAAATGTGATACAGCCGCGAAATACTTGAAGATTCCAGTAGTTTTGGCTGGCAAAAGACTGTATATTTAAGTCTTTTTAGGTTACAGGCCTAGGCCAACACCTAACTTTCAGATACTAAAATGAACAAAAAGTACTTATATATCGCTATAGCCGTAGTCGCTGTGGCCGTTGTCAGTTATTGGCTTACACGCAGCCCCAAACCCAAAGTTGCGGCACCCGAACAAGCGCAAAGCAGTGGAACGATGGAGGTCAATGCTATTGTGGTTGAGCCTCGTGCCTTTTCCAACATCATCACGTTGTCGGGTTCTATTGAGCCTAATGAACAGGTTCAAATCCGCAGTGAGGTGTCGGGTATTGTAAGAGCGTTGTCGTTTCGTGAAGGATCGGCTGTGCAAAAAGGTCAGGTACTGTTGCGTATAGACGATTCGGAATTGCAAGCGCATCTCATCCAGGCACAGAGCAGTGAGCAACTGGCCGAAGATAATGAAAAGCGCGCGCGGCTCTTGTTAGAAAAGGAAGCCATCAGTCAGCAGGAATATGATGTGGCCCATGCCGATTACGAATCGGCCAAAGCTCAAACCGAGCTTGTGCGTGCCCAGATAGCAAAGACTACTGTCCGAGCCCCGTTTTCGGGTAAGATTGGCCTCCGATCGATTTCTGAAGGTGAGTACCTGACGCCCTCAACGGTGGTGGCCAATTTGCTGAGCATTGATCCGGTTAAGGTGTTGTTTTCCGTTCCCGAAAAATACAGTAATCAAATTAAGGCGGGGCAGGCGCTGACATTTAGCGTAAGCGGATCGGAAATACGGTACCATGCTGAGATTTATGCGATCGAACCCGGCGTAGATGCGGCTACCCGAACCATAAGCATTCGTGCGATTGCCGCTAATCCGGAGGAGCAACTGGTTCCCGGTGCTTTTGCCCGCATCGAATTGTCCTTAAACCACACAGAAAATGCGGTGCTGGTTCCGACCGAAGCAGTCATTCCGGTGCAAAACGGCAAACAAGTATTTTTACTCAAAGATGGCAAGGCTGTGGCAACACCGGTAGAGGCTGAAAACCGAACCCGGACCGATGTATTGATTACCGACGGCGTTGGTATCGGCGATACGGTGCTTACTTCGGGCATTATGTCGCTCGCGGATGGCATGGCAGTAACCGTAAAGGTCGATAAATAGGACTAAATAATAAGCATATGAGTCTCTCTACAACCAGTATCAAAAGGCCGGTTCTCACCATTGTGATGAACCTGATGCTTATTCTGTTCGGCGTTATCGGATACACATTTTTAGGTGTCCGGGAATTCCCGTCGATAGATCCGCCAATCGTGTCGGTGCGGACCAATTACGCGGGGGCCAACCCAGATATAATCGAATCCCAGATTACGGAACCGCTGGAGCGTTCAATTAACCAGATTGACGGAATTCGTAACATATCTTCATCCAGTAGCCAGGGTTCCAGCCGCATTAATATTGAATTTGTGTTGAGTAAAGACCTGGAAGAAGCCGCCAATGATGTGCGGGATAAGGTTTCTCAGGCCATGCGCAGCTTACCGCAGGATATCGATGCCCCGCCGGTGGTATCTAAAGCTGATGCAGATTCCGATCCAATCCTTGTGATGACCGTCCAAAGCGAATCGCGAACGCCTCTGGAACTCGGCGAGATTGCGGATAATGTGATAGCTCAACGCTTGCAGACATTGCCTGGGGTGAGTTCTGTACAGATTTGGGGCGAAAAGCGTTATGCGATGCGTTTATGGATTGATCCGATGCGGCTTTCGGCTTACGGACTTACACCATTGGACGTGCGTAACGCGCTGAACCGGCAGAACGTCGAACTCCCTTCGGGTAAAATTATGGGAGAAAACACCGAATTGGCGATAAAAACCGTTGGAAATCTCACGACCGAAGAAGAATTTAATGACCTGATAATCCGATCGGAAGGGGACCGGATTATCAGGTTCGGCGATATCGGTACCGCAGTACTTGGTCCACAGCAGTTGGAAAGCGAATTCAGGGAGTCTAATTCGGTCATGGCCGCGATGGCGATTATCCCCCAGCCCGGAACCAATTATATTGATATTGCCAATGCGTTTTATGAGCGGATGGAACAGCTCAAAAATGAAGTGCCTTCCGACATTGTGATGGATATAGCAATAGATAATACGCTATTTATCAAACGCTCTGTTATCGAGGTGGCAGAGACGATCGTCATCGCATTGGTGCTGGTGATTTTGATTATCTTTCTCTTTTTCCGCGACTGGGCCATTGCATTCAGGCCGTTGATTGATATTCCCGTATCATTGATTGCCACATTTTTCGTCATGTACCTGTTCGGATTCTCGATCAATGTGCTGACGTTACTCGCTATTGTATTGGCTACCGGATTGGTCGTTGACGACGGTATTGTGGTGACCGAAAATATTTACAAAAAAGTGGAAGAGGGGATGTCGCCAATCATGGCGGCTATTAAAGGTGCAAACGAGATTTTCTTTGCCGTGATCTCCATTTCTGTAACGCTTGCTGCAGTGTTCTTGCCGGTCATGTTTATGGAGGGTTTTGTGGGGCGATTGTTCCGAGAATTTGGAGTGGTCATCGCTTCCGCGGTCTTAATTTCGGCATTTGTTTCGCTGTCCCTTACGCCGATGTTGAATGCATACCTCATGCGCCGTGGTGCAAAGCATTCGTGGTTTTATACGGTTACGGAGCCCTATTTTGTCAAGATGACAACGGGGTATGCGCGCTCACTCATGCGTTTCATGCGCGCCAAATGGGTAAGCTTTCCGATTTTGGCGGTTTGTTTTGCCCTTATCGGATGGTTTTGGGTGCACCTGCGCAAGGAGACGGCGCCTTATGAAGACCGTAGTTTGTTGCGTGCGAACGTGACCGGCCCGGAGGGCAGTACATTTGAGTACATGGACAGATTCATGCTAGAATTGATTCAGCTTGTTAATGACTCCGTTCCGGAGAAGGGAGTCAATATGGTTAACACGTCACCCGCCTTTGGCGGGTCCGGTTCGGCTAATACCGGCATGATGCGTATCGGCCTCGTACCGCCTGAAGATCGGGAGCGTTCGCAGGAGGAAATTGCCGAGGCATTGTCAAGGCAAACCAGCCGGTATACTGAAGCACGTACATTTATTTCCCAGCAGCCCACAATATCGGTGGGCAGGAGAGGGGGCATGCCCATCCAATACATCATTCAAGCGCCGAACTTTGGAAAGTTGGAGGAGAAGATTCCGGAATTTATGGATCGCGCTATGGTAGATCCGACATTTGCCAATGTGGACGTTAACCTCAAGTTTAACAGACCCGAGCTCAACGTAAGTATTGATAGAGATAAGGCGCAAAGTTTAGGGGTGTCGGTGCTGGATGTTGCGCAGACGTTGCAACTTTCGTTGAGCGGACAGCGATTTGCGTATTTTCTGATGAACGGTAAGCAATATGAGGTAATCGGTCAGTTCTCCGATCAGGATCGGAGCTCCCCGCTTGACCTGGCAACTATTTTTGTGCGTAGTAGTACCGGCGAATTGATACAATTGGATAACCTCGTTGATATGGTCGAGCAAAGCAGTCCGCCGCAATTGTACCATAATAATCGGTTTATGTCGGCTACGGTTTCTGCTTCGCTGGCACGCGGACAAACCATCGAAGATGGTATTAAGGCCATGGACCGCATTGCAGACGAAGTGCTTGACGATAGCTTTTCGACCGACCTGGGCGGGGAATCCCGGGATTTTCAGGAGAGCAGCTCAAATGCAATGTTTGCTTTTGGTTTGGCACTGTTGCTGGTCTATTTAATCCTTGCAGCCCAGTTTGAAAGTTTCCTAGATCCGGTCATTATCATCCTTACCGTACCCATGGCGGTGGCAGGGGCAATGCTTTCGCTTTGGCTTACGGGGCAATCGTGGAATATCTTTAGCCAGATAGGTACGGTGATGCTTATCGGGCTAGTCACCAAAAACGGCATTCTTATCGTCGAATTTGCCAATCAGCTGAAAGAACGTGGCAAACCGGTACGACAGGCGATTATCGAAGCTGCCGAAGCCCGGCTTCGACCTATTCTCATGACAAGCCTGGCGATTTCCCTCGGCGCCCTGCCTATCGCTATGGCTTTTGGTGCAGCCGCTACCAGCCGCATCGGAATGGGCGTGGTCATTGTTGGCGGCACGATGTTTTCATTGATACTTACTTTATATATCATTCCGGCAGTATACGCGATGTGGTCACGAGAATACAAACCCAATCCGGATCTCGAAGAGGCCAAACGCGTGGAGGAAGCAGTATTGGCTGGTGAACATTCGTTATGAAGAGATTGATTATTATTGCCGTTTTTTTCATCCCGCTGTGTGGGATAAGTCAACCTATCCTTACGATGGAAGAGGCGGTTGCTATTGCGCTGGAAAATAATTATGACATTCGGCTGATGGCTAAAGATGCCGACGTGGCTACCAATAACGTGCATGTTGGTAATGCCGGCATGCTGCCGACGGTTAGTGGTGATGTATCTGCTGCAGCCAGTATTCAAAACACGACCCAAACCCTTCTTAGTGGAGAAACCCGTGCACTGCGCGGGGCCAGAAGTCGGTCGATGGCTTATGGGGTAAGTTTGGATTGGACGATTTTCGATGGTTTGCAGATGTTTACCCGGTATGACCAACTTAAAGCACTGCAGGCGCTGGGTGAGGCAAACCTGAAAGCTGCGATCTTGTCGACGGTGTATGAGGTCGTGAGCGGATACTTTGATTTGGTGCAGCAACAGCAGCTGATTAAGGCGACACAAACCGCCCTGGAGCTATCTGCTTTTCGCCACCAGACAGCAGAAAACCGGTACCAGATTGGCCGGGCCTCCAAATTGGAAGTGTTGGCTGCCAGTGTTGACCTCAATACAGACACCACTAACTTATTGCGGCAACGTGACCTCTATCGGACAACGCAGATTAGGCTTAACGAACTACTCGCGCGTGACGTGAATGCCGACTTTACGGTTGCAGACACTATCCTGATAGCTAGTGATCTCCATTATGAAACACTGGCCGGCCAGGCGAAACAACTGAACCCGACATTGCAGTCGGCGTTGGTTAATCACCGGATTAGCCAGTTGGAGTTGAAACGTGTTAAAGGAGAGCGGTATCCGGTAGTAAGTGTTTCATCGGCCTATACGCGCTCGCAGTCGGCGGCAGAATTAGGTTTTTCCACCCGGTCGCGAAACAATGGGCTCAATTATGGAATCGCTGCATCGATGAATATATTCAACGGATTTACGCAGCGCAGGAACGAACGAAATGCCGAGTTGATGCTGGATGCTGCGGAAATCGAAGTGGATAGAATCGAGGAGAATATAGATGCACAACTATTGGCTGCATATCAGACCTACCTAATGAACCTGGAGTTGGTACGGCTGGAGGAGCGGAATAAGGATATTGCCCGGGAGAACATGGATATTACCCTCGATAAGTTCAAGCTGGGAAGTATCGCTCCGGTGGAATTCCGTGAGGCACAACGTAACTTTGTAGATGCCAGTACCCGATACAGTACTGCTCAGTACCAGGCTAAGTTGGCTGAAATAACGTTGAAGCAGATAGCGGGTGTGCTTGAGGGTGAGGGGCAATGAGGTTTTCAACCATAGCAACTAAATTTGCTTTTATAATGTGCTATTGTATAACATCGCAAATTTTGCTAAATTTGATACCCCAAGTGCTGATACAATAAAGTGATTCAATGATATTAGTAGCAGATAGCGGTTCGTCACAATCGGATTGGATGCTGGCACTTCCCGACGGCAAGCGGTTGGCATTTACGACGAAAGGCCTGAACCCGTTTTTTGTGAATGAAAAGGATATTGCAAAGATTATTCAGAATGCAGACGAGATACTCCCTCACGCGGAACGGGTAACGGAGGTTTATTTTTTTGGATCGGGTTGTACAAGTCCGGATAGACGAGAAATGGTTTCCAATGCATTATCGCAGCTATTTACCAATGCATTTATTTCGGTCGAAACGGACTTGATTGGAGCAGCATATGCGACGTGTGGAAACAGGAAGGGATACATTGCGACACTGGGAACCGGATCTGACGTCAGCTTTTTTGACGGGGAGGAAGTGCTCCCTACGCAACAGGGTATTGGTTACGTGCTCGGCGATGAGGGTTCGGGAGTGTGGTTTGGAAAACAATTGGTAACTCGATTTTTGTATGGTTCCATGCCAGCCGACCTGGCTGCAGAGTTTGATGCAAAATACCGGCTCAACAAAGAAATCGTTATCAAAAATGTATACCAGCGTGCTACTCCGAATGCTTACCTGGCTTCATTTACCCTTTTTATGGCGGCATACCGAGACCACCCTTTTATAGATGAGCTGCTTAAGAAAGGTTTCACTGCGTTTATTACGACAAATATAAGACCGTTTCCCGACCATGGTGACTACGTATGCCATTTCGTGGGATCAGTGGCTTATTTTTTTGTTGAGCAATTGCGGGAAGTATGTGAACAACGCGGTGTTAAGATGGGTAAAGTCTTGAGCCGGCCGATCAACGAGTTGTTTAATTACATTGTCCAGCGCGAGAAGAATTATGAAATACATGCCTGACAGTGGCACTGGGCGGATTCACAATAGGAAATGACGTAAAATAACAAGATATGAACCCGACATGATTAAAATAATCATAAGCACACAGGGCAGTGATTATCTTTAATCATTCAAAGGCTCTATCTGACTATTAAAAAACAAAAAATAAACAGATGAAAGTAGCAATTTTAATGTTAGGTGCGATGATGATTGGCGTACCTGCAGACAATGTGTATCAATTTACCGTCACATCGATAGATGGCAAAGAGATTAACCTTTCTCAATTCGAGGGGAAAAAGCTGTTGCTGGTAAACACGGCCTCCGAGTGCGGGTTTACCAAACAATACGCTGGGTTACAAGAGTTGTCGGAAAAATATGGCGATAAGGTGGTAGTCATCGGCTTTCCCGCGAATAATTTTGGCGGACAGGAACCTGGAAGCAATGCGGATATTCAGGGGTTCTGCGAGAAGAACTTCGGCGTGACGTTTTTGCTGGCTGAAAAAAGCAGTGTGAAAGGGAAAGACATATCGCCGTTGTTCGCGTATCTGACAGCCGCTGAAAATCCCGATTTTACCGGTGAAATCAAGTGGAATTTTGAGAAATTCTTGATTGACGAACATGGCAAGCTTGTTCATCGTTTCCGCTCTGCGACAGAGCCGATGAGCGATACCATCGTCAGTGAATTGTAGGCCCCACTTATTCGGGCCGATAAAAACACGTGCGGCAACGTGGTTCATAGCTATCTTTTTCGCCCACGAGTAGTTGTTGACTATCTTTGGTAATCCGGTAGGAATAGTTGGCTGGTGCACCGCAGTGTACACATACGGCGTGTACCTTGGTGACATGCTCGGCAATAGCCATGAGCGATGGTACCGGCCCAAACGGCTGTCCCTTGAAATCCATATCCAGGCCAGCTACGATTACCCGTATTCCCGCATTTGCGAGTTTTGTGCATACCTCGGGCAATTCATCATCAAAGAATTGTGCTTCATCAATGCCAACCACTTTTGCAACGCTTCCGAGCAACAGAATGGTAGATGAGTGGTCTACCGGCGTTGAAGGGATGCTGTTGTTATCGTGCGATGTGATGTCCGTATCGTGGTACCGTGTGTCCATCGCAGGCTTGAAAATCTCCACTGGAAGTTTGGCAAGCTGTGAGCGGCGCACTCGGCGGATGAGTTCCTCGGTTTTGCCAGAGAACATTGAGCCGCAAATCACTTCAATACTCCCATAAAACGTATCCTTATGTACCAACCGACCTTCTGAAAAAAACATGGTATGTTTGTTATATACACGGAAATTACAATTAATTGTAGTTCCGGGGCCCGCTAATATCAGAATTTAATGTTAATTTTGAATCATCTTCATCGGCATACGTTTTAGTAATATGGCAACAAAGCAGCAACTTTTAGAGAAAATAGCGGATTTACTCAAGGATATTAACAGTCAATTTGGCGATTTGGAAAATGATTCGGTGGCGGGCGATAGGTTGAAGACCGATCTTTTTGAGGCTACGGTCAGTTATTTTGCCGCAAATGTAGCTGTTTACAATAAGTTGCAGAAAATCGAAACAGAGGAGCCATCACAGCCGACGCTGGGCTTTGAAGCTGCCGAATCGCGGGATGATGATCGTGATGACGATGTTGATATGGACGCTCCACAAGAAATTGTTTTCACACCGGGTATTGAAGCGGCGGAAGAGTACACTTCTTCTATGGATGAGAACGTGGCGGATACCGGGACGGACCATACGGACGATAGTAGTGATGGGGAGCAGGAAATGGACGACGACGAAACGACGGATGACGACTCGGCAGCTATGGATAACGATGAAACGGCCGATGCGGATGATGACGGCGAAACGGTCAATGCCGTTGACGATGATGTAGCGGCTGAGGATGACCTGGGGGAGCGCAGAACGGATGATGAAGCTAGCGAGCAAACGCGAGCTGATGACGAAGAAGAAGCGGAAGTCGCCGAAATGGGAGATCAACCGGTTTCGGAAGAAGTTGTTATCGCGGAAAAAGCTGTTGAAATCGATACTGCTAATGTTTCCGCTGTTTCCGGAGATGAAGAAAAATCATCGCGGCCACTCTCGCTAAATGAACGTCTTTCAGCCCAACGGAAAGCAGGTGGCGGTAATCCCCTGACTACAGTGGGGGGCGGAGGCGAGCGTATTTCTGATATCAAATCGGCTATCAGCCTTAATGATAAATTGCTTTTCATCAAAGATCTTTTTAATGGGTATAGCCTAGCTTATAGCGAAGCCATTGAGCTGTTGAACAGGTACGATGATTTTTCTGCAGCAGACGGTTTTCTGAAGACAAACTATGCTCAGAAGAATAATTGGGCCGATAAGCCGGAGACCGTAGACAAATTATACGCCATCCTGCGAAAGCGTTTCGGATAGCGGCCCCGTCGGTCTATCCCACTATTTTAAACTCACGGCCCCGTAGCGTGCGTTGATGCTTACTACGTTATCTACCGCTTTGTTCCAATACCCTGAGTAGCTTGCCGACGTATGACTTTCGGACTTGCTGCCGATATTGATGTGGTTGCGATCATAATCAAATCCACCGTAGCTCACCGCAACGTCAAAATTGAACGCCGCATTACTTGCTGGCCGGATATGGATATTGGAGTAAGCTGCCGCTACGCTTACTTTTTTTATTGATGGGCCGAGACCCATTTCGAATCCGCCGCTGTATCGGAGGCTGATATTGGCCCGCTGATTGATTTTGCCGACTTTCCCACCACTGGAACTCATTGCCAATGTAAGCTTCTCGGCCTCAGATAACGTAAATCCACCGTAGCGCACGGTTACGTCCCCTTCATTCAGGTATGCGACTTCCGCCTTTGAATAGCTGACCGATAACGAATTTTCCAAGCCGTTCAGTCGGCCGGCCTGCAGGCTTCCGTAGCTTACGGATATATTAACAGGGCCATCGCGATCCGACAGTTCAATGGCACCATAACGATTGGCGAGTACCAGCTCATTTTGCTGGGGTAGGTAAATGTTGTAATCTACGCGCAGGGCGCGGTCGCCCGTACCGCTCGTTAATAAGGACCACCAATTCGAATCACCCGATTCGATGGCTGTTTTGAAAGAGATTACGTTGGCCGACCGGGATTGATTAATGTGTACGCGATCGAGTGCCTCCTGCGCCCGCCGTTCGGAATTTTCGGAAGTGCGTACGGTTACGATTACCTTGACCTCATTTTTTTCCCAATTATTGATCGTGATTTTGCCATAGCTATTATCAATATTGACGGCCTGACGGTTGTTGATTGGGTAGGAATATTCGGTGACCTTTTCTTTTTGATAGCTGAAATGTGCCATCGCTTCTTCAGGTTGTTCCAGAATCTGTTGCCAATCGAGCTGGGTGATTTCCTTTGCCAACGACTTGCTGTCGTCAATGAGGGGAGTCAGATCCAGTTGTTCAAATTCGCGCGTGATATCGCGTGTATGTTGTTCCGATAGGGAAGCGAGTTTGGTCGCATCCCGCGTTAATTTGTCCCACTCAACTGACTTCAGGGCGCTATTTAGCTCATCACCAAGGTTAGTTGCCAGCTGACCAATATTCAGCACCGCCGCTCGTAACTCCCGCTGGTCTACAGACTGGGCCGAAACAATTGGTGTAAATGGCAACAATAGCCCCGAAAGGACAAGATATGACTTATATTTGTTCATCATGGGGTTGGTTTTTTGATCTGTTGACATAGTTTAATACATCCAGCTGCTGACTGAGGATATCGATTTGTGCCTGCAGGTTACGAATCATTGCCTCCAAAGTCATCTCCCTATTGGGGCTTTGTGCAAACTCCTGTTTCAACATATCATAATTGGATTCCATTTGGTTGATTACCTTTGAGAATTCTCCATATAATGCGGGGTTCGATGCGGCAATATATTCGATTGAGTCCTTTTTCTGTGTAGCCAACTGCGCATAGGCTTGTTGCGCTGCAGCCAGATCAGGGTTTATCCGGCTATAGTCCAGATAGGCCTCCCGTTTTCCATAAAAATAGATGGAAATGCCGATAACACCGACTACGAACGTGACGGCCGCTACCTTCAATACCTGCATAATCCATGCCCTCCTGCTACCCAATTTTTTGACAGGCTGATGGTCCTGGTCGTCCAATCCTTTAGCAATCCTTTGCCAAAGGTCCGAAGGGGGGGTAGCGTCGTCAAATGCCTCCCTGTTTTTTTGAATATATGATTTCAAATCCTTTTCCATGTCAGCTCCTATGCTTTTTCATTCAATTTGCTAAATAATCCAGTAACTTCCGCTTACCCCGGAGGTATTGGCTCCGGGATGTTGCTTCACTAATCTGCAAGATGTGTGCGATTTCTTCGTGATCGTACCCTTCTAATAAGTACAAGGTGAGCACGATACGATAGCCGTTGGGCAGTCTGTCAATCGCCCGCTTTATGGTGGTAACCTGTAGTTCGATGTCGCTTTCGGTGTCTTGTTCGTCTATAGGTTCTTCTCCATTTTCCAGTGATTGTATTTCCAATTTCTTTTTGCGCAACGACGATATCGACTTATTGACGACGATTTGCTTCATCCAAAGACCAAATGTACTTTCCTGGCGAAAGCTCTCCAGACGTGAAAATGCATCTATGAAAGCTTCTTGCAATACATCAGCAGCTTCAGCCTCATCCTGTACGATACGTAGGGCGGTATTATACATCGCTTTTGCGTATAAGTTATACAATTTGAATTGCGATTGACGGTCGCCCTGCTTGCAGGCGACGACCAATTCGTAATGCTTGTCAGTAAATGAAGCTTCCAACGAGTTTCGTATTATGGTGCTTTACTTGAAATTCAACCAATTTTTCCGATCAGTTATCCACACGTTTTATCCAATAGACGCAGGCTATACAGCCAATGTTGCACCGAAGAGGGAAATAATCAAATAATCAGTTGGAGTGATTATAGGCGATCGAGGGCATCTAAAATCACCCGGCATGCCGATGCAATTTCGTCATCGCTGATGATAAGCGGGGGAGAAATACGCAAAGCCGTCGCACAATGCAAAAACCAGTCGATAATTACGCCATTGGCCGCACAATACGTGCTCACGTTCGCTACCTGTTCGAAGGTGTCCAGTTGGATACATAACATTAACCCTACACCCCGGATTTCGCGGATGGAGGGGTGCTGCAGGTGTTGTCGGAAAAGCTGTGCTTTCCGTTCTACGTCCGCGATCAGGTGTTCGTCCAGAATAACATGGAGTGATGCCAGTGCAGCGGCACAACTTACGGGGTGGCCACCAAAGGTGGTAATGTGGCCCAGCATCGGGTTGTCTTTGATGACGTCCATCACGGTTTTGCTGGCCACGAACGCGCCGAGGGGCATACCTCCTCCCATTCCTTTTGCGAGAAGCAGGATGTCCGGCTCGATGCCGTAGTGTTGGAATGCGAACAGCTCGCCCGTACGCCCAAAGCCTGTTTGTATCTCATCAAAGATGAGCAAGGTACCCGTTTCGTCACAGCGCTTGCGCACCGCATGCATATAAGACACGTCGGGTACCCGTACGCCGGCTTCGCCCTGCACCGCTTCCAGGATGACTGCTGCGGTTGATGTATCTATTTTGGTAATGTCATCGTGATGATTGTAGCGGATAAATCCGATTTCCGGCAACAGGGGTGCATACGCTTGGTGGTATTCGGGGTTACCAATAAGGCTCAAGGCACCCTGTGTGCTGCCATGGTAGGCGTTTTTTGCGGCGATGATTTGACGTCGACCTGTAAATTTCTTGGCGATTTTCATGGCGCCTTCAGTAGCTTCGGTACCCGAATTGGTAAAATAAACCGATTCGAACCGTTCCGGAAGGACGGCGAGAAGTTGGGTTGCTAGGGCAACCTGCGGCGCTTGCACAAATTCGCCGTATACAGTCACGTGCAGGAATCTGTCGAGTTGGTTGGTTATCGCTTCGAGTACCCGGGGGTGGCGGTGGCCAATATTGCTCACGGCAAAGCCAGATACCAAGTCGATGTACCGTTGGCCATTTGGACTATAGAGGTAAACGCCCTCGGCACGGTCAATTTCGATAAGGCGAGGTGAGGCAGATGTTTGTGCGGTATTAGCAAGAAATAGCTGCCGATTACTAAGCATATGCGAAGTTACGGAATAATTTATGGATGATCACGGTTGTGCCGTCGCTGCTGTAATTCACGAAAGAGGTAGTTCCGAAACTCTTCTTCGGCCTCAAAGAATCGAGAAGCTCGCGCTTGGCCGACGATGGATGTAAATCGCTCCCGGTATATCTTCTTAACTTCCAGTTCCTTGGCGTCGAAAGCCAGAATATCCCTGTCGGTACGATTGAAATTATTTCCGGATATTTTGTTGTTCTCCAACTGAGACCTGCCTCCGAGACCACTCGTTGAACGCCGTTCTTGTTTAAGTTTGGAAATTTCCCGAAAATATTGATTATACACCGGAAAGAATTTTTGGGCTTCCGACGGTGTCAGGTTCAACTCCTTTGTAATAAATGCGATTTTCTCCGCTTCGATTCGCTCAAAGCGCTCTGCTCTGCTTTCCTGCGCCATCGCTATGGTAACAGGAAGCAACAGCATTAATGCGATGAGATTGAATGTTTTTGCGACGGTCATTGCTACAACGTATGATTAAGGTATGCCTCAATATCCTCGTCACTAACCCCTGCGCCGATGGTTTGTTCGTCAAAATCAACAAGCTGATCGGAAATATGAAGCATGTCATTCGGTGTGCCATACAACTCCAGGTAATCGAAAATCTGCTGGTCTGACACAGCGGCCAATGGGCTTTGGGTTTTGGAAGTGTTATCGGCTATTCTGAACATAGCAGCTAATCCCAGCATCAGCACAATACTGGCGGCAGCGGCATAAGCCACCCACCTCGGGCGGCTGAACTTACGGATAGGGGTAGTGACCTGACGGGTCCGTTCCATGATGCGCTCCGGTAGCTCGTTGAAATAATGTTCAGGGGCGGTAAACCCGGGGTCAACTGCGCTATCACTGATTTTCTGGCCGGCTATCAATCGTTGTTCCTGTTCACTGAAATAGCCATCAGGTACAACGAACCCAGGTTCATTTACGATGGCTTTCAGTTCTTGCACTATGATCTTAGCTTTTATACTATCCGTCAGTTGTTCAAAATAACCAACAGGAACTCCCCAGACAACGGGGGTATCAACGCGGTTTTGACATTGTTTGATCGTCTGGAGATATAAGCCCTCAAAGTAACCATCGGGCACGGTATACGGATTCGCACGTAATGCTTCAGGCAGTTTGCCTGAAGCATCGTCGTGGTGGTATGTGTGTTTTTCCCTCATGGTACTCCTTAGATGATTTTGTTACGTGAAGGTTTAATCGTTTTCTTCAAAAAAGTGAGCTATTTTCTTTACCGCCAAGTGGTACGACGCTTTTAGCGCACCCACGCTGGTGCCCACGATCTCTGATATTTCTTCATATTTCAAATCATCAAAATATTTCATGTTAAACACGATTCGTTGTTTCTCCGGCAGTTTAAGCAGGGCTTGCTGTAATTTCAGCTGTGCCTTGTCGCCGTTGAAGTAACTCGTATCGGTCAGGGTGTCTGCTAAATAAGCAGAACTTTCATCATCAAGTGAAACCTGTTGCCGCTGCTTCTTCTTGTTCAAGAAAGTGATACACTCGTTGGTCGCGATGCGGTATAACCAGGTGTACAACTGTGCATCTTCCCTAAAATTGTCCAGGTTTTTCCACACCTTAATGAAGATATCCTGTACCAAGTCGTCGGCATCATCGTGATCGATGACCAAACGTCGCACATGCCAATAGATTTTTTGCTGATACTTTTTAAGAAGCTGCCCAAATGCTTCGTCGCGCGTATGCTTATCGGCAAATTTTGCTAGTATTTGAGCGTCTTCCATATCAAAGCTGTGCCGTGTTTGTGTTTAACGTTTATTTACGTTTGATCACGCGCTGTACGGCGGCCACAATATTGGCGGCGTTAAGTCCATATTTTTCCATCAGTTGAGCCGGAGTTCCACTTTCGCCAAAGCTGTCGTCTACTGCAACGTATTCCTGAGGCGTTGGGTTATGTTTTGCCAGTACCTGCGCAATGCTGTCACCTAGTCCGCCAAGGCGGTTATGCTCTTCGGCAGTGACCACACACCTGGTCTTGGCTACAGACTTCAATACCGCCTCTTCATCCAAGGGCTTGATGGTGTGGATGTTTATGATTTCCGCATCGATACCCAGTTCAGCCAATTGCTCACCGGCTTGGATAGCTTCCCAAACCAAGTGACCGGTAGCAAAAATGCTGACATCAGCACCTTCATTCACCATCCACGCCTTGCCGATTTCAAACTTTTGATCCGGATCAGTAAAGATAGGCACTACCGGGCGGCCAAAGCGGAGGTAAACCGGGCCGTGATAGTCAGCAATGGCAATGGTGGCCGCCTTGGTTTGGTTATAGTCGCACGGATTGATCACCGTCATCCCCGGCAGCATTTTCATCAGCCCAATGTCTTCAAGGATTTGGTGGGTTGCACCGTCTTCGCCCAGCGTCAGGCCAGCATGCGAGGCGCAGATTTTCACGTTCTTATCCGAGTAGGCAATAGACTGGCGGATCTGATCATAGACGCGGCCTGTAGAAAAATTGGCGAATGTGCCCGTGTAAGGGATTTTTCCACCGATGGTCAATCCCGCTGCGATCCCCATCATATTTGCTTCTGCGATGCCTATTTGAAAAAAGCGCTCCGGAAATTCCTTAATGAAGTCGTTCATTTTAAGCGATCCGACTAAATCGGCACAGAGAGCAACCACATTTTCGTTTTTTCTACCTACTTCGAGTAGCCCGGCGCCAAATCCTGACCGCGTATCTTTTTTATCTGTATATGTGTATTTTTTCATTTGAATAATTTGCTTTTTTACGGTAACGAAGCTTGCATGAATTATTGTTAACCATTCAGATTGATGTTGATGTTTTATATCTCATGCTTGGTGCGCTTGAACAATTAGTAGTCTCCTAGCGTTTCTTCCAATTGCGAAAGCGCTGATGCCAGTTGCTCATCATTGGGTGCTACGCCATGCCATTTGTGGGATCCCATCATGAAGTCCACACCGTTCCCCATTTCAGTTTTCATGAGAATCATGACCGGTTTGCCCTTGCCGGTACGAGATTTAGCTTCGGCCAACCCCGCCAATACTTCGCTCATTATATTGCCATTCATCTCAAGCACATCCCAACCGAAAGCCTCCCATTTCGCTTTCAGGTTACCTAATGATAATACCTGTTCCGTCGATCCGTCTATTTGCTGGCCATTGTAATCCACGGTAGCAATAAGGTTATCCACTTTGTTATGGGGGGCGTATAACGCAGCTTCCCAAACCTGTCCTTCTTGCAATTCGCCATCACCCATCAACACGTATACCAGATGGTTATCGTTATTGAGCTTTTTGGCGCGTGCTGCACCAATAGCAACCGAAAGTCCCTGGCCCAATGAACCCGATGCAATCCGTATGCCAGGCAGGCCTTCATGTGTGGTAGGGTGTCCCTGTAGTCGTGAATTAATTTTCCGGAAAGAAGCCAATTCGTTCACGTCGAAATAGCCTGATCGGGCCAACGTGCTATAAAAAACAGGTGAAATATGTCCGTTGGAAAGGAAAAATAAATCCTCACCAATGCCATCCATGTCGAACCCGGCTTTCCGTTCCATGGCGCTAAAATACAAGGCTACGAAAAAGTCGGTACAGCCAAGCGACCCACCGGGGTGCCCCGATTGGCAAGCATGGACCATCCGGACGATGTCTCGTCTTACTTGTGATGCTACTCGTTCTAATTTGGTAATTTCTTCGCTCATTATTAAAAGTGGTTATTAACGATTTTGGTGCTAAAGTTAAGGATTAATTATGAGATTCGCAGTGATTTACGCGTTTGGATTTCGCGGTCACACTAAATTGGCTCCAACGTTGGCATAGCTCCGCTTTTCAAAGCAACGGCTGAAGTACTTCCCACACATGATTGGCCAGGATTTTATGGCCGTCTTCAGTCGGGTGAATACCATCTTGCTGGTTCAGGTCGGCTTCACCGGCCACATCGGCCAGCAGGAAGGGGACAAACGCCATATTGTTTTCTTCGGCCAGCGCCGGGAATATCGCCGTAAATGCTTTCCCGTAATCGCCGCCCATGCTGGGGGGCACCATCATACCCGTCAATACCATCTTACAATTGGGATATTTTGTTTTCACCTTGTCGATGATTTCTTGCAGGTTTTTGTTGGTTTCCTCGGTAGGTATACCCCGTAGCCCGTCATTGGCACCCAATTCTAATACGAAAACATCGATTTTTTCGCGAAGTAACCAGTCAATGCGCTCCTTCCCGGCTGCAGATGTCTCGCCGCTCAACCCACCGTTGATTACCCGGTAGGATAAGGCAAGTGAGTCGATCCTTTGTTGAATAATGCCCGGAAAAGCGAGTTCCTGACTTTCGAGTCCGTATCCGGCAGTCAGGCTGTTTCCAAAGAAAAGGATGTTTTTCGTGTCTTCTTCAACGGAACCTGCTTCTTGTGCTGCCCCGCTGGTTGTTTGATTTGTCTGATTCGAAGGACTGCCGCAGGCCACAGCCAAAAGAAACAATCCAACAATTCGAGAGTTAAAAAACATCATTACATGGCTTCAGCTACCACTTCCTGTACTTCTGGAACCATTCGCTTGAGAAGGCCTTCTATACCGGCTTTCAGCGTAATCATAGAGGAAGGGCAACCACTGCATGATCCGCGCAGTTCAACAAGTACTCTTCCTTCTTCAAACGCAACATAACTAATTGCTCCGCCATCTTGTTCAACGGCTGGCCGAACATAGTCATGCAGGATCTGTTGTATCTTAATTTCCGTTTCTGATCCTTCAAATGCAACGTCTTCATCTTTGGCAACTTCCTGTACTTTCAATTCTGACTCTACAGCCCCCTTGACGAAGTCTTTCAAGATGGCTTCGATATCTTCCCACTCCGCATCCTCGGTTTTAGTAACCGTCACGAAATTGCTAGCGAAAAATACGCCGTTCACGAAATTAAACTTAAAGAGTTCACGGGCAAACGGAGATTCTTGCGCCTTTTCCCTGTCGGGATAATCCAAACTTCCATTGATCAACAGTTTATTGACCAAAAATTTCATGGTGGCCGGGTTAGGGGTATATTCGGTATATACGTTTATCGTTGCCATTTTCTCGTCGTTTTTACAAAAGTATCAATATTTCCTCAAAAACTGGGTCAGCATACCGTCAAAGGTTATACTCCGGTGTAGTTCCATGGTGTTATCGCTTTTAACTCGGCTTTTATATCATCGCTTACGTTGAGGGTTTCTACAAAGGCTCCGATGGTGCCTTGGGTAACCGACTCGTTTGTGCGGGTTAGCGCTTTCAACGTTTCGTAGGGGTTGGGATACCCTTCACGCCGCAAGATGGTTTGGATAGCCTCTGCTACCACGGCCCAATTTTGTTCCAAATCGGCTTGTAACGCCTGTTCGTTGAGAATGAGTTTTTGTAATCCCCTGGCGGCCGACTTGATAGCGATGAGCGTATGGGCCAGGGGTACACCTATGTTGCGGAATACCGTAGAATCCGTAAGGTCACGTTGTAGACGCGATATAGGAAGTTTGGCCGCCAAATGTTCAAACAAGGCATTGGCAATACCCAGATTTCCTTCGGCATTTTCGAAGTCAATGGGGTTGACTTTATGCGGCATTGCTGATGAACCAATCTGACCTTCGGTAATTTTCTGTTTGAAATAATCCATCGAGATGTAGGTCCAGATATCTCTGCACAGGTCAATCAAGATGGTGTTGATGCGTTTTATCGCATCGCATTGCGCAGCGAAGTGATCGTAATGCTCAATCTGGGTGGTCGTTTGTGAACGATGGAGCCCTAAAGTTGTATTGACAAACGTATTACCGAACGCTGCCCAGTCCATATCGGGGTAGGCCACATGGTGTGCATTGAAGTTACCTGTTGCTCCGCCAAATTTTGCGGCATGGGGAATGCGTTCGAGAAGCTGCAATTGATTGGTTATCCGTTCGGTAAATACCGAGATTTCCTTACCCAGGCGAGTAGGAGAGGCTGGCTGGCCGTGGGTACGAGCAAGCATTGGAATCGCAGCCCATTCGGTTGCCCGTTGTTCCAATGCGGTGATAAACTCTTTAAGTGTCGGAAGGTACACGTTGGAGATTGCTTCCTTCCACGCGTACGGTATCGCTGTATTGTTGATGTCTTGCGATGTCAATCCAAAATGGATAAATTCCAACGAGTCGGTCAACCCGAGGGTTTCGAATCGTTCTTTGAGAAAATATTCCACAGCTTTCACATCGTGATTGGTCTCTTTTTCCTTTGCTTTAATCCACTCGGCGTCTGCTGAACTAAAATTTATATAAATTTCGCGCAGCTTCTCATTCAGGCTTCCATCAAAATGCTGTAGCTGCGGCACATTGTATCCACACAGACTGATAAAATACTCCACTTCAATAAATACGCGGTATTTGATAAGCGCATATTCCGAGAAATAAGCGGCAAGTTTCTGGGTTGCCGGATGGTAACGGCCATCTATGGGAGAAATCGCGGTCAGTGATGATAACGTCATATAGTAACTTTTGGACAAAGGTAACTATTTGGCGCACGAAATGCGAAAGACGGAAGAAACAAACCACTGCCAGCTATCATCAGGGGAATGACGGACTCGCAAGCGAATCTGTTGTTTTCGCGGTATCTTCCGTTATATCCCAGGTCGCCGAGTCTCTTGCGGTGGAGTCGCTGAATAGCGAATCCGCTCCATCCATATCATTACGTCCCTGCCCCGGGTTTCCGCAAGCAGCTAGTCCGATCAGTAATCCACAGGCCAACAATAACCTTTCTGTTCTCATTCGTGTTTTTATTTAGTGTATGCTTATATTGTGATTCGCCCGCCCGTAACTGGCAGGGTCGCACCGGAAATATAATTCGCTTCATCTGACGCAAGAAAAACATAGGCCGGAGCCACCTCTACGGGTTGTCCAGGACGTTCAAACGGCGTGTTTTCGCCAAAATGCTCGTGGTCGGGTATGGTAGAGGGAATCAGTGGGGTCCAAATCGGACCGGGCGCCACGGCATTGACGCGAATGCCTTTTCCTTGTTCCAGAAGTAGTTGATTGAGGTTAGCAGTGAAATTTTGGATAGCAGCTTTCGTTGCTGCGTAAGGCAATAATGTTGGGTTGGGCTCGTAGGCGTTGACGGATGTTGTATTGATGATGCTTCCGCCAGGAGGCATGTGTGGTTCGGCTGCTTTGCAAAGGTAAAACATGCTGTGCATATTAACGGCAAATGTCTTTTCCCATTCCCACGCCGGAATGTCTTGTAGCGTTTCGCGAGACATCTGATAAGCGGCATTATTGACCAAGATATCGATCTTGCCAAATTTACTGACAGCAGCTTCGATAATTTTTTGACAATGCGTTTCTGAACTGATATCGCCTTTTACGGCAATAGCCTGACGCCCGGCCTCTTGAATATAGGTTACTGTGTCTTCGGCATCTCTGTCTTCCACATCGTCTAAATAGCTAATTAAAACGTCGGCTCCTTCGCGGGCAAATGCGATTGCAACCGCTTTTCCGATGCCTGAGTCGCCGCCTGTAATAATAGCTGCCTTTCCCGTTAGTCTGTTTTTTCCGCGGTACGATTGTTCGCCGTGGTCAGCTTGGGGATTCATCGCGCTTTCGGTGCCCGGTACATCTTGTGGGGCCTTCGGAAATGGTGGTTTCGGATACTTGCTTACCGGGTCCTCGTTAGCGCGGTTCGCCTTATCATTTTCTGTCATTTTTGTCGTTGCCATGGTGATGCATTGAATGTCTCGTTTCTTAATTGGGCTAACAATTGGGGCTACCATTGGTTTGAGCTTTTTTTTCAAACATTTAACGTTGCCGATTGTGATCTACCCGAAAGCAAACGTAAGAATCAAGTGATATGGCCATAAAAAAGGAAAATGCTTCACTTACGGCAAGCAGTGAAAAACTACGCGATAAAAAAGGAGACAGCCTCATCCGCGTGCGGCGCGACCTCAAAGATAAGGAGGAGCAGAAAAACTACGAAGCAGGGATCGATCCGCAAGACAGGCAATTCAACACGCGTCCCGAAGGCCGGGGGAAAACGCGCGGTACCACGAAACCAGGGGAAGGAAATAGGATATATGCCGACGATGAAGAAGGCGAACGGAATAAAAATAAGTACACAAAAAAGTAAGACCTTCAAAACATTGTTATGGACACGCTAGTACAATCTTTTTAAATATACAGCGTTATAATAATAGCAGTGGCAGGCTTAATAGCGTAAACTTAATAAGCCAGCTTTATCAACTGAATAATTGACCATTATAGGCGCCCAATGAGGAAGAAGATTTTGTATATCGAAGATGATCCCGATATGGCGGACATTGTCGCGGAAATTATGCAATTTGAGGACTACGAAGTCCTTACTGATAGCGGCAAGTCGCTGTACAAGCTTTTAAAAGATAACGATATTGGCCTTATATTGATGGATGAAGGGCTTAGCTGGTGTTGGGGAAGCAGTCTGTGCAAGGAATTGCGCTCGAACGAAAAAACGGCGGATATTCCTATTGTGATGATTTCTGCCGTCCGCGAAATCGATAACATCGCAGCGCATTGTGGCGCCAATGCTTATATCCGTAAGCCATTCGAGATATACGACGTTATTGATGTTGTAAACGACCACTACGCACGAATGTAATGATGGTTGCCAACAAAACATATAGATAGGATTGGGCCTCTCATGTCGATGGCTTGCGCTATTGAACATGCTGGGTCAATGAGGCTATTATGAATAGATTGTTTTCGAATGAAAAGAGCAAAAGTAAATGGCGTTCCGGCGCTGGGCAATGGACACCAACATGAAATTCTTTTTGAGCGGGCCGATGAGGGCAGCGTGAACGACGGCCAGGGGCACGACGACTTATCGCGCAAGAGGATGCTTGAAAACCTTAAACTTGCCTTGTTTTTCTGCCGGGCGCAGGGCCGTATGGCGAGAGGGGAGCAATAGCGAGCTATATGACACCTCACGCGTGGAAACTCTTACATGCGTTGGGCCGATGGTCTACGGGGTCGATTCATAAGTTTTCTGAAGAACTTAATGTCGATCCGCTAACGTTACAGGAGCCTGTTCGCCAATTGCAGTCGGCCGGTTTGCTCGTGGCGTTCCAAATGAGGGATCATATGCCGTTTGATAACGCAATGTTGGAAATTACACAAGAAGGACTTGATTTCATCGAAAGACACGAAGGTAAAATCAACGGCTAAACGCGCGCGTAAAAAACTTCGTTATCAATTAGATGTGGTACCCGGCTTTAGTCGGGTGCGGCGTGGTCGTGGCTACTATTATACCGATCCGCGGGGGAAACGAATTACGGATACAAAGCAACTGGAACGATTACGGACGCTGGTCATTCCGCCTGCCTGGAAAGATGTATGGATAAGCCCCCGAAAAACCGGGCATCTTCAGGCCACGGGTATTGATGAACAGGGCCGGAAACAGTATATCTACCACCCGGATTGGACGAGCGATCGTCAGCGGAAAAAGTTAGCGCGGATGGTCGCATTCGGGAAAGCGTTGCCTCGTATCAGGCGTCAGATAGCCACCGATGTACGCCATCATACGCTTACGAAAGAGAAAGTAATTGCCATTGCTTTGAAAACCACGGAAGAAACGTTGATTCGTGTAGGCAATGAACAATATTTACGCCAATACGGTAGCCACGGATTGACTACGCTCAAGAAAAAACATGTTAACGTATCGGGGATCGAGACGGTATTTCGGTTTAAAGGCAAAAAAGGGGTGCGACAGGAAATCACAGTCCGTAGCCGCAAATTGGCCAGCTTATTAATTGGATTGGCACAATTGAAGGGCGACTATTTGTTCCAATATTATTCAGAAGACAAATCCATATCCCGCCTTCGGGCGCAAGATATCAATGCCTATATTCAGGAACATGGTGGGTTGGCGTTTTCATCAAAAGATTATCGGACATGGTATGCAAGCTTTTGGGCTTTCCGGCTTTTCGCGCGTTGCAGCAAATATACATCCGAGCAAGAGTGCCAGGCTAACATTGTTTCCGTGTTGGATATTGTGTCTCACCGGTTGGGAAACACCCGCATGGTCTGCAAACAATATTACGTACCCGACAGCATCATTCACGCCTATAAAGATGGCACGTTATGGCGATATATTAAAAATCAACGGGATAAGCGCCGCGCGCTCTCGAAGATAGAAATCGAACAACGTCTGCTATCTTTTCTAGCACATGCCAACGCAACAGTTGGCAGCTAGTTGCTCCTGATTCCCCGTCGTTTCAGCAGATGTATCAGCGATGTGCGCTTTTTTGGTGTATTGGCAGGACCTATCAGTGCACCATAGGCATGGAGGTCAGGTATGTTGTCACAGACAATTTTTATGATACCGACAACAGGAATAGCCAGCGCCATTCCCGCGATGCCCCACAGTAATTCCCCGGCTACCAGTCCCATTATAGTAAATAAGGGATTAATATTAACTCGCTGGCCCACAACCAATGGCTCCAATACATAGGTCTGTAAAAATTGCACCGTAAGATATACAGCAATAATTCCGATCACCATACGCATATCGCCCCCTTGTACCAGGGCGGCAAATACAGCAATAAGATTGCCAACCAAATTTCCCAGGAAGGGTACAATCTCCAGGACGCCGCAGATAATAGCAAAAAGTAATGCACCTTTCAATCCGATCATCCAAAAGCCTATTCCATACATTACCCATAACATAACAATCATACTAAACAGCCCCGTTAAATAGTTTCCCGATACGGCAACCGATTTTTGAATGATTTCCCTTACGCGCTGTTTGTTTTCCCGTGGTATGATACGAAGTATAAATTGCTTGAGGTGGTCGCGATAATACAGGAACAGGAATATATAAACTATAACCAGCACGGTATTTATCACGGCGCCGGCAAATGAATTTAAAAAACGCATGAGCAGTGAATTGGCTTGTCCTGATGCATGGTTTTTTTGCTCTTCGATCATTTTGTTTTGCTCATCAACACTAATACCAACCGTATTGCTTATCCAATCACGAAAATCCTTTGCGCCGCTGGTGAGCCGATCCCTCATCTCGTCGATACTTTGGGTTAGCTGGCCTAGTTGCAGGGAAAGGATAAAGCCTAATAGGGCAATGGTCATTATCAGCAACGATACGGCGACAATGGAAGCGAGCGCGCGGCCAGCTCCTTTGTTTTCCAGCCAACCGCTGACACGTGTAAGCAACATCGCGAAAAGTCCTGCGAGGACAATCGGAACGAGAAAAGGTGCGGCAAAATAGAGTGCTGCGGCCGTCAACATCGCAATAGCAGCGGTGTAGGCGAATCGTTTGGTTTTGGTGTACATGTAGCGTCTAATGATGCCTGATTTTCTCAATTAACTGGTTTTTGTTCATCTTAGAATACCTCTCAATGCCGATTTTTTTCGCTTCCTTTAACAATTCATCTTTGGAGCGATCTTCCAAATTACTTGCCTTTCCGCCCTTCTTGCCCGCATTTGGCGTGTTAGCGATGCGGGCAGCTTTTTCTTTGCTCATGCCCTCGTCGCGTAAGGCTTCATATTTTTCATCATCCTTAATTTGTTTGCCGTGATCTTTAGCCATGATCGTGTATTTTTGTGTTTATATTGTGATTGATTCTGAGTGTGCCATGTGCGCACGTACGCCGCGACTACATCGGTTACTGTTTTTCAATGTCGTCGTTGCCCGGCTGCGAGTAAGAAGGAGGATCGCTTGCCGGAAAGCTCTGTTCAATTTGCTCATCTATTTTGCGTTCACGCTCCGCACGGTCCTTCTTTTTATCGGCAGGCCGTTTCTTACTCTTTTTGAGCTTGTCGTTTTGTTCGAAGTCGTTCATTGTTTTTATCTATTAGAAAATTAATCTTACTGTATCGAATTAACACCTGTGAACGGTCATATGTTTTGAATAACCTGTATACCGTGCCACCGCTGTTTTTCCAGGTAGATTTTTCGGCTGACGGTGTTGAAGTGAACTGCAGCAGTTTTTGCAAATATCAGCTCGTGATTATATTGGTTAGGAGAATTCTCCATGCTATTGCCGGTAAGTCCCGGCGAACTGCTCATGATTATTCAATTGTGTTTGCAGCATAATTTCATCGGTAAGGTCGAGCCTGAGCGGAGTAATTGAAACAAAACCATTTTCCACCGCCCACCGGTCGGTACCGGTTTCCGCCGGATCCAATGGTATAACAGTAAACCAGTAATGTTTCCTTCCCATAGGGTCCTGCCCGGGTATGATCTTGCCGTCATAGAACCTTACTGATTGGCGTGTCCAGCGTATACCGACGGGCTGCGGTGGAAAATTCACATTGTATAATGCAACTTTATCGGGTTCCCTGAGCAAGAGCGTAAGCGTTTCTTCAACGTATGGAGCTAATAAATCGAATGCAGGCTCACTCTTACCTACGGGTGTGCTGAATGCAATTCCCTTTTTGCCAAACAACACCGCCTGCTTGGCCGCCGCCAATGTTCCCGAGTGCCACATCGAGTTCCCTAGATTCGGCCCCATATTGATGCCCGAAAGCACCACTTGGATGTTATTTCTAAGATGCGTTCCCAGTGCTACACAATCAGCGGGTGTGCCATTTACACGATAAGCTTCTATTCCTTCCTCGAACTTGATGGGTGATTTTTTATAAGAAAGCGGACGTGAATGGGTTACTGCATGGCCCATTGACGACTGTTCGACATCTGGAGCCACCACAACCACTTCACCGAATTTTGAAGCAATGGTAGCTAATGAATTGATGCCGGGACTATAAATGCCATCATCGTTTGTGATCAGGATTCTCATAAAAAATTGCTTTTATGGCCACCGGATGGTAACCGTTGTTCCTATTGATTAAAACAAGGACTTATGATTTTTTGTTTCATTGAATATGAAATCAGACACAGATTATACGAATGAAAGCAACCCCCCACGTTCATCTTTTGCACAATCCAAAAGCAGGCGATCAAGATCATATTAAAGAGGAGTTAATCAGTCGAATCGAATCACAAGGTTTTACATGCAAATATGCTTCGATAAAGGAAAAAGGCTGGAAACGTTTTAAAAGTGGAACCGCGCTGGTGGTTATCGCCGGTGGAGATGGAACTATACGTGAGGTGTTTAAGAAATTGGTGAATCGGCGCATACTCGATAAACCATTAGTCATTGCGCTGATGCCAAGTGGCACTGCAAACAACTTTGCAAAAACACTGGAGATCCAACCCCATTTAGATGAATTCGAACGCTGCATTAAAACGTGGAAACCGAAGCAAATTGATATTGGACTTGTCAACAATTTACGGAATGCCAGGTTTTTTATCGAGGGTTTGGGGTGCGGCATTGTACCCGAACTTATTAAAAAAATGAGAGATATCGACCTCAGCGCTGTACACACCGCCGAAAGGGAATTGGAAATGGCTTTAAAAACGCTCTTGGAAATTGTAAAGACCTATCCGGCCAAAAGCGCAAAGGTAATGGTTGACGGCAAGCGATATGATGACGAATACCTTTCGGTGGAGGTTTTAAATATCAGGTCTATCGGCCCCAATCTTGTGCTTGCACCCCATGCCGATCCAACCGATGGAAAATTCGAAGTGGCCTTATTGAGGCCATGCGATAGGGAGGCTTTTTTAGCGTATGTGGGTCGCTTGGGGCAACAAAAATCAAATGGACACCTCCCTGTTCCCTGGCAAATCGTTACCGCTACACGTGAAATCATTATTGACTGTGACCACAGGGCCATGCATGTGGATGATGAGTTGGTTACACTTAAAAAAAGAAAGCGAATTGAAATCGCCATAAGGCCAGGTATTTTAGATATTCTTACTTAACCTGACACCTGCTTAGGTGCTATTGCATACACTACCGCAAAAAAAGCCAACAATTTAACGGTTCGGCTGTCATTTCTCCGGGGAGGTGATGAAAAATGGCCACCACATGAAGGTGCGCGAAATAGTAATATCGGAAAATATTGACAAGGGAATCATGTTAAAAAAGATAAACAACGGGATTAAAAACCCAACTGCCGTTTATCACGACGCCGTGTCAGTTTTGCTAAGCGGCGGATGTGAATTTATGATCGGCGGCGGTTTTGCTTTATCCTTTTATACCGGCATACAGCGCGATACGAAAGATCTTGATGTTTTCTGTCAACCCAAGAGCTATACGCAGTTGCTTAAATGCTTTGCGAACGATGGATACCGCGTTGAACTGACAGACTCACGCTGGCTGGCGAAAGTGTTTAAGGATGACCATTTCATTGACATTATTTTCGATACGGTCAACGGTATTTGCCACGTAGATGAGACGTGGTTTACCCATGCCGAGAACGGTGAATTTCTTGGCCTGCCGGTAAAGTTCCTCGCTCCGGAAGAATTGATATGGTGCAAAATATATGTCCAGAACCGCGAGCGGAATGACGGCGCGGACGTCAACCATCTTCTCCTGAAAACGGGCCATCGGCTGGATTGGCACCGGCTGCTGGCGCGGCTGGACGCACATTGGCATTTGTTGCTGGCACAATTGCTTATTTTCCAGTTTGTCTATCCCTCCGACTATCGCGATATCGTGCCCGATTGGGTGTTTCATGATTTAATGAAACGGGCAAATGATCAATATGAATTGCCGCCTTCGGTCGAAAAAGTATGCCGGGGACCACTCATTGACCAAACGCAGTATGAAGTCGATGTCAAAGTATGGAACTATAAGTCGTATACGATTAAGACCGTGTAAATATATACTAATGGAAGTGAATCAAAAAACAATCAGAATTGCAGCTGTAGGCGACTTGCACGTGCGGGAAACCGACCGTGGAAAATGGAAGGAGTATTTTACAGCGATTTGCCAAACAGCTGACATTCTGGTGCTGGCCGGCGACCTAACCGATACGGGCGATGAAGATGAAGCCGCATTACTGGTAGAGGAACTCAAAGGATGCAATATACCCATGGTCGGCGTGCTTGGCAACCATGACTATGAAAAAGGCCGGCAGAAACTCATCAAAGAGACTTTGGCCCAGGCCAATATTCGAATACTAGATGGTGAATCCGTTGTTATCCACGGTGTTGGTTTCGCCGGAGTAAAGGGGTTCGGGGGGGGATTCGGTCCGGCTATGTTATCCAAATTCGGTGAGGAAATGATGAAGCTTTTTGTTCAGGAAGCGGTTGATGAGGCGCTGAAACTTGAACGGGCACTGGCGCGGTTGGGCCAACATGGCGGCGAAGTTCGGAAAATTGCGATATTACACTATGCGCCCATCGCAGATACCGTCGCAGGAGAGCCGTTGGAAATCTATCCGTTTTTGGGTTCTTCGCGATTATGGGAACCCATTCAACGAAATAGTGACGAAGTCATCGGAGTTTTCCACGGCCATGCGCATAAGGGGCAATTTGCCGCTGAAACGGCAGAGGGGGTAAAGGTCTGGAACGTTTCGCTGCCCTTACTGACACAACAGGGTAAGCCGCACCCCTTTCATATGTTAGAAGTAGAGATGGAAAATATCAGCCTATAAGTTGCAAAGCCAATTCTTCGGCATAATAATACACTTTTATTGTACTATCCCGGACAGCCTTGCGACAATCCCTTCGTCACCGCTCAGGTAAATCTGTTTACCTATGACCATCCCTTTTAATTCTGGTGATGTCGATATTTCCACGATCCCATTACGTAATTGGGATGGATCTTGGCGGTACCGGCAGGGTCGGGAAGAAAGATTAAGCATCACAAAAAAGCTGTCGCCGTCCGGCGAGTCCCGTTGATAGGCAATGTACTGGTCGTTCGATTGGATAGGTGTATAGGTTCCCTGGTTCAATGCAGGTTCGTTATTCCGTAATGCAATGAGTTCGTGATATAGGTTGAGAATAGAGAACGGGTTTTCGCGCTGCTGCTGCACGTTATAGCGTGGGTACCTTTTATCTACCCGAAGCCATGGTTCAGCTGTTGAAAAGCCGGCATGCATAGCGTTTGACCATTGCATCGGCGTACGGCACGGATCTCTGCTTAAGTCTTTTTCAGGCATATTCAAGCCTTGGGGGTCTTGTTGTTCCTCGACGGGAATGGCTACATCGCGCATGCCAATTTCGTCACCATAGTAGACGGTAGGTGTACCTCGAAGGGTAAGTAGCAGCACGGCCGCAACGAGGGCTTGGTGCTCGCCCACGCGGCTTGCCACCCGGGGCCTGTCATGGTTGCTGAGTACCCAATTCGGCCATCCTTCATCCGGTAGTGCACCCTCGTACTGGTCAATCGTTGCTGCAATTTCATGCGCATGCCAAGGCAGGGTTAGCAACTGGAAATTGAAGGGCATGTGCACACCGTTTCGTTGCGGGCCGTAATAGGCCATTAATTGCTGTAGGGGCAGGTAAACTTCGCCGATGATCAGCCTATCGTCATAGACATCTACCACCTGCCGCATTTTCTGCACAATATCGTGCACCTCTGGCTGGTCTGTTGAATAGGCGGGCAATAGCTGATTATACGTTGATTGTGTATCGTCGTAATCGGGATTCGGTGGATTGTCGCGTAGTTGCCGGTCCTTAATGAGGTGCCAGATAACATCCACCCGGAAGCCATCCACGCCTTTGTCCAACCAAAATCGCATTACATCAAACATGGCTTCCTGTACGTCAGGATTCCACCAGTTCAGGTCGGGCTGTTCTTTAAGGAAACCATGATAGTAGTATTGTTGGGTGTGGCCGTCCCACTCCCACGCATCGCCGCCGAATACGCTTTTCCAGTTGTTTGGTGGAGTACCGTCGGCCTTGCCATCATGCCAGATATACCACTCGCGCTTGGGGGAATTCTTCGAACTTCTGGATTCAATGAACCAGGGGTGGCGGTCGGATGTATGATTGGGTACCAGATCAAGGATTACCTTTAGTTCCCGGCGATGCGCCTCCTGAAGAAGCTCGTCGAAATCTGCCAAACTCCCAAATTGTGCATCTATCGCAGTATAATCAGCAATGTCATAGCCAAAGTCGGCCATGGGCGATGGATATATCGGCGATATCCAGAGGGCGCGGATTCCTAGCCACTGCAAGTAATCTAGTTTTCCAATAATCCCTTGCAGATCGCCAATACCGTCATCGTTCGCATCCATAAAAGAGCGCGGATAGACTTGATAAATAACACCGGTTTTCCACCAGGGGGTGTTCAGAGCTGTAGTCATAACAAAAAGATATTGTACGTTAAAATCAACATCCGGTATCCGAGATTCCGGACGCTTTTATATTTTGGTCGTATCCCTTGAGCCGAGCAGGCACTGTGCAGCGGCTTCGCTAAGTCCTCAAACAAGGAATTACGTGCCCGCCGAAATCTTCAATGAATTTCTCCTGTTGCCGATTGACATTATGCAAAATCAAGCCGTCCACCCCCAGCGCCAAATAGTCCTTCAGCCAATAGATGTGCTGCTGGATATCACATGAAATATTCACAGCATGGTACAGGTCGCTTGACTGTACATCCATCGCCGCTGCTTCGAAATGGGAAGGGCTTTGAAGATTGGCCAGCGTCTCACTATCGAACACATTTGTCCGCCATTGTTCATATGCTCCCCGATAAGCTTCCGCGTCGGTACGCGCATAGGATAATTGGACTTTTACATAGACAGGCTTTCCATGTCCACCGCCGCGTCGATATCGCCGGACGACCTGGGTTAAATCGCGGAGCGGATGGCTAACAGTAAGCAAACCTTCTGTCCAACCGCCCATCCAATACGCTGTTTCTGCTGTGACGGCAGCGCCAAACAATATCGGCCGAGTCTTAGGAAGCGAGTACAATCGCGCTTTCACAACGTTTACATGACCACAATGGGTTACAATTTGACCTTCCAGTAGTTGTCGGATAATTCCGAAACATTCGAACAGGCGTTCATTTCGGCTGAATTTAGAGGGCCAAGGTTGTCCCGTGACACATTCATTAATGGCTTCTCCGCTACCTAAGGCCAACCAAAGCCTGTCTTCCGACAATTGGCTTAATGTGGCAATCGCTTGAGCTAACACAGCGGGATGATGGCGGTAGCCGGGTGTGCAGACCAACCCGAAGGGGAGTCGGCAGATTTGCATCGCCGCACCAAGCCAGGCGAGTGCATAACCACTTTCGCCCTGCCTTTCATTCCAGGGTTGGAAGTGTTCGGATGAGTGGATCGCGTCAAAGCCGGCCTGTTCCGCAAGGGTTGCATATCGCAATAGTTCCGACGGAGCAAACTGTTCTTGAGAGGCATGATAAGCAATCTGTGCCATAACCTTGTTTAGTTGTCGCCCGCTAGCAATAGCCAACAGCCGGTGTATCCCGGCAGCACCGTTTTCAACTGTTTATTTGCAGTGCTGATGAGTGCGTTACCGAACAACACGCTTACCCCCATCTGGTCCGTTGCAGGTGTTGCTACTTCCGCATTTTCGGTTGTTTTCTTGAAATTGTGCAAAATGACCAGTTGATGTTGGTCAAGCTCGTAACTAAAGGCCAATACGGCCTCATTGTCGGTTTTCAACGTTGTAAAGCGCCCTTCCTGAAATAAACGATTCTCCGTGCTGCGGATTGATATCATTTTCTTCACTTCGTTCAACAACGAATCAGCATGCGCCACCCCATCGGCCACATTGATCCGGTAATACGAAAAGGGGCCATTCCGGATGATGGGGTACCGGACTACATGCGGGGCGGCGTCAGAGAAGCCCGCATTTTGACTATCCAACCATTGCATGGCAGTGCGTACGCTTCTCCGCTCCGGTAGATTCAGATCGTCGCCCATGCCTATTTCCTCGCCATATCGGATAACCGGTGTGCCCGGGAGCGATAGGAGTAGGCTCATTGACAGCTTTACCCGTTGCACATTGTTTTCTACCATCGGTGGTAACCGCCGACGGATGCCCCGATCGTATATAATCATGGATGGTTCTGGGGCAAAATGGTCGAAAACCAGTTGGCGCTCTTTTTCAGTAAGCCGCTCCAGATCCAATTCATCATGGTTGCGCAGGAAATTCAGATACTGCCGGTTGTCTGGTAGCGGAAGGCGGCCCAGTGCCTCATACATCGGGACGGCCCGTTGGGTAGCAAACGAAAGAAAGCTGTAATTATTGATAAAAAAATTGAACAGCCCTGTCAATTTACCCGCTTCGATAAAGCTTGGGTATTCTTCAGGTTCCACATCAGCTTCTCCAATGAGGATGGCCTGATCATCGTATTTTTTGATGGCATTATCCCAGATACCTAGCAGTGCATCCGGATCGCCGTCAAATTGGCTGCTGCCCTTATTGCGAAGGATATGTGGTACCGCGTCCAACCTGAAACCATTTATGCCTTTGGACATCCAAAAATCGATGATCGCAAGGATCTCTTCCTGAACACGCGGATTGGCGACGTTCAGGTCGGCCTGATGCTTATAGAACGTATGATAAAAAAAAGCATCCACGGCAGGTTGGTATTCCCAATTGCTGGTTTCCACCGTTTTGAATACCAGGTCTTCTTTATCGTTTTCCGGTTTCTCCTTTTGCCAAATGTAATAGTCATGATATATCGAGTCCGGTTGTTCGGTAGCGCGTTTAAACCAGGGGTGATCCACGCTGGTGTGGTTTATCACCAAGTCGAGCAACAATTTTACGTCGTTCGCTTTGGCCCGCTCCACCAATTGCTGGAAGTCGTCGAAATCGCCCAGCGCAGGGTCAATCTCGTAGTAATCCACTACATCGTAACCATCGTCGCGCCCTTGAGAAGCACATATTGGCGAAAGCCAAATGCACGTGATACCGAGCTGGAGAAGGTAATCAAACCTTTCCAGTAATCCTTTAAGATCGCCCCGTCCGTCTTGGTTTCCGTCTTTGAAGCTGCGGACATCAAGGGAGTAAACAACCGCATTTTTGAACCAGTTAGGTGTTGCTTGCATAGTGATTTTTTTCGTCTATCGTTACATCGTGGAGGCAAACGCTGTCAATTCAGCACCTGGCCCTTCGCATTTGCATCCACGCTACTCCGCCGATAATGGCTGCCACTGCCGCAAGGGCAAGAAGCGCCGTGTTACGTTGAACACCGGCGCACCGGCGAGTCCCACCTGCTGAGTAGGTAGGGGAGCGCTCCGATGTGGTCGAAATGACCATGCGTAAGAATGATTGCGGCAGGCGGTTTATTTTCTCCGAAGAGATGTGTCGCCGCTTTTTCAATTTTATGTCCAGCACCCTTTAGACCCGCGTCTATCAACACCCATTGATCGTCATCCGCAGCTACGAAATATCCGTTTACAAACAAAATCCGTACTCGCCATACGCCCGTGGCTACTTCCTCATACTTGGCCTTCCCACTGTTTAAATCAACTTGTTCCATCGTCGTTATTTTTGAGGTTAACATTTCGAACTGCATTTTGTTGCTGCAATATCCCTTTACGCCATATCCATGTATATCTAGCCACCTAAATGATTTTGCTGATTGTCAAAGCGATCTGTTCTATCGTATGCCTAACTATCGCTTCGGGCGACCCGGCAGAAAAGGTTTGTCGTTCGTGAACCCTTCCCTGGTACCAAACAGCATAGAACATGGTGCCGATGGGCTTTTCTGCTGTTTCGCTGCCGCCGGGTTTGGTCAGGCCAGTTACCGAAACGGACAAATCGGCCCGGATGATGTGCGCCAGGCACCGTGCCATTTCCCGCGTAACTTCAGGAGATTCGGGCGTGAATTCGTCGACCAACTCGGCGGGAACAGAAAGAATATCCTCTTTAATGCAGGCATCGTAGCAGACGATTCCGCCCTTTAAAACTGCTCCCGCGTACTCGG
>Ga0182739_1000908_pt1 | contig 33663 bp, 34 predicted proteins | sample eDN5th30CBELigBY_FD_128873 | JGI IMG/M metagenome (GOLD analysis project Ga0182739, IMG submission 128873) | Enriched backyard soil microbial communities from Emeryville, California, USA - eDNA 5th pass 30_C BE-Lig BY (version 2) (version 2) | ecosystem: Environmental > Terrestrial > Soil >... | reverse complement strand
CGCCGCGGTCATCGCCTCGACACGGCAGTCCGGTCCGGCGGACCCGTTTGCCCTCCCCGTCGGCTTCTCGGCGGTCGGCGCCTACGGCGAGACGAGGTAGGTGAGCTCCATCGCGGCGATCTTGACGGGGGACGCCGCGACGGCGCTCAGTCGCTCGTCGGAGACCGACCAGCGCTCGTCGAGCTCCCGGAACTCCTCGAGCGGCAGCTCGGCAGAGACCATCCACACCCAGCGGTCGCGCTCCGGGGTGAAGTAGCCGAACTCGATCGTGAAGCCGAACTCGATGCGCCGGGCGCACATGACGTCGCGCCAGTAGGGCACCCAGATGTCGGCCTCCGCCGGGTCGAGGGTGTACTGGCGGAGCTGATAGGACCTCATCCCGCCAGCCTACGACCGAGGGAGCACCGCGGCGACGAGACGGCCCGGCAGCCCGGGCTCGACAGGGCCTCGGGTGATGACCCGCAGCACGACGACGCCGACGAGCGCGTCGACGACGAGTTTCGGGGAGGTGTCCGGCGGGAGGTCACCGGCGGCGATCGCGCGCGCCAGCCGGCCGGTCAGCGTATCGCCGGCGGCGAGCACCTCGCCGAGGCCCCGTCCGATGCTCTCGTCGACGGCGGCCGCGGCGGCGAGGGAGCGGAAGAGCGTCGCCGTCTCGGGCGCCGCGACGTGCTCGAGCACGGTCTCGAGCCAGTCGGCGAGGTCGGCGCGGAGGTCCCCGGTGTCGGGTGGGAGGAACTCGGCCGGCAGCAGTCGGCCCTCGAAGAGGCAGTTGGCGACGAGCGCGGCCTTCGACCCCCACCAGCGGTAGATCGTCTGTTTGCCGACCCCCGCGTCAGCAGCGATGCCCTCGATCGTGAGGTCCTCGTACCCTCGCTCGGCGACGAGCCGCGCGGTCGACTCGAGGATGGCGACCCGGGCGGCCTCGCTGCGCGCGGGGCCTCGTCGTGGAGCGGTCATACACAGAGTCTATTCAGGAATGCGAGACGGACCGTTGCGTATTATGGTCCGGCCACAACGCCGTCACCCGGAAGGACCCACACGTATGGCCAAGCTCCTCCAGCGGCTCGGAACCTGGTCTGCCGCTCACCCCTGGCGGGTGGTCGTCGGCTGGCTCGTCGTGCTGCTGGTCGCCGGTGGCGGCTTTCTCATCGGGTTCACCGGCCTCCAGAACACGCTCGATATTCCGGACCTGCCCTCGAGCGACGTGCTCAAGGAACTCGAGTCCGAGCTGCCGGACTTTGCCGGCGCGAGCGGCACCATCGTCTTCCATCGCGAGGACGGGATGGCGCTCGACCCACAGCAGCGTGCGGCCATCTCGGAGCTCGTGGCCAGCGCCGCTGATCTGCCGGATGTCGCGCTCGCGGTCGACCCCTTCGCCGCCGAGCAGGAGCGGGCCGCGCAGCTCACCGAGCTGGAGGACGGCAGCACGCAGCTCGCGGCTGGCCAGGCACAGCTCGACGGCGGGCAGGCGCAGCTCGACGCCGGCCGAGCCCAGCTCGAGGGGGCCCTCGCGCAGGCGCAAGCGGTCGGTAGTCCGGCGGTGGACGCCATCACCGCGCAGCTCACCCAGCTCGACGCGGAGCAGGCACGGATCGATGCCGAGCAGGCACGGCTCGACGCCTCGACCGCGCAGCTCGCCGACGGCACCCGACTCCTCGACCTCGCGGCGCCCATTCAACTCGTCAGCGACGACGGCTCGACGGCGATCGCGACCATCGCATTCACCGAGCCGAGGCTCGACCTCGCCGAGTCGTCGAAGGCGGCGGTCATCGAGCACTTCACCGAGGCGCCGCTCGCGGGCATCGAGGTTGCCGTCTCGACCGAGATCGCGCAGGGCATCCCGCAATTCCTCGGGGTCGGTGAGCTGGTGGGTCTCCTCATCGCCGCGCTCGTGCTCGGGGTCATGCTGCGCACGCTCGTCGGCTCGCTCATCCCGCTCGCGATCGCGGTGACGGGGGTCGCGGCGTCGATGCTCGCGGCCATGGCCTTCGCCGGGATCGTCCCGATGGCGAGCGTCACGCCGGTGCTCGGGGTCATGCTCGGGCTCGCCGTCGGCATCGACTACTCGCTGTTCATCATCAACCGGCACCGCAAGCAGCTGCTCGCCGGGACCGGGCTGCGCGAATCGATCGGGCTGGCCAACGGCACAGCCGGCAACGCGGTCGTCTTCGCCGGGTCGACCGTCGTCGTCGCGCTCCTCGCGCTGAACGTCACCGGCATCCCGTTCCTCGGGGTCATGGGCAATGTCGCTGCCGTGTCGATCCTCGTCGCGGTGCTCGTCGCGATCACGCTGACCCCGGCACTCCTCGGATTCGCCGGAATGCGGGTGCTGAGCCGTCGACAGCGCGAGCGACTGGTCTCGGCTCCGGCGGCGCCGGGCACCATCGCGGCGGGACTTCCCTCGACCGCGAGCAACCCGACCGCCCAGCGACCGATGCCCTGGTGGCGCGCGATCGTCACGGTCATCGCGACCATCGCCGTCCTCGCCGTCGTCGCGCTCCCCGCCCTCCAGATGCGGGTCGGCCTGCCCGGCGGCGAGTCCGAGCCCGTCGGCTCCCTCGCACAGCGCGCGTACACGATCACCGAGGCCGAGTTCGGTGCCGGGACGAATGGCCCCCTCCTCGTCGCGGCGACGTTCCCGGAGGTGCTCGAGGGCCCCGCGCTCGTGACAAGGCAGCTGGCGATCGCCGAGCGCATCGCCGAGATCGACTCGGTGCACGCGATCGCGCCCGTCGCGACGAATGCGGCGGGTACGGTCACTGCATTCCAGGTCATCCCGGAGGAGGGGCCCGACGCGGAATCGACGGCGGACCTCGTCGTCGCACTGCGCGACCTCGCCCTCGCCGATGGCACGACGCTCGGCGTCACCGGGCAGTCGGCGATGAATATCGACGTGTCCGATCGGCTCCTCGACGCCCTCCCGATCTACCTCGCGGTCGTCATCGGGCTCTCGCTCCTCATCATGATCGTCGTCTTCCGCTCACTGCTCGTGCCCCTCATCGCGACCGGCGGGTTCATCCTGTCGCTGTTCGCGACCTACGGCGCGACCGTCGCGGTCTTCCAGCTCGGCTGGGCCGCGGAGCTGTTTGCGGTCGAGCACGTCGGGCCGATCCTCAACTTCCTGCCCATCATCCTCATCGGCATCTTGTTTGGCCTCGCGATGGACTATCAGCTCTTCCTCGCGACCGGGATGCGCGAGGCCTACGTCCACGGGACGCCCGCGCGGCTCGCCGTCACGAGGGGCTTCCGCGCTGGCCGGAGCGTCGTCATCGCGGCGGGACTCATCATGGTGTCGATCTTCGGTGGCTTCATCTTCGCCGAGTCCGGCATGATCCGCAGTCTTGGCTTCGGCCTCGCGGTCGGCATCCTGTTCGATGCCTTCATCGTGCGGTTGCTGCTCATGCCCGCGCTCATGCACCTGGTCGGCAAGGGCGCCTGGTGGCTGCCACGGTGGCTCGACCGGGTGCTGCCCGACGTCGATGTCGAGGGTGCGTCACTCGAACGCGGCGACACGGCTGCGCAGCCGGAGGCGACGTCCGCGTCGACCTAGCCGGACTTGCGGCGGAACTCTCGCTTGCCGCCCGCCTTGCCGTGGGCGGCGTGGACGCCACCGGTGCTGCCGGGTGCCGCGGGGCCACTGCCGCCGCCCTGCTGCTTGCGAGCGAGCGCCTCGCGGAATTTGGCCTTCGTCTCCGCGGCCTTCGCGTCATCGCTCGGCGGGGTGGACTGCTGCTCAGACATGCCGTCAGTGTAGACTTGCCACCGCAATAACAGGGGCAGCAGCGGAAACGAAGCTGGTCCACGGTGGTAGCTCCCCGAGCCGCAAGGAATCGGTGGGTTTCGACTGTTGGCCAGAGCCGATCCGGGTCGCCACTGTGACAGGGATCCCTTCCTGCCCGCTCCTGCACCAGTTGCGTCGTGGTTCCGCCGCGCCATCGCGGGCGACGGTCCCACGCATTCGTGATGAATGCGCGCCCGGATGGCGCGCCAGATGAAAGGTGGGCAACCCGTGGAGGGTCCCGAAATCAAGTTCGCCGAAGCCGTCATCGACAACGGCCGCTTCGGCAAGCGCGTCGTGCGGTTTGAGACCGGCCGACTCGCGCAGCAGGCGCAGGGCGCGGTCGCCGCGTACCTCGACGAGGAGACGATGCTCCTCTCCGCCACGAGCATCAGCAAGAACCCGCGGGAGGGCTTCGACTTCTTCCCGCTCACCGTCGACGTCGAGGAGCGCTCCTACGCGGCCGGCAAGATCCCCGGCTCGTTCTTCCGCCGTGAGGGCCGCCCGTCGACCGAGGCGATCCTTGTCTGCCGCCTCATCGACCGGCCGCTGCGCCCGTCGTTCGCCGATGGCGTCCGCCACGAGGTCCAGATCGTTGTCACGGTGCTGAGCATCGCCCCGGACGAGTTCTACGACGCGCTCGCGATCAACGCGGCGAGCGCCTCGACGCAGATCTCCGGTATCAAGTTCTCCGGCCCCATCGCCGGTGTGCGCCTGGCGCTCATCGACGGCCAGTGGGTCGCCTTCCCGAAGCACTCGCAACTCGCCGACGCGGTCTTTGACCTCACGGTGGCCGGCCGGGTGCTGCCGAACGGCGAGGTCGCGATCATGATGGTCGAGGCCGAGGCGACCGAGACGTCGTGGGAGCTCATCCGCGCCGGGGCGGCGAAGCCGGACGAGGCCGTCGTCGCCGAGGGTCTCGAGGCCTCGAAGCCGTTCATCAAGGCGCTCGTCGAGGCGCAGGCCCAGCTCGCCGCGCAGTCGGCGAAGGCGGTCGTCGACCGTCCGCTCTTCGCCGACTACTCTGCCGAGGTCTACGACGCCATCTCCGCGCTCGCGCACGACGAGCTCGTCGACGTGTATCGGATCGCCGGCAAGGTCGAGCGCCAGGACGCCGACGACGCGCTCAAGGCGCGCGTCAAGGAGACCGTGCAGGCGAAGGTCGACGCCGGTGAGCTGCCCGCCGAGGCCATTGGCCAGCTGTCGGCCGCGTACAAGGCGGTCGCGAAGCGGGTCATGCGCGCGCGGGTGCTGACCGAGGGCGTCCGGATCGACGGCCGCGGTGCGGAGGACATCCGTGCGCTCGACGCGGAGGTCCAGGTCATCCCGCGGGTGCACGGCTCGGCGATCTTCCAGCGTGGTGAGACCCAGATCCTCGGCGTCACGACGCTGAACATGCTCAAGATGGAGCAGCAGATCGACTCGCTCTCGCCGGTGACGCACAAGCGCTACCTGCACCACTACAACTTCCCGCCCTACTCGACCGGTGAGACCGGTCGCGTCGGCAGCCCGAAGCGTCGCGAGATCGGGCACGGCTTCCTCGCCGAGCGCGCCCTCGTGCCGGTGCTGCCGAGCCGCGAGGAGTTCCCCTACGCGATCCGTCAGGTGTCGGAGGCGCTCAGCTCCAACGGCTCGACCTCGATGGGCTCCGTCTGCGCGTCGACCCTCTCGCTGCTCAACGCCGGTGTGCCGCTGCGGGCGCCGGTCGCGGGCATCGCGATGGGGCTCATCACCGACGAGATCGACGGTGAGACCCGCTACGCGACGCTCACCGACATCCTCGGCGCGGAGGACGCGCTCGGCGACATGGACTTCAAGGTCGCCGGGACCAGCGAGTTCATCACCGCGCTCCAGCTCGACACGAAGCTCGACGGCATCCCGTCCGAGGTGCTCGCGGGTGCGCTCAAGCAGGCGAAGGGCGCGCGACTGCGCATTCTCGCGACGATGAATGAGGCGATCGACGCACCGGATGAGATGGCCCCGACGGCGCCGCGCGTCATCTCGGTGCAGATCCCGATGGACAAGATCGGCGAGCTCATCGGCCCGAAGGGCAAGACGATCAACGGCATCCAGGACGAGACCGGGGCGCAGATCTCGATCGAGGACGACGGCACCGTGTACATCGGCGCGGTCGACGGCCCCTCCGCGGAGGCGGCACGGGCCGCGGTCAACGCGATCGCGAACCCGCAGATGCCGGAGGTCGGCGAGCGCTACCTCGGCACGGTCGTCAAGCTCGCGACGTTCGGCGCCTTCGTCTCGCTCACCCCGGGCAAGGACGGGCTGCTGCACGTGTCGGAGGTCCGCAAGCTCGCGGGCGGCAAGCGCGTCGACGACCTCGAGGAGGTCCTGTCGGTCGGGCAGAAGCTCCAGGTCGAGATCACCAAGATCGACGACCGCGGCAAGCTCTCGCTCGCCCTCGTGCAGGACGAGGACGCCGCCGAGGCGTGATGACGCGCGGATAACGATCCGCAAACGGTCCGCAGGGCCTCCATCGGCCGCGGACACCCGGGCAGTACTCTTCCCAGAACGAAGGGAGCCCGAGTGTCCGCGGTCGAACCCGTTGTGCGCCCCGCTACCGGGCCACAAGCGCGCGTGCTCCCCGTCGTGAACCGGACGATCGGCGACTCCGACCTCTCGGTGCCGCCCATTGCACTCGGCGCGAAGGTGTTCGGCTGGCTCGTCGACGACGCCGAGGCCAAGCGCATGCTCGATATCTTCGTCGACGGCGGGGGCGCGTTCATCGACACGGCGGACTCCTACTCGGGTGGGCGCAGCGAAACGATCATCGGCTCCTGGCTCGCCACCCACGGTCACCGCGAGTCGGTGACGATCGCGACGAAGATCGGCAAGTCCATGGCCCACCCGGGGCTGTCGGCCCAGGCGATCGCCGGTGCGGTCGAGGACTCGCTGCGTCGGCTCCGCGTCGACACCATCGACCTGCTGTTCCTCCACATCGACGACCCCACGGTCCCGTTCGAGGAGACGCTGCTCGCCGTCGACCGGCTCATCCGTGAGGGCAAGGTCCGCTGGTTCGGCGGCTCCGATCATCGTGGGGAGCGCCTGCTCGAGGCACGCGTCGCCTGTGCGCTGATGGGCGTCGCGCCGCTCATCGCGGTGCAGCAGGACTACTCGCTCATGCACCGTGCGGCATATGAGCGAGACATGGCCCCGATCGCCGCATCACAGCACCTCGGTGTGCTGCCGCGGTTCGCGCTCGCTGCCGGATTCCTCTCCGGGGAGTACCGCAGCCGCGCCGACATCCGGGATGCCCAGCGCGCCGAGGAGCTCACGACGTACCTGCATCGGCGGGGCCTGCGCGTGCTCGGCACGCTCGAAGACGTCGCGGACGCGCAGGGCGTGTCGATGGCGACCGCCGCGATCGCCTGGCTGCTCACGAAGCCGGACGTGGTGGCACCGATCGTGTCACCGACGAAGCCGCAGCACGTCGCCGAGATGCTTGCGGCCCCCGCGATCGCGCTCACCCGGCAGCAGGTCGCCGACCTCGACGCCGCATCCGCCTGATCCCGCGGGTAGGCTCGTGCGGTGCCTGCCGTGGAACTGCCGATCGATCTGCCGGAGCTGCGTGTCGAGACGGGCGGTGGGCAGGTCGCCCGCACACTGCACCCCTCGGGACTCCGAATTCTCAGTGAGCGCATGCCCGGCGCGGCATCCGTGACGATCGGCTTCTGGATCTCCGCCGGTTCCCGTGACGAGGCGGCGGGCGCGTACGGCTCGACGCACTTCCTCGAGCACCTGCTCTTCAAGGGGACCGCGGGCCGCTCCGCCCTCGATATCGCGGTCGCCTATGACTCGGTCGGCGGGGACCACAACGCGGCGACGGCGAAGGAATACACCTGCTACTACGCCCGCGTGCGGGATCGGGACCTGCCGATGGCCGTTGACGTGCTCGCCGACATGATCGCCGCCTCCCGGATCGACCCGGAAGAGTTCGAACTCGAGCGCGGCGTCATCCTCGAGGAGCTCGCCATGGCCGACGACGACCCGGCGGATGTCGCGGGGGAGCGATTCGCCGAGGCGGTCTTCGGCGACCACCCGCTCGGCCGGCCGATCGGCGGCAGCCCCGAGTCGATCCGCGCGGTGGATCGCGACCGGGTCTACGCGCACTACGAGGCCCACTATCGGCCGGACGAACTGGTCGTCGTCGCGGCCGGGGCGGTCGACCACGACTGGCTCGTTGACGCGCTCGTCACCTCGCTGGCGCGCTACGGCTGGGATCTCGACGCGAGCGGGGCCCCGCGGCCGCGCCGTGACACCGGTGCGGTGGCGCTCGTCCCAGCGACGGCAGTGGTCGCGGTCGACCGCCCGCTCGAACAGGTCTCTGTCGAGATCGGCATGCCGGCGGATCGACTGACCAGTGGCGAGCGACCCGTCTACGCGGTCATGAATGCGGTGCTCGGCGGGGGCATGTCGTCGCGACTGTTCCAAGAGGTGCGCGAGAAGCGGGGGCTCGCCTACGGCATCTACAGCTCGTGGCACCCGTACTCGGACGCCGGCGAATTCGCCGTGTCGGCGTCGTGTACCCCCGGCAAGCTCGGGGAGCTGCGGCGGGTCGTCGGCGCCGAGCTCGACCGGATCGCGAGCGAGCCGATCGCCGAGGAGGAGCGCGCCCGCGTCGTCGGCCAGCTGGTCGGTGGCTCGGCGCTCGGCCTCGAGAGCACGAGTGCCCGGATGAACCGCCTGGCCCGGTCGGAACTGCAGCTCGGCCGCTATCTCGACCTCGACTCGGCCACCGCGGAGATCGAGGCAGTGACGGCTGACCAGGTGCAGGCGCTGGCCGCCCGACTCGTCGCCGCGCCCCGCGTCGTCGTCGGCGTCGGCCCGGTCACCGAGGAGGACCTTGCCCGCTGAAGCGCTGCCGGGCGAACCTGCCGCGGGTCGCCGTGAGGAATGCCGCGCTCGGCGATCCGCCGGATTCCGACCGAGGCGAGCCGGTGAGGCCCAGCTTAACGCTGTCCGGCTGAGTGGGTCTCCCCGGATTGCCCTTCCGTCCAGTGGAAGGTTGTTGTCACTCATTCGGGGGCTGATGCCTGGATGGGGGCAACGCGGGCGGACTGCCCAGCGTTACCTCAAGCCAGGAACGAAGGAGTTCTCCCGTGCGTGCTGCCCCCGAGCCGATGGTCTTCCAGCCGTTGCACATCGGGGGTCGCGCTGTCGCCCGGAATCGACTCTGGGTCTCGGCGATGTGCCAGTACTCCGCAGTGGAAGGTGTGCCGCAGCCGTGGCATCTCGTGCATCTCGGCTCGGTCGCCGTGGGCGGCGCGGGACTCGTCATGACCGAAGCGACAGCCGTCGTCCCTGAGGGTCGACTCACGCACTATGACACCGGCCTCTACACCGCGGCTCAGGCGACCGAGTGGACTCGGATCGTTGACTTCGTGCACGCACATGGTGCGCTCGCCGGCGTGCAGCTCGCACATGCGGGCCGGAAGGCGTCCATTCGGCGGCCCTGGCAGCGACTGCGGGGCAGCCTCCCGGTCGAGGAGGGTGGTTGGCCAACGATCGCACCCTCACCAGTGGCGTTTGGGGAGTACCGGGCGCCCGGCGAGATGGACGTCGACGATATCGCGCGAGTTGTCGAGGAGTTTCGTGCGAGCGCGCGTCGCGCGGTCGATGCCGGCTTCGACGTGATTGAGATCCACGGCGCACACGGCTATTTGCCGCATCAGTTTCTCTCGCCGATCGCGAACCAGCGCGAGGACGGCTACGGCGGGTCGTTGTCGGCCCGGATCCGGTTCCTCGCAGAGATCGTGACCGCCGTGCGCGGCGTCCTCGACGGCCAGGCACTTATGGTGCGACTCTCGGCGAGCGACCATCTCCCCGGCGGTTGGGACATCGAGGACACCGTGGTCGCCGTCGAAGAGCTGCGCGAGCGCGGTGCCGACTTCTTCGACATCTCCTCCGGCGGCATCGACCTCGGTGCCGAGATTCACACCTTCCCCGGCTATCAGGTGCCATTTGCGGCGGAGGTGCGCCGTCGCACCGGCGCGGCGGTCAGCGCGGTCGGGCTCATCAACACGGTCGCGGAGGCCGAGCAGGTCCTCCAGGCCGGCGAAGCGGACGCGGCGATGCTTGGTCGCGCATTTCTCCGGAATCCTCGGCTCGTCCTCGAAGCCGCCCATGAGCTGGGTATCGAGCCGGAGTACTGGCCGCCGCAGTACATGCGCGCCTTCCCGGGCGCCATCCATCTCGCGACGCGCTGAGCGGCTCCAGGAGGCGTCCCGCTGGTCGGGACTGCTGGTCCTGTACGCCCGCCATCACCACGCGACCGAGCCGCAACCGAACCACCCCCACCCCCAACGATAAGGAGACACCATGCGGAGAACCCTCGCCGGCCTCGCGGCCGTCGCAGCCGCCGCCCTCGTCCTCACGGGATGCGCCTCCGGCGCGCCCGAACCAGACGCGGGCGGTACCGCCCCCGCGGGCGAACGCGTCTACGTCGAGGCGATCTCGGCCGACCCGGTCAACGGGCTCGTCTCGCAGTTCGCGGGTGGCCCCCAGCCGCTTCGCTTCAGCTTCGCGGTCTCGGGCCGTCTGGTCGCGATTAACGAGCAGCTCGAGATCATCCCCGAGCTCGCGGAGTCCTGGGAGATCGACGAGGACGCGATGACGATCACGTTCCACCTGCGCGAGGGGGTCCGCTGGCACGACGGCGAGCCGTTCACCGCGGAGGACGTGCGATTCAACTTCGAGGAGATCATGCCGCTCCACACCTTCGGCGGACCGCTCGTCGCCTCGATCGACTCGTATGAGATCCCGGACGAGCACACGCTGGTGATCCACCTGCGCGACGTCTACGGGCCGTTCCTCGAGGCGCTCACCCAGCAGTCGCTCGTGCCGAAGCACGTCTACGAGGGCACGGACTACATCACGAACCCCGCGAACTTCGCGCCGATCGGGACGGGTCCGCTCAAGTTCGACTCCTACGTGTCGGGGCAGCACGTCGTGCTCGTGAAAAACGAGGACTGGTGGGGCGGCGACATCGAGGTCGATCGGGTCGTCTACCCGGTCATGAGCGACGCGAGCACCCGGGCGCTCGCGCTCTTCGCCGGTGAGGTCGACAACACGGTGCTCGACCCGTCCGCGCAGGCACAGGTCGCCACGACGCCGGGCGTCGAGCAGTTGACGGGCGGGTTCTTCACCCAGCCGATCATTCTCTCCTTCAACTCACTCAACCCGATCTTCGAGGACGCCGAGGTCCGGCGGCTCGTCTACTCGGCGCTTGACACCACGGAGATCAACGAGCTGGCGCTCGGTGGACTCGGGCAGCCCGCCGACGCGTTCTTCCCCGACTCGGTCGGCTGGGCGAAGCACCCGGACATCGCCTTCGACTTCGAGCGAGACCTGGAGGCGATCGGCGCCGGGCTCGATGCGGCCGGCTTCCCGGTGCAGAGCGACGGCTGGCGCTTCACGATCGACGTGCACTTCATCTCGGCGCTCACCGATCTCGCGGCTGTCGCCGAGGTCATGAAGTCGCAGCTCGCGGAGGTCGGCATCAACGTCGAGCTCGCCGGGAACGTCGACCCGGTCTACGTGGAGAAGGTCCACGCGACGAGTGACTTCGGCATCGCACTCGTCCGGCACACCGTCTCCGCCGACCCGAGCATCGGCATCGCGCGGTGGTTCACCTGCAACCCCGACCGGATCCCGCACGCGAGCTCGTCCGGCGTCTGCGATGCCGAGCTCGATGCCGCCGCCGCTGCCGCGCTGACGACCTTCGACCGTGACGAGCGGGCGGGGTACTTCCACATCATGCAGGAGCGACTGCTGGAGTCGATGCACTACGTGCCGGTCTCCTTCACCTGGGCCTCGTTCAACACGGTGAACACCGGCCGTTGGGACGGGCTGACGTCGACGGACGGGAATACGAACGACGTGCCCTGGTCGACGATGCGCTGGATCGGCGACTGACCCCGTTGTGGGCCCGGCGACCGCGTCGGGCCCACAACCATCACCTCACCACGACGAATGCGAAGGACCATGATCGAAGAACAGCGACTGCAGCACTTCCTCGACAAGCAGGAGATTCTCGAGTGCCTGACGCGGTACACCCGAGGGATCGACCGGCACGACGACGCGCTGCTTGAATCCGCGTTCCACCCCGACGCCTGGGTGTGCTACGCCCGACCACGGCCGATCTCGGAGTTCTTGCCGACGATCTCCCCGCACCACCAGCGCCAGTTCCGGGCGCAGCAACACGTCCTGACGAATCACACGGTCGAGATCGACGGTGATATCGCGCATTCGGAGGTGTACGTCCGTTTTCATCTGCACCGGCGGGACGAGGACGTCATCGAGATTGGTGGCGGGCGATACCTCGACCGGTTCGAGCGTCGGGACGGTCAGTGGCGCATCGCGGACCGGGTGATCGTGCTCGACTGGGCCGGGCGTCTCCCGCAAGACCATGACCCGACCGGGAAGCTGGTCGGCTATCGCGCCGGGCTGCGCAGCGAGAACGACCTCTCGTATCGTCGGCCGCTCGACGCACGCGCCGATGACTTCCCGTCCTGGGATCACCCCGACCGTGCGGACGTCGCCATCGATGTCACAGTGCGAAGTCAGTGAGGATGCACCACTGCGGTACAGATCCGAGCGGAGTGGCGGCATAGGCTGGTCGGCATGAGTTTCAGCGTCGCAATCGTCGGTGCGACGGGCCGCCTTGGGGCGGTCGTCGCGGAGGTCGTCGAGGCGATGCCGGAGGCCGAGCTCGTCGCCTCGCTCAGCAGCAAGGATCCGCTCGAGCGCGCATTCGTCGCCGATGTCGTCGTCGATGTCACGACACCCGCGGTGTCATCGGAGATCGTCCTGGCCGCGATCGCGGCGGGGCGTCGCGTCCTCGTCGGCACGTCGGGCTGGTGCGAGGAACGGATCGCGCGGTTGCGTACCGCAGTGCGGGAGCGGCCGGGCAGCGGTGCTGTCGTGATCCCGAACTTCTCCCTCGGCTCAGTGCTCGGCACGGCATTCAGCGCCATCGCTGCGCGGTACTTCGACTCAGCGGAGATCGTTGAGGCGCACCACGCCGGCAAGGTCGACTCGCCCTCGGGGACCGCGGTGCGCACAGCCGAGCTCATGGCCGCGCAGCGCGGCGAGCGAGGACCCTTCGCGGCACCCCACGTCGACCAGCGCGCGAGGGGGCAGGAGGCTGGCAGCGTGCCGATCCACTCGCTGCGGCTCGCGGGCGTCGTCGCTCGTCAGGACGTGATCTTCGGTGGCGTGGGGGAGACCCTGACGATCACGCACGACACGGTCTCGAGCTCGGCATACCAGTCCGGTATCCGGACGGCGCTGCTGGCTGCAGCCGACGCTCGCGACGAGGTCGTCGTCGGGCTTGGTGCGGTCCTCGGCATCGACGAATCGCTCGGACTGGCCTGAATGCGGGGGACAGCCCGCCGCGCCGCGCGCCCGCGGCGGCACGCATGAGCACTCGCTGGTCGCTCGTCGGCGTCATCATCATGGCGGCGCTCACGGCGCTGTGGGTCGGTTTCACCGCGTGGTATGCGGTGATCCTGCTCCTCGACGCCCAGCCGCTCGCGAAGGCGATCGGCGCCGCGCTGCTCATCCTGCCGCTCATCGCGGTGTGGTGGCTGATCGTCGAGACCCGGTTCGTCCTCGGCGGGCAGCGGCTGCTCCGTAGCCTCGAGGCGGAGGGGGGCCTCCCAGTCGATGACCTCCGGCGGCTGCCGAGCGGTCGGATCGACCCCGCGGCGGGCGAGGCCGACTTCCCGCGGTGGCAGGCCGAGGCCGAGGCGGCGCCAGAGGACTGGCGGGTGTGGGTGCGACTGTCGCTCGCGTACGACGCGGCGGGGGATCGACCCCGCGCTCGCGGTGCGATGCGCCGGGCGATCGCGATCGCGATCGAGCGCGGCGCGGCGCCCGTCGACTGATTCGTCGCTCATCCGACCCGGATCGTATAATCTGTTACTAATTCGGGACTCGGGATCTACACGCCCGACGAGGGGAGTGCACGATGACGAATGCAAGGACGCGGCAGATGGCGCTGACGCTGTTCATGCTGCCGTTCGGCTACCAGACCGGAGTGTGGCGCCACCCGGACAGCCGGCCCGAGGAGGTCGGCCAGCTCACGCTCGTGCGCGAGATGGCCCAGGCAGCCGAGCGGGCCAAGCTGCACGCCGCATTCTTTGCCGACAGCCTCGACGTGAGCGCCCTGCGACTTGGTGGGAACCGGGCTTCCGGACGCTACGAGCCGATCGTGACGATGGCAGCGCTCATCGGTAGCACCGAGCGGCTCGGCCTCATCGGCACGGCTTCAACGACGTTCTCCCACCCCTACAACGTGGCGCGTCAGTTTGCAGAGCTCGACATCCTCAGTGAGGGCCGGGCGGGCTGGAACATCGTCACCTCGGTCGCGGGCCAGGAGAATTTCGGCATGACGTTGCCTGACCCGCAGGCCAGGTATGACCGGGCAACCGAGTTCGTCGATGTCGTCCGCAAACTCTGGTCGAGTTGGGCGCCCGACGCGATCGTCGTCGACCGGGAGCGGGCCATGTGGGCCGACTCGGACCGAATCCACGACATCGAGCATGTCGGGCGCCACTTCGAGGTGCGCGGCGCGCTCACCCTCCCGCGTCCGCCGCAGGGCCACCCCGTGCTCGTCCAAGCGGGGCAGTCCGAGGCCGGCGTCCGCCTCGGGAGCGCGGTCGCCGACCTCATCTACACGGCCCAGCCCGACCGGGACCGCTCGATCGAGTTCTACGCCGACCTCAAGGCCCGCGTCTGCGCGGCGGGGCGCGACCCCGAGCGTGTGCGCGTCATGCCGGGGCTCATGGCGATCGTCGGCGAGACCCAGGCCGAGGCGGAGGAGATCTCCGCCGACTATGGCAGTTGGATCGACCCCGTCACGGGCCGGGCGCAGGTCGAGGCCGCGCTCGAGCTCGACACGAGCGATCTCGAGCTCGACGATCTGCTGCCCCTCGAACGCATCCCCGATCCTGAGCGCGCGACAACGCCTTGGCAGCGCACGATGGCCCGCTACGCGCCGGGACGCACGCTCCGGGAGGTCATGGTCACGCTGTCGAGGTCGGGCGGGCACCAGTGGATCGTCGGGACGCCGTCGTCGATCGCCGACGTCATGATCGACTGGTTTGAGTCACGCGCCTGCGACGGCTTCAATCTCAATCCGCCGCAGGTGCCCGTCGGCATGCAGCGGATCTTCGACCTGCTCGTACCGGAGTTGCAGGAGCGCGGGTACTTCCAGCACGACTATCGTGGGGACACCCTTCGGGAGCGCATGGGCCTCGAAGTCGTGGAGTGAGGGGCGGCGCGTGGCAGCGAGGGACCCCGCTGGGCAGTCGAACCGGAGTAGCGAGCGACCGGCGCTCGCCTCGGGCGTCACCGAGTCGCTCATCAAGCTGAGCCACCTGCTCAGCCGACCGTTCAGTCGGCTCGCGGTCGAGGCGCAGGTGATCAGCCTCGCCGAGTGGCGGGTACTCGTGCGCATCGAGCGCACGCCGGGCATCACCGCACAGGAGATCGCCCGGCGCACCGGCATCTCGCCGATGAACGTGAGCCGCGCCCTGTCGGCGCTCCGCAGTGACGGTCGCGTCGCTATGGACCGGGACCCCGCGGACTCGCGTCGGAACCTGCTGCAGCTGACCGCGGCGGGCCGGAGCTTATTCGACGAGCTCTACCCGTCCGCGGCGGCGCGCAGTCTGCGGCTCGTCGAGTCGCTCTCGCTCGCGGAGCTGCGCGAGCTCGATGGGATGCTGCGCCGCATCGGCGACCACGTCGACCGGATCGACGCCGCGGAGGACCCGCTGCCACACGATTGAGCCGCGCGGCAGCGGCTCAGGCGCTCGGCCGCGGCAGGCCGAGGTGCTCGCGCAGTGTTGTGCCCGTGTACTCCTCGCGGAAATAGCCGCGACGTCGCAGCTCCGGGACGAGCAGGTCGAAGATCCGGTGGAAGCCGCCGGGGGCGTAGGGCGGGTTGAGGCTGAAACCGTCGCACGCCCCGCTGTCGTACCAGTCGATCATGATGTCGGCGATCTTGTCCGGCGTGCCGACGATCCACTGGTGGCCGCCCGCGCGGATGACGTCGACGATGAGGTCGCGCAGCGTGAAGCCACGCTCGGTCGATTTGAGCCGGAGGCCGTCGTAGCGGCTGCCCTTGGAGCCGTCGGTCACCCAGCGTGCCTCCGGGATCGAGGCGTCGAGATCGACGTCGTCGAGCCCGGTGGCGGGCAGGTAGAGCATCTGGGCAAGGTGCCGGCGTCCGCGGTCCATGTCGACGTACCCGATGAGCTCCTCGGCGAGCGTGTCCGCCTCCCCCTGGGTCTCGGCGACGATGGGGAGGATGCCTGGCACGATCTTGACATGGTCCGGGTTGCGCCCGGCGGCGGCGATCGCCTCGCGATAGGCGCGACGGTACTCGATGGCGCGCTCCTTGACCGGCAGGATCGTGTAGACGAGGTCGGCGACGTGCGCCCCGAAATCAAGGCCGGACTCGGAGGAGCCCGCCTGTGCGAGCACGGGCCAGCCCTGCACCGGGCGGCGCATGTTGAGCGGGCCGGCGACCTTGAAGAATTCGCCGTGGTGATTGATCGGGTGGATCTCGTCGAGGTCCATCCAGTCGCCGCGCTCGCGGTCGGCGATGACGGCGGCGTCGGACCAGCTGTCCCAGAGCTTCGTGACGACGTCGACGTATTCGGCGGCACGCCGGTAGCGGGTTGGCCGGTCCCAGTGCTCGTCTCGGCCGAAGTTCTCCTGACCGCCTCCGGAGGTGACGATGTTCCACCCGGCGCGTCCCTTGCTCAGGGTGTCGATGCCCGCGAGCTGCCGCGCGACGTTGTATGGCTCGCTGAACGACGTCGAGATGGTCCCGATGAGGCCGATGCGCTCGGTGCACGCCGCGAGGGCGCCCATGGTCGAGACGGGTTCCCAGAAGCCACTGAACTTCACATCCCCCTCCTGGAGGAACGCGGTCGCGACCATGTCGCCGAAGAAGACGGCGTCGAGCTTTGCCGCCTCGGCGGCACGAGCGAGGTCGGTGACGAACTCGAGGTGACCGAACTCCTCGGCACGACTGCCGGGTCGGCGCCAGCTGTCCTTGTGGTACCCGGCGAGGTGCATGAAGACGGTGAGCACCATGTGGCGCGGCTCGCGCGGGGTGGGGGAGGGCTGCTCGGTCACGAGGAAATAATAACAGGTGTTATGAATTCGCGGCTGCGATCGGCGGCTTAAGCCGGCTTCGTCGCGGCCGATCCCGCCGAACCGCGGTTGGTCGCGGCGAAGCCGCCGCCATCGACCGTGAGCACCTGACCCGTGATCCAGCGCGCCTGGTCGGTGAGCAGGAAGTGCGCGGCCGAGGCGATGTCCCATGAGTTGCCCTCGGTCTGCATCGCGACGTTCTTCCGCCGGACCTCCCGCAACTCCTCACTCATATCCTTCGCCGCGAACGCACCCCAGATCATCCCGACGCGTACCGCATTCGCCCGGATGCCACGTGGTGCGAGCGTCCCGGCGGCCCCGACCGTGAGCTTCTCGAGTGCCGTCTTCGCGACGCTGTAGGGCAGCCCGGGACCGCGGCCCTCGGCCGCCGACGAGGAGATTGTCACGATCGCACCACCGGCCGTGAGGTGGCGCTGACTGTGCCGGATAAGGTGCCAGACCTGCGTGAGGTTGAGATCGAATGCCGTGTCCCAGTCGTCCTCGCTCGCCTCGAAGATGCCCATCACCCCGCCGCCGCCGATCGAGTCCGCGACGAGGTCGAGTCGCCCGAAGCGCTGCGCCGCGGCGTCGACGGTGCGACCGACGGCATCGCCGTCGGTCATGTCGAGCGCGTAGGCGACCGCGGTGCCCCCGGCGTCCGTGATGAGGTCGACCGTGCGCGCCGCGGCTGCCTCGTCGCGGTCGAGGACGGCGACCGAGGCACCGCCGCGGGCGAGGAGCCAGGCGAGGGCGAAACCGACGCCGCCGAGCGGACCGCTCAGCCCGCCGCCCGCGACGATCGCGACACGTCCATCGAGGCGGGGGTGGCTCGTCTCGGCGAGGGGGTCGCGGATGGCCTCGGTCCAGTCGATGTCCGTCATGGCGTCCTGCGGCCTCCTTCGGCTCCCCGTCCGGGGTGACGGGCGGCATCGACGAGCCTGCTGCCTCGCCTCGGGAACGCCAAGCCCGAGTTCCACGGCATGGAATCCGCGCCCCGCGGCCGCCCCGAGCGCCATAGGGTGGCCCGGGCCCCTCGCCCGATCCCCATGACGTCCCTTTGAACAAGCTTTGAGGTGCTGCGCTGTGCGAACCGTCCGTGCTGCGGTCCTGACCGCCCCGAATCAACTCGAGCTGACCGAGTATCCCTATCCGAGCCACGGGGAGGACGCGGCGATCATTCGGGTGGAGGCCGCCGGCCTGTGCGGGAGCGATGTCGAGCAGATCCGCGGCGAGGATCCCCGCGCACGCCTCGGCGTCGTGCCTGGGCACGAGCCCCTCGGCATCATCGAGTCGATCGGCCCGGTTGCGGCCGAGCGCTGGGGTGTCCAGGTCGGCGACCGCATCTGCGTCGAGGTCGTGGTGCCCTGCCAGGCCTGCCCGAAGTGCCTCGCGCGCACCTTCGTCGAATGCCGCGCGCCGCTCGGCAGCTACGGTTACCGGCCGTTCGAGGCAGACACGCAGCTCACGGGCGGCTTTGCCGAGGTGATGTATATCCATCCGAACTCGATCGTCCACAAGATCGACGCGACGATCCCCGCCGGGGTCGCCGCGATGTACAACTCGATTGCCGCCGGCATCCGCTGGGCCGTGCACCTCGGCGGGGTGCAGCCGGGCGATGTCGTGGTCGTCTTCGGCGCGGGACAGCGGGGGATCGCATCGGCGATGGCCGCGAAGGCCGCGGGCGCCTCACAGGTCATCGTCACAGGTCTCACCCGAGATGCGCACAAGCTCCGGGTCGCGACGGAGTTCGGTGCGGACGCGACGATCGACGCCGAGGTCGAGGACGTGCCGACTCGCGTGCTCGAGCTCACCGGCGGACGCCCCGCCGATGTCGTCGTCGACGTCACGCCCGTGGCCCTCAAGCCCATTCAGGATGCGATCGATGTTGCGCGCGTCGGCGGCACGATCGTCATCGCGGGCCTCAAGAACGGCCGGCCCGCGCCGATCTCCACGGACGAGCTCATCACGAAGTCGCTGCGCATCCTCGGCGCCCGCGGCGTCGAGTGGCGCTCCATCGACGAGGCCATCGCGCTTATCGAGTCGGGGCAGTACCCGCTCGAGCTCCTCCAGACCCACCGATACCCGCTCGACGAGGTCAGCACCGCGATCGCGGTGCTCGGCGGCGAGGTGCCCGAGGAGCAGGCGATCCACGTGGCGCTGCTGCCGAGCTGAGCAGCTCGCGGCCCATGCGCCGACGAAGGGGCGGGTGCCGACGCCCCGCCCCTTCGCGCATTCCTGAATCAGAGGACGGTGCGCGCGCCGCGGCTCGGCTCGATGATCTCGAGCCCCATGCGCTCGCGGAGCGTGTCACCCCGGTACTCGTCCTGGAAGTAGCCGCGCTCCTGGAGCTCGGGCACAAGCAGGTCGAGCATGGCATGCATGCCCTCGGGCACGTGCGGTGCGTTGAGGTTAAAGCCGTCGCAGGCGCGGGAGTCGAACCAGTCGATCATCAGCTCGGCGATCGACTGCGGCGTGCCCGCGACCCACTGGTGGCCGGAGGCACGGGAGATCTCGACCGACATCTCCCGGATCGTCATGCGCTCGGCCATGGGCTTGTAGATGGAGCGATAGCGCTCGTGGTACTCGGGCCGGTCGACCAGGCGCTCAGCAGGCACCTTCTCGTCGAAGTCGAGGTCGCTCGTGTCGACGTAGAGCACCCGCTCGACCGCGGAGCGGCCGTGCACCGGGTGGATATAGCTGGCGAGCTCGGCGGCGAGCTCGTCGGCCTCCGCCTGGGTGCTGCCGATGATCGGCATGATACCGGGCAGGATCTTCACCTTCTCCGGGTCTCGGCCATTGCTCGTCACCCGCGCCTTGAAGTCGGCGTAGAACTCCATCGATCCCGCCTTGACCGACTGGGCGGTGTAGATGGCGTCGGCGACGGCGCTGCCGAGGGTCTTGCCGGCTTCGGACTGGCCGGCCTGCACGAGCGCGGTGTGGCCCTGGGGCGGGCGCGGCATGTTCAGCGCGCCCTGGACGTTGAAGAACTCGCCGACGTGGTTGATGTCGTGGATCTTGTCCGGGTCAGCCCACCAGCCGCCAGCCCGGTCGGTGATGACCGCGTCGGACTCCCAGGACTCCCAGAGCTTCTTGACGACCTCGACGAACTCGGTGGCGCGGCGGTAGCGCAGTGCCGGGTCGGGCATCTCCGGCAGACCGTAGTTCTGATTGCCCATGATCGAGGTGACGATGTTCCAGCCGACCCGGCCGTCCGTGAGGTGGTCGAGCCCTGCGAGCTGGCGGGCGACATTGTACGGCTCGGAGAACGTCGTCGACATGGTCCCCATGAGCCCGATCTTCTCGGTCAGCCCGGCCATCGCGCCGATCGACGAGATCGGCTCGTTGAGGCCGGTGGCGCGGTTGCCGCCCTTGCGGATGGAGTCCACGTCTTGGCTGTCGGCAAAGAAGACGGAGTGGATCTTGGCGCGTTCCGCAGCCTGCACCATGTCACGGGTCAGCGAGAGCTTCCCGATCTCCTCGGCACGGCTCTCCGGGTGGCGCCACGCATCGGTGTGGTAGCCGAACGAGAGGATGAACATGGTCAGCGCCATCTGGCGCTCGGGCTTGCTCGCCATCGAGGTCTCCTTGCATCGATCAGGGCCCCTGCTCAAGGGGTACGGCGTCACGCTAGCCGCGTCGAGGACCAGTGGCCGGGGTGCGCTTCCATCGGGAGGAAGGTGGCTCCGTCAGGCCTCCGGCGGGCGTCCCATGGACAGCCGGTCGATGCCGCCGCCGTCGATCGGCAGCGACTGCGCCGTGATGTACCCGCTGCGCTCGTGGCTGAGGAAGTCGACTGCGTGTGCGACGTCCTCGGGCACGCCGACGCGTCCGACAGGAATACGGGTGGCCATCTGGCGCATAGCGGCGTCGCGATCACCGCCGCGACGGCCGAGCATCGAGCGACTCGTGGCGACGAGCCCGGGACACACCGCATTGACCGTGATGCCCCAGCCGGCGACGTCGATGGCGAGCGAGCGCGTGAGGCCGAGGATGCCGGCTTTCGCGGCCGAATAGGCGGTCGAGCGCCCGGCGGCGTCGATGCCCGCCATCGAGGAGACGTTGACGATCCGCCCGTACCGAGCGGGACGCATGCGCTGGATCGCCGCCCGGGACATGAGGAAGGTGCCGTGCAGCGTGACGCGCAACTGCTCCTGCCAGGCCTCGACCGGCACATCGGCGACATCCGCGCGATCGGCGCCCTGCGGCGCGGCGGCGTTGTTCACGAGGACATCGAGCCGTCCGAAGGCGTCGTCGACCTGCGCATACATGCGCTCGACATCCGCAGCATCACCGATGTCGCCCAGGAGTGCGAGCGACTGCGTCCCAGTGGCACTGAGCTCCTCGACGAGGGCGCCAAGGCCGCCGGGGCCCGACTCGGGCGCGTCGCCGACGTTCTCGACGCCAGCGGGTAACCGATCGGTCACGACGACCGTGTCGCCGCGAGCTGCCAGGGCGCGGGCGATCGCCGCGCCCATCCCGTCGGGCTTGCCGCAGCCGGTGATGAGGGCGACGCGGGCGGGGGTCTCGGACATGGGCCTCCTCAGGTGGACGGTCGTGCTAGCGCACCGGGAAGGAGTGACCCGACCAGCTGCTGAAGACGCGCACGACCATGGATATTGCGGCGTTGCGCGAGCCGGCGACGATGATCGGCAGGTTCGCGAGGCTCGCATCGGCGAATACTGGGTGGACGTGATCGGGCTCGTAGGGTCCGCCCGGCAGCCCGCTCAGCGCCTTGCCAACAGCCGCGAGTTGCGCCTCGGTACGGGAGCTCGCGTCGACGAGCCACTCGCGGACGTCCTGCTTCGACATCCCGGCCGAGGCGAAGAGGTGCGCGTGCTCAGGGTTCATGATGATGCCAACGGAGGCATGGCGGAAGATCCATGGGCCGGTGCGCTGGATCGTATCGGCGAAGTCTCGGAGCACGTCCTCAGGCCCCGTGAAGCTGCGATTGTCGACGAACTCCATGGTGCGCAGGAGCGTTGCGCTCACCGCGCTGACGCCAGGTGCGAGGCCGGCCTCGACGGAGAGGGGCTCCCAGGGGCTCTCCTCCTCGTTCTCGGCGATGCAGACCTGCCAGCGGCCCGGGAGGCCCTGGGTGGCCTGCTCGAGCTCGTGCGGCACGATGCCGAAGCTGTTGCGGACCGTGAGGCCGATCGCGCGCGGGATCGTCGCATTCGGCCGGAATCCCGGGCCAAGCACGCCGCCGCGGGCGTTGATGCCCAGCTCCTCGCGGATCGGTCCGTTCACCACGATGAGGGGGGAGGGGCCGCTCGTGCTCTGGAAACCGCCACCGCGCGCCGCGCGTTCGCCCGACAGGGCGTCCCAGGCAGCGAGCACGACGGGGAAGTACTCCGGACGGCAGCCAGCCATGATCGCGTGGACGGCGACATCGCGGACCGTCGCCTCGCGGTCAAGTGCCATGCTCCGGGCGACGACCTCGTCAGGGTCGCGGCTCGTGCTGTCGAGGAATGTGGCGAGCGCCGACTCCGTCGCCGGCACCAGCGGCAGGCCGTCCGACCAGCCGCGGTCGTACAGGTGCTCGATGACCGCCGACGCGGCCTCGGGGTCGAGCACGGGGGTTTCCTCGTGGCTCACGCGGCCTTGCCCTCGCCCGCGAGCAGGTGCGAGCGGATCGCCGCGGCGAGCTCGGTTCCGCGATCCGCGATCTGCTGGCCCTCGAGGTTCGCGATCGGGTGCGGGGTACGGAGATAGGGGAAGTCCGGGCGGCCCTTGAGTCCGGCCATCGCCGTGGCGGTCACCTCGAAGGCCTCGGTGCAGATGACCGCGGTCGGGATGCCGCGGGCCTCGAGCATGATGCCGTCGGCGACAGCGGAGGCGCTGCATGAGCCGCAGTCGCCGACGCCGATGAGGACGACGTCACACTCGGTCGTCAGTCGCTCGAGGAGGTCGTCGGGCAGCGGCAGCGCGAAGTTTTCCTTCGTCATGGGAATGAGCTCGCCGACCTGGTCCGAGCGCTGCAGGCTCGCACCGATCACGTCGAGGATTGCGGCGGCGTTGCGCTTTGTGTTCTCGAGGAGGCCGACACGCAGGCCCGCCAGGCTCTCGAGTGGGGGCGCCGACTGCGCGGTGCTCGCGGTGGTGGCGCCGCGGGCGCTCGCCGTCGGGTCAATGATGAGGCCAACCATGGGACACCTCCGTTGGAAAGGGAATCAAATAATCCTGCTTGAGGGTGTGGCTGGAGTCAGTCTGTGATTCCAGGGGGCGGAACACGGGTGCCGGCGCGGGGAACGATTGCGGGGCGGGCCGATGGCCCGCCCCGCACCTGGCGTCGATCGGCTCAGCCGCCGATCCACGACATGGTTGCCCACGGCGGGTTGTTCGTCTGGCCATCCGTCGCGTTGAGGTTCTCCCAGCGCGTGGTGTTGACCGTGTAGTTCGACCCGTTCGACCAGGACAGCGGCGCGTAGTAGATCAGGTCACGCGCGCGCTCCTGCATCGTGTGGAAGTACGTCGCGCGCTCGTCACGGTCGAGCGTGGACAGCGCGCCCTGCGCCGCCGCGTCGAGTTCCGCGTCCGAGATGCCCGAGCCGTTGGTGACCGGGATCCGGTCCGGGTTGCTGATCATCCAGCGGCTGATGCCGAGGCTCGGGTCAGCCGAGACGGTGCTGCGGATCATCGAGATGCCGAAGTTGGAGTTCTGGTAGACCTCCTCCATCCAGACCGGCTCCGCGGTGCCGACGAGGTTGACGTTGATCCCGACATCGGCAAGTGAGGACTTGACGACCTCGCCGGCGGCGCCGACGTCCGACAGTGCCGAGATGAAGCGCAGGTCGAGCGAGAATCGCCAGCCGTCCGACTGCACCGGGTAGCCGGCGGCGTCAAGGCCCGCGTTGATCGCGTCGAGGTCCCGCGGGAAGTCCTTCTCGAAGTTCACGTCCGGGCTCTGTGCCCAGGCGAGGGTGTCCGGGAAGAAGCTGTTCGCGGCCTCACCGATGCCGCTGAGCGCCCGCTGGGTGACGGCCTCGCGGTCGATCGCTGCGAAGATGAGCGCGCGCACGTCCGCGCTCTCGAGTTCCGGGAGCAGCGAGTTGAACGTGACCGTGATGCCCTGGCGGAAGACGCCGCCGTCGAGGAGCTCGAGGTCCGGGTTCGCCGTGACCTGATCCTGCTGCGCGGGGTCGATGATCGCCGAGTCGAGCTCGCCCGCGAGCATTGCGAGCGTGCGCGTGTTCACATCGGTCATGACCGGGTAGATCGCGCGGTCGACCTGGACGTCGCCACCCCACCAGTCGGGGTTCTTCACGAGCACGACCTGCGCGCCGGGCTCGAAGGACTCGAACATCATGGGGCCGGTGCCGATCGGGGCGAGGTTCGCCGGGTTCGTCACGTAGTCGGTGCCCTCGTAGATGTGCTTCGGGGTGATCGCCTGTTGCGAGAGTGCCTCGAGGAAGGGGCCGTACTGCGAGTTCATGGTGAGCACGACGGTCGAGTCGTCGGGGGCCTCGATCGAGTCGATTGCCGAAGTGAGCGCCTTGCCGAAGGTCTGCAGCGGCATGATCTCTTCGAAGTTGAAGATCACGTCGTCGACCGTGAACGGCTCGCCGTCGTGCCACGTCACGCCCTGACGGATCTTGAAGGTGATCGTCAGGCCATCCGGGCTGAACTCCCAGCTCTCCGCGAGACCGGGCAGGATCTCGTAGCTGTCCGTCACCTCGACGAGCGTGCCGAGCACCGCGAAGCCGAAGCGCAGCGGGATCGGGCCACCCGCGAACTGCGGGTTCATGCTCGTCGGGTCGGCGCTGATCGCCTCGATGTACAGGCGCTCGGCGGTGGGGGCGTCGGTCGCCGTGTCGTCAGGCTGGCCGCCTGGCGCGCAGGCTGCTAGGGCGAGCGCCGCTGCTGCCGCGGCAGCAGCGAGGGCGAGTCGCCGTGGTCGTGTGCTACTCATCGCTGAGTCCTCCTTGGTGTTGCGCTGTCGGATTTCGACGGCGCGGGTGATTGCAGTGTTCAGTTGTGGTGGGGACCAGTCGCTATCGGGCGAGGTCGAGGACCGGTGAGGCCGCGAGTAGCGTCTGGGTGTAGGGGTGGTCAGGAGCGGTGAAGATCTTGTCCTTGGGGCCGTGCTCGACGATCCGGCCGCTCTGCATCACGTAGACGTAGTCGGCGACCTTCTTGACGACCGGCAGGTCGTGGGTGATGAACACGTACCCAAGGCCGAGTCGGTCCTTGAGATCGGTCATGAGTCGGAGGACGCCGGCCTTGACCGAGGCATCGAGGGCCGAGACCGCCTCGTCGGCGACGATGAGCTGCGGGCGCAGCACGATGGCGCGCGCGATGAGCACGCGCTGGCGTTGCCCGCCGGAGAGCTCGTTCGGGAATCGGTCGAGGAATGCGGCTGGCGGGTTGAGCCCGACCATTTCCAGAGCGTCGGCCACGGTGTCATCGACCGCGCGCCGACCGCGCGCGACACCGTGGAGGCGGACGATCTCGCTGATGGTCTGCCGGATGGTCTTCCGCGGGTTGAGCGAGCCGGCCGGGTCCTGCAGCACGGCCTGCACGCTGCGGCGGTAGTGCTGCCGCTGTGCTGCGGTCATCGAGGCAAGCTCGACGCCGTCGAGCTGGATCGAGCCGCTCGTCGCGGGGATGAGCCCGAGCAGCATGCGCGCGAGTGTGCTCTTGCCACTGCCGGACTCGCCGACGATCGCGATGAACTCGCCGTCCCGGCCGACGAGCGTCGCCCCGTCGACGGCGACGACCGCGCTGCCGCCGCGCCGGGCTCGGAAGACCTTGGACGCGTCACGCACTTCGAGCCGCATCAGTGTGCCTCCTCGTGCTCGGTCGACGCCGTGCCGACGGTGGCGAGGGCTTCGCCCTCGGTCCGCAGCCAGTCGCGGAACGCCGGCGGGATCGAATACAGTTCGACGTCCTCGTCGACGAGGCTGAGCACACTGCGCAGCAGGGCCTGGGTGTAGGGATGCTGCGGTCGGGCGAGCACCTCCTGGGTCGGCCCCGTTTCGACGATGCGCCCGCCGTACATGACATAGATGCGGTCGGTCATGTTGGCGACGACCGCGATGTCGTGGGAGATGAGGACGAGGGAGGTGCCGAGGTCGGCGACCGTTTCGTCGAGGGTCTTGAGCACGAGCTGCTGGACCGTCGCGTCGAGCGCGGTCGTCGGCTCGTCGGCGATGATGATCTCGGGCGTCTTCGCGATGGCGATGGCGATGAGGACACGCTGGCGCATGCCGCCGGAGAGCTCGTGGGGGAAGCGCTGGGCCACCTCCGCAGCGTTGCTGAGACCGGCGAGCGTGAGGAACCGCAGCACCTCGGCGTCGACGTGTGCGCCACGAGACTTACCCGCTGCGAGCGACTCACGGACCTGACGGCCGATACGCATCGTCGGGTTGAGGAAGGTCAGCGGGTCTTGGAAGATCATGCCGACCCGCCGCGAACGGATCTCGTGCCAGGCGCGCTGGTTCGCACCCACGAGTTCCTCGCCGTGGAACCGGATCGAGCCGCGGACCTTGACGCGGGGATTCGTCGGCAGGAGTCCGGCGATCGCGCGGCCGGTGACCGACTTGCCGGAGCCTGACTCGCCGACGATCCCGACCCGCTCGCCGCGGCCCACCGTCAGGCTCACCGCGCGCACCGCATCGACGTGGCTGTCACGACCGGTTGGTAGCTGCACCGCGAGGTCGGTGACCTCCAGGAGCGGCGCGGGGTGCACCTGCGCAGGGCTCGTCATCTCACTTCACCTTGCCGATCGAGGGGTTGAGGGCGTCGTTGAGGGAGTCGCCGAGCATGTTGATCGCGAGCACGACGATGAAGATGGCCAGGCCCGGGAAGAGTGCCAGCCACCAGCCGGTCGCCATATAGGACTGTGCCGAGTTGAGCAGCGCACCCCAGCTCGGGTTGTTCGAGTCCCCGATACCGAGGAAGGCGAGGGACGACTCGATGAGGATCGCGCGCCCGACGGTCATGGTCGTCGCGACGATGACCGGCGGCATCGCGTTGGGTAGCACGTCTGAGATGAGGATGCGGAGGCTCTTGAACCCGGCTGCCCGCTGTGACTCGACATAGCCGAGTTGGGCGATGCGCATCGCCTCGGCGCGCACGATACGAGCGACCGCCGGCCACATGGTGATCGAGAGGATCACGACGATGATCCAGACGTTGGCGCCGAGGAGCGCCGCGGCGACGAGTGCGAGGACGATGCCGGGCAGGACCTGGAAGAACTCAGCGAGCTTCACGAGTGCCGTGTCCCAGAAACCGCCGTAGAAGCCCGCGACACCGCCGATGATGAGTCCGAGCGTCATGCACAGGATCGCGACGCTGAACCCGACGAGGAGGGAGACCTGACCGCCTGCCAGGACGCGCGCGAGATAGTCGCGGCCAAGGTGGTCGGTGCCAAGCAGGAAGTCCGCGCTCGGCGGGAGGAACTGCGGGTGCGTCGTCGCCACAGGGTCGCCCGCGAAGAGCGGGCCGACGAAGGAGGCGAGGACCATGACGGCGATGAGCCCGAGGTAGATGATCGTGCTCGGCTTGCGGAAGAACCCGCGCCACACCGACTCACGGCGTTTGCCGCCCGGTCGGGTCTTGACGTACCCGGTCGGTGGCGCCTCGGCCGCCCGGCTCGCGGTGGCGAGCGCTTCGGTGTCGAGCTTCGGCGTCGAGCTCATGCCGCACTCCCTTGCTTGCTGCTGAATCTGGCGCGCAGCCGTGGGTCGACGAGGCCGTAGACGACGTCGGTGAGGATGTTGATGATGAGGATCGAGATGGTGATGACGATCGTCACGCCGAGCACGACCTGATTGTTATTGCGCTGGATCGCATCGAGGAGCAGGAGTCCCATTCCGGGCCAGCCGAAGACGCGCTCCACGACGACCGAGCCGGCGAGCGCGAAGCCGAGGCTGTAGCCGCTCACGGTCACCATCGGCAGCAGTGCATTCGGCATCGCGTGCCGCCAGAGCACCTGGTTGCGGCTCAGCCCCTTCGACCGAGCGGTATCGACGAAGTCCTGTCCAAGTGACTCGATCATCGAGGAGCGCATGATGCGCGCCTTATAAGCGAGCTCGCTCGTTGCCATCGTCAGCATGGGAAGGATGAGGTACTCCGGGGAGATGCCCTCGCTGCCGTAGGGACCCTTGCCCTGCACCGGGAGCCAACCGAGGGTGATGGAGAACAACATGATGAGCAGCAGGCCGAGCCAGAAGTTCGGGATCGAGAAGAGCGCGACCGCGAGGCCCGACATGCCGCCGTCGAGCCAGCGCGAGCGGGTGCTCGCGGCGATCGCGCCGATGAGGAGGCCGCCGAGCGTCGAGATGACAAATGCGGGCAGGGCAAGGGCGAGCGTGTTGCCGATGCGGCTCATGATGAGCTCGGACACCGTCATGGACGAGCCGAATGAATACCCGAGGTTGCCCTGGAACACATTGGCGATATAGATGACGTACCGCTCCCAGATGGGGCGGTCGAGGCCGAATGCGGCCGTCACCTGCGCCCGGAACTCGTCGGAGACGGGGTTATCGCCGATGAGCGACTGCACCGGGTCGCCCGGTGCGATCTCCAGCAGCAGGAAGAGGACCGTCAGGACCGCGAGGAACAGCAGCAGCGAGGACAGCAGCAGCTTGCCGTAATGCAGCAGGACGGCCTTCATTCAGCTATCTCCGTTGATCTCGAACTCGGATGGGGTCGGCCCCGGGGCGTAGGCCTGTCGCCCCACGGCCGACAGGCTGGGGAGCATCGAAACCTAATCACGCGGCGCTGACAGTCGCTGAGCCGGGGTTCCGCCGGATGGAAGTCCGATCCTGGGGTGCCATGACCGCGTGATGGGCTGATCCGATATCGTGCCCGCGCGCGGCGGCGCCGATGCCGTAGGAGGTTCCGTGACGATCATCGATGCCCATGCCCACGTGCTCCCCAAGGACTATCCCGTCCGGGACGGCTTTCCCCGCATGACGCCGATCGACGGCGACACCGCGCGAGAGATGTTCTTCGGTGCCTTCCATTACCTGGCGAAGGACGTCTGGTTCGAGGCGGAGCGGCGCATCGCCGCGATGGATGAATGCGGCGTCGACGAGGAAATCATCTCGCCGATGCCGCCGCTGCTGAATTACACGCTCGACGTCGCGACCGGCACGGACCTCTTCCGGCACGTCAACGAGTCGATCGCCGGCTATGTGGCGGCCGGGCAGGGCAGAATCCACGGCCTTGGCATCGTGCCGCTGCAGGATCCCGAGGTGGCTGCGGCCGAGCTGACGCGGATCGCGGAGCTCGGGCTTCGCGGTGCGGAGATCGCCACCCATGTCAATGGCACGCCGATCGGCGAGCCCGAGTATCTCGTCGTCTTCCAGGAGGCCGAGCGCCTGGGACTCGGGCTCTTCGTGCACACGCTTCCGCGCGCCGATGAGGTCGGCGTGGCGGCGCAGTACCGTGGCTCGATCGGCGTCGGGATCGAGGGCACCCGCGGTGCCGCCTCGATCGCGCTGGGCGGCCATGCGCAGCACTGCGCACTCGACAAGCTCCTCTTCAGCCACGCGGCCGGGGGGCTGCCCTCGATCCTTGCGCGTGCCGACTACTTCTGGGGCAACGCACCGGAGGACCAGCGCACGGCGGAGCCGCCGAGCGCGATCGCGCGCCGCTTCTTCTACGACTCCATGGTCTTCGATCCCGCAGGCCTGCGGTTCATCATCGACTACCTTGGCGCAGACCGGATCATGCTCGGCACGGATTTCCCGGCGATGCCGCGGCTAACGCCCCTGGCTGCACTCCTCGACGGACTCGGGCTCGATGAGCACGATCGGGCGCTTATTGCCTCGGAGAATGCGCGCCGGTTCGTCGCGGAGTCCTCTGCTAGCCTCTGAGCTCGCTGGCGAGTGCCGCACTTCCTTGACCGGATGGTGACTCCCCGATGACCTCCTCCGCGCAGACGGATGCACCTGAGCCCGTTGCGGCGCGCCCACAAACAGCCGCGGGCCGCGTGCTCGCGTTGCTTGGTGCGTTCGAGGCCGGCGGCGGGTCGCTCACCCTCTCCGAGATCAGTCGGCAGGCGGGGCTGTCGCTCACGACGACCCACCGTCTCGTCCGAGAGGTCCTCGAGTGGGGTGGGCTCGAGGTCGACGGCGCGGGCCGCTACCGGCTCAGCACGAAGTTCCTCCGGTTGGCGTCGAACTCCACCCGGGGCTTGCAGCTGCGCGAGGCAGCCCTCCCACACCTGATGGACCTCCACCGGCAGATCGGCGGTTCCACCGTCCACCTGGCGGTGCAGGAGGGGCACCAGGTGATGTATCTGGAGGCGCTGCGGTCATACCCGAATTACACGGGCGAGAGCCGGATCGGCGGTGGACTGCCGATGCACGTCACTGCCGCGGGGCTTGTGTTATTGGCCCATGCGAGTGAGGACTTCATCACGGACTACCTCAGTCGACCGCTCAAGCGGTACACGCCGAAGACGATCGTTGACCCCGACGAGCTGCTTGACACCCTCGCCCAGGTGCGCGCCCAGCGGTTCTGCGTGCACCCCCAGTCGATTGCGCTCGATGCGGGCGGCATCGCGGCCCCGATCACCGGGGAGGACATGGCGGTCAAGGCGGCGGTGAACGCGGTGTGGTTCATCGAGCACCAGGACCCGCAACGGCTGACCTCGCTCGTCCGGGCGACGGCGAACCGCATCTCCCGGGCGCTCGCCGGGCCCCGCTCCCCGCTGGATCGTCGCACAATCGACTTCAACCGGCGGCAGGCCGGGCTCGGCTGAGACTGGACCGCGCAGCCTCAATCCGTCCGGCTGTGCTCGCCGATCCGGTGCCAGGTGCGGTTCTCGTAGACGAGCCCGTCACCGGTCTCGGCGGCGTCGGACTCGTCGGTCGCCAGGTTTGACTGGATGGGCTGGGCGACGACGAGCGTCGCGGTGCCGGCCTCGAATCGGTTGACGATGCGGCAGCGTAGCCACCGAGTGCCGTGGAAGACGGGCTCCCCGGTCGTCAGGCTGTGCCACAGCGTCGTGTCGGCGAAGCGGTCGATCCCGCTCGTCGCACCCAGCCGTGCCAGTGGCAGGTCCGCGGCGCGCAACATGTGGACGACGACGGTCTCCGCGGCCTTGAGCGCCGGCGCGCTCGAGGAGATCTCGGACACCGAGAAGACGAGGAGCGCCGGCTCGGCACTCACGGACGCGACGGAGGTCGCGGTCATCGCGACCGGGCCGTCCGGGCCGACCGCGGTGATGAGCCCGACCCCACCGGGGTGGTGGCGGAACGCCGCCTTGAACTCCTCGGGGGAGAAGGTCGGGAAGCGGACGGTCTCCCGGACGGGCTCCGGCGACTCGGCGGCGGTTACGGACTGGGTCATTGAGATCCTCCGGTCAGGTGGGGGCCGAGTGCCGGCCACTGGGTGTCGAGCCACTCGCTGAGCACGGGGCGCCGCTCGTCGACCTCGGCCGCCTGGAAGGCGAGGCCGGCGGTCGGCACGCTCGCGCCGAGCTCGACGAGCAGGGGTCGCAGGGTGAAGTCGACGGCGAGCGTGTGCGCGGGTGAGCCGATCGTCAGCACGGGCACCGCGGTGACGCCCGCGAGCCCGCGCGTGCCGTAGCGGTCGAGGAACGCCTTGAGCAGTCCCGTGTAGCTCGCCTTGTACGTCGGGCTCGCGACGATGACGAGATCCGCGGTGACGACCTCGGCGAGGAGCCGCTCGATCGTCGGCTCGGGGAATGCGAAGAGCCGCTGGGCATGGTCGGCGAGGTCGATCGTCGGCAGCACCTCGGCGCCCGCGCGCTCGGCGATGGCGGCGGCGAGCTCCTCCGCGACGAGCCGCGTCCGGGACGCAGACTGCGGATTGCCGACGAGGGGGAGGATCGTGCGCATGTCCGGCATGACACCACGCGCGCCCACGCTGTCCTCGCTCTCTTTCCATCCTGTGGAAGCACAACGGGGACGCCGGGGCGGGTGCCGCACGGCGCCCGTGCATCGCACATTTCGTCCGACGGAATCCCGGCACGGTGTCGGCGGCCCGACCGCCGACAATCGATGGCGAGCATCCCCGCCGACCCGAGGAGACGTGAGTTGAGCACGATCGCCGTCACCGACGCGACCTTCCAGACCGAGGTCCTCGAGGCCGACCTGCCGACGGTCGTCGACTTCTGGGCCGCGTGGTGCGGTCCGTGCCGCGCGCTCTCGCCGATCCTGGAGTCGCTCGCCGAGGAGAACGCGGATCGCATTCGTGTCGTCACCGTCGACGTCGAGGCCAATCCGGAGACGGCCGCCCGCTACAGCGTCATCTCGCTGCCCGCGATCAAGGTCTTTGTCGGCGGCGAGGTCGTCAAGGCGATGACTGGCGCCAAGCCTCGGCCCGTGCTCGAGTCGGAGCTGGCTGACTTCATCGGCTGAGCAGCGCGAAGTAGCCGGTCACCGGACCACGCGCATTCCTTCTGTCACCCGGCGATGGGCGACTTCGGCCTGATCGCGCCCACGCGCACGAGCAGCAGGAAGACCTGGCAGCCCAGGCAGTAGCCGACGAATGCGTTGAGGAACGACGCGATGACGATCGCGGCACTCGCGACGATGAGCCCGTACGGGACCCCGACCACGTGGAGTACGAGCCCGATCGTGCTGAGCGCGAAGCCGACGCCGAGCGCGAAGTGCGGTGGTCGGGGGTCCTCGGTGACAGCGGGCTTCGACAGTCGCGGCCGCACCCAGTGCCGGAAGACGAGGGCCCAGGGGTTCGCGCCGATGCCGAAGAACGTCCCGATCGTGAACGCGATCCAGACGACGAGCAAGAGGAGGAATTCGGGACTCGCGATGCGCAGCAGCAGCGTCGGCTCGAGCGGGAGCAGCAGCCCGAAGAACAGCGCCGCGAGGGCGAGCACGAAGGTGACGCCCGCGCCGAAGCGTGGGCCGCGCGAATCGATCGGGGTCGGGGTGGGCACTGGCTGGGTCATCAGAGGTTCCATTCGGGCTGGGGGACGAGTTGGTCAAGCGCGTCGGCGAGCTCGGCCCGGCGGGGTGCCCCGCCGAATCTTGCGGTGAGGCGTCCCGCCGGGTCGAGGACGAAGACGGTCGGGGTCTGCAGGATCCGCAGTCGCTGCGCGAGCTGCGGGTTATGCGTGAGGTCGATCTCGTGGTGGCGCACGCCGCCGCGCTCCGCGGCGACCTGCTCGAGATAGCGCCGGGTCGCGGGGCAGATCGCGCAGAGCTCAGTCGAGAACTGCACGAGCGTGGCCCCCGGGGCGAGGTCATCGAGGCCCGGCAGCTCGCCGGGCGCGAAGCGCTCCCCGTCACCGCGGCGACGACGACCCGAGGTGACGCGCCACAGCGCGCCGAGGCCTGCGGCGACGGCGACGACAGCGCCCGTGATCCCCAGGGCGAGCATCGGCTCCACACCTGCACGTTAGCGGGCGGCCGGGCTCCGCGGTGGTTCGTGACGCCCCATGACCCGGGCGGCCGGGCTCAGTGGCCGCTCGGCTCCGGCAGGCGCACGCTGTCCAGCTCGAACGGCGTGTCGCCAAGCGCCGTGCGCACGATGGTTTCGAGCACCGGCGCCGGGACGAGGCAGTCCTCGCACGAGTCTGACCCCGGCGCGACCTCGACCGCGACGCGGTCCTCGCCGACGAGGTGCCAGTTGAGCATGTAGTCGTCGGAGGCGAGCATCTCGCGCAGGTCAGCGAGCGCTGCGTCGATCACGGCGGTGTCCGGCATCGGGCTCTCCTCGGGTCGGGGCGGCGCGGGACCGCCGCCGGGTGCGATCATGCT
>Ga0182739_1000907_pt1 | contig 33668 bp, 28 predicted proteins | sample eDN5th30CBELigBY_FD_128873 | JGI IMG/M metagenome (GOLD analysis project Ga0182739, IMG submission 128873) | Enriched backyard soil microbial communities from Emeryville, California, USA - eDNA 5th pass 30_C BE-Lig BY (version 2) (version 2) | ecosystem: Environmental > Terrestrial > Soil >... | reverse complement strand
GGGATGAAAGCCACATTTGAAAGTAGGAGCAAGAAAACTGGCGTTGATCAAGGGGATGAAAACCACATTTGAAAGTAGAAGCAAGAAAACTGGCGTTCATCAAGGGAATGAAAACAATATTTAAAAGTCAAAAACATTGAATTTACTTCCCAACCTAATTAAATAAACAATCCAGCTGAATAAAAGCAGCTGGATTGCATTTTAACTATAATAATATGGAACTAAATTTTATTAACTAAGAGAACTAGATAACACATTAAAATAACGTGCATCCGGATGGGCAAATACCATTGCAGAAACAGAGGCTTCAGGTTCCATCATACACTCTTCTGACAAAATTATTCCAATATCTTCAGGTGAAAGTAACCCAAACAGTTTTTTCTGATCTTCTAATTCAGGACAAGCAGGGTACCCAAATGAAAATCTTTGTCCTTGATATTTTGCTGCAAAGCGTTCCTTCATAGTAAAGTTTGTTGGATCAGGGAATCCCCATCTATCTCTAATCTGACGATGAATAAATTCTGCAAGGCCCTCCGCTGTTTCTAATGCAAGTGATTGCAGGGCGTGTGATTCGAGAAATCTTCCATCACGCTTTAATTGTTCTGCTGCTTGTCGGATTCCAGTACCTGCTGTAACTGCAAAAAAAGCAACATAATCCATAACACCACTATCTATAGGTTTTAAATAGTCTGCTAGACAAAGATATGGTTCTCTTTCTTGTCTTGGAAAATCAAAAGTTTCTAGTCGTTTAGAAACATCGTCTGGATCATATATATATATTTTATTGCCATCTGATTGAGCAGGGTAGAAGCGATAAACCGCTTTTGGCAGTATCCAGTTATTTTGTTCTGCTTCTAATAAAAGTTGTTCAATCATATCGTTTAATTGGACCGCTTTTTCATCTTTCTGCTTTAATAAAACGTCAATTTTACCTTTTAACCCCAAATGGTGACCTAATAGCATTTGCTTATTAATATATGGTTTGATATGCCCAATTGTATAATTTGTTACTATATGCTTCTTTGTATCCTGAGGTACAAAGACAGGGGCTTTTGGATCAATTGTTTTTCTTTTAATTCCTGTGATAACGGGTTTTACATAATCTTTTGTCGGCATTGCTAAAAGAGTTTGCTTCTTTTTTTCATGCTCTTGTTTAAGCAAAGAGAATTCTTCTTGATTGGTTAGCTGATTAGCAAGGGATAAACCATTCATGGCATCTTTTGCGTATAATACCAGTCCATCATATTCTCGTGAGATTTTTGTATCGGTAAATTTTCTTGATAATGCTGCTCCACCAACTAAGATAGGGACGTCGATACCAGCTTGTTTCATATCTGCTGCTGTTAACACCATCTGTTGTGCAGATTTAACAAGGAGGCCTGATAAACCGACAATGTTTGGCTGTTCCTTTTTGATAGCGGAAACTAACTCTGCTGGCGGAACCTTAATTCCTAGATCAATCACTTCATAACCGTTGTTTGAGAGAATGATGTCGACGAGATTTTTGCCAATATCATGAACATCTCCTTTAACGGTTGCTAAGATAACTTTTCCCTTTGTGGATGAAGAAACATTTTTATCCATGTAGCCTTCTAAAAAAGAAACGGCGGTTTTCATTACTTCTGCGCTTTGCAAAACTTCTGCTACGATTAATTGATTATCATTAAATAAACGGCCAACTTCCTTCATTCCATTCATTAACGGACCATTAATAATATCTAGTGGCGCACTGTAAGTGGTGAGCGCGATTGCTAAATCATCAAGTAATCCTTCTTTTGTTCCTTCAACGACATAATAGGCTAATCGTTCATCTAAGGTTAAATTTTCAAGAGAATTTATTTTTTCTTTCTTCTTACCCCGGTAGAAATCCGTAAAAACAGCTAACGTTTCATCTGTTGTTTCAAATAATAGCTTTTCAGCTAATTCAATTTCTTCTTTACTAATAGACGCAAATCTTTCCAGCTTTTCTGTATTAACGATGGCATAGTCTAATCCAGCTTGTGTACAGTGGTAAAGAAAGACACTGTTTAATATTTCACGACCGACAGGAGGGAGACCAAAAGAGACATTACTTATTCCAAGAATGGTCTGAACATCTGGACAAGCTTCCTTAATTTGTTTAATACCTTCCACTGTTGCTAAAGCAGATCCAATGTATTGCTCGTCTCCAGTACCTACAGGGAACACAAGCGGATCAAAAATAATATCTTGACCACTAATCTTATATTTCTTCGTTAATAAATCATAGGATCGTTTTGCGATTTGCAGCTTCTTTTCTGCGGTAACTCCCATACCATCTTCATCAATCGTTCCTACAACAACCGAGGCTCCATATTTGTGGATGAGAGGGGCAATTGCTTGAAACCTTTCTTCGCCATCCTCTAGGTTAATGCTGTTGATGATTGCTTTCCCTTGCGAATAGGAGAGAGCTTTTTCGATTACTTTTTCATCAGTAGAGTCAATGACGAGTGGAACCTTTACTTTTTTCACAACTTCTTTCATAAAATGTTCCATGTCCTGTAGCTCATCTCTGTCAGGATCAGCTAAACATATATCGATAACATGGGCTCCGCCTTTTACTTGGGCTCTTGCAATTTCAGATGCTTCTTCGTATTTTCCTTCTTGTATTAATCGTTTAAATTTCCGAGAACCAATGACATTCGTACGTTCGCCAACCATAATTGGTCTTAATGTAGGATCATCATATATAAAAGGCTCAATTCCTGAAACCATATGATAGGTGGTTTCAGCGACTGTTCGAGGGGCAATTTCCTTCATTTTCTCTGCAATTGCTTGAATATGCTCAGGGGTAGTTCCACAGCAACCACCGACGATATTTAGCCAGCCCTCTTCAGCAAAACCGCTTAATTTATTTGCAAGAGAGGAAGCCGTCTCATGATAATGACCTTCTTCATCAGGTAAGCCAGCGTTTGGATAGCAGCTAACAGCAAACTTAGAGAGGCCTGACAGGGAACGAATATGATCTTGCATAAACTCGGGACCAGTTGCACAGTTTAAACCGATTGCGATAGGATTCATATGTTCAACAGAAATATAAAAGGCTTCAATCGACTGGCCCGCAAGTGTAGTACCCATCGGTTCAATGGTCCCAGAAATCATCAATGGAAGTTCTTTACCTGTCTTTGCAAACGCCTGTTTAATTCCGAGGAAACCCGCCTTTACATTTAACATATCCTGACTAGTTTCGAGAAGAAGGATATCTACACCTCCATCGATTAATCCTATTGCTTGCTCTTCATAAGAAGCAATAAGCTCTTCGAATGTGGCTCCACCAGTGACACTTAATGTTTTCGTTGTCGGACCCATTGCTCCAGCAATGAATCTTGGCCATTCAGGAGTAGAATATTTTCTGACCGCGTCTTTGGCGAGTTTTGCTGCCGTAACATTAAGTTTGTAAGCAAGATGCCCTAGATGGTATTCATCTAGGACAATCTTCGTAGCACCGAATGTATTTGTTTCAATAATATCTGCACCGGCTTTAAGGTAGGCTTCATGGATTTTCGTAATAATATCTGGTTTTGTTAGATTAAGATTTTCATTACAACCTTCTAATTCTTCTCCTCCAAAATCGTCTGCTGTTAAATCTTCTCGTTGGAGCATTGTACCCATTGCGCCGTCCATTATTAGGATTTTTTGTTTAAGTTTTTCAGCTAATGAAGTTTGTGGCATTAGTTGTCCTCCTAGTTGCTGCAGTTCGTATTTTCGTATAGCGCGCCAATTCTACTGAAAGCTCATATCGCAAAAATGGTGTTATTAAGTAGATACCATTGAAGTAGGTGGCTGCAGTATCGATTAGCGACTTTGTAATTTTCAAACCTTCTTGTGTTGCTTGTTCTGGGTTATCTTTTAAATTTGCCATTGTTTGACGAATCGAATCGTCTATCTTTATTCCAGGTACTTCGTTATGGAGAAATTCTGCATTATTGCTGCTTGTTAAAGGCATTAAACCAATATAAATAGGCTTGTCGATATGCTTAGTAGCTTCATATAATTCGATTATTTTTTCTTCTGAATAAATAGGCTGAGTGATAATGTAATCAGCACCACATTCTATTTTTTTCTCTAGTCTTTTCACTGCTTTATCTACTTGCCGAACATTTGGATTAAAGGCTGCAGAGACAGAAAAAGCTGTTTTTTGACCTAGATTTTTTCCAGAAAAGGAGAGTCCTTCATTTAATTGCTTAATCATCGAGATTAAATCAAAAGAAGTCATGTCATAAACAGAAGATGCACCAGGGAAATCTCCAACTCGAGCTGGATCTCCTGTTATTGCTAATACATCTTGGAGTCCCAGTGTGTGCAACCCCATTAAATGAGATTGTAATCCAATCATGTTGCGATCACGACAGGCAATATGAATGAGGGGACGAAGACCGATATTTTGTTTTACTAATGTACCAATAGCTGTATTGGATATACGAGCAGACGCTAAGCTATTGTCTGCAAGTGTAATAGCATCAATGCCTTCTTCTTTTAGTTTTTTTGCGCCTTCAAAGAAGCGTGTTGTGTCTAATTTTCTTGGTGGATCTAATTCTACGATAACAGAAGCTCTTTCTTTAGCAATCTCCTCCAAAGGTGTATATTCCCGCAGGGGAGGAGAGTTAAGAAGAATAGATTCAACTCGTGGTGCATTAGCATTAGATGGAATTGCTTTTTCAGTAATAGGGACAGCATCTTTTAATGCTTCCGCAAAATTTTTAATATGTTCTGGCGTTGTCCCACAGCAACCTCCTAAAAGGCGAACACCTTGCTTTCTAAATTCTTCAGCAGATTTTCGGAAATATTCTGCATTATCTTTATATTCGAATTTTCCGTCAATATAAGTTGGCAAACTAGCATTTGGATAGGCCGATAAATAGGCATGCTTTGGTAATGGTATCTGTTCGAGTGATGCAATCATATGATGGGGACCTAATCTGCAATTTAGGCCAATCACATCTGCTCCCAAATTTTCTAGTCTATCAAACGCAGAAGAAAGGGAGGATTGATTTTGTAAAATGCCTATTTCATGAATCGAAACTTGGGCAATGACTGGAAGATCTGTTTCTTTTTTAGTAATTTGTAGAACCGTTTCTAATTCTTCCAAATCATAAAATGTTTCTAGTAGAATCCCATCGACCCCTTCTAGTAACAAACAGTAAAGCTGTTCACGAAAACTTCTCTTTAGTTCTTCCAAACTAATAGCTTGTGGCTTCATCCCTCTGTTCCCGCCGATTGTTCCTAAAATATTGACCTTATTAGTTGTTGCTGCTTGTTTGGCAATTTTAACGGCAGCACTGTTTATTTCCTTTACGTTATCTTCAAGCCCATATCTTTGTAGTTTTAAATAGTTGGCAGCATATGTATTTGTTTGAATAATATCTGCCCCTGCATGGATATATGCTTGATGAATATGTTGAATTTGTTCATGATGCGAAAGATTTAATGCTTCAAAGCATGTGTCCTTTCCATAGGAGTAGAGGAGGGTACCCATCGCACCGTCGGCTATTAAAATTTCATTTTTTAGTCTATTAAGAAAACTCATCATAATCCTCCATTAAATATAATGTAGCGCTGCCGTCTTTTTTAGGGCTGTATCAAAGTCATTGATTAAATCTTGTGGATTTTCCAATCCAACTGATAGGCGAAGAAGGGAGTCAGTAATCCCTCTTTCTGCTCTTGCAGCAGGGTCCATTGCAGCATGGGACATTTTAGCAGGATACGAAAGGATTGACTCTACAGCACCAAGACTAACTGCAAATACAGGAAGTTTTACATTTTCAACAAATGTGCGCATTGCCTCTTCTGAATGCAATTCAAAGGAAAAAACAGCCCCTGCATTTAACGCTTGTTTTCTTTGAATCGCATATTGAGGATGGTCTTCAAAACCTGGGTAATGAACTTTCTTAATGCATGGATGGTTCTGTAAATGTTCTGCAATGATTTTTGCGCCATCACATGAATGCTTCATGCGTACGTGCAATGTCTTTATTCCTCTTAACAATAACCAACAATCCTGTACGCCAAGAACCGCACCAAAAGAATTTTGTAAATAGCCAATTTGTTTGGCAAGGTCTGCATCTTTAACTACCGCAACTCCAGCAATAACATCACTATGGCCTGATAAGAATTTAGTAGCACTATGTAGGACTACATCTGCACCGAGTGTTAATGGTTTTTGTAAGGCGGGTGTTAAAAAAGTATTGTCTACAAAGGTCCAGGCATTGTATTTTTTGGCGAGTAAGCTTATTGCTTCAATATCGGTTACTTTTAATAATGGGTTAGAAGGGGTTTCAACATAAAATACTTTTGTATTAGGCAAAACAGCCGCTTCTACTTCTGCTATGTTGGTCATATCTACAAATGTATGGTCAATACCAAAGCGATTTAATACCGTTGTGACCATACGGTACGTTCCTCCATAAACGTCTTCCGAAATAACGACATGGTCTCCTTGTGATAATAATAGGAAAGCAGTAGAGATAGCAGCCATTCCAGAAGAAAAGGCAAAGCCGTGTGTGCCTTCTTCGAGTTCTGCAACGACTTCTTCCACAGCTTCTCTCGTCGGATTTAAGCTTCTGCTATAATCGTATTTTCCAAACGTTTCTATATCCTTTTGATGGAAGGTAGAAGCGTGCTGAATTGGCACGCTAACTGCTCCAGTTTCCGGATCAAATTTATGCTTATTGTGTAGTAATTTTGTTTCAAATGTATATGGTGTGCTCATATTGTTACCTCCTTAGCGATTCCCTTTGCAATGGAAAATGCTTTATCTAAATCTTTAATTAAATCATTTGCATTTTCAATGCCGACAGAAAAACGTAATAAACGGTTATCAACGCCAGTCTCTAATCTAACTTCTAATGGAATGTCGGCATGGGTTTGGGTAGCAGGGTATGTGATAAAACTCTCTACACCACCCAAGCTTTCAGCAAAGGAGATTAACGTTAAATTTTGTAAAAATGGATTTACCCATGATTCATGTTGAATTCTAAAGGAAATCATACCGCCGCGACCAGGATAGAGAACATCAACAACAGCATCATGTTCTTTAAGGAAGGAACATAAAATTTTAGCATTTTCCTCATGTTTTTCCATTCTTAATGCTAATGTTTTCATGCCTCTCATTAATAACCAAGAATCGAAGGGACTTAAAACAGCTCCCGCAGAATTATGATGTAAAGCAAGTTCATTACATAATTCTTCTCCTTTAGCAACGATAAGACCGGCAAGAACATCATTATGTCCACCTAAATATTTTGTCGCACTGTGGATAACAATATCAGCCCCTAAGCGAATAGGCTGTTGAATGATTGGAGTATAGAAAGTATTATCTACAATAAGTAGAATACCGTGTTCTTTAGCGATGGAAGCCACTTCTGAAATATCCGTTTGTTCCATTAATGGATTAGTAGGAGTTTCAAGGAAGATTGCTTTTGTATTAGGGGAAATTGCCGCACGTAAAGTATCTGTATCTGAGGTAGTAACGTACGTACATCGAAGACCCCATTTTTTATATCCTTGTTCTAACAAACGATAGGTACCACCATATAAATCCTTTGAAATAATCCATTCATCACCGCTTTGGAAAAGCGAAAGAATTGTTTGGATAGCAGCCATTCCGGAGCTACATGCAAAGCCGCGATCTCCATCTTCTAAATCGGCAATTGCCTTTTCTAAAATTTCTCGAGTGGGATTTCCAGTACGAGTGTAATCATAGCCAGTTGATTCCCCAATTCCTGCATGACGATAAGCAGTTGAGAAATAAACAGGTGGGTTTACTGCTCCAGTTGTTTTTTCACTTCGATTTCCAATTTGTGCTAATTTTGTCTCTAAACTATACATTCTATAACTCTCCTATTCTCATAATGTGAATTTATTTATGTAATCCATACAAATCAAGAAGAGAAGAAAAATGACATGAAAAAAGTCTTCTTCGTTAATAAGAAGAAGACTTTGATTATTTAATGGTCATTCTTCTTATCTTTCAAGCCTTTATGCTTGATGGAATTAGCACCTTTTCAGTATGTAATAGAATACTGAAGGTTGCTGAGGTTTCTTCGGGCCATTCCCTCTACCTCTCTTGATAAGAATTACTTATGTAATTGAATATTAATTTACTATATATTTTACCAGTTGGCAACAATTATTTTGTTATTTCTGAAAAGAATCTATATTCTTCTTATTATAAATAAAAAGAATATACACTTAGATTTCTTCAATAAGTTGATAGACATCGACTTCCAACTCATAATCTGGCTTTGCTTTTGTGTAAATTCTTGCTTTTTTTGTTTTTTCATCTACATTCTGGATAATTATCTTTTCACCTTGATAACTAACATCCACAATATCCGCAGCATTCATAATTTCAATTGCTCTTCCAATATTCAATGTAAGTCCTCCTAAACTAACTAATCCCCATTTTAATCCATTCATTTTAAGTAAATACTCATTCTACTCGATTTTGAATAATAATTAAAAGCAACAATTTAAACAAACCTATCTTAAAAATAATATATTTATCTTAAACTGAGCTTTTCCATATTAGTCTATAGAGCGAAAGGAGTTCTATCTTTATAATGGGTAAATTTCTTAAATTTTATGCCCAATTTTTTCTTCTCATTAAATTTTAATGTTACTTTCATGCTTTTTTAGAATAGGAGGTATACTATTTGTTTTATTCACTTAAGCATATTGGAAAACTAATTAAACTTGTTATCTTAACAGGAAAAATAATTGCTTAAAATAGGCTAAGAATTGGGTATTATTAAAAAATATAGTTAATACCACAGCCAAAGTTCAAAATAAAGGAGAGATGAAATATGCATTTTCTTCGCATCGCAATGATTGTATTTAGTTCTATAACTGCTGCATCCTTATTCGGATTTCAATTTGTAGAAATGGCACATGCCATTATGGATTCAATGTTTTCAAAAGAGTAGGAACAAATTTTGTATATCAAGCTTCTAACATGATAAAATAACAATATCTTTAGGCAAGTTAAAGCAGTTTTGTTGAAATTTTTTTAAATTAAATTTCAACATACCGCTTATAACGCTGCCTATGTTTAATAGAGAGCGTGGTATAATGAAAAAAATTTTGATTATTGAAGATGAAAAAAATCTATCGAGATTTATTGAATTAGAATTAACGTATGAAGGATATAAAACAGAAGTTTGTTCAGATGGTAGAAGTGGTTTACAAAAAGCATTAGAGGAAGATTGGGACATCATTTTACTAGATTTAATGCTGCCTGAATTAAATGGAATGGAAGTATGCAGAAGGCTCCGCCAAACAAAAAATACCCCTATATTAATGATAACTGCACGTGATAGTGTTCTAGACAGAGTATCTGGTCTAGATAGTGGAGCTGACGATTATTTAGTTAAGCCTTTTGCAATCGAAGAGCTGCTTGCTAGATTACGTGCTTTATTTCGCCGAATAGATCCACAAATAAATTCTTCCAATCAAACAATGACGAAGCTGACTTATAAGGATATAACACTTGAAGTAGAATCCCATATTGCCAAGAAAGGTGAAGAGATTCTATCTTTAACGAAAAGAGAGTATGATTTACTTTATATGTTTATGACGAATATTAATATTGTCTTATCGAGAGATATCTTATTAGAAAAAATTTGGGGCTATGAATCTGAAGTGGAAACAAATGTGATTGATGTGTATGTCAGGTATCTAAGAAATAAACTTGATCCAACTGGACAAGAAGTATATATCGAAACGGTCAGAGGAATAGGATATGTGATGAGATGAAATTTATAAAAAAAATATCTCTTTTACCTTGGAAGTGGAAGTTAACACTTGGATTATCCTTTTGCATTTTTTTAACTTATTCTATTTTTTCATTTTTTGAATTTCATACGGTTTCTTCTTGGTTATTAAATCAGGAAGAAACCGATGTAAAACAAGCAATGGAGCAGGTAGTCCAGCAATTGAGTGTACAAGATAAAGATTTCACGGATGAAGAGCTTACTGATAATGTTTCTTTATTAGAAAAATTAAATAATAATAATCAGCTTATCCGTGTATTAGATGAGGATGGACATGCCATTCTTTCCGATATGAATGGAGATTTCCCTATTATAGAGCCTAATCAAATGTATAATGATGAGCAATTTCATTATATTTCAATCGGTGACCAGAACTCTTTAGTTTACAGTAAAGAAGTACGAGCTCCAACATTTAAAGGAAGAGTCGAGATTATTAGGTCGCTTGAATCTTTGGATAAAGTTCGAGAACATTTACAATTTGCAATGACGATGTTTGCAGTGGCTGCTTTGATAATAAGTGCATTGATTGGTTATTTTATTTCCTATTTATTATTAAAACCTATGAATTCTATGACGAAAACGATGAAAAAAATTAAAAGTAGTGGTTTTAAGGAAAGGATGCCAGTCTATCCGCAAAAAGACGAAATCTCTGATTTAACGATTATTTTTAATGAGATGATGGATGTAATTGAACAATCTTTTCAGCAGCAAAAACAATTTATTGAAGACGCTTCCCATGAGCTGAGAACTCCGGTTTCAGTCCTAGAAGGACATCTATCCATGTTAAATAGATGGGGAAAAAACAACCAAGATATTCTAAATGAGTCATTACAAGCATCTACTGAGGAAGTTGCTAGATTGAAAAAGCTAATTATAAGTTTATTAGATTTATCAAAATTAGAACAAAATAGAGTAGATCCTGACTTAACTCCTGAAAGGGTAAAATGGATTTTGGAACATACTATTCATGATTTTATGATGCTGCATCAGGATTTCAACTTTGAGATGAAGTTAGATTCTTTGCATCTTTATAAGGTGTCTGAACAACATTTACAACAAATTACCACCATTTTACTTGATAATGCAGTTAAATATTCTTTACATGAAAAAAATATTTTTCTTCATACACACGAAACAGACCATCATTTTGTCCTAGAAATAAGTGACCACGGAATCGGAATTCCAAAAGAAGACATCGATAAAGTATTTGATCGTTTTTATCGCGTAGACAAAGCAAGGAGTAGAGAGCAAGGTGGAACAGGTCTTGGCTTAGCAATTGCGAAGAAAATTGTCGGATTATACAAAGGAACGATCGAGATTAATAGTAAGGTTGGACAAGGGACAAAAGTAATTGTTCGTTTTAACCTATAGAAGGAAAAAAGGAAGGTCTACTCTTGAGAAAAACAAGGAGTGAACTTCCTTTTTCCTTTGTCATGTAATGATATTCATTGCATAAGATTAACTAGTAAGATTGTTTTTTTTCTGAAGATAGGGGCGATAAAAAATATTTTTAATTTTTTTACCATAAATATGTGTAAAACTTTTGAAGACGTAATTAAACCATGATAGAATAGAAATGTAAACGTTTTAAAAAAGTTTTTTCACTATAAGGTGTATTGTGCAATAACAAAGGGAAGATAAAAATGATATTAAATGTGGTGGAGGGAAATTTTCATGGAGAAGCCATCTGACGGTACAGTCTCATACCAACCAAGGTTCTATGGGCCGAACTTAGGGCTTGTAATGGAGCTTTATGAGCAATATGTTCAAGATCCAAATTCAGTTGATGAAGAAATGAAAAAGCATTTTGATCAATGGGGACCACCTATTGATAATCAAGAACAAACTAGCACGAATCATTTATCTATACAATCCGAAGTTCAAGTTGAAAAAATTATTGCAGCAGTTACATTAGTGAATAAGATAAGAGCTTATGGGCATTTAGCGGCTGATATCTATCCTTTAAACGATCATAACAGGGAATATGAGTTATTCGAGCTGTCTCGTTTTAACTTAACAAAAGAAGATTTAGAAAAAATACCAGCACCGTTAATTTGTCCAGATGCTCCTAAGCATATAACAAATGGCTATGAAGCAATCCAGTATTTAAAGGAGATTTATACGAAGACAATCGCATTTGAATATTATCATGTAAATGATATTAAAGAAAAAAATTGGCTACAAGCAAAAGTCGAATCAGGAAGCTTAAAACCAGCTTGCCATAAAGAATTAAAGAAAAAACTCTTAAAAAGAGTGATAGAAGTAGAAGAATTTGAAAGTTTTTTACATAGAACGTATGTAGGGCAAAAGAGATTCTCGATTGAAGGTCTCGATACAATGGTACCGATGATAGATGAAATTATTTCGGAAACGGTCTTAAAAGGTGCCCAAAATATTAATATTGGAATGGCACATAGAGGGAGATTAAATGTTTTAGCACATGTTTTAGAAAAGCCATATGAAATGATATTTGCTGAATTTCAGCACGCTCCTAATAAGCAGTTAGTTCCTTCTGAAGGGTCAATTGGTATTAGCTTTGGATGGACAGGAGACGTGAAGTATCATTTAGGTCTCGATAGACAACTTAAATCCAATAATGTATCAAATGTACGCTTAACGCTTGCAAATAACCCAAGTCATCTTGAATTCGTTGGTGCAGTAGTAGAAGGCTTTACTCGTGCTTCTCAAGATGATCGAACGAAACCTGGATTTCCAGAAGAGGATTCAAATAAGTCTCTTGCAATTTTGATACATGGGGATGCTGCTTTTCCAGGGCAAGGTATCGTATCCGAGACATTAAACTTAACTGGCTTAAAAGGGTATCGAACTGGTGGAACCATTCATATTATTGCTAATAACACAATTGGATTTACAACGGAATCTAGTGATTCTAGATCTACTAGATATGCAAGTGATTTAGCAAAAGGATTTGAAATTCCAATTATTCATGTCAATGCAGATGATCCGGAAGCTTGTATTAAAGCTGCAAAACTAGCATGTGAATACAGAGCAACTTTTAAAAAGGACTTTTTAATCGATTTAATTGGATATAGAAGGTATGGACATAACGAAATGGATGAGCCGATGACGACCAATCCATTAATGTACAAGTTGATCCACAATCACCCAACTATTACAAAGTTATATGGGGATAAACTAGTAACGGAAAATGTAGTAAAAGAAGACGAAGTAAAGGCGATAAAAGAAGAAGTTACTCAGAAGCTGAAAGAAGCACATGATAGAGTACCAAAGAAAAATGAAGATCCAATTATAACAAATCCACCTAATTCTGTGGAAAGACAATTGCCAAAAATAAATACAGCAGTACCAATTGAACAATTGAAACAAATTAACGAAGAGTTGCTTTCCTATCCACCTCAATTTCAAATTTTTGATAAATTAGGAAAAGTTTTAAAGAGAAGAAATGACGCTTTAGAGGGAGAGGGGAAAATTGACTGGTCATTAGCCGAGACACTAGCTTATGCTACTATCTTAGTGGATGGTACTCCAATTCGCCTTTCAGGTCAGGATTCAGAGCGTGGGACGTTTGCCCATCGCAATATTATCCTACATGACTATGTGACAGGAAATCAGTATTCTCCATTGCACACGTTATCTACAGCAAAAGCATCATTCGCTGTTCATAACAGTCCATTGTCAGAAGGTTCAGTATTAGGATTTGAGTACGGTTACAATGTGCATGCACCAGAAACGCTTGTGTTATGGGAAGCGCAATTTGGCGATTTTGCTAACGCTGCACAAGTCATGTTTGACCAATTTATTGCAGCTGGGCGAGCAAAATGGGGCCAAAAATCTGGGCTAGTTATGCTCCTTCCACATGGTTACGAAGGTCAGGGGCCAGAGCATTCAAGTGCAAGATTAGAGCGATTCTTAATTTTAGCAGCTGAAAATAACTGGACTGTCGCAAATTTATCATCATCTGCTCAATACTTTCATATTTTAAGAAGACAGGCAGCGATTCTTAATAAAGAAGAAGTACGACCATTAGTGATTATGACACCAAAGAGCTTGCTGCGTAATGCCGATGTTGCATCCAACGGTTTAGAATTCAGCGAAGGTGCTTTCCATTCTATTTTGGAAGTTGATAAAGCGGAGCAAAAACAAGAGAAAGTGACACGTTTAGTTCTTTCAACAGGTAAAATATCGATTGATTTATATCAAGCATACCATAAGCTTGAAAATACTGAGGCAATCCATCTTGCAAGAGTAGAAGAAATTTATCCGTTCCCAGAAGAAAGGCTTATGGAAATTGTTAAACGCTATCCAAATTTAAAAGAAATAGTTTGGGTTCAAGAAGAACCAAAAAATATGGGTGCGTGGAGTTTTATTGAACCTAGAATTAGAAAACTTATTTCAAGTTCTATTTCCTTGCAGTATGTTGGCAGAAGAAGAAGGTCTAGTCCTGCTGAAGGGGATCCAATAGTTCATCGAAAAGATCAAGCAAGAATCGTAAATGAAGCATTGACAATGGAATGAATTGAGGGGGAAATTTAAAATGGCAGAGATAAAAGTACCAGAATTAGCTGAATCTATCACCGAAGGAACCGTAGCACAATGGTTAAAGAAAACAGGGGAGTATGTGGAAAAAGGCGATTATATCGTTGAACTTGAAACAGATAAAGTAAATGTAGAAATTATTTCAGAAGAAAGTGGGATTATTCAAGAATTAAAAGCAAATGAAGGGGATACAGTCCAAGTTGGTGAAACAATTGCGATTGTCAACGCACAGGGAGTTGCTAAAGAACCTAAGGCTGTCGAAAAAACACCTGAAGCAGAGGTAAAGGCAGAGGCTCCGAAAACCGAACAGCAAACAGAAGCAGATACAACAATTAATAAACAAATTCCGATTGCTTCCCCAGCTGCTCGCAAATTGGCTCGGGAACGTGGGATTGATTTAACAGCTATCCAGACAAATGATCCATTAGGAAGAATAAGAGCACAGGATGTTGCAGCATTCGATCAAAAGTCAGCTGCAGCTGCACCGACACAGCCTGCTCAAGCACCAAAAACAGAAAAATCAGCTCCTTCTGTTGAAACAGATAGTCGTGTTGAGAGAGTGAGAATGACAAGAAGAAGACAAACGATTGCTAATCGACTATTAGAGGTAAAGCAAAATACAGCAATGCTTACTACTTTTAACGAAGTAGATATGACAAATGTTATGGCCCTTAGAAATCGCAGAAAAGATGCATTCCAAAAAGAAAATGATGTGAAGCTTGGATTTATGTCTTTCTTTACGAAAGCTGTCGTTGCAGCTCTAAAGAAAGCACCATTATTAAATGCAGAGATACAAGGTGATCAAATTGTCTTGAAAAAATACTATGACATTGGTATTGCAGTATCAACAGATGAAGGACTTGTGGTGCCAGTCTTAAGAGATGCAGATCGAAAGAACTTTGCAGAAATTGAAGGGGAAATTTTAGAATTTGCTAGTAAAGCAAGAAACAATAAACTTTCCTTAAGTGAGTTACAAGGTGGTACATTTACCATTACTAATGGTGGTGTGTTCGGATCCTTGTTATCCACGCCGATCCTTAATGGACCACAGGTTGGTATTCTAGGAATGCATAAGATTCAGTTACGACCAGTTGCGATAGACGCCGAACGAATGGAAAATAGACCAATGATGTATCTTGCTCTGTCCTATGACCATCGTATTATTGATGGAAAAGAAGCAGTTACATTCTTAGCAAGAATTAAGGACCTATTAGAAGATCCAGAATCATTATTGTTTGAAGCTTAATAAATTGTTTAACATATAGATACAGAGTGTTTCTGAAATTAGAAACACTCTGTATTATTTTCTTTCCCACTCTTAACCGGTAGTTGGCTCTACACTGATGGTTAGTTTTCTTTATAATAGAATAATGTTTTTGGACCGTCTCTTAATAAAAATGCATTATTTAAATAGGAGGAAAGTAAGGAATGAAAAAAACAGTACTTGTTTTTGTATATGGATCCTTGCTGAAGGATGAAGTAAATCATTATATGATGAAGAACTATCCTTGTCTTGCTGAAAATGTCTGGATATATGGCAGATTATTTGATGCAAGCTTAGAATATCCTTTTCTGATAATCGATGACCAAAAAAAAGTGTTAGGTGAGCTTTATGAAGTCCCAGTAATAGATGTACCTATTTTAGATGAATTTGAAGATTACAATCCTATTGGAACAGATAATTTATATGAGCGAAAGGTAGTTACCGTACATAAAGAGGATAAAACTTGGGAGGCATTTGTTTATGTCTGTAATCAAGAAGAAATGCTTGTAAACGAAATTATGGAGGATAGTTGGAGAGCTTTTCGAAATAAACCTATATCCCATTCTTAACGAGCAGTAAGAACCCCACTATAAGCTTGCGGAAAATCGAAGAAGCTAGATGGGGGATGAGAAAAACTCCATTGTAAGAAGTTTTCTTTATAATAAATGTTACCAATATAGTTTTTTGGTTTAATGGACAGTTTTTTTGTGGTATAGAATAATATCGACATCATGGAAAGAAGGTCATAATATGTTTATTCAAGAACATAATAATTTATATGCTATCAAGTATAATCATACATCCTATTATGCTATGGATTTCAAACGCTTAGATTGGATTAATGGCTTGTGTTATATGACTTTTTACCAAGCAGATACAGGCAAATGGTTTACTTTTGAAAGAAATAAGATGAAATGGATGACAAAGGAAAAACAGAATTTGGTTTCATAATGAGAACTTGTTGCACTATGTATCGTTTACCCTTTATACTAGGATAGTACTAGAATGAAGGGAGCCAAACAAATGATACATCAAAATTGGGAAAGTAAATCATCCATCAAAAAAGTAAAATGTATACATACCGATGCAAGTAAATACATTGTTAATAGAGTATTAACAGTAGGAAAAGAATACGAAGTAAAAAACGAAACAGAGGAATTTTACTTTGTTGTGGACAACACTGGAAAAGTCGGCGGTTTTTACAAAGATTACTTTCAAACCATATAAAAGTTTAAGATGTCTTTAATGACAAAAGCGTTGTGCAAACGTCCGAGTGGTTCAACTAACCATCAGTGGGGGAGGAAGGAAAATCCCCACTGATGGAAGTTTCCTTTTATCCTATTGGGAAATATCGACAGAAAAGTAAATTCTAATCCTTCGTATATACTAGGTCTTTTTAGTTTTTTTACTCTTCTGGTTTTTTATGGAGGCTAATGTTGATTGTTTCGGTATTTCAATCCATCTGTTTTTTGAAATCTCAATTTGTTGAGAAGTATAGATTCCTGTGTGCCCAGAAAATAGGTAACTAATAATACAAACGATAAAGAAGTAAATACTTGCTTCTGAACCAAATAATTCAATTCCCATAATAAAGCATGCGATTGGTGTATTTGTTGCGCCACAAAATACCCCAATAAATCCTAGTGCAGCCAAAAATGGAGCTGAGACATATAAAATATCTCCTAAAACACTTCCTAATGTTGAACCTACAACAAATAATGGAGTAACTTCTCCACCTTGAAAACCCGCCCCTAGTGTTAAAGCTGTGAAAATTAATTTTATTAAAAAAGTGAAGAAAGATACTGTTCCTTCAAATGCTTGATCAATTAAAGGAATACCAAGCCCTAAGTACTTTCTTGTTCCCACGATAAAAACAAGAATCACCACAACAACTCCACCAAAAAAACTTTTAATTACTGGATTTGGAAATATTTTTGTATAAGTCTTCTTTAGCCAGTGAGTTAATTCACTGAATAATGTACTTGTTAAACCAAAAAGGACGGAAGCTATCACAATTTTTAGAATCAACAGCCATGATAATTCTGGAATACTACCGATATTATAATGGTGATGATGTATACCCCAGGCACTAGTTACGATATCTCCTACAAAAGCTGCTACAAAACTGGGGAAGATTGCTTCATGTCTAATAAGACCAATTGCCAATACTTCTAGCCCAAATACTGTACCTGCAAGTGGGGTGCCAAATACAGAGCCAAACCCGCTACTAATTCCACAAATCATGATAATTTTCCGGTCCATTTCATCTAATTTAAATATTTTTCCTACTAACTCAGAAAAAGCACCACCCATTTGTACGGCAGTCCCTTCACGTCCTGCTGATCCACCGAATAAATGAGTTATTAATGTACCAAAAAGGACTAAAGGTGCCATTCGAAAGGATACACTTTCCTTTGCACCATGTGCTTGTTCAATAATCAAGTTATTTCCTTTCGAGGAATTTTGACCGAACTTCCAATATAGAAAACTGACGAGGGCTCCTCCAACTGGTAATAAAAATAACAACCATGAATTAAATTGCTGCGTTTTTGTTGCCCAGTCTAAACTTGCTAAAAAAAATGCAGAAGCTGAACCAGCTAAAAGTCCTACGCTTCCACCTAAAATGATCCATTTTACGATATAAAATAGTAGACCAATTTGCATTTTTTGAGAAGAAATAGTTACAATACTTTGTTTTAACTTATTCAATTCTCTCTCTCCTTTTTACGTTAGTATGGTACATTTAATAAAAAAAAATAAACTCCTACTAGGGAAAGAACCATTTCAGGTTACATCTCTAGTAGGAGTCATCAGCTCTAACGCGTTTAAGGTGAACTCCATCACCTTTTAAATTAATGTACAATTAATTATACAATATGCCAGTATTTAGGTAAATAAGAATAATGCCCTAAAGCTTTTAAAGTGAACTATTATTTCTCTGTAACTACTTTAGCAGTATTAGTTTGAGGGGGATATAACTTTCTTCCTAATAGAGATTGGAAAATAAGGAATATACCACCAACCGTCCAATAAAGCGGTAATGCTGCTGGGGCATTTAAAGACACCATTACGATCATAATAGGCGAAATCAATCCCATGATACGCATTTGTTTTTGTTGCTCTTGGGTCATCGTGCTTTGTGATACTCTAAACTGCAGGTAATAAACAATACCAGCTAACGCTGTTAAAATAAGGTCAGATTGACCTAAATTAAACCATAGGAATGAATGGGTTGCTATTTCTTGAGAACCACGAATAGCATAATAGAAGCCCATTAAAATTGGCATTTGAATTAGCATAGGCAAGCAACCGATATTCAAAGGATTAATATTATTTTTTTTATATAAATCCATCATTTCCATTTGAAGTTTTTGCTGTTCTTTTTGATCTTTTGTGGTTTTGATTTTTTTCTGAATTGCTTCCATTTCAGGTTTAATTGAATCCATTTTTACTTTCATCAGCTGTTGGTTTTTATATTGTTTAAGCATTAAAGGCATTAGGACCAAACGAATAACTAATGTAATCAATATAATCGCAAGACCGTAGCTGCCTACAAAGACATCTGCTGTTCCATGAATAATTGCAATGAAAGGCTCAACAAATATTTTATGGAAAAACCCATCATTATTTCCTGCTGTGGATGAAGAACAGGCACTTAATAAAACAGTAGATAAACCTAATAGCATAATTAATAAAGTATTTTTAGATAATTTTTTCAACGTAATTCCTCCAAATTTGTTAGTTAAATATTAGATAACAAAGGAGGAATTTGGTTTCTCAGGATCATCATGTGAGCTCTCTATTCTTTTACGGATATTTTTAACAATCCAGTGCAAAATAGGAGTATTATATTTTTGAACATTCATATTTATTGTCGTAATCGAAACATCTAAAGATAGTTGCTGTTCTGAAGCAAAAAACTCTTGTTGAACAGTTATTTTTATGTTCCAATCCCATAAATATTTCAGTACTAGACCTACTAAAAATGTATAGTAAACCGTTTGATAACTAGGAAAAAACGTAAAGTCTAATAATAAATCAATCATTTATACACCTCGTTATTAGTGAACAATAAAATTATATCTAATTCAATGATGAAAAGCAATTTTCAACTGGGGCTATAGTAGAATTTTAAAGAGATTTAGAATTTTTTATGACAATTTGTGAAGGCTTTATATAAAAACTTTTTTGCAACTTTTGTAAGAAGGAGTATTTGAATAAAATCAGAAGAATTAACTATTTCTAATAGGAAAAAATAAAATGAATGGTATAATAAAGGATAGTTTAAATATAAATCAAGGTGTATTCTAAAAATGATGTTTTTAATAGGCTGCTTTCTAAAGATTGTTGTTTTTTCAATAGGAGAAAAGAATTAGTCGGAAAAATGGAGCAGCCGTAATACACGTAGATGCTTGCGAGACAGGTGAGACCCCGGAGGCGAAACTGAGGAATCTCAGCGCGAGCCCCACGGAAAGCGAAGTGTATTCCGTCTGCTGGTAATAGCAACAATCTTTACGAGTACTGTCTTTTAATGAGTTCTGAAATTTAAGGGGGGATTTAATGAAAGCTCTAATTAATATAGATTACACCTTTGACTTTGTTGAAGGTAATCTACCATGCGGAGAACCTGCCATTGTAATAGAAAAAGAATTAGTGAAAATCACTCAGAATTTTATCAACAATGGAGATTATACCGTTTTTGCAATCGATTTGCATACGTTAGATGATCCATATCATCCAGAGTCTAAGCTTTTCCCACCTCACAATATCGCTGGAACAAAGGGAAGAGATTTATATGGAACGCTTCAAAAAATATATAAGGACCATAAGGATTTAACCAATGTTTATTGGATGGATAAAACTAGATATAGTGCTTTTGCAGGCACAGACTTACATATAAAATTGCAAGAAAGATCGATTAAAGATATTTATCTAGTTGGCGTTTGTACAGATATATGTGTGCTCCATACCGCAATTGATGCTTATAATCTTGGCTATAACATCCATATATATGAAAATGCCGTTGCTTCATTTAATGAAATTGGCCATCAATGGGCATTGGATCACTTTAAAAATGTACTAGGAGCTACTATCCTTTAGTCGTTTAGGGTTTGCAGGAGGACTATTAATGAGTTTTAATTATAAAGATGACAGTTTAATGTTACATACTGACTTATATCAAATAAATATGGCTGAAACATACTGGGAGGACGGTATTGCTGAAAAAAATGCAGTCTTTGAAGTATATTTTAGAAAATTGCCTTTTAATAATGGCTATGCTGTTTTTGCTGGTTTAGAGCGAGTGATTCAGTATCTAGAGAATCTCCAATTTTCAGAAGGCGATATCGAGTATTTAAGGCAAGAGGGATTTAAAGAGGATTTTCTTGCCTATTTAAAAGATTTGCGATTTACCGGAAGTCTCCGTTCAGCAGCTGAAGGAGAAGTGGTTTTTGCAAATGAACCACTAATGAGAATTGAAGCGCCTCTGGCACAGGCACAAATTGTGGAAACAGCCATTTTGAATATTGTGAATTACCAAACATTGATTGCAACGAAAGCTTCAAGAATTAAAAATGTAATTGGCGATGGGGTTGTAATGGAGTTTGGCAGTAGACGTGCCCATGAGCTGGATGCTGCCCTTTGGGGAACACGAGCAGCTTTCATCGGTGGCTTTAGTTCAACATCAAATGTAAGAGCAGGAAAGTTATTCGGCATTCCGATTTCAGGAACCCATGCACATTCGATGATACAGGCTTATCATGATGAGTATATTGCTTTTCATAAATATGCGAGAAGACATAAAGATTGTGTATTTTTAGTTGACACCTATGATACATTACGTTCTGGGGTTCCTAATGCGATTCGTGTAGCAAAGGAATTAGGAGATAGTATAAATTTTCGGGGAATCCGCTTGGATAGTGGCGATTTAGCTTATTTATCGAAAGAAGCTAGGAAAATGTTGGACGAAGCAGGTTTCTACGATACAAAGATTGTAGCAAGTAATGATCTGGATGAATATACGATTATTAACTTAAAAGCACAAGGAGCAAAAATTGATATTTGGGGAATTGGGACAAAATTAATCACAGCATACGATCAACCTGCGCTTGGTGGCGTTTATAAACTCGTTTCTATAGAAGATGAAGCCGGTAATATGCAAGATACGATTAAAATCAGCGGCAATCCAGAAAAAGTGACTACACCTGGATTAAAAAGGGTATATCGAATTATAAATGATGTCAATGGGAAATCAGAAGGAGACTATATCTGTATGGAATCTGAACATCCGGAAACAGATGAGCGCTTAAAGATGTTCCATCCGACCCATACGTACATCAGCAAATTTGTTACAAATTTTACAGCAGTAGATATACACCAAGATGTAATTAAGGATGGTAAGTTAGTATACGAGACGCCAGATATCTTTTCTATCCAAAAATATTCTGAGCAAAGCTTAGAAATCCTTTGGGATGAATATAAGCGTTCCTTAAATCCAGAAGAGTATCCGGTGGATTTAAGTCCGTTATGTTGGGAAAATAAAATGAACCACATAGAAAAGGTCAAGATATCTATTCAAAACCGCAAATAAGGAGGAAAAATCATGCGTAATTTACAACAAAAAATTATGAAGGATTTAAATGTTCAAGCTGATATTAATCCAAAAGCAGAAATTGAAAAAAGAGTCCAATTTTTAAAAGATTATGCAAAAAAAGCAAACTCAAAAGGTTTCGTATTAGGAATTAGCGGAGGACAAGATTCATCTTTGGCTGGAAGATTGGCACAGCTTGCAGTTGAACAACTTCGAGAGGAAGGGCATGATGCAACATTTGTTGCAGTTAGACTACCTTATGGTGTTCAGACAGATGAAGCTGATGCGAAACGAGCACTAGAATTTATTAAAGCGGATAAAGAGTATGTTTTTAATATTAAAACTCCTGTAGATGGAGTAAAAGAAGTATATGATGGAATGAGTGAAACTCCATTAGCGGACTATCATAAAGGGAATGTAAAAGCTAGAATGCGGATGATTGCGCAATATTCAATAGGTGGACAAGAAAATTTACTTGTAGTTGGCACTGATCATGCTGCAGAAGCTGTTACGGGTTTCTTTACGAAGTACGGGGATGGTGGTGCAGACGTACTACCGTTAACAGGTTTATCGAAAAGGCAAGGAAAGCAATTATTAAAAGAACTAAAAGCGGAAGAAGCTATTTACCTAAAAGTTCCGACAGCTGACTTATTAGATAATAAACCAGGACAAGCAGATGAAACGGAACTAGGTATAACGTATGATCAATTAGATGATTATTTAGAAGGAAAAGAAGTTACACAAGATGTGGCGGAGAAAATTGAAGCACGCTATTTAATGACAGAGCATAAGAGACAAGTTCCAGCATCTATGTTTGATGAGTGGTGGAAAGAATAGTAAAAATAAGAGGAATTGAGTAATTAATCTCAATTCCTCTTATTTTATATACTTTCAATATCAAAATAATTACTCTGCACAAGCATGTACTACTTTTTGGCATACCCTATAAGGAAAGTACAAAATATGTAAATGCAATTAATTTAAATGTTTTGTACGAAAAAAATCAAAGGAGGGAAATAAATGTTTAAAATTCTTGGTTTAGATGTCGATTTTGTATTTTTAAATATTCCTGTATCTTTTGAATACGAACTAGCGATAGGAAAAAAACGTCATCCACACCCACCATACCCACCATATCCTCCATTTGCAGACAGAAGTGCTTAAATAGCATACTTGAAAAAGAGACTTGAACTTCTAATATGAAATTCAAGTCTCTTTTTTTGGGAAAATGCTTTTAATTATTTCTGTTTAAAATAGTAGTCGCAAAATCAACAGATTCTTGCGTAGGTGGTTCTATTCCTTTAAGTGGATATTCTAGACCGAGCGTTTCCCATTTATAAACACCTAATTTATGATAGGGAAGAATATCAATTTTTTCTACATTTTCTAGAGTAGCGATAAAATCACTTAGTCTAGTTAAATCTTCTTCGTTATCATTAATGGTTGGGACTAATACATGGCGTACCCAGATCGGGATTTTTTTGCTGGATAAATAGGTAGCAAAATCTAAAATATGATCATTACCCATTCCTGTTAGTTTAATATGTTTTTTACGGTCGATATGTTTTAAATCGAGTAAAACTAAATCCGTATATTTCATTAATTCATCTAATTGCGCTTGAAAAGAAGGGGCTTTTGAATAACAGCCACCAGATGAGTCAATGGTTGTATGAATGCCGAGTTTTTTACACGCTTTAAATAGTTCGATTAAAAATGGAATTTGTAATAATGGTTCCCCACCACTTACAGTAATACCTCCACCAGAAGGTTCGATAAAAGGAAGGTATGTTTTTAAATCATTGATAATGTCCTCTACAGACATTTGCTTTCCAGTACCAATTTCCCAAGTGTCTGCATTATGACAAAATTGGCAGCGAAGCAAGCAGCCTTGTGTAAACACTACATAGCGAATACCAGGACCATCCACCGTTCCAAATGTTTCAATTGAATGTATATTACCGTTCATGATTATTTCCTCCTTATAATAAACCCGCGAGCCATTAAAGTAGCACTGTAAGAAGTAGGGGAGAGGGATCATGCGAAAATCCCTCAACCGTCCTTTTTGTTACATAGATTCGTGGAAAGTACGACTAATGACGTCTTGTTGTTGCTCACGAGTTAATTTAATAAAGTTAACTGCATATCCAGATACACGAATCGTTAATTGTGGATACAATTCTGGATGTTCCATAGCATCTAATAATGTTTCTCTGTTAAATACGTTAACATTTAAGTGGTGACCAGCTTTTGCTGCATAACCATCTAAAATAGATACTAAATTGTTTACACGTACATCATCTTCTTTACCAAGTGCTTTCGGCACGATAGAGAATGTGTTAGAAATACCATCTAGAGAATAATCGTAAGGTAATTTAGCAACAGAAGATAGGGATGCTAAAGTTCCTTTTGTATCACGACCATGCATTGGGTTAGCACCTGGAGCAAATGGTTCACCAGCACGACGACCATCCGGTGTATTACCAGTCTTTTTACCATAAACAACGTTGGAAGTAATGGTTAAAATAGACATAGTATGCATAGAATTGCGATATGTTTGATGCTTGCGTAATTTTTTCATAAAGCTTTCGACAAGTCCGATTGCAATGCTATCAACAGCATCATCATTGTTTCCATATTTAGGGAAATCACCTTCTGTTTCAAAATCAACAGCTAGACCATTTTCGTCTCTAATAACTTTTACTTTTGCATGCTTAATCGCACTTAAGGAATCAGCCACAACACTTAATCCAGCGATACCAGTAGCCATAGTACGAAGAATTTCTGTGTCATGAAGAGCCATTTCAATTCTTTCGTAGCTATACTTGTCGTGCATATAGTGGATAACGTTTAATGTGTTAATATAAAGTCCAGCTAACCATTCCATCATGTTATCAAATTTCTCCGATACTTCTTGGTAATCTAGATATTCAGAAGTGATTGGAGCGAATTTAGGTCCAACTTGGACTTTTAACTTTTCATCTTTACCACCGTTAATTGCATATAATAAACATTTAGCTAGGTTAGCACGTGCTCCAAAGAACTGCATTTGCTTACCAATTTCCATTGCTGATACACAACAAGCTATACCGTAATCATCGCCCCATTGAGGTTTCATGACATCATCGTTTTCATATTGGATAGCACTAGTTTGAATAGACATTTGTGAACAGAATTTTTTAAAGTTCTCCGGTAATTGAGTGGACCAAAGAACAGTTAAGTTTGGCTCTGGAGCAGGTCCTAAGTTATCTAATGTATGAAGGAAGCGGAAAGAGTTTTTTGTAACTAAAGGTCTTCCATCATTAGCCATACCGCCAATAGATTCTGTTACCCATGTAGGATCGCCACTGAATAATTCATTATAATCAGGTGTACGAGCAAATTTAACTAGGCGAAGCTTCATAATAAAGTGATCAACAATTTCTTGTGCTTCTTTTTCAGTTAATATACCGTTTTCTATATCTCTTTCTACATAAATATCTAAGAAAGTAGATACACGTCCTAAGCTCATTGCTGCACCGTTTTGTTCTTTAATTGCTGCAAGGTAGCCAAGATATACCCATTGGAAAGCTTCTTGAGCATTAGCTGCTGGTCTTGATAAATCAAAACCGTAAGCTGCACCCAATTCTTTTAATTCGTTTAAGGCACGAATTTGCTCAGAAACTTCTTCTCTTAATCGAATTGTTTCTTCTGTCATAACAGAACTTGTCGCTCTTTTATCTTTTTGTTTTTCGTTGATTAGGAAGTCAACACCGTATAGCGCGACGCGACGATAGTCTCCAATAATTCTACCGCGGCCGTATGCATCTGGAAGACCTGTAATGATAGCAGCTTTTCTAGCTAATCTCATTTCATCTGTATAAGCATCAAATACTCCAGCATTATGAGTTTTGCGGTGTTCACTAAAGAATTTTTCTAGCTCTTCATCCGCTTTATAGCCATAAGATTCACAAGCTTGGACAGCCATTCTAATTCCGCCATTTGGTTGGAAAGAGCGTTTGAAAGGTTCATCTGTTTGTACACCGACAATCTTTTCTTTCGCTTTATCTAAGTAACCAGGACCGTGAGAAGTTATCGTTGATACGATATCTGTATCTAAATCGTAAACGCCGCCTCTTTCTCGTTCTAATTTACTTAATTCCATTACTTGTTCCCATAATTGTGTAGTTTCTAATGTAGGACCTGATAAGAAAGCAGAGTCACCATAATATGGATTGAAATTTTTTAAGATGAAGTCACGAACATTTACTTCTTTCTGCCATGATCCATTTTTAAAGCCTTCCCAATAATTAGTTGTTTCAACTTTTTCCATTATAATCACCTCATGATTTAATAAAAATATATAACAGAAAGCTTTTTTCTTTCTGTTTTAACTATAACAGATAATGTGTGAGAACAATCACAATAAATGTGTACATCTTGCGAATATTCTGTGTCGTAAATGTGAACTCCAGTAGTACCAACTGCTTAAAGCGTGTTTTCTCAAAATAATTAAAAGAAGAAAGGGAAAAACCTTTAAATAACTGTTATATAGATTTCTTTCGTTTTTCACTAACTGTTATACAATAGGACGTTTTTATTTTTAGAAGGAGAGGAGAAGTTTTCCTTTTAATAGAATAGTGACAATCATTTTGTCCATACTATTGGATAGGAAAGGAAATCTATTTGATAAGAACGTAGAAAAATGTTCCTTTTCTTTTCTATTGTAGATAAGGTATGATTAATTCTAGGTCTCAATTACTAGAGTAGAAACAATCGAAATGTAAGAGGTGGTAAATATGTTAATCAGAAAAAAAGAAATCTGGATTAATATGGCGAAGATACTACTACCGATTGTCATATTTATCATCATTTTACGCGAAATTAAAAATATGATTATGTCAACGGATATGCACCTTATATATGGATACTTACAGACAATTCCTTATCATAGTTTGTTTTACATTGTATTAGGCGGATTTATGGCGACTCTTCCCATGTTTTTTTACGATTTTTTTCTTGTAAAGCATTTAAAGAAAGATATTCCTTTTGTAGAGGTCGGGAAATATTCTTTTATTAGTAACTCTTTTTCTAATTTAATCGGGTTTGGTGGACTAATAGGAATTGCTTTACGCAACTATTTTTATAAACAATATGAAACAGATCGAAAAAAATTATTTAAAGGGATTGCCGTAGTTACCTTATTCTATCTATCAGGAATTAGTTTATTAGCATGGATTGCTATTCTTTATAGCAGAAGATTGAATTTAATAGGAGAGCATCTATGGATATTTGCAGCTATTATCGTTGTAGGGTTAATCTTTCCTATCTTATTAGTTAGTTATAAGAAAGCAAAGTTACATAGCTTTGCCTTTGACCGAAACCAAATGATTGGCCTAATAGCTGTGTCTTTATTAGAATGGATCTTTCTATTTGCCTATTTATATTTTATCGCCCAAATCATTGAATTACCGGTTTCAGCTGGAGATTTTTTCTTGCTATTTTTAGTTGCTGCATGTACGGGTATTATCAGTATGATTCCAGGAGGGATGGGATCCTTTGAACTAGTGTTTTTGTGGGGGATCGAATCTTTAGGGGTGGAATCAGAACAGATGCTGATCGTATTATTCTTATACCGTGTTGGCTATTATCTTTTGCCGTTTTTAATCGCAGTCTTTCTTTTCTTGCTTGAAGTTGGAAAGAATATAAAGAAAAATGCAGCTGCTTTTTTAAGAGGACTATCCAGTGAGTAACCTATTTTTTCATAGATTGCACATATTTGAGTAGTTTTCATCACAAAAACAAAAGGATTTCATTTTTGTGACAATATTCTAATTGTCATTTATTATTCTCATTTATTTGGTACAATAGTCATGGTATTTAAATATAGAAAATAAATAGGTGGGGGAAAATGAGGGAAACGACAATTGCAATATGTTTCGTTTTACTATTATTTAGTTTTCCTGCAATAAGTAAGGCGACGGAAAGTAGGGAACTAGACTTAATAAGTGAAGCAGTTTTCTTGTTGGATAGTGATACTGGAGCAGTTTTATTTGAAAAGAATGGATATAAAAAAATGTATCCAGCAAGTTTAACAAAGATAGCAACGGCCATTTATGCTATTGAAAAAGGGAATTTGGACGATATTATTACAGTTAGTGAGAATGCATACGCAACAGAAGGGACAAGGGTTTACTTAGAACAAGGTGAACAAGTAACGTTAAGGCATTTAATTGATGGCATGTTAATTAATTCAGGAAATGATGCTGCAATAGCCATTGCAGAATACCTTGATGGGTCCATAGATGAGTTTGAACAAAATATTAATCAGTTTTTAAAAGAGAAAGTAAACGTTCATTCTACACATTTCAAAAATCCAAATGGCCTTTTTCATAAGGATCATTATACAACTGCTAATGATTTAGCATTAATCACCAAATATGCCATGCAAAATGAAATATTTCGAGAAATATTTGGAACTGATGAACTAAAATGGGATGGTTTATCTTGGGATACAACATTAGTCAGCCATCATCAAATGGTTAATGGTTCTAGGCCATATGACAAAGTAACTGGTGGGAAAACAGGTTTTGTTAATGAATCCAAACAAACATTGGCAACAACTGCAGCAAATGAGGAGTTAAGTTTAATCGCTATTGTTTTAAAAGGGAATTATAAGCGTGATGTATATAATGATACAAAAGAGTTATTGGAATATGGATTTAATCAATATACACATAAAGTGATTCCAGCAGGAAAATCGTTTTTTGTTAAAGGGACAACATATGAAACGATGCAAGAAGAGAAAATCACTGTTCCACATACAAAAGGAGAGGAAGAAGTAACGTCGTCTGGCTTATTAATGATAGAAAATGACAATGGCGATATTCTTCAATCTATACAATTAGCTAAAGTAATGCCAGCAGAGGAGACTTTTAAAGAGGAAATTACTGAAGAGGTAGTAAAGGACGAAAAAAAATCTTCATTTCCTGGAATTATATTTATTCTTCCTATTGCATTAGGGTGTATATTTTTTATGAAAAGAAGAGTGATTAAACGTTAAAAAACCGGGCGAACCCGGTTTTTTTATTACTTATTTATACATGTTTGCAATGTTTTTTTGTAGTGCTTCATCTTCTAAATATTCATCGTAATTCATTTGTTTATCAACAAGTCCTTGCGGAGTAATCTCTATAATGCGATTAGCAATTGTTGACACAAACTGATGGTCATGAGAAGTGAAAATTAAAGAACCTTTAAAGTTGATTAATCCATTATTTAAAGCCGTAATAGATTCTAAATCTAAGTGATTTGTTGGTTCATCAAGTAGTAGAACGTTTGCTGCACTTAACATCATTTTCGATAACATACAACGAACTTTTTCTCCACCAGATAGAACGCTAGGCTTTTTCAATACTTCTTCCCCTGAGAACAGCATGCGACCTAAAAATCCTCTTAAGAAGCTTTCTGTTTGGTCATTTGGAGAATATTGACGTAACCAATCAACCAGTGTAGCATCGTCCTCGCTAAAATACTCTGAGTTCTCAGCAGGGAAATAACTTTGAGAAGTTGTAACTCCCCATTTATACGTACCACTATCTGGCTCTAATTCACCAGTTAAAATACGGAAAAGGGTAGTTTTTGCTAATTCATTTGGACCAACAAGCGCAATTTTATCGTCCTTATTCATAATAAAGCTTACATTATCAAGAACTTTTACCCCATCAATTGTTTTTGATAAGTTTTCTACTCTTAATAAATCATTTCCGATTTCTCGCTCCGGAGTAAAGGCAACGTATGGATATTTTCGAGATGATGGTTTAATGTCATCTAATGAAATTTTATCAAGCAATTTCTTTCTAGATGTTGCCTGTTTCGATTTAGAAGCATTTGCACTGAATCGAGCAATAAAGTTTTGAAGTTCTTTGATTTTTTCTTCCTTCTTTTTGTTTGCATCATTTGCCATTCTAGCAGCTAATTGACTGGACTCATACCAAAAGTCATAGTTACCAACATAGATTTGAATTCTGCTAAAATCTAAATCCGCAATATGGGTACAAACTTTATTTAAGAAATGTCTGTCATGGGAAACAACAATGACAGTATTTTCAAAGTTGATTAAAAATTCTTCTAACCACTTAATCGCATTTATATCAAGATGGTTAGTAGGCTCATCTAGTAGAAGTACATCTGGTTCACCGAAAAGAGCTTGAGCTAGTAAAACCTTTACTTTATCAGAACCATTTAATTCAGCCATCGTTTTATAGTGAAGATCTTCACCAATACCTAAGCCTTTTAAAAGAATAGCTGCTTCTGATTCTGCTTCCCAACCATTTAATTCAGCGAATTCTCCTTCAAGCTCAGCTGCCTTCATGCCATCTTCATCCGTGAAATTTTCTTTCATATAAATAGCATCTTTTTCTTGCATCACTTCATATAATCTAGTGTGACCCATGATTACTACTTTAAGTACTTCATGCTCTTCGTATTCAAAGTGATTCTGCTTTAAAACAGCAAGTCTTTCCCCAGGTCCTAAAGAAACATTTCCTGTTTGTGCCTCTAGCTCACCAGAAAGTATTTTTAGGAAAGTAGACTTTCCAGCACCATTTGCTCCGATTAATCCATAGCAATTTCCAGGTGTAAATTTAATATTAACGTCTTCAAATAATTTACGATCACCATATCGAAGACCTACATTCGTAACTGTTATCATATAAAAATCCTCCAAACTACAATATCCTTCAAATTATACCATTATTAGAATGGAAGAGCGAATTATTTTCGTTAAACTTCCTACATATCTGTTTAAATAAATCTATTCTAAGATTATTAGAAGAAAGTAGTTTTCAAAATAAATGAACAAAAATATGAAATACGCCCGATAGAAAAAAGAAAACATGTTTATCATAATAGAAAGATAGGGTAAAAAAATATCAAAAAATAAAGGGTTTTCTTTCCATGGATAGAATTTATAAAGAAGAAGGGTTTGAGTATTTAGTAGGTCTTTTCACCAATAGCAAATAGTCTAAAATTATTTATGATTTGTTCATAATTTCTTCATAAATTTCTAGTACACTAAAACTATTAAGAAGTAAAGGAGTAGTTTATATGGCTAAAAAACAGCTAGTTGAGTTGGTTAATAAAATGAAAAAATCCGGTATCAAAATTAGCTTTACAAAGCCAAGGTCTCAATTTTCGGTAGCAATTCAACAAAATAATAAACTAACAACAACAAATTAAAATTTAAAATAGCGATAGTACATATATTTAATTAATTGTTATAAAATGTTCATTTTTTCACAAAATAAAGCGATTCTCCTTTTGTATAATAGCTATATACAGAAAGGAAGGTATCGCAATGGATATACACCCAATCGATAAAGCAATTAATTATGCGATAAAAAAGAAAGAAACGATTGATGAATCTTTTTTTCGTTATTTTGTGAAGGCAATATTAGCAGGCATATACATTGGTTTTGCTTTAATGTTATGTTATCGTTTAGCACAGCCCTTTTTTGATGTTCATTCACCGGCTACGTATATGATGACTAGTTTATTTTTTGGATTGGCCTTGGTGCTTATTTCATATGGTGGTGGAGAACTATTTACCGGTAATACGATGGCTTTTGCAATGAGTACTTTGTCTGGAGCCACTAGTTGGAAGGATACTATTTATAATTGGGTAACTACTTATCTTGGCAATTTGGTTGGAGCGTTATTTTTTGCTATATTGATCTATTATTCCGGTTTATTTAGTTTGGCTCCTAAAACAACATGGCTAATGGATGTTGCGAATTCAAAAATGAGTGCTACAACAGTAGAATTGTTTATAAGAGGGATACTTTGTAACTGGTTAGTATGTTTGGCTATTTGGATCCCTATGAACATTAAAGGCGATGTTGGGAAAATTATTGCAACTATATTAATCGTGTTTTCTTTTATGATTTCAGGATATGAGCATAGCGTGGCAAATATGGCACTTTTCTCTATTGCACTAATTGTTCCTCATCCAGAAACTATTACAATTACAAACGCATTGCACAATTTAATACCTGTTACAATTGGTAATATTGTTGGAGGAGCATTCTTTGTAGGCGCGTTAAATCTCTATATTTTTCCGAAGAAGAAAAAGGAAGACAAAGATTCTGCTTTACGAGTTGCTTCGTCAAGATCGATAGCAAAATAATAATTAATATTTAAAGGGACTAGGAGAACTGTCGGAATATATGCTCTGCGACAGTCTCTATCCCGGATGGCTCATACTTAAAGAAAAAATTAATCCTACACACGCAACAAATCCCACAGTAGGTCCTCCTTGCTCAAATGCTTCAGGAAGCATAGTCGAGCAAACCATCGCAATTAAACCACCAGCACCAAATGACTGTATGCCTGAAAGCATAACAGGTGATGCATTTTCTAAAAATAAATATCCAACCGAACTGCTAATAGCAGAAATAAGCATAACACTACTCCATAAGAATAAAATTTTCCTAATTGAATAGTTGTCCTGTTTTAAACCAACTGTAGAAGATAAAGATTCAGGAAAATTACTGATGAAAATGGCTATTAGGAAGAGGAAATCCACTTTGTGAGTATTTAATAAACTTAAGCCGATAATCATCGATTCAGGAATAGCATCCATCAATGTCCCCGCATAAATCGCTAACCCAGAATGCCCTGCTGGATTTTTATGTGATCTCTTGCGATTGGAGCCACCCTTTTGATAGAGAAAAATTTCAATTAAGGTAAATAAACCAGCTCCAGCTAAAAAAGTAACCGCAGTTTTTACAATTCCACTTTTATGTATAGATTCTATTAAAAGCTCAAAGGAAGAAGCACCAATCAAAATACCTGTACCTAAAGCCATTAAATAAGCAATAATTTTTTTGGGAATGGCCAGAAATAATCCAGTTATAGAACCTGCAAGCAATGAAAAGCTTGCAATTGCTCCCCACATTGCCGCTTGTAACATAGTAAAATCTCCTTTTACTTAAATTTCTACCTTATATATAGGATTATTTTTATCCCACTCTTAACGGACAGTAAAACTCCCACTGATGGAAGTTTCACTTTATTTCATCTTTTGTCTTAATAAATTATATTTTTCAATATCTAATTATGCCCTTTAAATTATTTGCATTTCTAAATAGGAATATGTATATGTCTTTCAAGCTTTATAGTCTCTATTTCAATAGATCTTCAAGATACGACATAGTGCTAACCATTTTACTTCTATGTACAGGTAAAAAATATCCGCGCTTTTTTCATGATAGTTGTCCATTCTTTTTTTAGACTTGTACATAGGATATTAAGGATTAACGGTTGGAGGTGTCATATAATGTCTGCTAATAATTTTTATAATCAGTGCTCAAGAGGTGTCGGAAGATGTGTGCGCATCCGTACTCATAGTGGTGAGGTTCATACAGGAATAATCGAAAGAGTTACTCCCAATAAAGTCTATATTAGACCGATTGGCGGTAATCGCCGCGGTTATGGAGGATTGGGATATGGATTTAGACGTGGTTACGGACCT
>Ga0182739_1000905_pt1 | contig 33676 bp, 33 predicted proteins | sample eDN5th30CBELigBY_FD_128873 | JGI IMG/M metagenome (GOLD analysis project Ga0182739, IMG submission 128873) | Enriched backyard soil microbial communities from Emeryville, California, USA - eDNA 5th pass 30_C BE-Lig BY (version 2) (version 2) | ecosystem: Environmental > Terrestrial > Soil >... | reverse complement strand
CGCCTCGGTGACGCCGAGGTGCAGCGGCCAGTCACCTCGCTCGGCGAGCAGCCGATAGGCCTTGACCATCACCACGGGGTCGTTGTGCTTGACCGAGATCTTGAAGTCGTGGAAGTCGTGCTCCTCGAAGAGGCTCGCCTCCCAAACCGCCGACTCCACCAGCGCCTCGGGGGTCGCCTTGCCGTACTTCTGCAGCAGGCTCGGCTCGAGCGAGCCCGCGTTGACCCCGATCCGAAGGCTCGTGCCGGCCGCCTTCGCCGCCGCCGCGATCGCGCCGACCTGGTCGTCGAACTTGCGGATGTTGCCCGGATTGACGCGCACGGCTGCGCAGCCCGCGTCGATCGCCTGGAAGACGTACTTCGGCTGGAAGTGGATGTCGGCGATGACGGGGATCTGCGACTTCTTCGCGATGATGTGCAGCACGTCGGCGTCGTCCTGCGACGGCACCGCCACCCGGACGATGTCGCAGCCCGAGGCGGTGAGTTCGGCGATCTGCTGGAGCGTCGCGTTGATGTCGGTCGTCTTCGTCGTCGTCATCGACTGGACCGACACGGGCGCGTCGCCGCCGACGAGGACCTTGCCGACCCGGATCTGGCGAGACACGCGGCGCGGCGCGAGGGTCTCGGGCGCCCTTGGGAGCCCCAGGTTCACGGCTGGCACGCAACCAGCCTACGTGGCGCCCGACTAGAGAATGCTGATGGGCTTGATGATGTCGGCGAGGATCACGAACGCCCCGAGCCCGACGAGCAGCACCGTCACGACCATCGTGAGCGGCGCGAGCTTCTGGATGTCGAGCGGGCCGGGATCCGGCTTGTTGCGGATGCGCGCGAACCAGCGCCGCAGCCCCTCCCACAGCGCCCCGAAGATGTGGCCGCCATCGAGCGGGATGAGCGGGATGAGGTTGAAGAGGAAGAGCGCGACGTTGAGCGAGCCGAGGATGCCGATGATGGAGGAGGCGCGGTCGGCGACACTCGCCTCCTCGTAGCTCGTGATCTCGCCGGCGAGCCGGCCTATGCCCACGACGCCGACCAGGCCGTTGGGATCGCGCTCCTCGCTGCCGAACATCGCGACGCCGAGATCCCACACGCGCGCCGGCAGTGTGGCGATCGCGCCGACGACGGCCGCGATATTCTCCCCGACCGCGGGCGCGACGGCGAGCGGCGACTGCCGCACGTTTTCATAGGCGGGACGGATGCCGAGGACACCGACGTCGACGAACCGGGGCTCGCCCGCCGCGTCGAGGACGATGTCACCGTCGGGGCCGAGCTCGTAGTTCTGCGACAGCAGCGGCCGGGCGGTGAGCGAGACCTGCTCGCCTCCGCGGTCGACGAGGAGCTCGATGGGCTGGTCCGGGTGCAGACGGATCGCCTCGGCGACGTCGAGCCACTCGGTCGTCGCCGCACCGTTGATCGCCAGAACGCGATCGCCCGGCTCGATCCCCGCGGCGACCGCCGGGGCGGTCTCGTCGCCGGGCGCGCACTCGGTGCGCACCTCATCGGCCGGGATGATGCAGGTCGACACCGAACCGACGAGGTTCGTCACCTGCGGGATGCCGAAGCCGCACAGCACGATCGCGTAGCAGACGACCGCGAGGAGGAGGTTCATGAGCGGACCGCCGAGCATGACGACGATGCGCTTCCAGATCGGCAGCAGGTAGAACGCCCGCTTGGGGTCCTCGCTCGGCGGCGCCTCCTGCACCGCGGCGTCGAAGAAGCTCGTCGTCGAGTCGCGCATGCGCTCGCCGGCATGCTCCGGCGGGTACATCCCCGACATCGCGATGTAGCCGCCGAGCGGCAGGGCCTTGATGCCGTACTCGGTCTCGCCGCGCCGGCGGGACCAGATGGTCGGCCCGAAGCCGATCATGTACTTCGAGACGTAGACGCCAAAGCGCTTGGCCGGCCACAGGTGGCCGAGCTCGTGCAGGCCGATCGAGATCGCGAGCCCGATGAGGACGAGCACGATGCCGAGCACGTACAGCAGCACGGTCTCCAGATCCACGGCGGCCCCTCCTCGGCGACAACCGTAGCGGCGACCACTGACCGTGCGACGTGAGAACGCTGTGCCACGACCCCCGATGGGTGGAACATGGTCTCCATGTCCCTTGAGGTGCTCGCTCGGGAGATCCCGCCTGCGGTGCTGGCCGACCCGTTCGCCGGCACCGGCTTCGGCCCCGACTCGTCGGAACCGCTCGCGTTCCACCGCGGCCTGCCGGATTTCGCGCCGACCGCGCTGCGCGACACGCCCCGGCTCGCGGCGGAGCTCGGCGTCGCACGCGTGCTCGTCAAGGACGAGACGTGGCGGGCAGGTCTGCCGGCGTTCAAGATCCTCGGCGCCTCCTGGGCCGCGGCGTGCGCGATCCACCGCGAGTGGCTCGGCAACGACCCCTCCGTGCCGATCGCGTTCTCCAGCCTGCGCGACGCGCTCGCCCGCCTGCGCGCGGCGCTCCCCGATCGGCGACTCGCGTTCGTCACCGCGACCGACGGCAATCATGGCCGTGCGGTCGCGCGCGCGGCGCGGCTGTTCGGCGTGGACGCGCAGATCCTCGTGCCCGCGGGCACGGTCCCGGCGCGAATCGAGGCGATCGCGGCGGAGGGCGCCGAGGTCGAGGTGGTCGACGGCAGTTACGACGATGCGGTCGCGCGTGCCTCGGCACTCGCCTCCCGTGACCGCCTCATCATCTCCGACACGTCGTGGGAAGGGTACCGCCTCGTGCCGCGCGACGTCATCGACGGCTACGCCACGCTCTTCATCGAGGTCGACGAGCAGATCGCGGCGTCGGGCCGCACCGCGCCGACGCATGTCGTGCTGCAGGCCGGGGTCGGCGCCTACCCCGCCGCGGGCGTCCGGCACTTCGCGGGGCGCGGTACGCACTTCGTCATCGTCGAGCCGACCGCGGCGGACTGCCTGCTGCGCTCGGCCCGCGCGGGGCGGATCACGCAGGCCCCACCCCCACACGACTCCGCGATGGCGGGCCTGGACTGCGGCCTGCCCTCGCCGCTCGCCTGGCCGATCCTCGAGCGTCTGGTCGGGAGCTACGTGTCGATCGGCGACGGCGCCCTGCCTGCGGCCGCGAGGGCGCTCGCAGCGGAGGGCGTGGAGGCGGGCGAGTCCGGGATGGCGGGTGTCGCCGGCATCCTCGCCGTGGCCCGCGCGGGGCGGCTCGCGGAGCTCGGGATCGGCCCGTCGAGCACGCTGCTCTTCGTCGTGACGGAGGGCGTCACGGACCCCGAGGGCTACGCGCGACTCCTGCTCGCGCCCTGAGGCTAGGAGATCCGGCGGCGGAGAGCTGAATCCGGCCCGTTGCGTCCTTGCGTCGCCGGAAGTCCTAGTTTCGGGGTATACGTAGCACTGCAATGTACAGTTCCGGCAGGTATGGGGAGGAGCCCGCCACGTACTCCCTGTGGGCCGCGTTCGTCGCGTTCGTCCTGCCGCCGCTCGTGGGGTTCGTCTGATCAGCCGATCGACTCGGCGGCCGCGGCGCGGGCCCACGCGTCGGCGGCGAGCACCGACTCGAGCGTGAGCTCCGCGCGGTCGGGATCGTGGCGGTCGACGACGCGCTCGATCGTGTCGACGATGTCGAGGAACGCGATGCGGCCGTCGTGGAAGGCGTCGACGGCGACCTCGTTCGCGGCGTTGAACACCGCGGGATACGTGCCGCCGGCCGCGCCCACGCGCTTGGCGAGCGAGAGAGCCGGGAACGCGACGTGATCGACCGGCTCGAAGGTCCAGGTCGCAGACCGCATCCAGTCGAGCGGCTCGCCGACGCCGGGCACCCGGTCGGGCCAGGCGAGACCGAGCGAGATCGGCAGCCGCATGTCGGGCGGCGAGGCCTGCGCCAGCGTCGACCCGTCGACGAACTCGACCATCGAGTGGACGATCGACTGCGGGTGCACGACGACGTCGATGCGCTCGTACTCGACGCCGAACAGCAGGTGGGCCTCGATGACCTCCAGTCCCTTGTTGACGAGTGTCGCGGAGTTCGTGGTGACGACTCGGCCCATGTCCCAGGTGGGGTGCGCGAGCGCCTCGGCGGGTGTGACGCCGGCGAGCGACGCGCGGCGGCGACCGCGGAACGGGCCGCCCGACGCGGTGAGGACGAGTCGGGCGACCTCCGCGGGCGCGCCGGCGCGCAGCGCCTGCGCGATCGCGCTGTGCTCCGAGTCGACGGGGACGATCTGTCCGGGTGCGGCGGCGCGCGTGACGAGCTCGCCGCCGATGATGAGGGACTCCTTGTTGGCAAGCGCGAGCGACGCCCCAGACGCGAGCGCCGCGAGCGTCGGCGCGAGGCCGACCGCCCCCGTGATGCCGTTGAGCACGACGTCGGCCTGCGTGTCCCGGACCAGGCGCACGGCGTCCTCGGCCCCGAGCGCGGTCGCGCCGACCGCGAACTCCGCGGCCTGCTCGGTCAGGAGCCCGGCGTTCCTCCCCGCTGCGAGGCCGACGACCTCGAACCGGTCGCGGTGCGCGCGGATGACGTCGAGCGCCTGCGTCCCGATCGAGCCGGTGCTGCCGAGGATCAGGACGCGCCGCATGCCCCCCACGTTACGGTCCCGGAGCGGGCGGCGCGAGGCGCCTACTCGTAGGAGACGATGTGCACGAGGAACACGAGCGTGCGACCGGTCGGCGAGGTCGGGTCCGACTCGTCGACGGCGCCCGGGTAGCCGTACTCCGGCGGGATCACGACGAGGACGGTCGATCCGACCTGCTGGCCGACGATCGCGGCGGCGAAGCCCTCGATGACGCCGTTCGTCGGGAAGCTCGCCGCGGCACCGCGGGCGTAGCTGCTATCGAAGACCTCCCCCGTCTCCCAGTTCATGCCGAGGTAGTCGACGGTGACGGTCGCGGGATTCGGCACGATGCCCCCGTCGCCCTCCTCCAGGACGGCGAGCATGAGCTGCGTGGGCGCCGGGGAGTCCGGCAGCGTGATGGTCGGCATCGTGCCGCTCAGGTCGACGACGGGCACGTCGGTCGTCCAGGGGCTGACGCTCGGGAGCACGGTCGGCCCTTCCGGCGTCGTGCCGGACGAGCCCGAGTCGCTCGCGGTCGTCTCGACGCTCAGCACGTCGATGACGAGCAGCAGCGACTGGCCGGCCTCGAGTCCGACGTCGGGCGCGCCGTCGGCGCCGAAGCCTTCGACGGGCGGGACGACGCCGACGATCCGGGAGCCGGCGGTCGAGCAGCGCAGCGTCGACTCCATACCGGTGACCGAGGTCCCGGTCTGGAAGACGAACGGCAGCGGGTCAGCTGCGAGATCTCGCGAGTCCTCGATGAGCTCGCCGGTCGCGCCGTTGTAGAGCGCGTAGTACAGGTCGGCGGTCCGGCCGTCTTCGAGCTGGTCGCCGGCGCCCTCGATGAGGACGGAGCGCTGCGTCGTCGCGACCTCGAGCGGGAAGTCGCCGTCGACGGTGACCGCGGCCCCGAGCTCGCCGGTGACGGTCACCGACTCGGAGGCGGCGCCCGGCGCGGTCGGCACGCAGGCCGCGCCGGAGCTCGGGGTCGCACCGGGGGTCGACGCCGTGCAGGCGGTCAGCGTCGCGACGGCGAGCGTCGCGGTGAGGGCGGTCGAGAGGGTGATCGGCAGGGTTCGTCGCACCCGGTGACGCTATCCGCCACGGCTATGGGCCGCCTGTGCGCGGGCTGGTCGTCACCGGATCGTGACCGTCGGCGGGCCCTGTCGCCGCCGGACTCAGCCGACGGCGGTGACGTCGGCGATGAGCAGCAGCGGCACGTCGGCGGGGAAGCCGGCCGGCGCCTCCTGGAAGCCCTCCGACGCGGGGATGATCGCGACGATCCGGGTGTTCGGCGTCGCGCAGGTGAGCGCCTTGACGACACCGACGGGCGCCTCCGCGGCATCGAGCACGAACGACTCGGTCCCGGGCACCGAGGTGACGATCTCCTCGCCGGTCGCCCCGTTGAAGATCGTGTAGTGCGCGGTGACGGTCTGTCCCGCGGTCGCAGCGGGGGCGTCGTCGCCCTCCATGCTGACGTGGCGCTGCGTCGAGGTGACCTTGAGGTACTCGCTCGAGATGTTCTGCACCATGATGTCGTCGCCGAAGCCGCCGACGACGGCGAGCAGCGCCGTTTCCGGTCCGTCGGGTGTCGGCTCGCACGCGGCGGTCGTGGCTCCCCCGCTCGGGGCGGCGCAGCCGGTGAGGGTGAGCGCGAGAGCGGCGGCGGGGACGAGGCAGAACGCGATGCGGTGCATGCTTCTGAAGGTAGTGGTCGCGGCCCGCGTGCCGATATCCGGAATTATCCCGATTCGACGCTCGGCTCGTGCGTCACGGGGAAGTTGACGGAGTTGGCGATGAAGCACAGCCGCTGCGCCTCCTCGTGCGCGTCGAGGGCGTCCTGCGGGTCGCCCGCGGAGATCCGCACGCGCGGGCGCAGCACGACGGACACGAAGCGTCCGCCGTCGCCCTCCTGGCGCATGGTGCCAACGGCGTCGTCCTCGTAGCCGGTGACGACGATGCCGCGCTTCACGGCGACGTGCAGGTAGGACAGCATGTGGCACTGGGAGAGGGCGGCGAGCAGCAGCTCCTCCGGGTTCCAGCGCTCCGCGTCGCCGTGGAACGGCTTGTCGCTGCTGCCCTCGATCGGGTGCGCGTTGCCCTCGGCGGTGACGAGGTGTGCGCGCGAGTAGTCGCGGTAGCCGCTCGTGCCGGTGCCCCGGTCGCCCTGCCACCGCACCTGGACCGAATAGTGGTGGTCGCGCTCCATCGCTTAACCGTACGCTGATCGCCATGAGCGACACGAGTGTCACGGGCGCGGATCTCGAACTGAGCCGGAGCGTCGTCACCGACATCCCCGGTCCGCGCTCTCGCGCCCTGCACGAGCGCCGGGCCGCGGTCGTCGCCCGCGGCGTGTCGCTCGGCGCGCCCGTGTATGCGGCCCGCGCGCACGGCGGCATCATCGAGGACGTCGACGGCAACCGGCTGCTCGACCTGACCTCCGGCATCGGGGTCGTGACGGTCGGCCACACGGATCGGCACGTCGTCGCGGCGGCGCGGGAGGAGCTCGGCCGGATCACGCACACGATGTTCCCGACGGTGCCGTACGAGTCGTACGTGCGGGTCGCGGAGCTGCTCGCCGAGCACACGCCGGGCGACTTCGCGAAGAAGTCGGTCATCGTGACGACGGGCGCCGAGGCGGTGGAGAACGCCGTGAAGATCGCGCGTCGGCACACGCGGCGCACCGGCGTGGCCGTCCTCGACCACGCCTACCACGGCCGCACGAACCTGACGATGGCGATGACGTTCAAGGCGCATCCGTACTCGGCGGGCTTCGGGCCGTTCGCGGGCGATGTCTTCCGCGCGCCCGGCTCGTACCCGTTCCGCGACGGGCTGAGCGGCCCCGAGGCCGCGAAGCGCACGATCGCGCATCTCGAGAAGATCGTCGGCTCAGAGAACCTCGCCTGCATCGTGATCGAGCCGATCCAGGGCGAGGGCGGCTTCATCGTCCCGGCCGACGGCTACCTGCCGGCGATCGCCGCGTGGGCACGGGACAACGGCGTCGTCTTCGTCGCCGACGAGATCCAGTCGGGCATGGCGCGCACGGGCTACTGGTACGCGGTCGATCACGAAGGCGTCGTGCCTGATCTGGTGACGACGGCGAAGGGCATCGCGGGCGGGCTGCCGCTCGCGGCGGTCACGGGCCGTGCCGAGATCATGGACACGCCGGGGCCCGGCGGCCTCGGCGGCACATTCGGTGGGAACCCGGTCGCCTGCGCCGCCGCCGTCGCCGTCATCGAGCGGATCGAGGCGGGCGGGCTGCTCGAGCGCGCCCGCGCGATCGGCGACCTGCTGCTGCCCGAGCTGCGCCGGCTGCAGTCGCGGTTCCCGGTGATCGGCGATGTGCGCGGGCGCGGCGCGATGCTCGCGGTCGAGCTCGTGGACCCGCCGACCGGGGAGCCGGACGCGGCCGCGGTCGGCGCGATCATCGCGTTCGCCATCCAGCACGGCGTCGTGCTGCTGTCGGCGGGCTCGGACGGCAACGTGCTGCGCCTCCTGCCGAACCTCGCGACGTCTGACGAGCTGCTGCTCGAGGGCGTCTCAGTGCTCGAGGCGGCGCTCGCCGCAGGCTGAACGGCAGGGCCGCGCCCGCACTCAGTGGGTCAGCACGACCTTGCCGCCCGCGTGCCCGCCCGCGACGACGTCGAACGCGGCGCGGTAGTCGTCGAAGGCGTGCGTCGCGACGACGGGGACGACGAGCTCCCCCGTGCCCGCGAGGCGCAGCAGCTCGGGGCGCGCGGCATTGCGCAGCGCCTCCGACGCGCGGTCGGCGCCGCCGATCGCCTTGCCCCCCGCGGCGAGGATCACGGGACTGCCCGTGATCGTGATGATCCGCGACCCGTTCGGCACGAGCGCGACCGACGCGCTCGCCGAGTCGTCGCCCCCGTACGTGTCGACCGCGGCGTGGAAGGGCCCGAGCTCCGCGAGTCGCTCCCGCAGCCCCTCGCCGTAGACGACGGGCTCGACGCCGAGCTCGCGCAGCTCCGCGTGCCGATGCTCGGCCGCGGTCCCGACGACGCGCGCACCGCGCAGTCGCGCGAGCTGCGCGATCGCGCGTCCCACGCTCCCGGAGACGCCGTGCACGAGCAGCGTCTCGCCGCCGACGAGCCCCGCGCTCTGGATCGCGTCCTCGGCGGTGGCGCCGACGAGCAGCACCCCGGCGGCCTGCTCGAAGCCGAGCCTGGTCGGCTTCTGCAGCACATCCTTCGCGGGCACGGTGAGCTCGCTCGCGTGCGCGCCGTTGACGCGGAAGACGACGACCTCGTCGCCGACCGAGATGGGGACGGCGTCCGCACCCACGAGCCCCTCGGCGCCGACGGCGCGCACGACGCCGGCCGCCTCGAAGCCGATCCGCAGCGGCAGCCGCTCGGGATCGTCGCCGCGGTAGCCGGAGCCGAGCTTGAGGTCCACAGGGTTGATGCCGGAGGCGCGCACCTCGATGACGACCTCGTCGGGCTCCGGCGCACGGGAGGCGACGTCGATGATCTGCAGGTGCTCGGGACCGCCGTAGCGGGCGAAGACGATGGCGCGGGGCATGCCGCCACGCTAGTCCCTCGCGGTCGGGGATGCCCGTGGGTTACCGGGTGATGCCGAGCCGCTTTCGGCGGGCCGCCGCGGCGAGCTGCGCGATGACGACCGCGACGATCGCGAGGATGAAGATCGCCGAGGCGATGACGTTCGCCTCCGCCGGCGGGGTCTTCTTCGTGTAGATCCACAGCGGGAACGTCGTCACCTGGCCCGCGTTGAACTTCGTGATGATGAAGTCGTCGAAGCTCAGCGCGAAGGACAGCAGCGCCGCGGCGATGATGCCGGGCAGCAGCAGCGGCAGCGTGATGCGCCAGAACACCTGCTTCGCGGAGCCGTACAGGTCGCGGCCGGCCTCCTCGAGCGAGGGGTCGAGCGAGGCGACGCGCGCCTTGACGGTCACGACGACGAACGACAGGCAGAACAGCGCGTGGACGATGACGATCGTCCAGAAGCCCTTCGGCACGCCGACCGCGAGGAACTGTGCCGCGAGCCCCGCACCGAGGACGACCTCGGGGGTCGCGAGCGGCAGGAAGAGCAGCAGGCTCGTCGTGCTGCGCCCGCGGAACCGGTAGCGGCCGAGCGCGATCGCGAGCAGGGTCCCGAGCACGGTCGCGATGACCGTCGCGACGAGGCCGACCGCGATGCTCGTCCCGAAGGCCTCGCAGATCCCTTGCGCGTCGCAGACCCCGAGCCAGTTCTCGAGCGTCCAGCCGTTCCAGATCGAGTTATTGCGGCGCGAGTTGTTGAAGCTGTAGATGATGACGTACACGATCGGCGTCACGAGGAAGACGAGCGCGAGCGCGACGTAGAGCGGCAGCAGCCACTTGCCGAGCGAGAGCTTCACAGGAGTTCCTCCGTCCCGGCGCGGCGGACGTAGATCGCGACGATGACGAGCACGATGCCCATGAGCAGCGCCGACAGGGCGGCCGCGATCGGATACTGCTGGCTCTCCAGGAAGGTGCGGTCGATGACGTTGCCGACCATCGCCGTCTGGGGGCTGCCGAGGTAGATCTGCGACGCGTTGATGTAGTCGCCCGCGGCGGGGATGAACGTCAGCAGCGTCCCGGACACGACGCCGGGCAGTGAGAGCGGGAGCGTGACCTTCCAGAACGTCGTCGCCGGCGGCGCGTAGAGATCGCTGCCCGCCTCGAGGTAGCGGCGATCGAGGCGCTCGAGCGAGGCGTAGATGGGGAGCACCATGAACGGCAGGAAGTTGTAGGTGAGTCCGAACACGACTGAGAACGGCGTGCCAACGATCGTCTGGTCGGCCGGCAGCCAGCCGAGGCCGTGGAGCGACTGCGCGATCCAGTTGTTCTCGCCCAGGATCTGCTTCCAGGCGAGGGTGCGCAGCAGGAATGAGATGAAGAAGGGCGCGATGACGAGCGTCAGCGTCAGCGCCTGGATCATCGGCCACTTCCGCGCCGTCACGCCGATGAAGTAGGCGACGGGATAGCCGATCACGAGCGCCGCGAGCGTCGCGATGATCGCGTAGGTGAACGAGCGCAGGATGTGCGGCCAGTACGACTCGATCGCGACGACGTAGTTCGCCCAGTTGAACGCCTGGATGTACTCGCCCTTGCCGGCGCCTTCGGGTGCGATCTGCAGGCTGGTGAGCAGCAGCGAGACGAGCGGCGCGAGGAAGAACAGCGCGAGGTACGCGAGTCCGGGCGCGAGCAGGCCGATCGCGATCCAGCTCTTCTTGAGCGGCGCGGGCTCGGCGACGGCTGCGGCACCTCCCCCGCCGAACGCCGCGAAGGCCATCAGCCCTCCCCGAGCTCGTCGAGCAGCTCTCGCCTCGTCTGCTGCGCGAGCGACCCCGTCGAGGTGTCGTCGATGAAGCGGTCCTCGCCCGGCGGCTCGTCGATGAGGCCGAAACCGTGCTCGACCTGCCAGGCGACCCAGACCTCGGCGCCGACCTGGGCCACGGGACCGAACGCCATGTTCTGCGCGAAGACGACGATCTCGCCGAGCCCGGGCACGGCGACTGTGTACTGGGTGCTGACGCCCGAGAACGACACGTCGGTCACCCGCCCGGGGCCGAGCGCGTTGATCCCCGCCTGCGGCTCGGGCGCGCTCGCGTGCAGGACGAGCTTCTCGGGGCGCACACCGATCGTGATCGTGCCGGTGTGGCGCTGCGCACGCCCCTTGGGGACCGCGACCTTGACCCCGGCGACCTCGACGACGATCACGTCGCCCGTGTCGCTCGTGACGTCGCCCGTGAAGAGGTTGGACTGACCGAGGAAGTTCGCGACGAACGCGGTCCTCGGCAGCTCGTAGAGGTCCTCCGGCGAGCCCATCTGCTCGATCTCGCCCTTGTTCATGACGGCGACCGTGTCGGCCATCGTCATGGCCTCCTCCTGGTCATGCGTCACGTGCAGGAACGTCAGCCCGACCTCGCTCTGGATCGCTTTGAGCTCGAGCTGCATCTGCCGGCGCAGCTTGAGGTCGAGCGCCCCGAGGGGCTCGTCGAGCAGCAGCAGGGCCGGCCGGTTGACGACGGCGCGGGCGAGCGCGACGCGTTGCTGCTGCCCCCCGGACAGCTGCGCGGGCTTGCGCTGGGCGAGGTGGTCGAGCTCGACGAGCTGGAGCGCCTCGTGGGCCCTCGCGATCGCGTTCGGGATCCGGCGCCGCTTGAGGCCGAACGCGACGTTCTCCAGCACCGTCATGTGCGGGAAGAGGGCGTAGGACTGGAAGACCGTGTTGACGGGGCGGCGGAACGGCTTGACGTCGGTGACGTCCTTGCCGCCGATGAGGATGCGACCGCTCGTGGGCTGCTCGAGGCCCGCGACCAGTCGCAATGTCGTCGTCTTGCCGCAGCCCGAGGGGCCGAGCAGGGCGAAGAACGAGCCCGCGGGGATCGTGAGATCGAGCGACTCGATCGCGGTGAATCCGGGGAATCGCTTGTGGATGCCGACGAGCTCGAGGTCCGCGCCGGCCTCCGCGAAGGCGCCGGGCGACGCCATCAGGCGCCCACGTTGACGCCGACCCAGGCTTCCGAGAACTCCTTCGACTCCGTCGGGCTGAGCGTGCGGAACATGCGCACCTTCTCGAGATCCTCGGGCGTCGGGAAGATGAGCGGGTCGGAGACGAGCTCCGGCGCGATGTCCTCCATCGCCTCGCGCGCCCCGACGACCGGGGAGATGTAGGTGACCCAGGCGGCGAGCTCGGCCGCGATCTCGGGTTCGTAGTAGTGGTTGATGAGCTTGCAGGTCTCGTCGAGCTTGGTCGAGCCCTTGAGCGCGACGAAGTTGTCGGACCAGAGCGTGCCGCCCGTCTCGGGGATGACGAACTTGAAGCGCGGGTCCTCCCCCGCCGCCTCGAGCTCGTAGTTGAGGATGCTCGTGACGTCGCCCGACCACACGATGCCGACGACGGCGTCGCCATTGAGGAGGTCGTCGGTGTACGAGTTGCCCTTGACGGCGCCGATCTGCCCGCTGCCGATCTGCTGCTGCACGACGTCGAGCGCGGCGTAGAAGTCGTCGGAGCCCCAGTTCTCGGCGATGTCGACGCCCTGGCTCATCATGATGACCCCGAGCGTGTCGCGCATCTCGGAGAGCACGACGACCTTGCCCTTGAACGCCGGGTCCCACAGTTCCTCGACGGTCGAGATGCCCCCGGGGATCGCCGCCTCGTCGTAGACGAGCCCGGCGTAACCGCTCTGCCACGGCAGCGTGAACTTGCGGCCCGGGTCGAAGTCGATGTCGAGCAGGGTCGGGTTGAGGTTCTTCTTGTTCGGGATGAGCGACTCGTCGAGCTCGAGCCCGTAGCCCTGCTGCAGCATCTCGCCGATCTTCCAGTCGGTGAGGCAGGCGACGTCGTAGCCGGTGAACTGGCCGAGCGCGAGCTGGTCGTCGATCGCGGCGAAGAACGTGTCATTGTCGTCGATGTCGACGCGGTACTCGACCTGGATCCCGGTCGCGGCGATGAACTGCTGGAGCGTCGGGTAGTTGCCGGCCTCGTCCTCGTCCATGTAGCCGTCCCAGTTCGCCCAGACGAGTCGGTCGCTCGGGGCGCAGGCGGCGAGGCCGAGCGCGCCGACGCTCGCGGCGGCGACGCCGGAGGCCTGGAGGAATCTGCGGCGGTTGAACTGGAACGAACGGGCTCTGATCACGAGCTCCCGGAGCATGGGATCTTCTGGCAGCGGACGGACCATCGTTATCGTTCCCTCGAGAATCGGCGTATCACCGGCTGGTTGCGTATTGCCGCCGTATCGGCGAATGCATCGTTGCACAGCCCGGGCCCCCGTCACGACCCCCAAATCGGCCCGGCGCGCATCCGTAACAAGATTTTCATAACCGCCGGATACACCCTCTGGCGCCCGCCGGCCCCCGCGTGAGTACGCTGTCCGCATGCTGATCGGGGTCCCGAAGGAGATCAAGGACAACGAGTTCCGGGTGGCCCTCACGCCGGGCGGCGCCCACGCGCTCGTGCGTGACGGCCACGCCGTGCGCATCGAGTCGGGGGCGGGCCTCGGGTCGAACATCCCCGACTCGGCATACGAGGCGGCCGGGGCGCGGATCGTGCCGAGCGCCCAGGCGGCCTGGGACAACGAGCTCGTGCTCAAGGTCAAGGAGCCGATCGAGTCGGAGTACGGCTACTTCCGCGAGGGACTGGTGCTGTTCACCTTCCTTCACCTCGCCGCGGAGGAGGCCCTCACGCGCGCCCTGCTCTCGGCTGGCGTCACCGGGATCGCCTACGAGACCGTGCAGCTGTCCGGCGGGGTGCTGCCGCTGCTCGCGCCGATGAGCGAGGTCGCCGGCCGGCTCGCGCCCATCGTCGGCGCGAACGCGATGCTCAAGCCCGCGGGCGGCCCCGGCCTGCTCGTGCCCGGCGTCCCCGGCACGCACCCGGCCGAGATCGTCATCATCGGGGCGGGCGTCGCGGGGACGAACGCGATGAACGTCGCGGTCGGTCTCGGCGCCGCCGTCACGGTGCTCGACACGAACCTCTTCCGGCTGCGCGAGATCGACGACGTGTGGGGCCGCAGCGTCACGACGATCGCGTCGAACGCGTACGAGATCGGGCTCGCGCTCATGTCCGCGGACCTCGTCATCGGCTCGGTGCTCATCCCGGGCGCGAAGGCGCCGAAGCTCGTCACGAACGCGATGGTCGCGAAGATGCGGCCCGGCTCGGTGCTCGTCGACATCGCGATCGACCAGGGCGGCTGCTTCGAGGACAGCCACGCCACGACGCACAGCGACCCCACCTACCGCGTGCACGGCTCGATGTTCTATTGCGTCGCGAACATGCCGGGCGCCGTGCCGGTCACCTCGACCTACGCGCTGACGAACGCGACGCTGCCGTACGCGCGCGCCCTCGCGGCGAAGGGCTGGCGCGAGGCGTTGCGGGCCGACCCGGCGCTCGCGCTCGGCCTCAACATCCACGCCGGCGCCCTGACGAACGACGCGGTCGCGGCGGCGCACGGGCTCGCGGCCGAGCCGGTCGCCGTTGCGCTCGGCTGAGCCTTCGGCCCTGCGGCTCGGCCCCTTCGGCTCGCTCACGTGACGGTCGCGGCTCCCTGAGCGAGCGCAGCGAGTCGGAGGGCGCCCACCCGCGCCGCCTCCAGTCCGACGAACCGCGGCACCACCCCCACGCCCGGCGACCCGTCCCGCCGATCGAGCTCGACCGACTCAAGCCCGATTCGCACGACGACCCCCGGCCGCTCCCCCAGGTCGGCCTCGCGCTCCGCGACGAGCAGGCTGCCCACGGTGCTCGCACCGTTCGTCACGCGGAGCGCGAAGACGATCCCGGGCGGCAGCGGCGCGTGCCGGAGTCGCCCGGGCAGCGTCGTGAGCCAGGCCGCCTCGCCGTCGGACCCGCCCGCCTGGATGGCGAGCGCGGCCGGGTCAGCCGTCGCGACGATCTCGAGCGCGAGCCCGCGAGCGATCGCGACGGCGACGGGCGGCGGCCCCGCGATGCCGATGCCGTGGCGTGCGATGCCGAGCAGATTCATGGGTGCCATGCAACCGCGTTCTGCCAGAGCGCCGCCCGCCGATCACCGTCGACCGGGGACAGAACGCGATGCCCTCGGGCTGGGAGGGACTACTCGACGTCGATCGCCTGGCGCCCGAGGATGATCCGGCTGCCGCGCGGCACCGGCTGCGGCATGCCGGGCTCGCAGCGAACGGGAGCCTCGCCCGGCGCTTCGACGATCGTGCCGTTGCCGGAGTCCAGGTCGACGACGAGCAGTTCGTCGGCGACGACGAGCAGCTCCGCGTGCGACTTGGAGATCGTCTTGCCCGGGTCGACGACGACGAGGGTCGACTCGTAGGCGTGCTCGGGCGCGGGCCTCGGATTGCGGCCGAGCAGGCTGCGACCCGTCACCTCGAAGCGCTGTCCCGTCGTGGAGAGGAGGACGAACGGGCGCGACGGGGGTGTCGTGAGCCGCAGGCTCGCCGTCTCATCGACGGAGGCGGCCGCGGGTGTCGACGGTCCCGGCCGGGTCTCGGGCTCCTCGGGCCGGACCTCGGGGACGCTGGCGGGCGCGGGCGCGTCGTTCGCGACGCGCCGTCCGCACTCCGGGCAGAAGAACGTGCCCGGCGTCAGCGCCGCACCACAGTAGAAGCAGCTCATGTCGACCCGCTCAGGCGGCATCCGAGTCCGCGGGCACGCGCTCGGGCGCGGCGCCCGCCGAGGCGAGCTCCGGCGCCGCGACGACGTCGATGACGGCGACCGTGACGTTGTCCCGACCGCCCGCCGCGACCGCGGCGTCGATGAGCGCGCGCACCGTGTCGTCGGGGTCGGCGCCCATGCCGAGCAGCACCGCGATCGTCGAGTCGGTGAGCTCCCGCGTCAGCCCGTCCGAGCAGATCAGGAAGCGCGTGCCGGCGACCGGGTGCAGCAGCCAGCGGTCGACCTCGGGCAGCTCGCCGAAGCCGAGCGCGCGCGTGATGATGTTCGCGTCGGGGTGGACCTCGGCCTGCTCGGCGGTGATCTGGCCCGAGTCGACGAGCTCCTGGACGTAGGAGTGGTCCTTCGTGAGCTGCTCGAGCTCGTGATCGCGGAACGCGTAGACGCGCGAGTCGCCGAGGTTGAAGACCTGGAGCGCCGGCACCCGCTCGTGCTCGACGACCGCGATCCCCGTGACCGTCGTGCCGCTGCCGTGCAGCGCGCCACGGCTCGCCTTGAGGATCTCGGCGCTCGCCGCGACGAGCGAGGCGACGACGTCGCGCGCCTGGAGGATCGCACCGCGTCGCGCGCGCGTCTTGGCGATGCGCGCGAGGTTCGTGACGGCCGCCGCGCTTGCCACGTCGCCCGCCGCGTGGCCGCCGAGGCCGTCCGCGACGGCGAAGACCCCGGGCATCGCGACGACGCTGTCCTCGTTCGCGGCTCGACGCAGCCCGACATCCGAGCCCGCGCCCCACGCGAGCTCGAGCGGCTGCTCGGGTGCAGCGGACACCGTGAACACCCGGCTGCGTTGCTCGCTGACGATCTCCGTCACCCGGAAAGTTTACTCGCCGGGCACGGGGCGCCCGCCTACGCGATGTAGATGAGCTTCTTGTTGATGAACTCCTCGATGCCGACGGCGCCCATCTCGCGTCCCGTGCCCGAGCGCTTCGTGCCACCGAAGGGGAGCTCGGGCGAGTCGGCGAGCACGGTGTTGATGTAGACCATGCCCGTTTCGAGGCGGTCGGCGACGCGCAGCGCCTGCTCGGGATCGGTCGTCCAGACGTACGAGCCGAGGCCGAAGTCCGTCGCGTTCGCAACCTCGATCGCCTCCTGCTCGCCGGAGACCCGGTAGAGCGACGCCACGGGACCGAAGAACTCCTCACGGTACGCCGGGTTGTCGGGCGAGATCCCCTCGAGCACGACTGGCGCGAACCTCGCACCGTCGCGCGGTTTCGGCTCGAGTCGCGCGGTCGCGCCCGCCGCGAGCGCGCGCTGCACCTGGTCGTCGATCCGGATCGCAGCGAGTTCGCTCGACAGCGGCCCGAGCTCCGTCTCGTCGTCCTTCGGATCGCCGACCGCGACGCCCGCCATCCTCGTCGTGAGCTTCTGCGCGAACGCGTCGTACAGCCCGTCGACGACGACGAAGCGCTTCGCCGCGTTGCACGACTGACCACTGTTGTCCATGCGCGCGGCGAAGGCCGCCTCGACGACGGCATCGAGGTCGTCCGTCGACAGCACGATGAACGGGTCCGAGCCGCCGAGCTCGAGGACGACCTTCTTCAGGTGACGACCCGCGATCTCCGCGACCGCCGTGCCCGCACGCTCCGAGCCGGTCAGCGACACCCCCCGGATGCGCTTGTCCGCGATGATCTCCGCGATCTGATCGTTGTCGGCCACGAGGTTGGTGTAGCCGCCGCGCGGCACCCCCGCGTCGCGGAAGATCTGCTCTATGAGCCGGGCGGACTCGGGACACTGCGGCGCGTGCTTGAGCAGGATCGGGTTGCCGACGATCAGATTCGGGCCCGCGAACCGCGCGACCTGGTAGTAGGGGAAGTTCCAGGGCATGATGCCGAGCAGCGGCCCCGTCGGCGACTTGCGCAGATACGCGGTCGACGCCGCGCCCTCGATCGGCTCGTCCGCGAGCAGCCGCTCGCCGTGCTCGGCGTACCAGCGGTAGATCGCCGCCGCGAACTCCACCTCCCCGACCGCCTGCGGCCGCGGCTTGCCCATCTCCCGCACGATCGCGTCGGCGAGCTCGTCGACGCGCTCCTCGTGGAGGTCGGCGACCCGAGCGATGAGCGCAGCACGCGCGGCGACCGCGGTCGACGGGACCCAGTCCGTCCACGCGCTCCAGACCGACGCGAGCGCGTCCTCGACCTCGGCTGGCGTGAAGAACGGCACCTCCTCGCCGCGCTCCAGGGTGTACGGGTCGACGACGGCGAATCCGGACATGGCGTTCTTCTCCTCGTTGAGGGACGGCTCCTGCCGCCATTGTGTCACGACCTTCCACGCGCGATCCAGTGGAAAACTCGGGAGCTCAACTTCGGAATCGTTTGTCGAAATCGCGTTCTGATGTCAGAATCAGCACATGGCTCGCACCGCCGCCGTCCTCGATGACATCGCCAAGGCGATCATCGAGCTGCTGCAGTCCGACGGGCGCCGCTCCTACGCCGAGATCGGCAAAGCCGTCGGGCTCTCCGAGGCAGCCGCGCGCCAGCGCGTCCAGCGCCTCACCGAGAGCGGCGTCGTGCAGATCGTCGGGGTCACCGACCCGACCCAGCTCGGCTTCACGCGGCAGGCCATGATCGGCATCCGTGCGAGCGGCGACACCACCGAGCTCGCGGGGCGGATCGCCGCGATCCGCGAAGTCGACTACGTCGTCCTCACCGCGGGCAGCTTCGACATCCTCGCCGAATGCGTCGTCGAAGACGACGACGCGCTCATCGAACTGCTCAACGCGAAGATCCGCGAGCTCGACGGCGTCCACGGCACCGAGACCTTCGTCTACCTGCGACTCGTCAAGCAGCGCTACGACTGGGGCACCCGATGATCCCCGCCGAGACCCGACCCATCCGACATGAGAGAGCAGCCGCCTAAGGAGCGATATCCCATGACCCACGACGCGAACGACCTGCAGCGCAAGGCGAACGACCACCTCTGGATGCACTTCACGAGGCAGTCGACACTCCACGAGTCGGGGGTGCCGATCATCGTCCGGGGCGACGGACACCACATCTGGGACATCGACGGAAAGCGCTACTTCGACGGGATCTCCTCCCTCTTCACCGTGCAGGCCGGGCACGGTCGCCGGCGCCTCGCGGAGGCCGCCGCCAAGCAGGCCGCCGACCTCGCGTTCTTCCCCATCTGGTCCTACGCGCACCCCAACGCGATCGAGCTCGCCGACCGGCTCGCGGCCGAGGCCCCCGGCGACCTCAACCGCGTCTTCTTCACGACCGGCGGCGGCGAGGCCGTCGAGACCGCCTACAAGCTCGTCAAGCAGTACTGGAAGCTGCAGGGCCGGCCGACGAAGCACAAGATCGTCTCGCGGGCGGTCGCCTATCACGGCACGCCGCAGGGCGCGCTGTCGATCACCGGTATCCCCGGCATGAAGGAGCCCTTCGAGCCGCTCGTCCCGGGCACGTTCCGGGTGCCGAACACCAACTACTACCGCTCCGCCGAGATGGGCTTCGTGCCGTCGGCGCGGGCGACGACCGAGGAGCAGCGACTCGAGGAGTTCGGCCTGTGGGCCGCGAACCGGATCGAGCAGATGATCGAGTTCGAGGGCCCCGAGACGGTCGCCGCGGTCTTCCTCGAGCCGGTGCAGAACTCCGGCGGCTGCTTCCCGCCTCCCCCCGGCTACTTCAAGCGGGTGCGCGAGATCTGCGACAAGCACGACGTGCTGCTCGTCGCCGACGAGACGATCTGCGCGTTCGGACGGATCGGCGCCTTCTTCTCCTCGACGGTGCTCGGGCTCGAGCCCGACATCATCACCTGCGCGAAGGGCATGACGTCCGCCTACGCGCCGATCGGCGCGGCGATCATCTCCGACCGGATCTACGAGCCCTTCCGGCACGGGAGCACGACGTTCTATCACGGCTACACCTTCGGCGGGCACCCCGTCTCGGCGGCGGTCGCGCTGGAGAACCTCGCGATCTTCGAGGAGGAAGGGCTCAACGAGCACGTGCGCGAGCACGCGCCGGCCTTCCGGGCGACGCTCGACCGGCTGCGGGATCTGCCGATCGTCGGCGACGTGCGCGGCGCCGGCTACTTCTACGGGATCGAGCTCGTCAAGGACAAGGCGACGCGCGAGACCTTCGACGACGACGAGGCGGAGCGCCTGCTGCGGGGCTTCCTCTCCAAGGCGCTCTTCGACGCGGGCCTGTACTGCCGTGCCGACGACCGCGGCGATCCCGTCGTCCAGCTCGCGCCGCCGCTGACGATCGGGCCGGCCGAGTTCGACGAGATCGAGCAGACGCTGCGCGCCGTCCTCACGGAGGCCTGGTCCCGCCTTTGACCCCACGGGGACCGTCCTTCTGGCTGGACACGATCGATGACGACCTCGCGCCGCGACCGGCGCTGCCAGGCGATATCGACGCGGACATCGCGATCGTCGGGGCCGGGCTCACGGGCCTGTGGACGGCCTGGTATCTGCTCGAACGCGACCCCGGCGTCAGGATCGCGCTGATAGAACGCGAGTTCGCCGGCTTCGGCGCGTCCGGCCGAAACGGCGGGTGGTGCTCGGCGCTGTTCCCGCAGTCCGCCCGGGCGCTCGAGCGCCGGCACGGGCGCGATGCCGCGGTGCGGATGCGGCGCGCCATGGTCGACACCGTCGACGAGGTCGCGCGCGCGGCGGCGGACTTCGACTTCGACTACGCGAAGGGCGGGACGATCGCGTTCGCCCGCAACTCCGGGCAGCTGCGCGCGGCCGAGGCCGACGTCGCCGAGGCGGCGCGGTACGGCGTCGACCGGCTCGAGCTCTGGGGCGCCGACCGGGTGCGCGCGGCGGGCACGCGCGCGGGGACGCCCGCGCTCGGCGCCGCATACGACCCGGCCTGCGCGCGCATCCAGCCGGGGAAGCTGGTGCGCTCGCTCGCGCGCGCCGTCGAGCGCCGCGGCGCGACGATCTACGAGGGCACGGAGGTGCTGGACTGGCATGGGAGCCGCGGGGACCGCGCCGTGGTGCGGACCGACCGCGGGACGGTCCGCGCCGATCGCGTCGTCCTCGCGACCGAGGGCTACGGCCCCGGCCTCCGGCAGACGCACCGCGCGATCCTGCCGATGTACTCGCTCATGATCGCGACAGAGCCGCTGACCGACGCCGTGTGGGACGAGGTCGGGATCGCGCACGGCCAGACCTTCACCGACTACCGGCACCTCATCGTCTACGGCCAGCGCACCGCCGACAACCGGTTCGCCTTCGGCGGGCGAGGGGCGCCCTACCACTTCGGATCCCGCGTCGACCCGGCCTTCGACCGAGTGCCGGGCGTCTTCCGTCATCTCGCGGCAACGCTCGCCGAGCTGTTCCCCCAGCTGCCGCACTTCGACGTCACGCACACCTGGGGCGGGCCGCTCGGGGTGCCCCGCGACTGGCACGCAAGCGTGCGCTTCGATCCGGCGACCGGGATCGCGAGCGCGGGCGGCTACGTCGGCGACGGGCTCGCGACGACGAACCTCGCGGGCCGCACGCTCGCCGACCTGCTCACGGGGGCGCGGACCGAGCTCACCGAGCTGCCGTGGGTCGGCCACCGCTCCCCCGACTGGGAGATCGAGCCGCTGCGCTGGGTCGCGGCGAACGCCGGGACGACGGCGATGGCGTTCGCCGACCGCGAGGAGCGCCTGACCGGCCGGCCCTCCCTCATCGCGAGGCTCATGGGCCCGCTCACGGGCCACTGAGCCGCACGCGCGCCCCAGGTGGACGCAATCGGTCGCCGCGGTACACCGCTGGCGACCAACTGCGCCCACTTCAGGCGAGCGCCGGGATGACCTCGCGCTCGAAGAGCTCGACCGTCGAGCGGTCGAACGCCGAGTCCGGGAAGTAGTGGATCGAATAGCCGAGCCCCTCGGCCTCGCGCGCGCGCAGGATCTCCACCACCTGCTCGGGCGTGCCGAAGAGGCCCTCGCCGCCCGCGAACTGCCTGCGCACGGCCGATGCCGCGACGTCGCCGATGAACGGGGTGATGCGGGCGAGATGCGCCTCGAGCTTCGCCTGCACGTCCGCTTCGGTCTCGCCGACGATCGTGTTCCAGTTCGCGCTGCGGGTGATCGCGTCGAAGTCGGTGCCGACCGTCTCGCAGTGCCCCTTGAGCAGTTCGCTCTTGCGCCGCCAGACCTCGAGGTCGGCGGCCGCGAAGTTGGTGTAGGCGGCGTAGCGCGCCGCGATCTTCAGCGTCACCTGCTCGCCGCCGCCCGCGACCCAGATCGGCGGACCGCCGGGCTGCACCGGCAGGGGCCGCACGATCGCGCCGTCGACCCGGTAGTGGTCGCCGTGCAGCGTCGCGACGCCCTCCTCCCACGCCTGCTTGAAGATCTCGACGCCCTCGCGCAGCATGCCGAGCCGGTCCTTGATCTCTGGGAAGCCGTAGCCGTACGCGCGCCACTCGTGCTCGTACCAGCCGCCGCCGATCCCCATCTCGAGCCGGCCGGCCGAGATGTGGTCGACCGTCGCGGCGATCTTGGCCAGGTACGCGGGGTTGCGGTACCCCATGCAGCTGCACATCTGGCCGAGTCGGATCCGCGTGGTGATGGCCGCGAACGCGCTCATGAGCGTCCAGGCCTCGTGCGTCGCCTCGTCGGTCGGCACCGGCACGGTGTGGAAGTGGTCGTAGACCCAGAGCGACTCCCACGGGCCCGCCTCGGCGGCCTGGGCGAGCCCGTGCATCGTCGCCCAGTGGTCGCTCGGATCGATGCCGACGAGGTCGTGGCGCCAGCCCTGCGGGATGAAGATTCCGAATCGCATGCGCTCACCCTAGACCGGTCGGGAATAACCGCGGTATCGATGCGATTGTATGAACTCATGACTGCTGGAACGACCCTTCATCCCCACTACGCCGTCGGCACCTGGGTGACCGACCCCTCGCACTCCGAGATCTCCTTCACCGTCAAGCACCTCCAGATCTCCAAGGTGCGCGGCTTCTTCCGCAAGTTCGACGTCACGATCACGACGGCGGAGGACTTCGAGGACTCGACCGTCGAGGCGACGATCGACGTCGCGAGCGTCGACACCAACCAGGAAACCCGCGACAACCACCTGCGCACGGGCGACTTCTTCCTCGTCGAGGAGTTCCCGACCGCGACGTTCCGCTCGACGCGCATCAGCGGCACCCCCGACGACTTCGCGATCGAGGGCGACTTCACGCTCCGCGGCGTCACGAAGCCCATCACGCTCAAGGGCGAGTTCGGCGGACTCGAGCACGACGGCTACGGCAACCTGCACGCCGGCGCGACCGCGACGACGAGGATCAACCGCAAGGACTGGGGCGTGGAGTACAACGCCGTCCTGGAGTCCGGCGGGATGCTCCTCGGCGAGGACGTCACGCTGAACTTCGACATCCAGGTCGTGCTGCAGCAGGGCTGATCGCGCCTACGTCTCGTCGAGGGCGCCCGAGAACTGGCTCTGATAGAGCCGCGCGTACGCGCCGTCGAGCGCGAGCAGCGTCTCGTGGTCGCCCTGCTCCACGATCCGCCCGTCCTCCATCACGAGGATGAGGTCGGCGTCGCGGATCGTGGACAGCCGGTGCGCGATGACGAAGCTCGTGCGATCCGTGCGCAGCTCCGCCATCGCACGCTGGATGAGCAGTTCGGTGCGCGTGTCGACCGAGGAGGTCGCCTCGTCGAGGATGAGCACCCTCGGGTCGCTGAGCACGGCGCGCGCGATCGTGATGAGCTGCTTCTGTCCCGCGCTGACGTTGTCCCCTTCGTCGTTGAGCACCGTGTCGTACCCGTCCGGCAGCGCGCTGACGAAGCGGTCGACATAGGCGGCCTTCGCCGCCTCGACGACCTCGTCGTCCGTCGCGTCGGGGCGCCCGTAGCGGATGTTCTCCCGGATCGTCCCGCCGAAGAGCCAGGTGTCCTGGAGCACCATGCCGGTGCGCGCGCGGAGGTCGTCGCGGGTCATGCGAGCGGTGTCGACGCCGCCGAGCTCGATGCGCCCGGCGTCGACGTCGTAGAAGCGCATGAGCAGGTTCACGAGCGTCGTCTTCCCGGCACCCGTCGGCCCGACGATCGCGACGGTGTGCCCCGGCGCGGCGACGAGCGAGAGGTCGCGGATGAGGGGCTTGCTCGGCTCGTAGTCGAAGTCGACGTGGGAGAACGCGAGGTCGGCGGCCTCCGGGTCCGGCGACTCGGCGGGGATCGGGTCGGGCGTCTGCTCGGGCGCGTCGAGCAGCTCGAAGACCCGCTCGGCGCTCGCGACGCCCGACTGCAGCAGGTTGACCATCGAGCCGAGCTGCGAGAGCGGCTGGCCGAGCTGGCGCGAGTACTGGATGAAGGCCTGCACGCCGCCGAGGCTCATCGTGCCGCCCGCGACGAACAGCCCGCCGACGACCGCGATGACGACGTAGACGAGATTGCTGACGAACATCGTCGCCGGCATGATGATGCCGGAGACGAACTGCGCGCCGAAGCTCGCGCGGTACATCGCCTCGTTCTCCTCGCGGAAGCGCTCGACGACCTCCTTCTGGCGCCCGAACACCTTGACGAGCGCGTGGCCCGTGTAGCCCTCCTCCACCTGCGCGTTGAGCCGGCCGGTGTGCCGCCACTGGGCGACGAAGAGCGGCTGGGATCGCTTCGCGATGAGGCCCGCGACGACCGCGGTGAGCGGCACCGTGACGAGCGAGATGATCGCGAGCACCCAGGAGATCGAGAACATCATGATGAGCACGCCGATGACCATGAGCAGCGAGTTGAGCAGCTGCGACAGGGTCTGGTTGAGGCTCTGCTGGACGTTGTCGACGTCGTTCGTGACCCGACTGAGCAGCTCGCCACGAGGCATCCGGTCGAAGTACTTGAGCGGCAGCCGGTGCAGCTTCTCCTCGACCTCCTCACGCAGCCGGTAGACGGCTCGGTTCACCACGCGGTTGAGGATGAGCGCCTGGAGCCAGCCGAGCAGCGAGCCGATGACGTAGACCGCGAGCGCGAGCACGAGCCAGTCGCGCAGCGCGGCGAAGTCGATCCCGTGGCCCGGGTTGAGCGTCATCGCCGAGAGCATGTCGGCCTGCGTGTCCTGCCCGGCCTCGCGCATCGACGCGATGACCTGCCCCTGGGTCATCCCCGCGGGGATGCCCTGGGAGACGGCGCCGGCGAAGATGACGTTCGTCGCCTCCCCGAGCAGCTTCGGCCCGGTGACCATGAGCGCCGTGCTCACGGCGGCGAGCAGGATCGTCAGCGAGATGAGCACCCGGTGGGGGCGCAGGCGCGCCATGAGTCGTCTGGCCGACGGCCAGAACGTCATCGCCTTCTCCGCGGGCATGCCCATCGCCCCGAAGGGGCCGGGTCCCGCGCCGCGCCGGCCCGTCTGGATCGTGCGGTCCGCGCTCTGCGACTTCGGCTCGCTCATGCGGCCTCCTCGTCGGCGCGCAGCTGCGAGTCGACGATCTCGCGGTACGTCTCGCTCTCGGCCACGAGCTGGTCGTGGCGACCGCGGGCGACGATTCGTCCGTCCTCGATCACGAGGATCTGGTCCGCGTCGATGATCGTCGAGACGCGCTGTGCGACGACGATCCGGGTCACGTCGGCCGCGGCGCTCGCGAGGGCGGCGCGCAGCCGCGCGTCGGTCGTCGTGTCGAGCGCGCTGAAGGAGTCGTCGAAGACGAGCACGGGCGCCCGCTTCACGAGCGCGCGGGCGATCGCGAGGCGCTGGCGCTGACCGCCGGAGACGTTAGTCCCGCCCTGTGCGATCTCGGCGTCGAGGCCGTCCGGCATCGCGCGCACGAACCCCTCCGCCTGCGCGGTGCGCAGTGCGGCCCACAGCTCGTCGTCGCTCGCCTCGGGACTGCCGAAGCGGAGGTTCGAGGCGATCGTGCCGGAGAAGAGGTACGCCCGCTGCGGCACGAGGCCGACGCGCCCCCAGAGCAGTTCCGGTGCGATCTCCCGCACGTCGACGCCGTCGAGCAGCACCTGCCCGCCGGTCGCGTCGAAGAGCCGCGGGATGAGGCCGACGAGCGTCGACTTGCCGGAGCCGGTGCTCCCGATGATCGCCGTCGTCGTCCCGGGCCGGGCGGTGAAGCTGATCCCGCTGAGGACGGGCTCCTCGGCGCCCGGGTAGCGGAACTCGACGTCGCGGAACTCGATCACGCCCTCGGCGAGGGTTGGCGTGACGGGATGCTCCGGCGGGGTGACGCTGCTCGGCGTGTCGATGACCTCGCCGATGCGCTCGGCGGCGACAGCGGCGCGCGGCACCATCATCGACATCATCGTCGCCATCATCACGGCCATCAGAATCTGGATGAGGTACTGGAGGAACGCGGTGACGGCGCCGATCTGCGAGGTGCCGGCCTCGATGCCGCCGGCTCCGAACCAGAGGACCGCGACCGAGGCGACGTTCATGATGAGCATGACGACGGGGAAGACGAGGGCGAAGAGGCGGCCCGCACGCAGGCCAGTGTCGGTCAGCTCCGCGTTGGCGACGGCGAAGCGCGCCTCCTCATGGCGTTCTCGCACGAACGCGCGCACGACCCGGATCCCCGACAACTGCTCGCGCAGCACCCGGTTGACGACGTCGATGCGGCTCTGCATCCGGCGGAAGAGCGGCACCATGCGCACGACGATGATGCCGATCGCGACGAGCAGCACGGGGATCGCGACGGCCATCAGCCAGGAGAGCCCGATGTCCTGCTGCAGCGCGAGGATGACGCCGCCGATCGCCATGATCGGCGCGGTGACCATGAGCGCGAGGAACATGAAGACGAGCATCTGCACCTGCTGCACGTCGTTCGTCGTGCGGGTGATGAGGCTCGCGGCGCCGAATCGGCCGACCTCGCGCTCGGAGAACTCGGCGACCTTCGTGAAGATGCCTTCGCGCAGGTCGCGTCCGAGGCTCATGGCGGTCCGGGCGCCGAACCACACGGCGACGATCGCGGCGACGATCTGGACGACGGTGATGCCGAGCATGATGCCGCCGATCGCGACGATGCGGCCGATGTCGCCCTTGGCGATGCCGTTGTCGATGATGTCGGCGTTGAGGCTCGGGAGCAGCAGGTTCGCGACGGTCTGGATGAGCTGGAACGCGACGACGCCGACGACCAGCCAGCGGTAGGGGCGCAGGAAGCGGGCGACGAGTCGGATCAGCTTCACGAAGAACGATCCTTGCACGGCGTCAACTAATGCACAGCCACGTTCGCCCTCAGCTTATCCATTGTCGGTGCGCGGAGGCCGCTCGACGTCCGACGTCGGCGCTAGCGTCGTCGCATGCATCGCATCGAGATCGAATCCCCGGTCGGGCCGATCGAGATCGTCGGCGACGGCACGGCCGTCACAGAGGTCACGATCGCGCGTGACGGCGTGCTACCGCGCGCCGGGATCGGCGTCGTGCCCGACCCCGTGCTCGAGCGTGCAGCGGCCCAGCTCGCAGAATACTTCGCGGGCGAGCGCACCGAGTTCGATGTGCCGCTCGCCCCGTCCGGCACGCCGTTCCAGCAGGACGTCTGGGCGCGGATCGGCGACATCCCGCACGGCACGGCCGTCACCTACTCGCGGGTCGGCGCCGACCTCGGCTTCCCGGCGGCCGCGAGCCGCGCGATCGGCACGGCGGTCGGCGCGAACCCCATCACGATCATCGTGCCGTGCCACCGCGTGCTCGCGGCCGACGGCCGGATCACCGGCTACAGCGGAGGCGAGGGCATCCCGACGAAGCAGGTGCTGCTCGACCTCGAGGGGATCCCCTACCGATGAGCATCGCGATCGGCGACGACGGTCGCGCACGCTGCGGCTGGGTCGGCGCGGACGCCGAGTACGCGCGCTACCACGACGAGGAGTGGGGGCGACCGCTGCACGGCGACCGCGCGCTCTTCGAGAAGATCTGCCTCGAGGGCTTCCAGGCCGGGCTGTCCTGGATCACGATCCTGCGCCGGCGCCCCGGATTCCGCGAGGCGTTCCTCGGCTTCGATCCGGACGCGGTCGCCGCGCTCGGCCCCGCCGACGTCGAGCGGCTCATGCTCGACACCCGCATCATCCGCAACCGCGCGAAGATCGCGGCGACGATCGGCAACGCGCGCGCCCTCCTCGCGCTGCAGGACACCGACGGCGACGGCGCCCTGGACCGCCTCGTCTGGTCCTTCGCGCCCACCCGTGGGTCGAGTAGCGACCGCAGGTCGCGTATCGAGACCTCACCCCGCACCACCGACATCCCCACGGTCACCGAGGAGTCGAAAGCGCTGTCCAAAGCGCTCAAGCGCGCCGGCTTCCGCTTCGTCGGCCCGACCACGATGTACGCGCTCATGCAGTCGGCGGGCCTCGTCGACGACCACGTCGCGGACTGCTGGCGAACCGCCGCATAGCGGGGAGTTCCGCCGCTTCCGTGGCCGTTGTCCAGTGAGCGGGTCTACGCTCCCGGCATGGCCAGCCCTACGATCCCCGAAGAGCCCGTGCCCGCGTCCGCTCACGCCGCGGCTGCGCCCCCTCCGGCGCCCGCGGCACCGCCGCCCGGCGGACCCGCCTACCCGCCCGCCCAGACCGGAGCGCCCACCCGCCCGCCGCGCGAGTACCTCCACGCCTGGCTCTACTCGCTCTTCCTCGGGTTCCTCGGCGGCGACCGCTTCTACCTCGGCAAGATCGGCACCGGGATCCTCAAGCTCATCACCCTCGGCGGCCTCGGGCTGTGGTGGGCGATCGACCTGGTGCTGACGATCCTCGGCGCGCAGACCGACGCCGAGCGCCGAGCACTCGTCGACTACGAGCGCTGGCGGCGCATCTCGTGGATCATCACCGGCATCGCCGTCGGCATCGCCGTGCTCCTCGCCATCACCCGACCGATGATGGGCTGGGGCATGCACTGGGGCGGCTTCGGCACCATGCTCGGCTGGCGCTGACCGGGCGCTTCACGATCACAAGGTGATAGCGGCACCGACAACGGTGCCGCTACGGTGACCTTCGTGGGGAAAGTCATCCGCATTCGACATGTCAGCACTATTGCGCTTGCGGCGTTGCTCGGTCTCAGCGGCTGCTCAGCGCTGAAAGATCGCGATCCGGTACCGACTCAGGCTGCTGCAGTTACTTCGGTCGAGATGCCCGACGTCGTCGGGCAACCCGCAGGCGACGCACGCAGCGTTCTCATGGCAGCGCCCTACGAGTTCGATGTAGAAATCATCGCGCTCGACGGCTCGACCGTGATCGTGAAGAACAACTGGACCATAATCAGTACGGACCCGGAAGTTGGCACATCTTTGGTGCCCGGCGCTCACGTCAGCCTGATCGTCGACAAGCCCGAGGACGAGGAAGCGACGAACTCCGGCACCGAGTCGGTCGCTGAGCCCACGGAAACCATGGGCCAGCAAAATGCGAAACGAGCCGCGCAGGACTATCTGAAGTTCATGGCATTCTCGAGGACTGGACTGATTGAGCAGCTTCAGTACGAGCAGTACTCGATCGAGGATGCGACCTACGGTGTCGACGCTCTCGGCGTCGACTGGAATGCGCAGGCAGCGAAGTCGGCGCAGAGCTACAACGACATGATGCCCTTCTCGCACGGCGATCTCGTAGATCAACTGATCTATGAGGGGTTCACTCCTGAGCAGGCCGAGTTTGGTGTGAGTTCGATTGGACTCTGAGCTTTCGAACTCGGTTTAGACGACGAGATCGAGCTCGCGCTCGCCGACCCGCTCGAGGCGGATGCCCGCGTCCTGCGCCCAGGAGAGCAGCGTGCCGATCCCGCGCAGCCGAGGGCGGTCCCGCACGAGCGCGGCTGCGAGGACGCCCTTGTGATGCTTGTTCCAGTGCGAGATGGCGAGTCGGCGGCCGTCGCCGCCCTCTGAGACGACGCGGAGGGAGAACGCGGTCGTCGGTGCCGGGATCAGTCGCACGTATTCCTTGGACCGGGCGTCGATGAGGAGGCCGGGAGGACCCTTCGACTCGCTGCGCTCGCTCAGGGGGCGGGGAGCAAGCGGCTGGCTCGGGGAGCGGAGGTCGACCGGGGCCCAGGAGCCTGCCGCGACGATGCCGGCGTCCTTGTCGTGGATGAGCAGGTGCGCGAGCGCCCAGCGACGCTCGAGCGTCGACCAGTGGTCCGCGCCGAGCGCCTTGTAGAGCGTGCCTGTGTAGTGATCGATCGGCGCGCATCTGTCGCCACAGGCCTCTCCCTCGCTCGGGGAGCGATCATGCGTGGTGCGCGACGGCGGTAGCAGCAGCTTCATCGCTCATGCAGCCGGTTTGCCCTCATGCATGGTGTCCATACACCGTGCATGAGGGCAAAGCACCGACGCGAGTGCGCGTCAGTGGAGGACGTCGGCGGACTCGGCGATCGCCGCGTCGGGGGCGACGATCGTGAGCGTGTCGTGGTCGAAGGAGATGAAGCCCGCCTGCGCCGCGACCGCGATCCGCTCGCCGGACTCGGTCGTCACGCGGACCGTGCCCTCCGCGAGGATCGCGAGCACCGGCTCGTGCCCCGCGAGGATGCCGATCTCGCCGAGCTCGGTCTTCGCCGACACCTGCACCGCCTCGCCCGACCAGACCGCGCTGGTCGCCGAGACGATGTCGACCTGGATGAGCTTCGCCATATCAATCTCCTCGGTTTCGAGCCGGCGCTGCGCGCCGCCTCAACCTGCGACCTTTCAGCCTTCGGCCTGGATCTTGGCCCACTTCTCCTCGACGTCGGAGATGCCTCCGACGTTGAAGAAGGCCTGCTCCGCGACGTGGTCGAACTCGCCCTTGATGATCGCGTCGAACGACTCGATCGTCTCCTTGAGCGGGACGGTGGAACCCTCGACGCTGGTGAACTTCGTCGCCATGTAGGTGTTCTGCGAAAGGAACTGCTGGATGCGCCGCGCACGCGACACGGTGATCTTGTCCTCTTCGGACAGCTCGTCGACACCGAGGATCGCGATGATCTCCTGCAGTTCCTTGTTCTTCTGCAGGATCTGCTTGACGCCCGTCGCGACGCGGTAGTGGTCGGCGCCCAGGTACCGCGGGTCGAGGATGCGCGAGGTCGAGGTCAGCGGGTCGACCGCGGGGTAGAGGCCGCGCGATGCGATCTCACGCGAGAGCTCGGTCGTCGCGTCGAGGTGCGCGAACGTCGTCGCGGGCGCGGGGTCGGTGTAGTCGTCCGCGGGGACGTAGATCGCCTGCAGCGAGGTGATCGAGTGACCGCGGGTCGACGTGATGCGCTCCTGGAGCACGCCCATCTCGTCCGCGAGGTTCGGCTGGTAGCCGACCGCGCTCGGCATGCGGCCGAGCAGCGTCGAGACCTCGGAGCCGGCCTGCGTGAACCGGAAGATGTTGTCGATGAACAGCAGCACGTCCTGGTTCTGCACGTCGCGGAAGTACTCCGCCATCGTGAGCGCCGACAGGGCGACGCGAAGTCGCGTCCCGGGCGGCTCGTCCATCTGGCCGAACACGAGCGCCGTCTTGTCGAAGACGCCCGCCTCCTCCATCTCGACGATGAGGTCGTTGCCCTCACGGGTGCGCTCGCCGACGCCGGCGAACACCGAGACACCACCGTGGTTGGCGGCGACGCGGTAGATCATCTCCTGGATGAGGACCGTCTTGCCGACGCCCGCACCACCGAACAGGCCGATCTTGCCGCCCTGGACGTACGGGGTCAGCAGGTCGATGACCTTGATGCCGGTCTCGAAGAGCTGCGTGCGCGCCTCGAGCTGGTCGAATGCCGGGGGCTTGCGATGGATCGGCCACCGCTCGGTGATCTCCAGCTGCTCTCCCGGCTCGCCGTTGAGCAGGTCGCCGGTCACGTTCCACACGCGACCCTTGGTCACGTCGCCGACCGGCACCGAGATCGCGGCGCCCGTGTCGCGGACCTCCTGGCCGCGGACGAGGCCGTCCGTCGGCTTCAGCGCGATCGCGCGCACGAGGTCGTCGCCGAGGTGCTGCGCGACCTCGAGCGTCAACGTCGACGTCTCCGTGCCGATCGTGATCTCGGTCGTCAGCGCGTTGTAGACCTCGGGGATCGCGTCGTGCGGGAACTCGATGTCGACGACGGGCCCCGTGACGCGGGCGACGCGGCCGACGCCGGCGGCGGAGGTCTCGACGGCCTTCTTCTTGGCGGTGGTCGTTGCCATGGTGGGCTATTCCTTACTTGGTAGGTCTCAGTCGTCGCGGACGGCGGGTGCTTAGTCGACCAGTGCGTCGGCGCCGCCGACGATCTCACTGATCTGCTGGGTGATCTCTGCCTGACGGGCGTTGTTGGCGAGGCGGGTGTAGTCGCGGATGAGCTTGTCGGCGTTGTCGGACGCCGACTTCATCGCCTTCTGCGTCGCCGCGTGCTTCGAGGCCGCGGACTGCAGCATCGCGTTGAACAGTCGCGTCTCGATGTAGACCGGCAGGAGTGCGTCGAGCACGGTGTCCGCGTCCGGCTCGAACTCGTACAGCGGGAGCGCCGCGGGCTTGTCGTCCGACTCATCCGCCACACCCTCGACGATCTCCAGCGGCAGGATCCGCACGATCTCGGGGGTCTGGGTGAGCATCGAGACGAAGCGGTTGTAGACGATGTGGACCTCGTCGACGCCGCCCTCGTCGGTGGCCTGCGTGAACTTCGCCACGACGGCCTCGCCGATCGCCTGCGCCGTCTCGAACGTCGGGGTGTCGGTGCCACCGATCCACGACTCCTCGAAGGCGCGCTTGCGGAAGTTGTAGTACCCGACCGCCCGGCGCCCGACGAGGTAGTAGACGACCTCCTTGCCCTGCTCCCGGAGGAGTGTGGCGAGCTCCTCGGACTCGCGCAGCACATTCGCGTTGAATGCGCCCGCGAGGCCGCGGTCGGACGCGAAGACGACGATCGCCGCGCGCGTGGGCTGCTCGACCTCGGTCGTCAACAGGTGCTTCGCGTTCGAGTACGTCGCCACCGCCGACACCGCGCGGGTCACCGCTCGGGCGTACGGCAGCGACGCCGAGACCCGCTGCTGCGCCTTCTGGATGCGGCTCGCCGCGATGAGCTCCATGGCACGGGTGATCTTCTTGGTCGTCTGGGCAGAACGAATCTTCTGCCGGTAGACCCGAAGCTGGGCTCCCATGTCGTCGGTTCCTTAACTGTCTCGTTGGTGCGGTCTCGATACGCGCTTCGCGCTGCTCGAGCCGCGATGGCGTCCGGGCAAGCGCGTCAGCGCTTCGACTTGACGATCTTCTCCTGGTTGATGTCCTCGGGCGTCTCCGCCTCGAACACCTCGTTGAGCGGCTCCTCGACGCTGCCCTGGAACTCGAGCGAGAACTTGTCGACCTCGGCCGCGAGCCGCGCCTCGGTGTCCTTGTCCAGCACGTTCGTGTCGCGCAGCACCGTCAGGATGTCGGTGTTGAGCCGCAGGTGGTCGATGAGCTCGCGCTCGAACCGCAGCACGTCCTCGACCGCGATCGTGTCGAGCTTGCCGTTCGTGCCGGCCCAGATCGAGACGACCTGCTCCTCCACGGGGTACGGCGTGTACTGCGGCTGCCGCAGCAGCTCGGTGAGGCGGGCGCCGCGCTCGAGCTGACGGCGGCTGGCCGCATCGAGGTCCGAGGCGAACATCGCGAAGGCCTGGAGCGAGCGGTACTGGGCGAGCTCGAGCTTGAGCGTGCCGGAGACGCCCTTGATGCTCTTGACCTGCGCCGAGCCGCCGACTCGCGAGACCGAGATGCCGACGTCGACCGCGGGACGCTGGTTCGCGTTGAACAGGTCGGACTGCAGGAAGATCTGCCCGTCGGTGATCGAGATGACGTTGGTCGGGATGTACGCCGAGACGTCGTTCGCCTTCGTCTCGATGATCGGCAGGCCGGTCATCGACCCGCGGCCGAGCTCGTCGGACAGCTTCGCGCAGCGCTCCAGCAGGCGGCTGTGCAGGTAGAAGACGTCGCCCGGGTAGGCCTCGCGACCCGGCGGACGGCGCAGCAGCAGTGAGACGGCACGGTAGGCCTCGGCCTGCTTCGACAGGTCGTCGAAGATGATCAGGACGTGCTTGCCGCCGTACATCCAGTGCTGGCCGATCGCGGAGCCGGTGTAGGGGGCGAGGTACTTGAAGCCCGCGGGGTCGGACGCGGGAGCCGCGACGATCGTCGTGTACTCCATCGCGCCGGCGTCCTCGAGCGCGCCCTTGACGGCCGCGATCGTGGAGCCCTTCTGG
>Ga0182739_1000903_pt1 | contig 33721 bp, 25 predicted proteins | sample eDN5th30CBELigBY_FD_128873 | JGI IMG/M metagenome (GOLD analysis project Ga0182739, IMG submission 128873) | Enriched backyard soil microbial communities from Emeryville, California, USA - eDNA 5th pass 30_C BE-Lig BY (version 2) (version 2) | ecosystem: Environmental > Terrestrial > Soil >... | reverse complement strand
GCCCGCGCAACCCCTCCTCGTCCTCGACGAGAAGGATGGTGCCATGCCCGGTAAGGTCCACCGGCGCGCGTGGCGCGGCGTCCTCTCCCGGCGCCAGCGGCGGTGCGGCAACGGCTTCCGGCGCGGGCGTGTCCGCCGCCGTCGGGATGTGGCGCGGCAGGAAGATGCGGAATGTCGTGCCGCGGCCGACTTCGGAGTCCAGGAAGATGAAGCCGTCGGTCTGCTTGACGATGCCGTACACCGTCGAAAGCCCGAGCCCGGTGCCCTTGCCGACTTCCTTGGTGGAGAAGAACGGTTCGAAGATCTTGTCGATGATTTCCTGCGGAATGCCCGTCCCGGAGTCGCCGACCTCGATAAGCACATAGTCTGCCGCCGGCAGCGGCTGATGGGCGTAGCGGGCGCATTCGGCTGCGGTGACGTTGGAGGTGCGCACGTCGAGCTTGCCGCCTTCCGGCATGGCGTCGCGCGCATTCACCGCGAGGTTCACGACCACCTGCTCGAACTGCGAGATGTCGGCCTTCACCGGCCACAGATCGCGACCATGCGTCACCTCGAGCGAGACCTTCTCGCCGATAAGCCGCCGCAGCAGCATGGTCAGGTCGGACAGCACCTCGCCGAGGTCGAGCACCTGCGGCCGCAGCGTCTGCCGCCGCGAGAACGCCAGCAGTTGCCGCACCAGGCTCGCCGCCCGGTTGGCGTTCTGCTTGATCTGCATGATGTCCTGGAACGACGGATCGGTCGGCCGGTGCGCATTGAGCAGGAAGTCGGTCGCCATCATGATGGCGGACAGCACGTTGTTGAAGTCGTGCGCGATGCCGCCGGCAAGCTGGCCGACCGCCTGCATCTTCTGCGACTGCGCGAACTGGCTTTCGAGCGCGCGCTGCGCGGTGGTCTCGGTGGCGTAGATGATCGCCGCCTCGCCGTCCGTCTCGTCCTGGTCGACGGAGGCGACGAAAAAGCGCGCCGAGCGTGCACCGTCGCCGTTAAGCGCGACGTCGAAGGGCTGGATGTTGCCCTGGCCGTCGGACGCCCTCGCGACCGCCGCCTGCAACTCGCCGTGATCGCGTCCGGCCACCACGGTCAGGATCGAGCGTCCTTCCGACGGCAGCGCGTCGGCGGTCAGGATGCCCTGATGCAGCCGCGCGAACGGGGCGTTCGAGCGCACGATCCGCCCGGCGCGATCGACGGTCGCGATCGCCATCGGCGCATTGTGGAAGAAGCGCATGAAGCGCACTTCCGCCGCGCGCTCCGGATCGCTGCCTTCGTCGCGCGCGCGGTTAAGCACCAGCGTGCGGGATTCGCCCGGCGTGCCGTCGGCCGCGAAGGCGACCTTGTGGAACAGGCGCACCGGCAGCGTGCGGCCGCTGCGGGTGCGCAGATCGAGGTCGAGCACCTCGGTGCGCACTTCGCCCGGCGATGCGCCGAAGGTGGTCAGCAGCGCCGCGCCGTCGCCCGACACCACGTCGTTGAGCGTCAGGCCGCCGGAGCCGACTTCCGCGAGATCATAGCCCAGCCAGGCCGCCAGCGTGGCGTTGAGATAGGTGATGTGCCCGGCCGCATCGACCGAAAAGAACCCGGCAGGCGCGTGATCGAGATAGTCGATCGCGTGCTGCAGTTCCTGAAAGATGTTCTCCTGCCGCTCGCGGTCGCGGGTGATGTCGGCGACGGTCCAGACCGTGGTTTTCGCTTCCCGCCCCTCTTCGCCGAGCGGCCGCACGCGCAGGCGCAGCCAGCGCGCAGGCGTCTCGCCCATGCCGGGGACGCGCACTTCTTCCTGCTGGCGCCGGCCTTCGCGCGCCGCCTGGATCAGCCGGTAGACGGCCTCGGAGAGTTCGGGGTCGCCGACGAAGGCGCGCTCGACCGGGCGTGCTTCCTGCACGTTCCGGGCGTCCACGAGCGCCAGATAGGCTTCATTGGCATAGAGCACGCGGCCGGCGTGGTCCGTCACCAGGATGCCGTCGGGTGCACCGTCGCAGACCGCGCCGCGCAGCGGCTCTGCCGCTTCCGCCGTGCCGAGCCGCAATATGCCGGCCGCCCCCGCGAACAGCGAGAACACGCCGACCATCGCCAGTCCGGCCAGCAGTGCGAGAATATAGCCTTCGGCATTGGCCTGGCCGGCGAACAGGAGGCCGACGACCGCGCCCACCAGCACCACAGCCAGCAGGAGCACCAGGCCGATCGATCCGACGCGCGGGCCGCCATCCGACGGCTTCGCCGCGAATCTTCCGCTCACGCCTTGCAATGCCATCGGGATGCGCTTTCAGCCCTGATTCGGTTGCTGCGCACTTTAGCATTACCGCAGCCGCTTTCGCTGCACGGTTAACCGGGAAGCGCACGCAACGGCGAGGCTTCCGGCGGAAGCGTTCGACCAGATGGCCGGTATTTCTCGCGAGCAGGGAGCGGCCGGAGTTTCTGCCCCGGCCTCGTCAAGTCAAATTCAGCACGAAATCGAAGCTGCCAAGGCGTTCTCCCGCGCCGCCCGCCATGCGCAGCAGAAGCTCGCGGCGGAACAGGCCGTCGCGGCGATTGCCGGGCGCGCCGGGGAAATAGAGCTGCGTCGTCAGCACCGGCCGTCGGGGCGCCTGCACCTTGACGTGGATATGGGGCGTGCGGCCCGGATAGGGCGCCGGAACGATGGTGCGGAAGCGGTAGCGCCCCTCGGCGTCGGCGAACATGTGCCCGCGCAGGCGGAACCCGCTATTGTCATACTCGCCTTCGTCGTCGGCCTGCCAGATGTCGATCAGCGCGCCCGCGACCGGCTTGCAGTTCCGGGTCAGGACCAGCCCGGACACGGTGAGGATTTGTCCCTTCATGCCGGCATCGATGAGGTCCCAACGCTCCGGCGAGCGCGGCTGGTAGAACGGCCCCTCGGTCTGGCGCAGGGTCGGCTCATTGCCGTCCTTGCATTCCGGCGTCGGCGGCAGGCTCTGCGCGAAGGCGGGTTCCATTGCGCCGAGTGTGAGGCCGGCGGCGGCCGCGGCTCCCGACAGCAGGAAGCGACGGCGGCTTTCCGTGGGTCCTGAGTCCATTCTGGTACTCCTCTCCCGCGCCCCCATCTTTATACCACTGCTGCGCAAGATTTGGCGCGAACAGGTGGCGACGGGCCGGGCCGGACACTCTTGAGCGCCCCCACCGTTTCCCCCGATGGCGAATGTGCGCTACATGGACTCTCGCTGACACCGCGGCCGCCACGTCAACGAGACGGCCAACGCAGTCCATAAGATCGCGAGCAGTACCATGTCGTCCCAATCTGAAGTCAAGCGCGTCACGGCGCCCGACATCCGCGCCCGCAAGGGCGGCGACCCGATCGTGTCGCTCACCGCCTATCACACGCATACGGCGCGGCTGGCCGACCGCTATTGCGACTTCCTTCTCGTCGGGGACTCGCTGGGCATGGTCATGCATGGCTTGAGCAGCACCGTACCGGTGTCGCTCGAAATGATGATTCTGCAGGGACGCGCGGTGCTGCGCGGCTCGGAGCGCGCGCTGGTTGTGGTCGACATGCCGTTCGGCTCTTACGAGGCGTCGAAGGAGCAGGCGTTCCTCAACGCCACGCGCGTGATGAAGGAAACCGAGTGCGGCGCGATCAAGGTCGAGGGCGGCCGGCGCATGGCCGAGACCGTCGCCTTCCTGGTCGAGCGCGGCATCCCGGTCATGGGCCATGTCGGCCTTACGCCGCAGTCGATCAATGCGCTCGGCAGTTTCCGCGCGCAGGGCCGCAACGAGGATGAGTGGGGCGTGATCGAGGACGATGCGCGCGCCATCGCCGAGGCCGGTGCGTTCTCTGTCGTGCTGGAGGCGATCGCCGAGCCGTTGGCGGCGAAGATCACCAAGGCGATCGATATTCCGACCATCGGCATCGGCGCGAGCGCGGTCTGCGACGGCCAGATTCTCGTGCTGGAGGATATGCTTGGCCTGTCGCCGCGGGTGCCGAAATTCGTCAAGCGCTACGCGACGCTCGGCCCCTCCATCGAGGAGGCCGTCGAGGCCTATGCCCGCGAGGTGCGCGACCGCAGCTTCCCGGGCCCCGAGCACGTCTACCCGATGCGCAAGAAGACCTGAGAGGCGCGGCGCGGGCGCCGCCGTTACTCAGATCGCCGACAGCGCCCAGGGCACCAGTTCGCTCACCGCCTGATCGAACGCCTTGTTCAGCGCGGCCGCCGCCTGCTTCACGTCGGTCGCGGAGCCCGGCGCATTGGCGCTGAAAATGCGCGTGTCGAGGACCTTGCCGTCATTGCTCACCAGCTTGGCGCCAAACGCGACTTCCGCCGTTGGCTTGTCGGAATTGAGAATCCGGAACGTGCGGATGTCGATATGCAGCTGGAAGTCCGCCGCCGGCATGTCGAACGGGCGGCTCACGCGCTTGAAGTCGACGTTTTCAAAGCTCTGCAGGATGCGTGCCTGAAACAGCTTCGTCAGGCTGTCGGCCCACTGCGCGTCGGGGAATGAGGCGGTCCCGCCATCGGGTGCCACGATCATGATGCGCTGGGTATCCAGCGACACCACGGTGGTGGGGTCGGCGATCGTCATCTGCACATCGGGAATCCTGGGCAGGTTCGGCAGCGTGCGGATCGCGGTCAGATCGAACAGCACCGGCGGGGCCTTAGCCGGGCTGCCGCCGAGCATGCGATCGACGCCTTCGATGATGCCGTCGACCTTGTCGGAGTTGCGCGCCAGCGCGTCGGTGAAGGTCTTCAGGTTGGCGATGGTCGTGCGCAGCGGCTCGGCATTGTCCTTGAGGATGTCGTCGACCCGCCCCAGCACGGTGCGCGCCGCCTGCAATGTGTCCTGGCTCGCGGCCGGATCGGCCGTGAGGGTGGGCGGCGCGCCGGCGCTTGCGGTCACGGCAGGGGAGGTGGGGTTGCCGCCGCGCAGTGAGATCGCCGGCGTACCCATCAGCCCCTGGGTCTCGATGCCGACCAGGGTGTCCGTGCGGATCGGCGTATCACGCGCGATCGCCACGGTCGCGGTGACGCCGCGCGGGCTGTCGGAGCTCAGGCGCAGGTCGGTGACCTCGCCGACGCGCATGCCGTTGAACAGCACCGACGAGCCGGGGCGCAGGCCCGAGACGCCTTCCGTGAACTGGATTCTATAGGTGGTGCGCTCGCCGATGCCGCCGATATTGTTGAGCCAGTAGACGAAGGCGAACCCGGCGCCGATCACGGCCAGCGTGAACAGGCCGATCAGTGTGTAGCGTGCATTCGTCTCCATAGGTCCCGTCCCGAATGTCCGACGTGTGCTCACGCCCTTGCCGGCGCGCGCCGGCCACGAAAATAAGTCTGCACCCAGGGGTGCGACGCGTTGCGCAGGGTCTCGACCGTCCCGGTCGCGACCACCTTGCCGTCCGCCAGCGCGGCGATGCGGTCGCAGACCGCCTTCAGGCTGTCGAGATCGTGCGTCACCATGAACACCGTCAGCCCGAGCGTCTGCTGCAGCGTGCGGATGAGCGCATCGAAGTCGCCCGCCGAGATCGGATCGAGCCCCGATGTCGGCTCGTCCAGAAACACGATCTCCGGATCGAGCGCGAGCGCGCGCGCCAGCGCCACGCGCTTGGTCATCCCGCCGGAAAGCTCGGAGGGGAACTTGTCGCCGTCGGCCGCGCTGAGGCCGACCATTTCGAGCTTCGCCACCGCCACTTCCCGCCGCAGCCGGTCCGAGAGCGTGAGATATTCCCGCATCGGGAACTCCACGTTCTGCAGAACGGTCAGCGAGGAGAACAGGGCGCCCTGCTGGAACAGGATGCCCCAGCGGCGTCCCATCGCGCGCTGTTCGTCGATGGTTGCCGTGTCGGCATCGACGCCCAGCACGTCGATCTTGCCGTGCCGCTTGGGGACGAGGCCGATGATGGTGCGCAGAAGCACCGATTTGCCGCCGCCGGACGCGCCGACGATGCCGAGGATTTCGCCGCGGTAGACGTCGAGCGACAGGTGGTCGAGCACGGTATGCGTGCCGAAGCCGACCACGAGGTCGCGCACGCTGATGACGGTATCGCCGGTCGGTGCGAGCATGTTCACATCCCGATCGAGGCGAAGAAGATGGCGAACAGGCCGTCGAGAACGATCACGAGAAAGATCGCCTTGACCACCGATGTCGTGGTCTCGAGGCCGAGCGATTCAGCGCTGCCGCGCACCTGCAGTCCCTGACTGCAGGACACGATGCCGATCACCAGCGCCATGAACGGCGCCTTGATCATGCCGACCTGGAAGTGGGTGATCGAAATCGCCTCCTGCAGGCGCGCGATATAGATCGTGGGGCTCATGCCGCCATAGAGCCATGCGACCACGCCACCGCCGTAGAGCGCGGACATCGCGCCGAGGAAGGTGAGGATCGGCAGCGCGATCACCAGAGCCGCGATCCGCGGCAGGATCAGGATCTCCACCGGGTCGAAGCCCATGGTGCGCAGCGCGTCGATTTCCTCGCGCATCTTCATCGAGCCGAGCTCAGCGGTGTAGGAACTGCCCGAGCGGCCCGCGACCATGATCGCGACAATCAGCACGCCGATCTCGCGCAGGATGAGAATGCCGACGAGGTCGACGACATAGTCGTCGGCGCCGAAGCGGCGGAAGTGGAAGAAGCCCTGCTGCGCGATGATCGCGCCGATCAGGAAGGTGATCAGCAGGATGATCGGCACCGCCCGCCATCCCACCCGGTCAAGCTGATGGACCGCCGAGGTGAGCCGGAAACGCGACGGTTTGGCGAGCACGCGCAGCACGGCGAGGCCGACGGCGCCGAGCATGTTGAGGAAAATCTCGAAGCTGTGGCCGAGGCCGGTCGTCGACCGCCAGATGCGGTCCAGCGCGTCGCCGAGCCAGAAGCCGCCGCGCTGGGCCGGCGGCGGCGTGCGGTGCGTCTGGCTCACTTCCTCCATCAGGTCGTGATAGCGCGCCGGAAGGTCGGCGAGATGGGCCGGCCGGCCGCCGCTCGTCAGTTCGCGCGACAGGCGCTCGATCAGCCAGGCGCCATAGGTGTCGAGCCGGCCGAGCCCGGCGGCATTGAGCGTTACCGCCCGCGTCTCGCCGCCCGCAGATGCGACGGCGCTCTCCATTTGCGCTTCAAGCGTCGCAGCGTGCCGGGCCGTCCAGTCGCCGACGATGCCGAACGTCGCGCCCCGGTCGCCGGTGGTGACGACGAGAGAGGGCGTGGCATCCGAAATTTCGTTTTCCATTTCAGAAATCGCTTCGGAACCCTAGTGATGCGCCAGCGTCGGCCAACAACGGCTAAGGCGGCGGTGAGCGGCGTACCACCTCACCGACGCCCGATCGACCCGTGCGCTAACCCTCGCGCACGACCCGCGAATACAGCGAATAGCGCGGATCGAAGATGAAGCGGACCAGAAGGCCGCTCAGTGACGGCAATGACTTGAGTGAATCATAAAACTCCGGCGCCATCTTCCGCAACTGCGGCAATCGGTTCCACGGTATCGAGGGAAAGTCGTGGTGCTCGTTGTGATAGCCGATGTTGAGCGAGACGAGGTTGAGCGGACCGTAATAGCTGAAGGTCTCCTGCTCGCCTTCGAACGAATGGTGCTCCTGTATCCAGCGCGCGCCGAGCGGATGCAGCCCGATCGAGAACACGAACGAGGCGAACAGATAGAGCAGCGCGTTCCAGCCGAACACAACGACCATCAGCACGTCGAAGACCACCACGATCGCGATATTCGTCAGGATCCAGGGATTGCCGGGCGCATTGGCGCGCAGCCGCATGATGCGCGTCGCCTGGAAGAAGGGGCACAGCAGCAGCCAGAGCGCCTTCATGTACCAGCGATTGCCGACCAGGCGCGCTTCCCATTCATTGGCGACGTCGGTGTCGGATTCGCTGTTGCCGAGATGCGCATGATGGGAAAGATGGCACATGCCGAAGCCCATCGCGCCGGGGACCGCATTGGGCAGGTCCGCCACGATGGCGATCAGCTTGTTCAGCGTCCGGTTGGTGAAGATCAGATTGTGGATGGCGTCGTGGATCGCGACATACATGCTGTGGTTGGCGAAGGCGCCGACCAGATAGGCGACGATGAGCGTCAGCCACCAGTAGCCGAGACCGAGACTGCCCAGCCAGGCGGCGATGGCGATCTGCAGGCTGACCACGAGAACGATGATCAGCCCCGTCCACGGATTGCGGCCGATGAGGGAGCGCACTTCCGGATGGGCCTTGAGGATGGCGCGGGCGCGCGCAGGATGCGGAGGATCACCCTCCGAATAGTGGAATGTGGAAGCTGTGGAAGTGGAAGCTGTGGAAGTCATGGGTCCGTAGCGGTCCGAGATCTGCCCACCGGTACCATCGCGCCGCAAGGGCGATCCGACACGGTGATGGATGGTCCAGCATTACGCCAAAGTGCTTCTCCATAACGCAAAGCCGGAAGCACATATAGTGCCGAAATCCGGCATGCCGCTGCGTTGCGGTGGCCCGTTGCCGTTTGCACACGGTCGGAGCGGCCGTTATTAGGCTGGGAGTGGCCGTAGCGGCCGCCGCTCCGCGTGGCAACGTGGCTGCCGGGATCGGTATTCGAGGGGGCTACAGGCCCGAGGCTTTGTCGGCGTGCTGACGACCAACAATATCTGCAAGAACTACCGCGGCCGCCAGATCGTGGAGGACGTGAGCCTCTACGTTCAGCGCGGCGAAGCGGTCGGCGTGCTCGGGCCGAGCGGGGCCGGCAAGACGACGCTGTTCCGGATGCTGACCGGCGTCGCGCCGCCGGATCGCGGGCAGATTTTTCTCGATGGCGTCGATGTTACGCAGATGCCGCAATACGAGCGCGCGCGCCGCGGCCTGAGCTATCTCCCGCAGGAGCCCTCGATCTTCAAGGGCCTCACGGTCGAGCAGAACATCCTGATGGTGCTGGAGAGCCATGTCGCCGACAGCACCCGCCGCCGTGCGCGCCTCGACTGGCTGCTGACCCAGTTCAGCATCAAGGAACTGCGCCACGCCTCCGCGGCCCGGCTGTCGGGCGGCGAAAGGCGGCGCTGCGAAATCGCCCGGGCGCTCGCCAGCAATCCCAGTATTATCCTTTTGGATGAACCCTTTACGGGCATTGACCCGATCGCCGTCGGTGACATCCGCGCGGTCGTCCGGTTCCTGACCGGTCACGGTCTCGGGGTGTTGATAACGGACCATAACGTGCACGACACGCTGGGCATGGTGGAACGGGCCTACATCATCGAATCGGGGCGGGTGCTGATGCAGGGCACGGTCGATGCCGTGGTCGCCGATCCGACGGTCCGGCGGACCTATCTCGGCGCCGATTTCCGCCTGTAGAGAAGTCTTTATGGAAGGTATCGCAATTTCGCCGTAGAAGCGCCCTATCCTTATACGGTAGCCGAGGGGTAGGGCCGGCTCTGGTGGCAATGCCGCCGGAGCGACGAGAGGGAGGCGATTGACGTTGTTGAAACGACTTGAATCAAGACGCTTCCGCTTCATCGACGAGCGCCTGGCCATTATCATTGGCTTCCTGGCCGCACTCGGGATCGTCGTCTTTCGCGTGGTGCTTGGCTTGGCTTAGCGGATACGCCCGCATTATTCTTGCTTGTGTCGATTCCGGTCTGCGCCGGATCGCCGGCGGGAAGGTGGTGCGGACGACAGGAAGCAGGCCCTGGGCCCCATGCAGATGAAAACATGCCGAGGGCAATCCCACATCAATGGTGGCGGACCGCATCAGTCGCCGTCTGCCTTCGCGGACCTCGATCGCCTGCGCCCGCTGACATGCGCTGCTGAAGGCATCGGCTTCCGGAAGTCGGAGCAGGCCGGCTCGGCCGCTACCGGCCGCGCGCGGCCGGCCACGCGAGCGGCGTCATGCTTCAGCTAGGCGGCGCCGCGGCGGTGCGATCCCTGCCGGCCGCGAAGGTCTCGACCTTCGGCGGGACCGGTATTCCGCGCCTCTACGCGACCGGGGTGGTGCGCAACATCGCCATCCAGGTGGCGATGATCGTGCTGCTGATCGAGGCGGTGTTCCTGACCGAGAAGCTCAACTCGATCCTGCGCCTCGCCATCGACCACCATGTCAGCGCTGGCAATATTGCCCTGCTGCTGGTCTATACCGCGCCGCAGATCTTCGACCTCGCGCTTCCCCTCGCGCTGACGATCGGCGTCTACCGGGTGATCCTGCGCTGCCGGGAGGACCGCGAATTTCTCGTCCTTGCCGGCATGGGCGTCGGGATGCACCAGTTCATCGGTCTCGCACTGATGATGGGCGCCGGCGCGATGGGGCTTTCGCTACTGGTGTCGGGCACCATCGACCCGCTGTCGCGCTTTGCGCACCGCTCGGTCCTGTTCGATGCCCAGCACGAGGCGCTGCGCGGCGGGATCACGCCCGGCCAGTTCTATTTCTTCGACGCCTATACCGTCTTTGCCGGCGAGACGACGGTGGCGAAGCCGGAGCGACGGCTGTTCGTCCATCACGACCAGGGCACCAGCCAGCGGGTGATCGTTGCTGCGCGCGCAAAACTCGCTGAGCCGGATGCCGAAGGCTACCTGAAGCTGCATCTTGGCGACATCATCGCGCAGGATTTCGCCGTCGATGCGTCGCCGGGTACCGCGGCCGCTCCAAGTGGCGGGCAGAGCGAGGCTTGCGAGGGCTGCGAGCCCACATTCACGAGCAGGCCGGTGGCGACCATGCACATCGGCAACTTCGCGCGCGAAGTCAGCATCGATCAACTCGTGCGGTTCGAGGCGCGCGGGCGGACCGCGGACGAATGGACGCTGCCCGAGCTTGCGGGCGTGAGCGCGCCGCCGGCGGCCTATGGCCGGGAGCATGCGAGCGAACTCGGCCATCGCTTCGCGCGCGCACTGCTTTGCCTTTTGGCGCCGCTGATCGGCGGCATCACGCTGGCGCTCACCACGCGCGCGACGCAGGCTTTCATGCTGCCGGCGGCTTGCGCCGTCGTGATGTCGCTCGACCTCGCTTCGGCACGGCTGGCCAGTCTGTTGTCGAGCCTCGGCCCGCTCGGGCTGATGCTGTCCCTGACGCTGGCCGTGATCCTCTTCGGACTGGTTCTGGTGCGGCAGGGAGCGGCGCTCCAGCACGCCATCATCAAGCCGGGGCTGGCGCGCGCATGACGACGGAGGTCTACGAGCGCGGGATCGACGCTGCCGCGCCGGTCGGCAAGACCCGCCGCGTCCTGCTGGCCCCGATCGGGTGGTACACGCGCTACATGCTGCGCTCCTATGCGCAGAACGTCTTCATCATAACGTCCGGGCTGATCATCATCGGGCTCTCGATCGAACTGGCGCGGACGGTTCCCCGCGCCTTCGCGGGAGAAAGCGATGCGCAGGGCTTCTGGCTGTTCTTCCAGTTCCTGGCGCATGCGGGTCTGCGCACCATCGATTTCTTCACGCGCCTGCTGCCGCTCGGCTGCTTCCTGGGCGTGCTCGCCAGCGAGGTGGGGCATACCCTCTCCCGCGAGCGGGTGATGATCTGGAACAGCGGCCGCTCGCCGGTGCAATGCCTGATGCCGGTATTGATCTTCGCGGCTGCCGTCGGCGCGCTCCAGTACACCATGGAGGCCTATGTCCGTCCCGCGACGGTTCAGATGCAGGCGGCGAAATGGATGGGCGTCTTCGCCAAGCCCTATGATCGCAGCCAGGTGACCAGCCGCTACTGGCTGTCCGGCGGCGCCGATCTGGTGCAGGCGAAGATCGAATACGGGCCGCCGCTGACGCTGCACGAGGTGATGATCTACCGCCACGACCGCGAGGGAAAGCTGTCGGAACTCATCAGCGCGCAGCGGGCCACGGTCGAGGGCAACAGCCTGCGCTGGCGGCTCTATGGCGGCAACCGGTGGCCGGTGGAGAGTTCCATATCGAGTTCCGCCTCGGGCTCGGACGCCACGCCGCGGCCTGAGCCGTCCCCGCGACCCGAAGCTCCGTCGCAGGCCAGTGCCGCTCCGGAAATCGTCGACCTCGACATCGACCCCTTATGGCTCAGCAACTACCGCGTGCACGCTTCCGTGCTGTCGCAGGACGTGCTCGGCTCGCTCGCGGATGCGACCGGCGGGCGCTACCAGGCGGCCAATTATCGTACATGGCTCTACTATCGCTACGCGCAGTGGTTCTATCCAGGAGGCATGGCGTTACTGGCCTGCAGCCTGGCGCTACTTCTGCTGAGCCAGCAGGTCCGGCTCGAAGCCGTTCTGGCGATCGGCGCGCTCGGCTATATGGGCCATGTCGCGCAGCGCGTCTGCCTGACGCTTGGCGAGAACGGTGACATTCCACCCCTGGCGGCAGGCTGGTTCGCACCCGCCTTCGTGCTCTCGGTTTCCGGCCTCGCCATTCTCGCGACCATGCTGCCACGGCTGCGCGCACAGCGCCGGGCAAGGGGCCACGCGCGGGCGCCGATCTGAGTCGCGGCCTCCTCACGAACCCTTACGAGCCGAAATTGTCGGGTGAATTGAGGGATTTGCGCTGTTATACCAGCGTTTTAGGCATCACTTTTCATTGCGAATCAGACATACTGTGTGCCGGAAATTGGTGCTGAAAATGCTCGGCAAATCGCCCATTTGCGGCAATTGCGGGCGCAGGCAGCAATGATGATGCGCATTTGGCGCCGCGCGATGGCCCTCGAAGGGTGTGCGGGCGCGCCACCCCCTTCCCGGAAAAGGGGGGACAGGACGGCGGGGTCAACCGACGCGGACTTGCGGAAGCTGTAACAAAGCACGTACAAGAACCGGGTTCCCTGCATGCCCAAAGGGCAGGGTTGGTGCGCGCAGGGTGTACCGTTCGGTGTTCTCAGATCGCAGATCTTCGTGCGGATGCGGGCACGGAACGGGTTTCATCTGGCGCTTTGGTTAAAGCCGACAGCTGGGCCATGGGATAAGGGCAGCAGCCATGTACGAGGCTCGGATGCGTGTTCATGCTTCCGGGCGTAAGTATTACGGTTGTTTGACTTCAATCTCGCGTTCTTGGCATAGTGCTGTGCTGGGCGGCTAAGGAAGTTGGGGGCTGATAAGCATGCATTCGGGCTTGTCGCTGGCGGAATACGCTGCAAAGCGTTCCCGAATTGCCGGCAAAGCTATTCTCGACGAGATCAACAACCCGTGGTTTGCCCCGGTCGACCGGCTTCGATCGGAGGCCGAATCGAAGGGCGGCTCGCTCGTCAGCTTTGCCAATTATGACTATCTCGGCCTTGCCGGTCACGACGCGATCAGGGAAGCCGCCCAGGAAGCGCTTGAGCGCTACGGCACCGGTGCGCTGGGTTCGCGCCTCGTCGGCGGCGAGCGCACGATCCACGGCGAATTCGAAGACGATATGGCGAGCTTCGTGGGCACCGAGGCGTGCCTGTCGCTCGTCAGCGGATACCTCACCAACGTCTCGATCATTTCGCACCTCCTGGGTTCCAAGGACCTGCTGCTGATCGACGAGCTTTGCCACAACAGCATCGTCAACGGCGCCAAGGGCACCCGGGCCAATCTCATCACCTTCCGTCACAATGACATCGCGCATCTCGACGAGTTGCTGGCGGCGCACCGCGCGAATCACCGCAGTTGCCTGATCGTCGTCGAGGGTCTGTACTCGATGGACGGCGACCTGCCGGATCTGCCGGGCCTGCTCGACGTCAAGGAGAAGCACGGCGCCTGGCTGCTGATCGACGAGGCGCATTCGATCGGCGTCCTCGGCGATCATGGCCGCGGGCTCAGCGAGCATTTCGGTTCCGATCCCAACCGGATCGACCTGATCGTCGGCACGCTGTCGAAGGCCTTCGTCTCCTGCGGCGGCTTCGTCTGCGGCAAGAAGGACGTCATCGACTGGTTGCGTTTCACGCTGCCGGGCTTCGTCTACAGCGTGGGCCTGTCGCCGGTCATCACGGCGGCGGCGCATACCGCGCTGAAACTGCTCATCGCGCAGCCCCAGCGCACGGCGCGGCTGCGGCTGATCTCGGAACTGTTCCTGCAGAAGGCGCAGGCCGCCGGTCTCGACACCGGCTCCGCCGTCGGGCGTGGCGTGGTGTCGGTCATTTTCGACGACCTCTTCGGCACCATGCAGGCGTCCGAAACGCTGCTGAAGGCCAATATCTACGCGCCGCCGATTGTGCATGTGGGCGTGCCGAAAGACATGCCGCGCATCCGCTTCTTCCTCTCGGCCCGCCATGAGCCGCATCATCTCGATGAGGCGATCGCAGTGCTGAGGTCGTTCATGCGGACGCCGCGGATGCCGCTCGACGTCGCACTCTGAGGCGTGCGGCGTTCCTCAGGATCGCATTCGATTCCGGCGCTGGCATTTCGAGCATGAAGGCGATTGGACCAGATCGCCCTCATGCTCTTGGCTTTTGTCTGCTCCTGGCTTTTGCACGCTCTTTACTTTTGTCTGAGCATGCTTGTCACGATAGCTGGTAGCCGCTTTCCGGAGCGATGCTTCAAAGCGGGCCTGTGCGCATGCCACATATCCTGATCACCGGCGCATCCAGCGGCCTCGGCGCCGCGCTCGCCCGCGCGCATGCGCAGAGCGGCGTCACGCTGACGCTCTGGGGACGCAATGCCGATCGCCTCGAAGCGGTGGCCGCCGCGTGCCGCGCGGCAAGCGCAAGCGTCGAGACGGACACTTTCGACATTGCTGACGTCGCGGGACTGGCCGAGCGCCTGAATACGCTGGACGCGCGCGCGCCGCTCGATCTCGCTTACTTCAACGCCGGCATCGGCGGCGTGCCGCCGACCGATTGGCTCGCGGAGCCGACGGATCGGGTCCACGAGATGGCACTTGTGAACTTTGCCGCGCCGGTGGTCGGCGCGACGACGCTCGCCGAGCGGATGGCGCGTCGTGGTCGCGGCCAGATCGTGCTGGTCAGTTCCGTCGCCGATTCGTTTCCCTTGCCGATGGCGCCGGCCTATTCCGGCACGAAGGCGGGCTTGTCGATGTATGGCGAAGCGCTCGCCATACGCATGCGGCCGCATGGCGTGGCCGTCACCGTCATCGCGCCCGGCTTCATCGACACGCCGATGAATCGCGACGAGGCGTTCGCCAAGCCGTTCCTCATGCAGGCCGATGCGGCCGCCGCCGTCATCGTTCGAAAGGTCGCGCAACAACGCCGCCGGGTGGTTCTGCCGTGGCCCTTCGCGGTGGTGCAGGCGGTGACGGGTGTGCTTCCCCGCTGGCTGTTGCGCGGCATCCTCGCCCGGGTCTGACGAGATGTGTCGGATGGATAGGTTATGTGTTGTTGCGTGCGTGCAACGTGCCCTGAATATCGCGCGTTTTGGCCCCATTTCGCAGCCGTTTCCGCGCCTCCGCACTGGTCAATCGGATCGCGTTGCCGCAATTTGTTTGCGGGGAAGTTTGTTCGATTATCCAGGGGCTACGTTTCTTGACGTTCCAGTCTGAGTCGCTGCCGCGGCCAGCCGATGCACGCGAGATCGTTGGCGGTCTCTCGGCCCGGCTGACGAGCATCCGCAGTGCGCCATGGTTCGCGAAGATGCTGCGCGTCGTCGGGTGGGTCTGGCCCCTGGCGCTCGTCGGCTATCTCACGCTTTACCTCGTCAGCCTCGGCTGGGGACAGATCTGGCAGTCGCTGCCGACGTCCTGGGTTTTCTTCGCGCTGATCCCGGTGCTCTATGTCCTGCCCGCCGCCGGTGACCTCATCATCTACCGGCGAATCTGGGGCGCAGGCGACAAGCTCCATCTGCCGACCATGCTGCGCAAGAACGCGATCAACACCGCGTTCATCGGCATGTCCGGGGAAGTGTATCTCGTGATGTGGGCGCGCCGCCATGTCGGGCTGCCGCAGCGCTTCCTGCTCCACTCGGTAACCGACAGCAACGCGCTGTCGACCGTCGCCGGCTGGGTGCTGCTGTCGTCCCTGCTGATCTATCTCGCGGTCAGCGGCAACTGGGCGATCCCGCTGCTGCCGGCTGATTCGCTGTGGATCGCATTGGCGGCGGCGAGCGTGCCGCCCTGCCTCTTCGCACTGGTGCTGATCGCCCGCCGCATTCCGACCGTGCTGAGCGGACGGCAGCTTGCCTTCGCGTTTTCGGTTCACACCGTCCGCACCGCCATCGGCTATACGCTGCTGGTCTCGATCTGGTCGCTGGCGCTGCCGTCGGTGCCACTGAGCCTCTGGCTCAACTTCCTTGCGCTGCGGCTGCTGGTGTCGTCGCTCGCGATCCTGCCCAACCGGGAACTGCTCTGGCTGGGCGCCGGCGTCGGCCTTGCGGGCGTCATGGACATGCCGGCGGCGGGCGTCGCCGCCGTGCTCATCACCATGACCGCCGGCGAATATATCTGCCACCTGCTGTTCGTTGGCCTGCCGACGTTGACCAGCAAGCTGCGCCTTGCCTTCGCCGCGCCGCGAACGGCCAGTTGAGGTTCCGCGCTCGCATCAAAGCGGGCGCGCGGTGCTTATCTCCCTGCATAGCCGACGATTGCAGCGTGGCCTGTTCCGCATGCTGAACAGGTTTTGCGTCTCCATTGACGTCGCCACCTTAGCGATCCACGTTCCATCGGCTTGATCGCCGGGCGTGGCTTCGCCGTGCTCACTCAACCGACAAACAGGGAGGCAACACGCGTGGAACGCCCCTTCTCGCAGCCTATCGACCGCACCTATCGAACCCCCAAGCTCAAGCTGCCGCCGGGCGCTTGCGACACGCATTTCCACTTCATCGGGCCGCAGAAGCAGTTCCCCATGAAGCCCGACCATGTCTTCAAGCACCTCCAGTTCGAGGACACGCCGATCGAAGACTGGCTGAAACTGCAGGAGGCGCTCGGTCTCTCGCGCGGGCTGCACGTGCAGTCGATGATGTACGAGAACAATTACGAGCTCGCGCTGCACGCCCAGTGCCGCTTTCCGGACCGGCTGCGCGCGGTGCTGATCCCGTGGTCGGGCACCACCGACAAGGAACTGCAAATCCTTACCGCCGCGGGCGCGGTCGGCTATCGCGTCACGCACCGGCTTGAGAAGTCGGTGGATGCGCGCATGGTGGCGCGGGTGCACGAGCATGGCTGGTCGCCGCATTACCTGATCAAGGGCAGCGACACGCCGGAGGAGTGGCGGGCCGCGATCCGCAAGTCGCCGGGCCGCTTCGTCATCGAGCACATGGGCGGCGTCGATCCGACCGAAGGGCTCGACGGCAACGGCTTCAAGTTCGTGCAGGAGTGCCTCGACACCGGGCGCTGCTGGGTGAAACTCTCGCCGCGTCCCTCGAAGCAGGAGAACTTCCCGTTCGACGACATGCTGCCGCTGGCGCAGAAGCTGGTCGCGGATTATCCGACGCGCCTGCTCTGGGGATCGGACTGGCCGCATCCGCAATACTTCAAGCCGATGCCCAACGACGTCGACCTTCTGGACCAGATGCTCGACTGGGTGCCCGACGAGAAGGTGCGGCACCTGATCTTCGTCGACAACCCGGCGGAACTGTTCGGCTTCCCGCCGGTCAAGGGTTGAGGCGAGGGCGGTCGCTCGCGGTCGCGTTCCTCCACCCCGACACGTAGGCCGGTCGCGGCCTGCGTAGCCGGATTGTCGGCGGGTTCTCGTATGATCCTTGGGATGCCGGTTCATCGATTCGGCATCCCGCTTGAGAGGAACAGGAGAATCTGCCGATGACCGCGCGTCTGTGCAGGGCCCCGATTGCCGCGCTGGCCTTCGCAGTGCTCGTTTTCCTGTTTGGTCTATCCGCCGCTCCGGCCGCCGCGAACGAGCGCGCGCTGAGCCCCGTCAGCACCGACTCGCGCGAGGGCAGGGAACTGGTCGAGAAGCTGCGCGGTGGCGGCTACGTCCTGTTCTTCCGGCACGCCGATACCCTGGGCGAGCCCTGCGACCGTTCCTTCAAGGTCGGCGACCGTGCGGGACAGCGCAATATCTCGCCGCAGGGTCGCGAACAGTCGCGCCGCATCGGCGAGGCGATCCGCAGTCTCGGCATTCCCTACAGCACGCCGGTTCTCGCCGGTCCGGTGTACCGCGCGCGCGACACCGCTGAGCTCGCCTTCGGCACGGAGAATGTGAAAGTCACCGACAGTTTGCTGGCGGACGACTTCTCCGGTCCGCGGCTGCAATGGGTGCTCGGCGAACATCGGCGGCTGTTCGAGAGCCCGGTGCCGGCGCGCACCAATGTGATGCTGTTCGGCCATCGCACGCCGGCGATCATGGTGCTCGGCGCATCGGTCGGCGGCCGCGCATTCCCCGAAGGCGCGGCGCTGGTGCTTGAACGTCAGCCGTCGGGCGCGCTGCCGCGCGTCGCCGGCATCCTCATGCTGGCGCCGATCGAGGGCGGTGGTTTTCACGCCTGCTGACGCGAGATTGGTACGAACGGCTTGGGCGCAATACCTCGGTTGTCATCCTGGCCGAGGGCGAAGCCCGAGAGCCGGGATCCATGGTTCCGCGTGCGCAGAGCGTGTGGAAAGATGGTTCCCGGATCGCGCTTGCGCGCGTCCGGGATGACAACTCCGGCCTACGCCGCCGCCGCTTCGTTCAACGCGCCGATGATGTCGTCGACGACCTGTTCGACCAGCACCGGGTCGTCGCCCTCGGCCATCACGCGGATCACCGGCTCGGTGCCCGAGGGGCGCACGAGCAGGCGGCCCGTGCCGTCGAGCTTGGCCTTCGCCGCTTCCATCGCCGCGATCACGCGCGGGGCCTCGAGCGGGCGGCCGCTGCGGAAGCGCACGTTGCGCAGCACCTGCGCCAGCGGTTCGAAGCGCCGGCAGACTTCCGAAACCGGTCGGCCGAGCCGCTTCACGACCGCCATCACCTGCAGCGCCGCGACGAAGCCGTCGCCGGTTGTGGTGTGGTCGGACAAAATGATGTGACCCGACGGTTCGCCGCCGACATTGAAGCCGTGCTCGCGCATGTGTTCGAGCACGTAGCGGTCGCCGACCGGCGTGCGCGCGACCGAAATGCCCTGCGAGGCGAGATGGCGCTCCAGGCCGAGATTGGACATCACGGTGCTGACGATCCCGCCCTTCTGCAGCAGCCCGTCTTCCTTGAAGCTCTCCGCGATGACGGCGAGGATCTGGTCGCCGTCGACGACATAGCCCTTCTCGTCGACGATGATCAGGCGGTCGGCGTCACCGTCGAGCGCAATGCCGATGTCGGCGCGCATCTCGCGCACCTTGCGCGACAGCGCCTCCGGTGCGGTCGAGCCGCATTCCTTGTTGATGTTGAAGCCGTCGGGCTCGACCCCGATCGAGATCACGTCGGCGCCGAGTTCCCACAGCGCTTCCGGCGCGACCTTGTAGGCGGCGCCATGCGCACAATCGACCACGACCCGCAGGCCGTCGAATTCGAGATTGCGCGGCAGCGTGCGCTTGGCGAATTCGATGTAGCGCGCGTCGGCGCCCTCGATGCGCTTGGCGCGGCCGACATCGGCGGAGCGCGCGAGGCGCTTGGACACGTCGGAATCGATCAGCTTCTCGATCTCGAGTTCGATCTCATCGGAAAGTTTGTAGCCGTCCGGCCCGAACAGCTTGATGCCGTTGTCGTCATAAGGATTGTGCGAGGCGGAGATCATGACGCCGAGGTCGGCGCGCATCGAGCGGGTGAGCATCGCGACGGCGGGCGTCGGCATCGGGCCGACCAGGAACACGTCCAGCCCGACCGACAGGAAGCCGGCAGTCATCGCGTTCTCGATCAGGTAGCCGGACAGCCGCGTGTCCTTGCCGATCAGCACCCGGTGGCGATGGTCGCCGCGCTGGAACAGGAGGCCGGCCGCCATGCCGACGCGCATCGCCAGTTCGGCGTTGAGCGCGCCGAAATTCGCCTTGCCGCGAATGCCGTCCGTCCCGAAATATTTGCGCACGTTCAGCGTTCCTTCCATTCAACAACCATGCGGCATTTGCTCAACCCAGTTCTTGAGAGCCTGGGCGAGCCCACATGCCGCAACGCGGCTTTGACATTGGCCTGTGCGATCCCTGGTCGGCAGGATCAGTCCGGCTGTGTTCATTATATGACCGCGAACCCCTGTAAATACTTCAAAAATTGTCAGTTAACATTTCGGCGCCCGGATGCGACGCGCGTTAGTCTTCGCGTAACCATGATCCGCGCGGCGTAAAAAATCGATCACCCGGAAGCAGTACGACGCCCGCGGAACGGGGGGCCAAAGGTTGAGAGCTTTTACCTCTCCCCGCCTGCGGGGAGAGGTAGGGCGGACTGCTCGCGTCCCAGCGAATCGTTCGCTTGTTCTTCGCGCGCGCGTTCGGCATCGCCACGCTGAGGGAAAATGATCTACAGAGTAGGCGCGGGCAAAACCTCCCCAGTCCCATCGCCAGCAGCGGAGCCACATGTCCTTCGATTTCCGGCGTGCCGCGATCGTCTTCGCTGCGGTTTCCTCCTTCACCAATCTCTATGCGCCGCAGGCCATCCTGCCGATGCTGGTCACGGAATTCTCGGCCACGCCGGCCGAGGTCAGCATGGCGATGACGGCCTGCACGCTGGCGGTGGCGCTGATGGCCCCGTTCGCCGGCGCCATTGCCGATGTGCTGGGCCGCAAGCGGGTGATCGCCGCCGCGATGCTGGGGGTGTCGGTGCCGACCGCGCTGCTCGCCTTTGCGCCCGACCTCAACACGCTGCTCGCCTTGCGGTTTGTCCAGGGCCTGATGCTGCCGCCGATCTTCGCGGTGCTGGTGACCTATATCGGCGAGGAGTGGCCGCCGTCGGAAGCCACCCGCATGACCGGCGTCTACATTTCCGCTGCCAGCTTCGGCGGCTTTCTCGGACGTTTCCTGACCGGTGTGATGGCCGACTGGGTCGGCTGGCGGATGGCGTTTCTGGCAGAAGCCGCTCTGACGCTCACGCTCGCGATCGGATTCGTTATCCTGCTGCCGCGAGAGCGGCACTTCGTGCGGGCAAGCAATATCGGTACGGCGCTGATGCAGATGCTGCATCACCTGCGCGATCCGCAACTGCTCGCGACGTTCGGCATCGGTTTCGGCGTGCTGTTCAATTTCATCGCCGCCTTCACCTACATCAACTTCTACCTCGCCGCGCCGCCATTCAATCTCTCGGCCTCGTTCCTGGGCGCGATCTTCGTCATCTACCTGATCGGCACGCTGCTCGCGCCGTTCACGGGAACGGCGGTGGCGCGGTTCGGCCGCAAGCCGTTCGTGCTGTTCATGCTCGCCTGCTGGCTCGGTGGCACGCTGCTGACGCTCATCCCGTCGCTGCCTGTCATCATTCTCGGTCTCGCGGTCTGCGTCGTCGCGGGCTTTTTCTGCCAGGCCTGCTCCACGAGCTATGTCGCGATCACGGCGCGCGCCGGCGCATCAACGGCCGTCGGCCTCTATGTGACGTCGTTCTATGTCGGGGGCAGTGTCGGCGCAGCGCTGCCGGGCCTTGCCTGGAATATCGGGCACTGGCCGGCGGTGGTGGCCGTCATCGCGGGCATGCTCGCGATCATGGCGGCGCTGGTCGCCTTGGTGTGGCCGCGCGACAGTTGAGTGCGATGCTTCTTGTTTGAGCATCGCGTTTTCCGAAAACCGGCGACCACTTTTCGGCGCGATGCTTCAGTCGCGCTCCCATGCCGGTCGCCGGCCGATCAATAGCGGCCCGTAGACGAGGAGGAATCCCAGAAAGGCCGCGCTCCACGCCGTCGCCGCGATATGCAGCAGAGCCGGTGAGCCGTCGAATGCCGCGGCGATGCGGGCCACCGCTGCGATAAAGGCGAGGGCGTAGATGACCTGCGTCATCGGGGTCGCGGCGAGCGGCTGACCGGTATGGCCGAGGCTGGCGCGCGTCATCACCGCCAGCGTCATCAGCCCTACTGCGCCCGCGCTCCAGGCGTGGATGCCGGCCGAGGCTGGAATGTTGAACCAGGTCGAGGCGCCGAGCAGCAGGAATCCCAGAGGGACGAAGGCATAGGCGACATGCAGCACCAGCACCAGACGATCCGCCAGCGTGCGGTCGCCGGCCCAGCGCGCCAGCCGGACGCAATGGAGCGCGCCGGCGACGACCAGCAGGACGCCCGTGACCATATGTGACGGCGCGGCGATCCATGCGACCAGCGCGATGGCCCCGGCGACGATGCACAGCGCATCGAAGCGCGAGAAGGAAGCCGGCAGGCGGCCGGGATTGTTGCGGGTCAGCCAGTTGTTGGTGAAGCTCGGCACGATGCGGCCGCCGACCAGCATGATGAGCATGATGACGGCAGCGATCGCGATGCGCACGCCATAGTCGGCGGCGCCATAGAGCAGCACTTCGATGTGAAAGACGATGTTGCCCGCAATCAGTATGCCAAGCGCGCCGAGGACGCGCAGATTACGCCAGTTCTGGCCGGCAATGATCTCGCGTGCCGCCGCTCCGCCGAGGACGATCAGGAAACTCGTGTCGATGACGGCTGCGAGCGGGCCTCCGATCTGGTCGGAGAACAGCATCGCGAGGCGGCCTGCGAGCCAGAGCAGGGCCAGGGCGGCCAGCGGTGGGCCGCTGATTGGCAGTCGCCCGGTCCAGTTCGGAATCGCGGTCAGAAGGAAGCCCGCGATCGACGCGGCCACGTAGCCGTAAAGCATTTCGTGGATGTGCCAGTCGAGCGGGCCAAGATGCGTCGGCAGCGTGAAGGTTCCGGAGAACTGCGGCACCCAAAGCAGGATGCCGAGCAACGCCCACGCCGCCGCGCCGAGGAAGAAAGGGCGGAAGCCATAGGAGAACAGGGCGGGCCCGGCGTATTCGCGGCGGCGCCGGAGGGCTGCAGGCATCGACATGCGGTCGCTCCAATCTTCTTTGGGCAACCCATGCGCCGCTGCGACGCGACCGTCCTTGACCTGAATCAGCGCGCGGCCTTCGCCTTGCTGCAACGCTGGAGTTTTTCCGGCTCCCGAAGCAGAAACGCCCGCCAGATGGCGGGCGTTTCGTATTGTTGGCGAGCGTGGCCGGGACCGGCGATCACGCCTGCGGCTGCGGTTCCATCGGGCCTTGCGGCTCGGGCGGTCGCGGGCGGCCCTTGCCGGCCGACGGGACCGCCGAGGAGCGCGGCGTGGTAGGTTCGATCACCGTCTCGCGCACGGGGCGCTTGCCGTTCAGCAGATCCTTGATCTCATCGCCCGAGAGCGACTCGAATTCGAGCAGCCCCTTGGCGAGGGTTTCGAGGTCGTCGCGCTTCTCTTCGAGAATCTTACGCGCCTCGAGGTGCCCTGCCTCGACCAGCCGCCGCACTTCCGAGTCAATCTTCTGCGCGGTGGCTTCCGAGATATTCTGCTGACGCGCGACCGACATGCCCAGGAACACCTCGTCCTGGTTCTCGCCATAGGCGACCGCGCCGAGTTCGTCCGAGAAGCCCCAGCGGGTCACCATCATGCGGGCGAGGCGGGTCGCCTGCTCGATGTCCGACTGCGCGCCCGATGTGACCTTCTCCTTGCCGAAGGTCATTTCTTCCGCGACGCGGCCGCCCATCATGATGGCGAGGCGCGACGTCATCTGTTCGAAACTCATCGACAGCTTGTCGCGCTCCGGCAGTTGCATGACCATGCCGAGCGCGCGGCCGCGCGGAATGATCGTCGCCTTGTGCACCGGGTCGGTGGCGGCGACGTTGAACGCCACGATCGCATGCCCGCCTTCGTGATAGGCGGTCAGCATCTTCTCTTCCTCGGTCATGACGAGCGACTTGCGCTCGGCGCCCATCATCACCTTGTCCTTCGCGTCCTCGAACTCGGCCTGCGTGACCATGCGCTTGTTGCGCCGGGCCGCCATCAGGGCCGCTTCGTTGACGAGGTTCATCAGGTCCGCGCCGGAGAAGCCGGGCGTGCCGCGTGCGATGGTCTTGAGGTTGACGTCGGGCGCGAGCGGCACCTTGCGCACATGCACTTTGAGGATCTGCTCGCGGCCGACCACGTCCGGGTTCGGCACGATCACCTGCCGGTCAAAGCGGCCGGGGCGCAGCAGCGCGGGGTCCAGCACGTCGGGCCGGTTGGTGGCGGCGATCAGGATGATGCCTTCATTGGCCTCGAAGCCGTCCATCTCGACCAGCAACTGGTTGAGCGTCTGCTCGCGCTCGTCATTGCCGCCGCCGAGGCCGGCGCCACGGTGGCGGCCGACCGCGTCGATTTCGTCGATGAAGATGATGCAGGGCGCGTTCTTCTTCGCCTGCTCGAACATGTCGCGCACGCGGGAGGCGCCCACGCCGACGAACATTTCGACGAAGTCGGAACCGGAAATGGTGAAGAACGGCACATTGGCTTCGCCTGCGACCGCACGCGCGATCAGCGTCTTGCCGGTGCCGGGCGGGCCGACCAGCAGCACGCCGCGCGGGATGCGGCCGCCGAGCCGCTGGAACTTCGAGGGGTCGCGCAGGAACTCGACGATCTCCTGCAGGTCCATCTTGGCTTCATCGACGCCGGCGACGTCCTCGAACGTCACCCGCCCGTGCGCTTCCGTCAGCAGCTTCGCGCGCGATTTGCCGAAGCCCATGGCCTTGCCGGCGCCGCCTTGCATCTGGCGCGAGAGGAATATCCAGACGCCGATCAGCGCCAGGAACGGCAGCCATGACACCAGCAGCGAGATGAACCACGGCACCTGCTCCTGCTGCGGCCGCGCCTTGATCTCGACGCCCTTGGCGACCAGCCGGTTCACGAGGCCGGGATCGTTCGGGGCATAGGTCTGGAAGTTGCCGCGGCCGTCCGTGTAGACGCCGTGGATCTCCGGACCCTGGATCATCACTTCGCGGACCCGGCCCTGCTCCACGTCATTGAGGAATTGCGAGAAGGCGATCTCGGTCGAACCCGTTCGCGTGCTCGGATTCTGGAACAGGGTGAATAGCGCCAGCAACAACAGGACAATGATCACCCAGAGGGCGAAATTTCGCAGATTGGAGTTCATTCGATGTCCTTCGTGGACCCTGGGCGGATTGCCGCCCCGGTCGCCCGTAGCGGCGGGCGCGCTTGAGGCCCGATGATTGACGCCAATGTAAGTCTGGCGACTTCTAATGCCAAGAGAAACGGGCGGAAATGAAATGGGCGTGAATCGCGGCCGGTCATGACAGCCCGCGCGGGCTCGCGGCCGGGGCGGCTTTGCCCGCGGGGCGGGCCGGGCTTCTTTGGCCGCTTCGCCGCTCGCCTGCACCAGTGCTGCGCCCACGGCGGGCCGGCGCGCGCGCGACCGTCACCTTTCCGCGCGAGAGGGTAAGCAGGGCGCCAGCCAGGGTGCGCCGGAACGTCGCAGTGTAGCTTTCGCCGCCTTCCAGCCGGTCGCGGAGCGCCGCCGCCAGCGCTTCGAGCTTCGCCAGTTCGACCGGTCCCTCGTCGCCGAGTTGTGCAACGGCCCGCCGCAGCAGCCGGAGCGCGATTTCCGCCGGCAGCGCGGCCAGCCCGGCGGCGTCGAAGCTGACGCGGTCGGCCGCCCAGTTGGCGGCAAGGTCCGGCGAGGCGGCGGCCTGGTCGGCTGCCCATTCGAGCGCGTCGTCCGCCCGCCGCGCCCGCTCGCCCAGCAGCGCCAGACGGTCCGGGCTGAGTCCTTCGGGAGCGAGTTCGGACAACATCCGGCGTAGTCTCGGCCGGGTGAAGCGCGGATCGGCGTTGGAGGGGTCCACGGCATAGCCGATGCCGGCGGCATCGAGGGTCGCGATCAGCCGCGCCTTGGGAATTGTGAGCAGGGGCCGCACGAGCGCGATCCCGTCCGGCGGCCTCGCGGTTGCGGGAGTGCCGGTCTCGGCGTCGAGCCAGACCGTGCGCGCCATGGCGGCAAGTCCGCCGACCCCGCTGCCGCGCAGGAAGCGATACAGCACCGTCTCGGCCTGATCGTCATGGGTATGGGCGGTCAGGATGTGCGCCGCGCCGGCCGCGCGGGCGGCCTGCACCAGCAGCCGGTAACGCGCGGCGCGCGCCGCCTCCTGCAGGCCGGTCGCGGGTTTCTCGCCGGTCCACCGCATGGTGCGATGGGCGATGCCGAGGTCACGGGCCAGGCGCTTGACGTCGGCGGCCTCGCGCGCGGAAGCCGGCCGCAAGCCGTGATCGACAGTCACTGCGAGCAGGGTAGGGGCGTCGCGCAGCCGCTTATGCCAGTGCGCCGCCAGCACGAGCAGGGCAGTGGAATCCGGCCCGCCGGAAACGGCGAGAACAATTCCGGGACTTGTCTGGAGATCGGCGAACAGCGCCGCTGCTTCGTCGTTTGTGACCGCAGCCTCAGCAGCGGACACGCTTCTGTTCCCGTTCGGCGGTCTGCTTCACGCTCGCGGAGGCGCGCGGAAACTTGCGGCCGACCTCGTTGAGCGTGGCGCAGGCCGCTTCGCGCTCGCCCATGGCGGCAAGCGACTGGCCGAGGCGCAGCAGGGAGTCGGCCGCGCGCCCGCTCTTCTCGTACTGGGTCGAGACGGTCAGGAACGACTCCGCCGCGTCGCGGAACTGCCGGCGCTGGAACAGGCTCTCGCCCAGCCAGTAATGCGCGTCCGGCGTCAGCCGGTCGCCCGGATATTTCTTGAGGAAGCCGCGCAGGCTTTCCTCGGCCAGCGCGTAGTCGCGCCGCTGGATATAGCCCTGCGCCAGCGCCAGTTCGTCACGCGGCGTCGCGCTCGGCGGTGCAACGGCGACCTGCTGCGGCGGCAGCGCTGCGCCGGTGGCGTTCGTGTTGCGGGGGGGCGGCGGCGGCAGCGGCCCGGGAATGTTGCGCGCCTCCCGGACGGGAGGGCCGCCGGCCTGCGGCCGATCCGCGTCGGGGTCGAAAGTCGGATCCTGAATGGCGCGGTCGGCGAGCCTGCCGAGGTCGAGCGGCGCACCGGGATCGCGCCCGAGCGGGCCGGACCGCGGCGATTCCTCGGCATAGATCGGGGCTGACGGCTCGCCCGCACCCGGCCGGGCCGGGATCGACCCGAGCGCCTGCGGGGCGCCCGGCGCACCGGGATTTTCGGACGGATCGAACGCGTCGGAACGGCGGCCCGAAGGCGCCGCCGCAGGCGGCTGAGGCGCAGGCGATTGCGTCGCCGGGGGCGCACGCCGCGGCGCGGCGCCGGGGCGGCCGCTGATCTCCTGGAAGCGGTATTCAGTGTCTTCCTGCTGGCGGCGGACCTGCTGCTCGAGCTGCTGGTTGCGATGCTGCAACTGCTCGATGGCGCCGGTGAGTTGCCGGATCTGGCCCTCGAGCCGTTCGAGCCGGACGGCGAGTTCGTGTCCGGGCATCTGCTGGGCGTAACGCGGCTCGCTGCGACGCTGCGGCTCGTTGCCGCCGAACAGCCCGCCGAACAGGCCGCGGCCCTCTTCCTGCGGCGCATGGCGCTCGGACTGTGCGGTTATGACCGGCGGGTCGTATTGCGCGACCGCTGCGCCGGCGCTCACGAACGCCGCAATGCCGGCGGCGAACGCAATGGCGAAGCATCGGGGAAGTGTCTTGCGACGAGGTGTCTTGCGGATCGAAAGCGCGTTCATGAAGCAGCGGCCGTCACTTCAAGCTGCCGCGGTCAGCGCAGTGGTTTGAGGGACCGCCGCCGCCTCCGACACCAGCGTCGGAGCACCGGGAGCAGGCATCCCCTTGATAGCTGGCACCACACCGCCGGGCCCGTGGAAATCCCATGCGGACAGTGTACGTAGTGCTGCGACCAAATTGTGACTCGCGGTAATTTTGCAAGTCAGGCGAGGCGTCGAATGCCTCGCCCCGCCTCGATGTCGCGGCAGCGAGCCTTCAGAGCGTTTTCGAGCGAAAGCCTGCCCCGGACCTGATCCGGGGTGGATACCGGTTCGCGTAAAGAAAACGCGTCACTACAAACAATTAGAGCTCCGGCTTTGATTCTATCAAAGCCGGAAAAGCTCTAGGAGCTCGTATTGATGACCGTCACCGCACGCCGGTTCTGCGACCAGCAGGAGATGTCGTTGCACACCGCCACGGGCCGTTCCTTGCCGTAGGAGATCGTGCGCATCCGCTGCGAGTTGATGCCGCGTGCGGCGAGATATTCACGCACCGCCTGCGCGCGCCGGGCGCCGAGCGCGATGTTGTATTCGCGGGTGCCGCGCTCGTCGGCGTGACCTTCGATCGTGAAGGTGTAGCGGTTGTAGCGCTGCAGCCAGGTGACCTGCTTGTCGAGCGTGGCGCGCGACTGCATCGTCAACTCGGTCGAGTCGCTCTCGAAGAATACGCGGTCGCCGACATTGACGACGAAATCCTGCGGGCTGCCCGGCGTCGCCGCGCCCGCGCCATAACCGGCTGCCTGCTGATTGGGGTCTACGGCCGGATTGCTGGCGCAGGCCGCCAGCGCCAGCACCATGCACAGCGCGCCTGCAATCCGTCCCACTCGATACTGACCGATGAATGCCATCGCCCTGAACTCCTTCATTTCCGGCTGCCGGACATACCGACTGATCTACGCGCGTGTTGGTTAAGCGAAGGTTCCGTCAACCTTGATGGGACCTTGCCGAAGACCCTGCGCTTGGCCGGAGCGATGGAAACCTTTTCGAATGGCTAATGAGGCGTGAATGCGGCTCGGCCCTGTTAGGGAACGCTTGAGCGCTGCCCCGCGGGGCTTTTGCGTGCCGCTATGGCGCGTTTGCCACAGTTCGGCGCCTGGTATGCAGCATTTCAGCAGGCCGCATTGCTTCGAGATGCAGGCGTCGAGATGCAGGCGCCGCCGCGGATCAGGTCCGGGGCAGGCTTCGCTCGAAAAAGGCTTTTAGCTATCGCTGCGAAAAGCCTGCCCGGATTTTATCCGGGGTAATCGCTGGTTTTCGGAAAATTGCGATGCTTGCATAAAAGCCGACAGCATCATGCCGGTTCATCGAAGCGGCATGATGCGGTCGCGGGGGATTATGACAGCAGCGGCGACCAGGCGGGGTCGGAGGCGTAACTCGGGGTCGGGATGCGCTGCTCGTTGCGGCCGGTGATGTCGACCGTATAGAGCGAAGGGCCGGAATTACCGCCGGGGTCGCGGAAGAACATCAGTACCCGGCCGTTGGGCGCCCAGGTCGGCCCCTCGTTATGATAGCCCTCGGTCAGCAGGCGCTCGCCGGAGCCGTCCGGCTTGATGACGCCGATGCCGAACTGGCCGCCGCCCTGCTTGGTGAAGGCGATGTAGTCGCCGCGCGGCGACCAGACCGGGGTCGAATAGGCGCCGTTGCCGAAGCTGATGCGCTGCGCCTGTCCGCCGCCGGCGCTCATGACATAGATCTGCTGGCGGCCGCCGCGGTCGGATTCGAAGCAGACGCGCGAGCCGTCCGGCGAGAACGACGGCGCGGTGTCGATCGCCACCGCATCGGTGAGCCGGGTGGTCTGCTTGGAGCGCAGGTCCATCACGAACAGGTTGGAATTGCCGCCTTGCTGCAGGCTCATGATGATGCGCTGGCCGTCGGGAGAGAAGCGGGGCGAGAAGCTCATGCCCGGGAAGTTGCCCACCACCTCGCGCTGGCCGGTCTCGATATTGAGCAGGAACACCCGCGGGTCGCGCCCGCCATAGGACATGTAGGTGATTTCCTGCGTCGACGGCGAGAAGCGCGGCGTCAGCACGAGGTCTTCGCCGCGGGTGAGGTAGCGCACATTGGCGCCGTCCTGATCCATGATCGCGAGCCGCTTGACGCGGCGGTCTTTGGGGCCGCTCTCGTCGACGAACACGATCCGGGTGTCGAAATAGCCCTTCTCGCCCGTCAGGCGCTCATAGATCGCGTCGGAGATGATGTGGGCGATGCGGCGCGCATTATCCGGGGTCGTGAAATATTGCTGGCCGGTGAGTTGCTGGCCCGCGAACACGTCCCACAGCCGGAACTCGGCGCGCAGGCGGCCGTCAGGCTGGCGGGTGACGCGGCCGGTGACGAGGCCCTGCGCATTGACCACGCGCCAGTCCTGAAAACGCGGCACGGCGTCGATATTGGTGATCTTCTCAAGGTAAGCCGCCGGGTCGATCGGCGCGAACAGCCCGGAGCGCTTCAGGTTCGCGGTGATGATGGTCGAGAGCAGGCGCGCGACCTCGCCATCGGTGCCGGAGCCGCCCACGAATTCGGGAATGGCGATCGGCAGCGGCTGTACGGTGCCCTGCGTCACGTCGATGCGAACCTGCGCCCGCGCTGCTCCAGGCCCGCCCATCAGCAGCGCTGCGCCCGACGCGGCGCCGAGCGCCAGCGCGTCACGGCGGGTGAGGGGCTTCGCCCCCGCTCCGTCGCGATCGGAAAACGTCAGACGTGACGGGTGGAGAAAGGTGCTCCGGTCAAAAAACTTGTGCCTCATCGCCTTCGTATCTGGTTCGAACTCGGGTGGGCTGAACGCGCTCAGCCGCGGAACAGGTCGCGTGGATCGAAATTCACTTCGATGTCTTTCCACGTCTCGTATTTCGCGGCCGGCATGAAACTGTAGGGTGCGCAACGCTGGATGGCCCGCAGCGCGCTCTCGGCGGCGACCTGCTGATAACCGGCGCTGGGGCGCGTCATCAATTGAGGCGGGGCCGCAAGCGAACCATCCGGCTTGAACTGGATACGCACGAGAACGGTCAGCTCCCTCGCGTCGGCCTGTCCGGCCGGCGGGTTCCAGCATTGCTGGATACGTGCGCGCAGGGCGTCGATCTCGTTCTGCGAAAGCTGCGGCGCGCTGCCGCGCGGCGCGCCGAGCGCGGCCGCCGGGTTGATGACATCACCGGTCGCTGCGACGCGCTTCGGCTGCCGCTTGTCGAGCAGCGCGGCGATCTGGTCGGCATTGAACTTGGACTGTTCCTGCTGCGGCTGCGGCGGCTTTTCGGCCACCGGCTTCTTCTGCGGCGGCGGGCGGCGCGGCGGCGTCGGCGCATTCGTCGCCATCTTCACCGGCTCCTTCTTGGCCGGCTGCTTCTCGGGCTTCAGCGCTTCGGCCTCGACCGGCTTGGGTTCCGGCTTGGGCTCGGGCTTGGCCGCTTCCGGCTTCGCCGGCGGGGGAGGCGGCGCAGCCTCCTTCTGGGGCGGCGGTGGCGGCTGGGGGGTAGGCTCGGGCGTCGGCGGCGGTGCGGCGCTGGTCGAGGCCGTCACCACTTCCGGCTTCTCGGCCACCGGCGCGGACTGGTTCTCGACCGGCTTCGGCTCGGCCTTCTTCTCGACCAGCGGCTTCGGGGTTTCCTGGGGCTTCGCGTTCTGCGTGCCTGCCATCATCTTCGTGAAATCGGTGATCGGCATCGTTTCGACGAAGATCGAGTCGCTGGGCGGCGGCTCGAACGGCTTGGCGGCAAAGGAAACGGCGGCAAACAGCAGCACCGCGGCATGCACCGAGGCGGACAGGACCAGGCCGGTGTTTGCCCGCAGATCGACCATCAGGACCCCTGCTCGACTTCCGTCACCAGCGCAACCCGGCGAAAGCCGGCCGCGGAGAGCCGTCCCATGACGCGCATGATCGTACCATAATCGACGTTGCGGTCACCGCGGACGTAGATCCGCTCGTCCAGGCCGCCGCGGGCCTGCGTGACCGCCTGCAGCTTGGCCACCAGTTCCTCGATCGTGACTTCGGCCTCCTGGAGGTAGACCTGCCCCTTGGTGTTCACCGACACCGTCAGGGGTTCGCGGTCCTGATCCATGCCCTTGGCCTGGGTCTGGGGCAGGTCGATAGGCACGCCGACCGTGAGCAGCGGCGCGGCCACCATGAAGATGATCAGAAGCACCAGCATCACGTCGACGAACGGCGTGACGTTGATCTCGCTCATCATGGCGGCGCGGCGACCACCCCGTCGCTTGCCGCCGGCTGATCCGCCTCCGACGTTGGCAGCGCCCATTTATCCCCTCACGCGCGTTCGTCGATCTGCCGCGACAGGATCGCGGAGAATTCGTCGGCGAAGCCCTCGAGACGCTGCGCCTGCTTGTTCACCTCGCCGGTGAACTTGTTATAGAAAATGGTCGCAGGAATGGCGGCAATCAGGCCCATTGCGGTCGCGAACAGGGCCTCGGCGATGCCGGGCGCCACAACCGCTAACGAGGTGCTCTTCGACGCTGCAATCGACTGGAACGAGGTCATGATGCCCCAGACGGTGCCGAACAGGCCGATGAAGGGGCCGGCCGAGCCGACGGTCGCCAGCACGATCAGCTTGCTCTCGAGCCGCTCGACTTCGCGGGCGATGGTCACGTCCATCACCTTGTCGAGCCGCATCTGCAGCCCCATGAAGGAGCGCGCCGAGCCCTCGAACGAGCGTTTCCACTCCCGCATCGCGGCCACGAACAGCGACGCCATCGAATGCGTCGGGCGCGACGAGAGCGAGCGGTAGAGTTCCTCCAGCGACTGGCCGGACCAGAATGCCTGCTCGAAGCGGTTCATCGCCCGCCGCGTGCGGCCGTAAAGAATCGTCTTGTCGATGATGATCGCCCACACCCAGACGGACGCGACGATGAGGCCGACCATCACGGCCTTCACGACAAAGTGCGCCTGCCAGAACAGGCTGATCAGCGAGACGTCGGGAGGGGGCAAAGCCGCGGGATCCATTTAATCTTTCGTCCTTGTCGGGCTCCAGGAGGCTCCGTGGCAGTCGGCTGCGGACCCCATGCGGGTAGCAGTTGCGGCACGCCCGATGCGCGCCCGCCGCCACCCTCGATTTGTCACGAAAATCCGGGCCGGCCTGCTCCGGCGGGCACGGAATCCCGGTGAAACTTGGCCAAATGAGGGCGTCGTGGTCTGTCCGGCGTCGCGCCTAGACAGCAATGATTGTGGTTAAGATGGCGTTACCGCCTGATGACGGTCCAGCCGATTGCCGCCGCGATTGCCACCCTCGCGCGAACATGACATCAACGTGACACCGATGCCGGGATGCGGATGCGCCCCGGCATCCGGCCGTTGATCCCGCCGCCCGTCCGTCCTCTGCACCTGCTGCCGCTCCCGATGTCACTCGCCGGCCGCTCCCTCATCCTCGTCATGTGCCTCGGGCAGGTCGGCAACCTGCTGCCGCATGTCGCGCTGCCGGCGACGATGGCGCAGCACCTGATGCCGGCCTGGGGGCTTTCCGGCGGGCAGGCCGGCCTGATGGCCGCGTCCTATGCCTTCGGCTACATGCTGGCGGTCCCCATCCTCACGACGCTCACCGACCGCATCGACGCGCGGCGCGTGCTGCTCGCCGGCTCGGCGCTGAGCGGCCTTGCGACTATCGGGCTCGGCCTGTTCGCACAGGGCATGCTGTCCGCGATGCTTTTCTGGGGCCTCGCGGGCATCGGCTTCGCCGGCGCCTACATGCCGGGCCTCAAGGCGCTGACCGACCGGCTGGGGCCGGGCAATTCGCGCGCGGTGACGTTCTATACGTCGAGCTATTCCTTCGGCGTTGGCTTGTCGTTCCTGGTGTCGCAGGTGGTCGCCGACTGGATCGACTGGCGCACCGCCTTCATCGTCACCGGTCTCGGTCCGCTGGCGATGATCACGGCCTGCCTGCTGATGGCGCCCTTTCAGCCGCCGCCGACGACCGCGAAACTGCTCGACTTCCGTCCGGTGATCCGCAACCGCCCGGCCATGGGCTACGTGCTGGGCTATGGCGCGCACTGCTTCGAACTCTACGGCATGCGCACCTGGATCGTGGCGTTCTGGACCTTCGTGGTCGCGCATAACAGCGGCCATGCGCTGCTCTCGCCGATAGCGGTGAGCGTGATGGTGACGCTGCTCGCGATGCCGGCCAGCATTTTCGGCAACGAGGCGGCGATCCGCTTCGGCCGCCACCGCGCGCTGACGGTGGTGATGATGACGTCGGGCGTGCTGATCCTCGCGATCGGGTTCCTTGCCACGCAGTCGCCCTGGCTCGTGCTGGCGCTCGTGCTCTTGCATGCGGTGAGCCTCAACGGCGACTCCGGCGCGCTCACCTCCGGCATGAGCGCGGCCGCCTATCCGACCTCGCGCGGTGCGACGCTGGCGCTGCATTCGACGGTCGGCTTCGGGATGTCGGCGGCCGGCGCGTGGGGGACGGGCGTCGCGCTCGATGCGGCCGGCGGGCCGATG
>Ga0182739_1000901_pt1 | contig 33751 bp, 30 predicted proteins | sample eDN5th30CBELigBY_FD_128873 | JGI IMG/M metagenome (GOLD analysis project Ga0182739, IMG submission 128873) | Enriched backyard soil microbial communities from Emeryville, California, USA - eDNA 5th pass 30_C BE-Lig BY (version 2) (version 2) | ecosystem: Environmental > Terrestrial > Soil >... | reverse complement strand
TTACCGGCGTGTTTCTCTCGGCCGGAATTAGAATATATCATGTTTTGATTTCGTTTGTCAAACACTATTTTTCATTTCGTATTTAACAACTCGTAATCTTTCGCCGTATCAGCGGCGGAATTAAATAATAACACGTATTGTTCTTGATATACAACGCACAAAATTTTACATTCAACTCTATTCAAACCGAATTGATGCTTAGCCGAGAAATTCCTGCTGAACTACCGCCCCACCCATCAGCCCATCGCTTCGCGTAACCGTCACACATGACGGTTGCTATTGTGCTTATCGCGCGCCAAACAGGCTTTTTCACCAACTTACGGTTGTCATCGTGCTTATTTCCCCAAAATCCAGCACTTGGACCCCGATATTACTCCAATAGCCACATTAGCAACCGTTACACCGACAAATGCCATCATTTCAGCACAATAGCCACTATAGCAACCGTTGCGGGTATCCACCCGAACTTGCTTACCCGATCGAACCCTGCTGATCTTTTCGTTCCCGCTCCACTCCACCATCACATCTCGCAAACGTCACACATGACGGTTGCTATTGTGCTTATCGCGCACCAAACAGGCTTTTTCGCCAACTTACGGTTGTCATCGTGCTTATTCCCCCAAAATCCAGCACTTAGACCCCTATATTACTCCAATAGCCACATTAGCAACCGTTGCGGGTATCCACCCGAACTTGCTTACCCGATCGAACCCTGCTGATCTTTTCGTTCCCGCTCCACTCCACCATCACATCTCGCAAACGTCACACACAACGGTTGCTATTGTGCTTATCGCGCGCCAAACGGGCTTTTTCACAAACTTACGGTTGTCATCGTGCTTATTTCCCCAAAATCCAGCACTTAGACCCCGATATTACTCCAATAGCCACATTAGCAACCGTTACACCGCCAAATGCCATCATTTCAGCGCAATAGCCACTATAGCAACCGTTGCGGATATCCACCCCCGACGTGCCCTCCAATCCGATCCCCCTTATATGAACCATCTCTTGCTTTTAAGAGTTATGTACATTTATGAGTTGACTTCTCTTGAATATCTTTTGGTAACCGTGATACGTTTATAGAATCCATCAACCTACCTGAGAAAGGTGACTCTATATGTATGAAGTAAACTTGGTATACGATGCACAAGCACAACTAGGTGAGGGCCCTGTCTGGGATCCTATTAACGCACGTCTTTATTGGGTAGATATTCTTGCTAGCAAGATACATATCTGTGACCCGAGTCATCCTCTTGCTTCTTCCCATATCGAAGTTGGCCCTTATGTGAGCTCTGTCATTCCTAGACAATCTGGGGGGTTTGTTCTTACATTGCAGGATGGCTTCTATGCTTATGACTCTGAAACGTCCGAGCTCACACTGCTTGCAAAAGTTGAAGGCCCTGAGCTTGGCAATCGTATGAACGATGGCAAATGCGATCCCAACGGTCGCTACTTGGCCGGATCTATGTCCTTGAATGATCAAGCAGGCAATGGCAAGTTATACAGCATGGATGTTGATCATACCGTCAAGACGCTTGTCAGCGAGGTTAACCTTTCCAATGGTTTAGCATGGACGCCAGACGGGACCACGCTCTATTTCATCGATACACCGACACGGCAAGTATTTGCTTTCGATTATGATGCATCGACTGGAACTGCAAGCAACCGCCGAGCTGCCATTACTGTACCGGAAGCGGAAGGTTATCCCGATGGCATGACGATCGATTCGCAAGGCATGCTGTGGATCGCCCATTGGGGCGGATGGCAGGTCACGCGTTGGAACCCGCTAACGGGGGAGAAACTGCTTTCCGTACCAATCCCGGCATCGCAAGTCACTTCCTGCACGTTCGGCGGACCCGAGCTCGATGAGTTGTTTATTACGACGGCGCGTGTAGGGCTCAATGCGGAACAGTTAGAAGCTCAACCCCATGCAGGAGGCGTGTTCCGTGTGAAGGCTGGAGTAACGGGGCTTCCTGTTGAACGTTTCAGGGGATAGATAGCTGCAACGTTTATATGATCCCTTCTCCAAAGACTATAAGCATAGTAAAAACAAAGCCGATCACCCTTCGGATGACCGGCTTTGTTCTCTCAATTCTATAGTTACTTTACGCTTGCCGCACAGCCTTCACTTTCCACAGACCTGCGATAAGGCCCACAACACCAAACCCCATCATTAAGCCTTCCACGAAGTCGTTCAACTCGACTCCCGTACGCGTCAGCACACTCGGCGCCAGTGCCAATACCATCCCTACTACCAGTAATCCATTGTTCTTTTTCATCGTTCATTCATCTCCCTTATATTCGATAATTTGACCACTACTTACAATGCACACAACACAAAAACAAACAAAACAACAAGCCTACACATCTATCTACTACAATTTATAAGCCTTCATCGCTTTTCTCAGCTCTTTAATCGTTGGACGCTTGCCGTACAGCAGCACGCCCGTGCGATAAATCTTCGCTGACAGCCAGCCGCATACAAGCGTTGTAAGGAACAGGACACCAAGCGATACTGCGATTTCCCAGCCTGCAACATCTCCCATACCGACCCGCATTAACATCGCATATGGCGAGAAGAACGGGATGAATGATGAAGCCTTGACGAGCATCGTGTCTGGTGCATTCATGCTGAACATACCGATATAGAAACCACCAAGTGACAGGAACGTAAGTGGCATTACAGCTTGAGCAAGCTCTTCCGTTCGGCTGACGATCGAGCCAACACCTGCGTACAGCGTAGCATATAGGAAGTAGCCGATCAGGTAGAAGGCAATCGCGTAGATGTACAGGTCTACTGGTACTTCTGAAATATCGAAGCCCATATCGATCAATGTGCTTTTATTATGTGGCAGTAACATATTAACTACGGCAGTTGCGACGAACAGAGCCGTCTGGATGAGACCTACAATAAACATCCCGAATATTTTACCGAACATCTGCTTCAGCGGCGAAACACTTGTTACAAGAATCTCCATCACTCGAGAGCTTTTCTCCGCCGTTATTTCCGTGGCAATAAGTTGACCCGTTCCCATGATCGTGAAGAACAGCAGGAACAAGATAATGAATACGACACCATAACGTGCACCTGACTCCTCTTCTACTTCCTCTTCCAATGCCTCACCAATTGTATTTACTTTCACACTGTCAACGACAGCTTGCGAGAACAGCGCTGTCTGCTGCTCCTCCGTCAAGCCGAGTCCCTGCAGTGCAAATTGCGTCTTGATGGATTGCAGTACAGCCTGCATATTGGCCTTCGAGGTATCACCGTATTCCTTCTCCGCATGCAGCACCATCACCGGGAACGATGTGCCATCGTCTTCGAATGTCGCATACGCATCGATTTCTCCACTGGATAAAGCATCAAGCAGCCTCTTCTGATTCGCTTCATCCGAGTTCAAGTTCACAATCGGAACAAACTCGTAATCTGGATGCTCTTGCTTCGCGAAGTATTCGCGCATCTGATCGCCTACAACTGCTGGTGTTACACTAGAAAGCTTCGCTTCCTCTGACGATGCGGTGAGATAACCAATTCGATCTGGTGCATCCGAGCTGAATTTATCAATAATATAAGGCAAATTTACAGCGATACTAATGATCGCCACCATAATGATTGTAGAAACAACAAATGATTTCGCTCTTGCTTTATTACGAATCGTAAATCCTACCACTGTCCAGAAATTATTCATGGCGCTCACCTACCGTCTTAATAAAGATTTCATTCAGCGTTGGCTGCATTAGCTCGAATCGCTCAATATCTGCCTGTCCCTGTGCATGGTGCAAAATCCGCTTCGCCACATCTTCGGAAGTGATGCCGATCTCCGTCACATTCTCGTGGCGCGTCACATAACGTACGCCAGCCAGCGATTCCAGTCCCGTCACTTCGCGATCCGTCGCCAGCATGACACGTTCACGTGGATACTGCTTTTTAATCGCCCTCACGTCACCCTGAACAACCGGATTGGACCGATGCATAATCGTAATGTTGCGGCACAGCTCCTCGACATGCTCCATCCGGTGCGTTGAGAACAGAATCGTCTTGCCACTGTCACGAAGTCCTTTTACCGCAGCCTTCAGCAGCTCGACATTCACCGGGTCCAACCCACTGAACGCCTCATCTAGAATCAGAATTTGAGGGTCATGAATAACCGCTGCGATGAAACCAATCTTCTGCTGGTTACCCTTCGACAGTTCCTCAATACGTTTCCCGTAATACTCGGACACCTCGAACTGCTCCAGCCACTTCTTCAAACTCTCTTCCGCCGCCTTCTTCGACATCCCTCTCAATTGAGCGAGATAGATCAGCTGTTCATTGACCTTAACCTTCGGATACAACCCACGCTCCTCTGGCAAATATCCAAGGTTATGCAGCTGCTCCTTGCTGTAAGCCTTCCCGTTGTATCGAATGGAGCCTTCGTCCGGATAGATCAGTCCAAGTACCATCCGCATCGTAGTTGTTTTGCCCGCGCCATTCGCGCCAAGCAGACCATAAATCTCGCCTTCACTCACCTGTAGACTGAGTCCATTCACGGCTGTCTTATCACCATAATTTTTTACAATACGTTCGACTACTAATGGATTCATGCGTAGACCCCTTTCTGCATCAACACTTGTAAAATTTCATCCAGCTGCATCGCCTGTCTGCTTCCTATGCTGAACTGTGCAGCCTGTAACGCTTCTTCCGTCTGAGGTGCATCGTTGGTCATCAACCTGTACATCCCAACGCCAGCAAGCTCAACTTCAATGACGCCCGGCATCGCAAGCAGCTTGCCTCGATCTGAGTCATTCGCCGCTGGTACATAGAGAATATGCCATCGCTCGAACAGCTCATCCTTCTCGTACTTCCCAAGGATTTGTCCCCTTGCCATAAATACGATGTAATCGGCCAGACGTCGCACTTCATCTATAATGTGAGATGCCATAAGGATGGTTCGCTCACCTGGCTCCATGTACCGATGGAGAATATCGATCATCGATCGCCAAGCGATCGGATCAAGACCAGATGATGGCTCATCGAGCAGCAGCAGCTTCGGCTTCTGAGCGATAACGAGCGCCATTTCGAATTTGCGGCGCATCCCCTTGGACATTTTGCCCAGCTTAATGGAGTCATCCACCTCGAACCGCCGCAGCAGATCCTGATAGAGGTTTACATCCCACTCGGAATACCACTTGCGGATGAAGGCTGCTTTCTCCGAGCCGCGAATCGAATCATCAAGGAAGTCCGACTCCTCTGGCAAATAACCGATCTGCCGCTTCCACTCCCGATCATCCCCTTGACCCACCGGATAACCGAGTACACTCATCTGCCCTGCATCAGGCTTGGCAAGATCGAGCAGCAGGCGGAACGTGGAGCTTTTGCCAGATCCGTTCGGACCTACAATAGCTGTTACATACCCCTGATCGATATTCAAATCAATCGGACCAAGCTGGAAATGTGCCCGATGCTGTTCAACACCCTTCAGTGTTACGGCCTCCATCATCAGCTCTCCTTCCATCGTTCATCTATTACACGTGCAACGATTTGTTCCATCTCTCGCCTTGTCAACTGTACACGCATCCCGGCGTCAACAGCCGCTTCGACCGCTTCGATAACCGATGCTGTACGCTGTCGTCCAAGATCCTCTTGCTGTACGCTTGCTACGAATGTTCCCGTCCCTTGACGTGTCCGCAGCAGCCCTTCCGTCTCTAGATCCTGATAAACCCGTCTGACCGTAATGACGCTGCACTTCAGAATTTGTGCCAACTCGCGGATGGAAGGCAGCAGCGTCCCTTCCGTTAGCTGACCGCTTACGATTAATGCCCTTAGCTGCACTTCGATCTGATGGTACATCGGCTCCGCACTATTCTCATTGAGATGAATCGGCAGCCACACACTTCCACCTTCTTCTTCGTAAAATCCTTGTAGGTATTTGTTGATTGAATAATGAATCAGCGCGTGAAGCTTCTAATTTGCAGCCTTCTGCAGGTGAGACGGTACATCCCATAGACAACTGCGCTGCTTACAACAACCGCTACAGCTGAATACCACCAGTTTCCTTCAGCGAGCCTTTCAAGCAGATACAGGGAAACTGACTTGCCATTCAGGTTTAGAACTACCGCTAGAGCTAAATACAGACCCGCATAAGCAAAGCAGACGTTCATATAAACTTTGCCAGAGTAGCCTTGCTCCCACAGTGTATATGTGCTTGCAATCGCTATGCTGTAGCTGAACCAGATAAGTACATAACCGAGATAAGACCCGAAGCCTAGCTGTTCCCGAAGTGGAGCTGTACTTGCATACAAAATTGCAAAGTAGAGAAGCTGTCCTGCTAGCAACAGACCTGTGAGTTGAATCAATCGACTCGTTACGAGCTGACTCAATGTGATCGGCAGTATCCGCCACTGCATGATTCTGCGTGTATAACAATCTTCGCGCCATGCCTTGAACGTCGTCCGATTCGCTGGAAACCCAAGCAGCGGCAATATCGCAAGCTGCACGAAGTCAACTAACCAGGTAACTGACATATCGAACTTCTCGCTCCATACATCAACATAGAACGAACGCGACACCAGAAGCATATATGCGACGAAAACAGCTGTAATGATCATCCCTACGCGATCCTTCCGCCATTCATACTTTGCAAGATGCCACGCGCCTTCCCACTTTTTCATCCGTTTGTCACCGTCCGTGTGCTTAGTGTATATATCTTTATACACAGTATAATCACACCTCAGCCAGGTGTCAACATATTCCATTACATTTTTTTATAAAAAGAAGCCTTCATCGCCTGTGCATCAACTGCACTTGCAATGAAGGCTTTGGGACTTGCTTAAGCTTCTAGCCAAAGATCGCGTCCAGCACCGGCTTCGTATGGCCGCCTGGATACATGACATAGAGCAGGATATAAACGGCTACGCCCGTAATCGCAGTAAAGAACCAGATGACCGACGTGACGCGCCCCAACTTGCGGTGCTTCGCATATCTAGCCCGATAGCCCAGTGTCAGCGTTGTAATACCGAACACCGCGGCTACCGTTGCGAGCGTAATATGGAAGATCAAGAATACGAAGTAATAGGGCTTCAGATCATCTGGTCCGCCCCATTCCGTATTACCAACGAATATGGTACGGCTCATATACACGATGAAGAATGCCGTTGCTGCAACCGCAGCCCAGAACATAACCTTCTTATGTGCCTCCAGCTTGCGATTGATCGCCAGATTCCAGCCAATCGCTACGAGAATCGCACTAATGACGATGAACGAGGTGCTGATTGTCGGAAAAATACTATAAATGTCCATGCTAAACCCACCTTATATCGTGATCTGAGAGCCTGCGCGAGCGAATAGTCTGCAAGGCTAGTATATCTTACGTCATACCGTTCGCCGGATTCGGCTCTGTGCTTGGCATCTCATCATCCGCGTGTTCACGCTTGAACCACTGCTTAAAGATATAAGCGAGAATAGAGCCATAGAGCACCTCCTGCAGCAGCTTCATCACAATGCCACCCGTCTGCTGGTCTTCCAGCGGCGTCATTAAATTGAAGAAGCTTGGACCCTGCGCAAGCAGATACGATGGGTCGCCGGATACGCAATACCCCATCATCTTCACCCAAGTGTTCGGATCGCTATAAACCTCATACATCGGCGTGCCTGAGAAAATAATGAGCGCACACGCTGGCGTCAGCAGCGCACCGTTCGCGAAAATATACGCCATCTTCCGCATATCCGTTAAGCGATTCCATTCTGGAACAGGACTAACAACCTGAATCCACATTAAGAATGACGTGATCAGCAGCACCACATAGAACAAACGGTGAACCGTATAATGCGTCATAACATAATCATGCACGACCGGCACGTGGTAGATCGAGAACACCATATTGAACAAAACCAGACAAAGAATCGGATTCGTCATAAACTTGAACTTCTGCCACCACGTCGCCCGGAACATCAAGCGCCACATATAGGACGTTGTGCCAAGCAGAACAAGCGGCGGCACAAGCAAATAAGACAGCGACATGTTCAACATATGGAACGAAAACATCATATGGCCCAACAAGCTAAGTGGACCTGCCTGCGCTAGATAGAACAGAATAGCGCCAAGGATGAACGACACCTTCTGCATAACACTCGTTCCAGCTTGATGAGGTGCATGCTTCCGGCGATATGGTCCATCCACATACAAATAAAGAATGACAACCGCTGCCATTGCGAATAGAAACATTGGACTCCATTGTTCTCTGAACGTGAAATACTGCAAACCGAGCATGGATAACCCCCACAATTCATATCCCATTCCTGTTAGCCCATCCGGTCATAACCGGGACATGCCTAGTATAGCATAAGCCATTGTGAACTCCTACCGAAAGCGGCGTTCTTGTCCTGCTGTTCATCATTTTGTCAAAGGTGTGCCCTCCTTATCCTCCCTCATGGGAGGACTTTAAGGAGGCTGCGTCCCTTCGACCCCCGTAATAATTTAGGGCTCCGCCCCTGTATCCCCTTTAACCCAATTGCTCAACCCACCCAAACCCTCCCTGCCAGGGAGGGCTACATGGGACTCCCGTCCCCTGGACCCAGGAAGGGTCTGGTTAAGTCACTGATGTGGATGTATGTTACTGCGTGCTTGGAGGCGTGTACCTCTTTGGGGTACAACTCTTGTTCGTTCTCCTTTACCCCCGCAAACTCTCTGCAAGAGAAGGCCCATGAGACTCCCGTCCTCTGGTCCCGGAAGGGCCTCTGGTCCCGGAAGGGCCGATTGTGCAGGAATCGCTCGGCTTAGCGTGGTCAGGCGGTTATCTGTAACGGTTGCTATAGTGGCTATTGCGCCGAAATGACAGCATTTGGCGGGCTAACGGTTGCCAACGGGGCTATTGGAGTAATATTGGGGTCTCGCAGCTGGATTCTGGGGGAATAAGCACGATGGCAACCCTTTGTTGGTGAAAAGGCCTGTTTGACGCTCGATAAGCACGATGGCAACCGTTATGTGCGACTATGCGACAGGATGTGGCGGATCGGTGTGGCGGATCGGTGTGACGGTTGCGATTAGTGGGCGGATCGTCGGTTCAGCAGGAATCGCTCGGCTGAGGAGGTCAGGCGGTTATCTGTAACGGTTGCTATAGTGGCTATTGCGCCGAAATGACGGCATTTGGCGGGCTAACGGTTGCTAACAGGGCTATTGGAGTAATATCGAGGGTTCGCAGCTGAATTCTGGGGGAATAAGCACGATGGTAACCCTTAATTGGTGAACAGGCCTGTTTGACGCTCGATAAGCACAATCGCAACCGTTACGTTTGGGAGTCCAGAGAGAATTGTACTTTTGAGGCCCTCCCTTGCTTGGCAGGGGGGGGATGATAATTTCCGGGGTAATAAGGTCCATACCGCCCCTTAATAACACAAAAAGAGGGTCCGAGAAATCGGACCCTCTTGCGTATACTCTATTACCACCAAACCCAGTATTCAGCCATGATGATCATGGTGAATGCGATCACGATACCGCCTAGAATACTGATTGTCGCAAACCCGTGACCTTTATCCTTCATATGCATCCAGAATCCCATCTGAACGAATACTTGGAGACCAGCCATCATCAGCAGAATGAAGATGATGAACGACGTGTTCACTTCCCCAGCGATTACCGCTGCGAATGCAATCAGCGTAAGCACCAGTGACATGATGTAAGCAACGATATGCTTCTGGGGACCTTCGTGCTTGTGGCGTTTCTTCGTCTCTTCCGTTGCGGAATGGTTAACTGCAGCCATTGACTTAGCCCACCTTTCCCATCAGATACACGACTGTGAAGATGAATACCCACACGACGTCGATGAAGTGCCAGTACAGGCCTGATACATAAACCTTCGGAGCCGTCACAACGGTAAGACCCTTCTTGAGCACTTGACCGATGATGAGGCCAATCCAGAGAACACCGAATGCAACGTGGGCGCCGTGGAAGCCGACCAGCGTATAGAACGAAGAACTGAATGCACTCGTTGTAAAGCCATGACCTTCATGAACGTATTCAGCGAACTCGTAAATCTCGAGACCCAAGAAAGCAAGACCGAACAGGACAGTGACGATCAACCAACCGATCATTGCGTTCTTCTTACCTGCATGCAGCGCTTGAGTAGCAAATACGCTCGTCAAGCTGGATGTTAACAGGATGAAGGTTGCAATCGCAACGGTCGACAGGTTAAACAGTTCGTCAGCAGTCGGATTACCGTCGCCAACTTTATCGCGAAGCGCTAGGAATGCAGAAAACAGCGTACCGAACAGTACGACCTCTGCGCCCAGGAACAACCAGAAGCCAAGTATTTTATTGCGTCCTTCCAGCGTAGCCTTCTCTGGCTCATGTGGAAGTTGACCTTCTACGTGCGAGTGTGCGCTCATGCTTTTACCCCCTTATCATGCAGCTCGTCTGGCTCGATGTGGAAGCCATGATCATCCTTCAAAGAACGGATCAGCATGCAAAGGAATGTAAGGGCAAGGCCGCCGCCGCCAACAAAGTAGTTGTGGTACATGAAGCCAAAGCCTGCAATAAACAAGCCAATCGACATGAACAAAGGAAGAATCGATGGCGACGGCATATGGATCGAGCCGAGCGGTTCAGCTGGCGTCATCTCTTTATGACCATCCATTTTTTCTTTCCAGTAAGCGTCATAGCCACGAACAAGCGGTGTTTGCGCGAAGTTGTACTCTGGAGCTGGCGAAGGAATCGTCCATTCCAGCGTACGGCCATCTTCCCAAGCATCGCCAGCTGCTTTCTTGCCGCTAACCGCTGTTACGATGATGTTCGTAATGAAGAAGATCGTACCCAGACCCATCAAGAATGCGCCGATTGTACTGATCAAGTTCATTTCGTTAAAGCCAAGGCCGTCGAGGTACGTATAGATACGACGCGGCATACCGAGCAGACCCAAGAAGTGTTGAATCAAGAACGTCATATGGAAACCGATGAAGAATGTCCAGAACGTCAGCTTACCAAGCGTTTCGTTCAGCATACGTCCGAACATCTTCGGCCACCAGTAATGGAGACCTGCAAAAATACCCAAGATCAAGCCACCAACGATTACGTAGTGGAAGTGCGCGACGACGAAGTACGAGTCATGGTACTGGAAGTCGGCTGGCGCTGCCGCGAGCATAACGCCCGTCACGCCGCCCATTACGAACGTCGGGATGAAGCCTACTGCGAACAGGTTCGCAGATGTAAACTTAATGGAGCCGCCCCACATCGTGAACAGCCAGTTAAAGATCTTAATACCTGTTGGTACCGCAATCAGCATCGTAGCGATGGAGAACAGCGCGTTCGCAACCGGACCAAGACCCGTCGTGAACATGTGGTGAGCCCATACCATGAAGCCGAGGAAGCCGATCAGTACAGTAGCGAATACCATGGAGCTGTATCCGAACAGACGCTTGCGCGAGAACGTACTGATTACTTCAGAGATAATACCGAATGCAGGCAGGATGAGAATGTATACTTCAGGGTGTCCGAAGATCCAGAAGATATGCTCCCATAGAACGGCGTTACCGCCATTTGCTACATTGAAGAAGTTTGCATCGAACAAACGGTCAAACATCAGTGCAACCAGACCAACCGTCAGTGCTGGGAATGCGAACAGAATTAGCGCCGACGTGATGAAGATTGCCCAAGTGAACATTGGCATACGCATGAACGTCATGCCAGGTGCACGCATGTTGATGATAGTTACCAGGAAGTTAATACCACCAATCAGCGTACCGATACCTGCAATCTGAAGGCCGATGACATAATAGTCAACGCCATATTCAGAGCTATAAGTCGAACCTGCAAGCGGAACATAGGATGTCCAACCTGCATCTGGGGCTCCGCCAGTGAACCAGCTGACATTCAGCAGAACACCGCCAAAGAAGAACGTCCAGAAGCCAAGTGCGTTAAGGAATGGGAATGCAACGTCCCGTGCACCAATCTGAAGCGGTATAACCGCATTCATCAGCGCGAACAGCATTGGCATCGCTGCAAGGAAGATCATTGTCGTACCGTGCATCGTAATGAGCTCGTTGAATGTATCCGCACTAACGAAGTTGTTAAGCGGTTTCCAGAGCTGAATCCGAATCATTATTGCTTCGAGACCACCGACAAGGAAGAAGAGCCCGCCGGCTATCAAGTACAAAATACCGATTTTCTTATGGTCTACGGTCGTTAGCCAGTCCATCAGGCCCTTGTAACGTTTGACCGTGTGCGCATGCGCATGTGCCAAGGTTAATGCCCCCTTCTAATTCTCCTGATGCTTATTTCTCGTAGTCGATTTTCAGCTCAGACAGATACTTCGCAATACCATCGAGTTCTTGCTCTGTAAGCTCAACCTTCGGCATGAGTGTACCAGGCTTGACCGCTTCTGGATCTTCGATCCAACGTTTCAAGTTCTCGTACGTTGTACCTTCATTGTCATACTTCGCCTCGTCGGTATTGACGAGAATACCGCCCACCGTCAAACGACTGCCGATATCCGTCAGGCTCGGGTACACCAGAACGCCTTGGTCACCGATTGCATGGCAGCTTAAGCAGTTCTTAACGAGCGAATCTTTGATCGCAGGATCGCTTGGCAGTGCAACTGGTGCTTTCTGCGCTGCAGTCCAGCGATCGAACGATGCTTCATCCACAGCTTTAACCTTGAAGTCCATCAATGCGTGGGATGGTCCGCAAAGCTCAGCGCACTTACCGAGGTAAACGCCTGCTTTAGTAGCTTCGAAATACATTTTGTTAGCGTTAGCGGTGCCGTTTGCAACAGCCGTACCTGGGTTCGTATCGATCTTACCTGCGAGCGATGGAATCCAGAACGAGTGAAGCACGTCGCCAGAGATAGCCGTAACCGCAATCTTCTTGCCTGTCGGAATGACAAGCTCTTGTGCCGTATGTATGTCATACTGCGGATAATAAAATTCCCACCAGAATTGGTGCGAAGTTACTTCGACTTGAATTGCGTCTGGATCTTTCGAGTAGTCCTTCGACAGACCGAATACGGAGTTAACCGTCGGTACACCAAGGATGACAAGGAGAATCAACGGAATTACAGTCCAGATAATCTCAAGCTTGTGGTTTCCTTCAACCTGTACAGGAATTTTGTTATCTCCTGGACGTCTGCGGAAACGAACAATGACGTACAACGAAATTGCGAATACGACAATGACCACGATAATCATGATCGAAATCGCCAATTTCATCAGACCGAATTGCTCTTCCGCTACTGGACCCTGCGGGTTCAGTGTCGAAAGGTCTGCACGCCCGCACGCCGACAGCAATAGCATCATACCGGCAAAGAGCGGCAGAAGGCGCTTTCCTACATTCCACCGTTTCATCAATCATCAACCCCACTTTTTACGTTTTCGCAGTTGCATCTGATGGCGTGGAAAGGCGGCAAACTGCGTGTTCTAGAGATGTTTTACAACTTCTGCATTAAATCACTTTATTAAATATAAAGTTGGAGGATGTATTTGTCAACGTTTCAGAAAGAGTTCACAAATTGTTCTCAAAGCCGCCAAAAATGTTGTTATTACAAGGGTTTTGGGTCATTTACACCCCTCCATTTTTGTGCTTATCCCCTCCATCAAGTGACATTAATCGGCATATTCCTTCTGTATCATTGTGCACCGAATGGATGGTCAATTATGTATGTGTGGGGACACGTATATTTCGGTCTCTCCGACGAACCCTAACGGTACAGTAATCGTTAAGGGAGGTCCATTCATGAGACAATGGTTCCGCACATCCGCCCCGCCCCGTATCTTCGCCCTGCTTCTTGGCATCGCGGTTCTGTCGAGCGGCTGCAGCAGCTATAAGTATGAGCCTCACGGATACAAGAACAACTCGTACGGCACGCGCAGCGGCACAGAGCGTCCACTCATTGATGATCGTGCTCGTCCATACGGTGCATTATCCACTACTTCCGGTAAAGGCAATCACGACAATAAATATTTCGAATACAGCGCCAAGATCTCAAAGGAAGTCGGCAAGATCAACGGCATCTCCACAGCGCTTGTCATGCTGACCAATCAGAACGCCTATGTCGCGATCGTCTTCAATGATACGGCGATCCGTACGAAGAGCGGCGGACGCTCGAAACGCGAACAGAACTTGGGCGGTGCCAACGAAGGCGTCTACAATCACACGACAGGCAGCTCATACTGGGATAATCGCGAGCTGGCAACGCCGTACGGCCACGCGATGACTGTGAATGATCATACAGAGCTGCCAAACGCATTGAAGCATGCAGTCGCCGTCAAGGTTCGCAAATTCGCGCCTCGAGCCAACAACGTTTATGTCTCGGCTAACCGCCAGTACGTCAATCGGTTCGTTGCCTACGCACAGAAAGCATGGCTGAACGAATCGCTTACGCCATACGTGGGTGATTTCAACGCACTCGTATCGAATCAATTCGCCGGCGGCAATAAGCTGCCCGCAAGCATTAAGAAGATTAATCCGGATACAACCGGCGCAGATCGCAATACCGGTCAGAAGAACGGCATTAAAACCGAGAAGTACAGCGGTAATACGACGGGAGCACCACGATAAATCGGAAACTTTTCTTCTATTATATATAGCTGTTAGATTAACCAAACTGATACGGTACCATTCAGAGGCGTAGTTCCATAGGCGCCTCTTTTTGCTATACTATTAATGAAGCGACCGGATGGAAGATTGAAAGAGAGGGATAGAAGGCCATGACGGCAAGCAACTACGTTCCGAAAGACCCTGTAGTGATCGAATGCAATATTGAGAAAGCGGTAGACGTATTAAGCGGCAAATGGTCCTTTCTAGTGCTCCGCGAGCTATTCTGTGGAACGAGACGTTTCGGAGAGCTTCAGCGCTGTATTCCAGCGGTCAGTCCGCGCGCGCTAACGAGCACACTGCGCCACCTCGAGGAGAAAGGCATCCTGGAACGCCATGTTTATGCGACCGTACCCGCTACCGTTGAATATAGACTGACGCCTAAAGGCGAGGATTTACACCAAACGCTGCACGCAATGAAGCTATGGGCAGCCAAGTGGACATAATCAAACAAGAGGGAGCCTCTATCGAATAGAGCGCTCCCCTGTTTGTATCGTAACGACGCCTGCATCATCCACCTGCGCCAGATAAACCCCTTCCAGCTGAACGCCCTTAGCGGCTAACTGCTTATTCAGCCACACTCGATCGAAGCCCGCTTGTCGAAGCGCATCTTCGATAACAACCCCATCCATTACAATATTTTGGGGCTCGCGCTCAGGCTTCACCGCCCACCCGAGCGCCGCAGGTGTAAGGGGCTGCTGCTCTTTCTTCAGTAGAAACGTAATATCCCCGTTTGACTCCATGACGGCGAATTCGACATCAGCAATCGAGTAGATGCTCTTGCTGCGCATTTTCTCCAGAAACTCATCGAGCGTTAGACGTTCCTTCGCCATGTTCTTCTCCAGAATCGCGCCCTTCTCTACTAACACGGTTCCTTTACCGTCGACGAAGTCGCGGATCCATTTACTCTTCATTGTTGCATACTCCATCCCAACCGAGAACAGCACCCATACGGATAATGCAACTAAACCTAAGTACCATTGATTGTCAGTGTCGAGCGAAATATAGGCCGCAATATTGCCGATCGTAAGGCCAGTAATATATTCGAACAGGGACAGCTGCGAGATTTGTCGTTTGCCTAATACCTTGGTCATGATGAACAAAATAACGACCGCCGACAACGTACGCAACGTGACCTCAATCCATAATGGCAAAAGAAGACACCCCTTTCCTCTCGGATAGGATGTCTCCTCCAATCGTTATCTATTCAAGCAATCGAGTGCTGCCGCAACGTATACCGCCGGCGAGTTCCAATAGATCGTATTCTCATTCGTGGAGTAGCTGTCTTCATGGTCGATATAGCAGGCCATAGGCGCACGTCCGATCAGCAGCGCTGCAGCCGCCGTATCATTAAGCCCTGAGTTCGGACCGCCCGCTACGATGCCGGGCACCGGATGCGGTACACTGTCAGCAATGGAAGGTCGATGATGCGGATGTTTGACCGAATGAGAGCCGAATCCAGTCACATAGCATATACCTAGCACGTTGCAGCCGAGTAAGTAATGCCACTGCTGCGCCGCTGCTTCTAGATACGACTGATGGCGATCGCTGTCGCGCACCAGCCCCGCAGCAATAAGCAGATGCATGCCATTATTCATCACGATCATGCTGCTGCCCCATTTGTACTGATCAAGCGTTAGCGATACACCGAAGCCGTTGCGCTTAGACAGATCGAGCAGTTCATCCGCCCGCGTGATCCATTGCTCCGTTAATCTCTCCCGCAATTCCATGGCAGAACGATCACCAGCATCCCGAAGCGCATACAGCAGCGCAATCGTTCCATAACCGCCGACGTCCCTCCAGCCTAACTCGCACAGCGGAAAGCTGCCCGATAGAGCCAGCTTATCCGCTTGCATCAGATAGGTCCGATCGCCAGTCAGTCGGTACAGCTCCGCCGCTGCCCAATACTGCTCATCGATAACATTCGAATCCCCGTACTCCCCCGTCTTCACATCGCGCGGGTTGCGGAATGACGTCCGCTCGAAGCTTTCCGTGCTCTCCATCCACTGCCATGCGCGCTCGGCAGCCTTACGGCAGTTGGCCGCAAACGCTTCATCGAATGGAGCGAACACGCGCGACGCCATCGCCATCGATGCGGCGAAGGTGCCTGTTGCGGTGAACGATACCGGCGAGAAGACAAGCGCAGCGGTATCATCCTCCGGCATCACATGAAGACCAGGGAATTCGTATGTCGTTAGCTTGTGATAGACAGCCCCGTCCTCGCGCTGCATCAGAAGCATCCATTCCAGCTCATAACGGGTTTCATTAAGAATATCGGGTACACCATTGCCGCTCTCCGGGATGTCTGTAGATTCCTGGAATGCTGCGGGGTACGCCTCATAGGCAAGCATCAAATCTGCAACGGCCTTCGCGGCGGCGACGATATACTTGCCATAGTCGCCGGCATCATGCCATCCGCCCGCAGTCTTACGCCGTATGGATGGATCATCGCCATGGATAATCCCCAGATCAAGATGACAGGCTGCATGCTTCCACGGTCCCGCATATCGCTGCTCAAGCTCCATTCCGCAGCGTTGGAAATAGAAATTTCGGAGAAGGGCAAGTTTGACTGCTTGATAAGGACGCTCCGCTATCGTGAAGACAGGCGATTCCACGCCATTCTTCATACGAATACGATATCTCCCGGGCATCTCGAGACCGTCCAAACGGCCCAGACTTACGCGAACGCCAGCAGCCTCGTCTTCCACTGCAGGTGATGTTGTACCGGCAAATACGCATTCATTCGTATCGTCATCAAACACTTCGAAGCTGCCTGACACGACTTGCGATGAAAACGTTTTCGATAATCCAGTCGACGAAAAACCAATCTGATTGACACGAATTGCTGCATCATTCCACTGCTCACGTCGCATATCAGCCAATGCAAACTTCCCCTCCTACAATTTCAATTGTTCGTCTGCTTCTCGCCGCAGCTCATATCATACCTCCGTAATAGAAAGAACGATACCAAGGCTGCGGCTAGAAACACCTATGACGAATAATACTTATTTACCACGATTATACATGATCAACTTGTAAATGAGGGTAAATAAATTATAAATATTAAACCCTATTCCATTACAAAGGCAGCAGCGGAATAGTCGTCACCTGATCGAGCGAAGCGACCATTGCTTCCCATGCCGCTGGCTTGTTCGGAAGCACGGCATAATAACGGCGCAGGAATGCTGCAACCAGCGCTGCATCGATCGTATCGCGCCCGTCATACGGCAAGAAGCCAAGGTCGAGACCTTCCACGGCTTCGCCGTCATTTTGCCAAGAAGGGTGTACATAGGTTAGATCAATCCGCTTGTAGCCCATATGGGACAGCACTTCACGGCGTACATACGGGTTCATCACCATCAGACCGCCGAAGTCATGATCGCCTGCACGGTAAGGGTCATAAATCTCGGCGAACATGCCGTCTAGCTTCTTGCCCGCCGCCTGCGCCAATGCATCGAGATCGCGCTGACGCGACTGCCACAGGAACGGCCCGATGCCAAGACCCGGACGACCGACGATCGTGAAGTCCGTCATCGCTACGTTGAAATCCTCATAATAACGGTACTCGGTCGTACCAACGACCTCACCCTCATGGATAGCAACGAATACGCGGATGCCCGGATCCTCCAGCGGCTCTTTCCACAGGTCGAATGCGAGCACCTCCTCTGGCGGGAACACGCGGCCCATCAGTGCATGCATCTGCGCGAATAATGGATCATGAATCGAAGTAATGCGTTTGTATTCCATACTCTTATAGCCAGCTCCTTATATTAAATTAGCCGTTAGTCGTTGCGAAACGGGTTGCGCCACTCCATTAGTGCTGCACAATTGCCCGACTCCTCATCATCCAGATAATTATGTGCAACACCAATTGGCGTCCGGCCTACACGCAGCATGAATGAGATGACCGGATCGTTCTTCTCACCGCGGATGACTGCATCCAGATACTGTTCTGGCGTCATCGAATCCGCCACGTGATGATAGCCGGACAGCCGCCCGCCTCCGAGCAGCCGCTTCAGCCGGTGATGAACAACGACATCGTACATCGAGAACATGAGCCATTGTCCCAGGCGCAGCTTGCGGTACTGAGGTCTGACGCATAGATCGACGACATAGAGCGTATCGCCCGAAGGATTATGATTGCGTATGTATCCGCCGTCCGTCATCTGCTCCCAACTATGCGCGCTGCTATTCGGGTCCTGTTCATCCGTCTTCACAATCAGTCCGGTCATTGACCCTGCCAGCCTGCCATCCACTTCTATACACAACGCGCCATCGGCAAAATAATGCACATGGTTCGCCAGCTGCTCCTTGTTCCACCACAGCTCAGGCGGGTATGGCGGCGGGAAGCACTCCGATTGAATTTCGATGAGCGCATCGAAATCCGCCTCCGTGTAGCTTCGTACAATGGCAGGTACAGGCCTGCCATCGTTCATCACAAACAGCTGCTTACGGTACATCGCGCATCACTTCCAATCGGGATAAAGATCGGTACGGCGGTCCCGCCACGTCATAACCGAGCCGCGTTCGCGAACCTCGTACAGCAGCGACAGATCAAGATCCGCTGTAACAATCATATCGTTGTTGATCTCGCCTTCTACCATGATGCCGCGCGGCGGGAAAGGAATGTCGTTCGGCGCCAGCACGGCCGCTTGCCCATAATTAAGCCGCATGAAATCGACCGTTGGCAGCGAGCCAACCGTGCCTGTCGTCACCACATAAATCTGGTTCTCGATCGTCCGCGCGTGCGCGCAATACCGTACCCGATAGAAGCCTTGGCGATCATCCGTGCACGATGGGCAGAAAATAACGTCCGCCCCAAGCGCACGCACCATGCGAACGATCTCCGGAAACTCGATATCATAGCATGTCAGCATCGCGATCCTCGCCTTTGGCGTATCGAATACCGTTACCCCATCGCCAGCCTTCATGTTCCACTCGGTCACTTCGGTCGGCGTAATATGCAGCTTCGGCTGCACGCTGACTGTTCCGTCCGGCGCGAACAGATGCGCTGCATTCAGCAGGTTATCGCCGCTCCGGATAACATGCGTTCCCCCAATAATGTACATGCTGTAACGGGCAGCCAGCCCTTTGAACAGCTCCATGTATGCCTCCGTAAAATCCGGCAGCTCCTCGATGCTGCGCGCCTTGCCGTCCGCTCCCGGAATGGACATGAGCTGTGTTGTCATAAACTCAGGGAATAGCACATACTCCGAACCGAACTCATCCGCTGTCCGAATATAATGTTCCACCTGTGCTGCGAACGCCTCGAACGAGTCGATCGAATGCAGATGATACTGTACTGCAGACACTCTTAGCTTCATTCTCTACCTCCGCCTAAATCAATGAATTGCTTCTATTGTGCAGGAAAAATACGGATTCAACAAGTATCGTTTCCTCTATAATGAGAAAGCAGCGATCGCATGGAGCGACCGCCGCTATTGTTATTGCTGATGCGGGCCATATTGTTCGATCAGCCGCTTCTTCTGCTCCCATACCGCGTCGCTTAAGACGACCGGGAACGGCTGCGGGTTCACTTTGCGCAGCACCTCTGGCGGGAACAGCTCAAGCTGACGACGATGCTCTGCCCGAATGACGGAGAGAGTCGGCAGCTCTGCCTTCAGCTCCCCGCCAATAATAATCGGCTGAAGCAGCGACACGGCATCGTAATCAGTCATGAACCGCTGACGATACGTCTGCATCGGATCGAACAGCTTGATTCGATCGCCGCGCTTCACATCATTTTCCCATCCGAACGCCATATAGTCGGCTTCCGCCCGTCCTGTCCGGCGGTTGATCAATCGGTATACGTCCTTACGGCCTGGTGTAGATACTTTCTCCGGGTTGCCCGACAGCTTGATGACAGGGACAAGCTCCTCATTCTGCACCGCCTCGCGCGCGACCAGCTTGTACACGCCGCCAAGCGCCGGCTGATCCGCCGCTGTAATGAGCTGCGTGCCAACGCCCCAAGCATCGATACGCGCTCCCTGCAGCTTCAGCTCCGCAATAATGGACTCATCCAGATCGTTAGATGCGACGATTCGGACATCGCTGAAGCCTGCATCGTCCAACTGGCGGCGCGCTTCCTTGGACAAGTAAGCGAGGTCCCCGCTGTCGAGCCGGATCGCGCTCATCCGTTTGCCCATTGCTGCCAGTCTGTGCGCAGTTGAGATCGCATGGGGTACGCCGCTTAGCAGCGTATCATACGTATCGACCAGCAGCGTCACGTCGTCAGGCAGCGCTTCGGCATAGCGGTCGAAAGCCTCTTGCTCGGAATCATGCGCCTGCACCCAAGCATGCGCATGCGTCCCTTTGGCCGGAATGCCGAACAGCATCGCTGCCCGCATGTTGGAGGTCGCGTCGAAGCCTGCAATAAAGGAAGCACGCGCTCCCCATACAGCCGCCTCCGCCTCTTGCGCCCGTCTCGTCCCGAACTCCATCAGAATATCCTGCTCCGCCGCACGACGGATGCGCGCCGCCTTCGTGGCGATAAGCGTCTGATAGTTCATGAAATTGAGCAGGGCCGTCTCCACCAGCTGCGCCTCGAATACACGCGCCTCAACCCGAACAAGCGGCTCATTCGGGAAGACCAGCGTCCCTTCGGCCACCGCATAGATATCGCCTGTGAAACGGAACTTGCGCAGCTCTTCAATAAATCCTTCGTCGTATCGTTCCTCCTGCTTCTGCAAGAAAGCAAGCTCATGCTCATGGAACCTGAGCGTACGGACATAATCTACAATCCGCTCCAGCCCCGCGAACACCGCGTAGCCATTGCCGAACGGCAGCTTACGGAAGTAAGCCTCGAAGACGGCCTTCCGATTATGCGTGCCATTCTTCCAATGCGCATACATCATATTAATCTGATATTTATCGGTATGAAGCGCCAGATGCCCATACTCCATACCGCCCGCTCCTTCAAAATGGATCGTCATCGCCCATCGTCCTTCACTTGTCGTTATGCCCTGCTGTACGTTGCTGGAATATGCGAAACGGCTGCCTCAACAGTAAGGTACTCCCTTTTCGGTTCCTTCATTCTATATGTCAGGCTATATGTCAGGGCAGCTATGCGAGCTGGAAGCGTTTAGAGAGCGACACTAAACCCTTCACTCCCCATTGTTTAGTCCTTGTTCTTGCCTTCAAGCGCGGCCTTCAGCGCATCCGCCAAACCGCCAGACAGCGTCACCTTATCGCTATATTGCTCAACCAGCCGCTTCTGCTGATGCTTATTGACGCGGCCGCCTCCCGCCTTGTCCTCTAGCATCTCAATGACATTGCAGCGGCGGCATTGCGCGTATTTGCCTGCTTTGCCCGTATGAATCTCCATCTTCTTGCGGCATTGCGGGCAGCGCTTGTTGGACAACGACGGCTCTGCCGCGCGGCGGTAGCCGCATTCCCGATCCTGGCACACCAAAGTCTTGCCGCGTTTGCCATTCACTTCGATCATCGGCTTCCCGCAGTCCGGACAACGCGCATGCGACAGATTGTGCGGCTTATATTCCTTCGTTTCCTGCTTCACTTCCTGCACCCAAGCAGCAGCCTTCTGGCGAATGCCAGCCATAAATTGCTTTGCATTGCCCTGCCCCTTCGCAATCCGTTCCAGCTCGCGCTCCCACTCAGCGGTCAGCTCAGGGCTTCGCAGCTCCTTGGATGCCAGCTCGATCAGCTGCTTACCCTTGCCTGTCGGCACGAGACGGCTGCCTTGACGGTCGATCGTCTGCGAGGAAAGCAGCTTCTCAATGATGTCTGCACGTGTTGCAGGCGTGCCGAGACCGTACTTCTCCATCTTGGACAGCAGTCCCGCTTCGTTATAGCGTGCCGGCGGCTGCGTCTGTCCCTCTCGAAGCCGGCTCTGCTTGAACGGCAGCGATTGATTCGCACTAAGCGGCGGCAGCAGTTGACCACCCCCGCTGCGGCTATCGCCAGCGCGTCCATCCTCTTCGCCGCTGCCGTCGTCTTCGCCGTCCAGGTCGGCTGCCGAGACGCTGCCATAGGCTTCTTTCCATCCCGCATCTTTCAATACATTGCCGCGCGCATAGAAGCGGTCTCCGCCGACGCGAACGACGACGCTCGTCTCATCGTAACGACAAGGCGGGCTGAACAACGCAAGAAAACGACGAACGATCAGATCGTAAAGCTTGCGCTCCTCTGGGCTGAGCGCCGACAGATTCACATACTGCTCCGTCGGTATGATCGCATGGTGGTCACTTACCTTACTGTCATCCACAATTCGCTTCGTAACAGGAAGTGAATTGCGCAGCAGCTTGCGCGCCACGGCTGCATAAGGGCCAACCGCAACGCTCTCCATCCGTCCTTTGAGCGTTGGGACCATATCGGAAGATAGATAACGCGAGTCCGTCCGCGGGTACGTCACGAGCTTATGCTGCTCATACAGCCGCTGCAGCACATTCGATGTCTGCTTAGCCGAGAAGCCCAGCCGCTTATTCGCATCCCGCTGCAGCTCGGTTAGATCATAAGCGAGCGGATGCGGCTCACTGCGCTCCGCTGTCTTCAGCCGATCAACAACTGCTGGCTTGCCGTTCGTCCGAGCAATGACCGCCTCTGCCTCTTCCCTCGTCCACAGCCGTCCATCATGCCCTTCCTCGCTGCGCCAGGCAGCCTGGAAGCCGCCGAAATCGGCCGAAACCGTCCAATACGGCTTCGGCTGGAACCCGTTAATCTCGCGCTCGCGGTCCATCAGCATGGCCAGTGTCGGCGTCTGTACCCGCCCGGCCGACAGCTGAGCGTTATACTTGCTCGTCAATGCACGCGTCACGTTCAAGCCGATCAGCCAATCGGCCTCTGCCCGGCAAACCGCCGAAGCGTACAGCCGGTCATACTCGCGTCCAGGCTTCAATGAAGCAAAGCCGTCTTTGATAGCCTTGTCCGTCTGCGACGATATCCACAGCCGCTTGAACGGCTTGTTCCAGCGTGCAAGCTCCATAATCCACCGCGCGACCAGCTCGCCTTCGCGCCCCGCATCTGTCGCAATAATAAGCTCGCCGATATCCGCGCGTTTGCACAGCCCTAGTACAGCTTTGAACTGCCCGGATGTCTCGCGCAGCGGCTTGAGCTTCATCCGCTCCGGCATGATCGGCAGATCGTCCAAATTCCATGTCCTGTACTTCGTATCGTAATCCTCCGGCTCTGCAAGACCGACCAGATGGCCGAGCGCCCAAGTGACAACATACTTGGGTCCTTCGATGAAGCTTTTATTTTTAGTCGTGCAGCCAAGTACACGTGCAATTTCCCGCGCTACGCTTGGCTTTTCCGCTAATACGAGCGATTTCATCTTATGCCTCTCCCCTTGAACACGTACAACGTTATACGTCATACATAATGCTTTCATTATCGGCCATACCGCTTCGCAAAGTCAAAAAATCGTTACCATCATTTACTGGTTCACAACCGCAGCCGATCATTGGTTTAATGAATGTAAAGGCTTACAACCAACATGAGAATGAGGTGCACCATGCGATTACGTACAACGATGTCCACCCTCCTGCTTGGCGCTGCGCTGATTGGCACATTGTCCGCCCCTGCATCCACCTTCGCAGCTTCATACACGGTTCAACCAAACGACTCCCTCTGGTCGATCGCGACACGCTTCAACACGACTATCGCTGAGCTCAAAGCGGCGAACGGCTTACAATCCGATATGCTGCTCGATGGGCAGCAGCTTCAAGTGCCGGCGCCCTCCTATCAGACGACTTACAGCGTGAAGGCCGGCGACACGATGTGGATCATCGCGAACCGGCTCGGCGTACCGCTGAACAAGCTGATCGCTGCCAATCCGCAGTTGGCCAACCCGAACAACATCTGGCCCGGCCTGACGATCTACGTTCCGAAGAAACCAGCAGCACATATCAATGGCATTTTCCCTTTGAAAAAGGGTACATATTCACCGTTCAGCAACACGTTCGCGGATACGCGCACTTGGTCGACCGACGGTTCCTCCGTTCGGTCGCATGAAGGCGTTGATATTATGGCGCCCGAAGGTACGCCAATCTACAGCGCGATGAGCGGCACCGTCGTCCAAGCCGGATGGCTTGAACTCGGCGGCTGGCGGCTGACCATTCGCGTTGACGACAGCACTGAATTGTACTACGCGCATATGTCTAAGTACGCGCCAGGTATCGTCAAAGGCAGCGTCGTTACGACAGGCCAATTGATCGGCTACGTCGGCAGCACCGGATATGGACCTGAAGGCACGAAAGGAAAGTTCGATTCGCATCTGCATTTTGGGATATACAAACGCAGCCCTTATACCGCGATCGATCCGTTTCTGAACCTGAAATGGTGGGAGCTCGGTTAACGAATCCGAATGTAAAAGAATAGAAAATCTTGCGATTACAGGTTGCACATCGTCTATGGATCTGTTATATTAATAGTTGCATGTCTATATTTAACCTCGCAGGATTCCTCTTTGAAGCTATTTTTCCTGGCAAATAACTTCACGTTCTGCCCGTATCCGCCGCTCTGGCGAAGGTTGGTTGTTCACTCGCCATAACACCATTCGCTGATTCACACTGGCGCGGTCTTCGGAGCCGCAAGGACGAAAGAGAGGTAGGGCTTTCGTTGTTTTAGTTAAGCTTTGCTGTAGCATAGCGGAACTGGGCAAGACTACATTGATTGACTAACGAAACCGGGGAATCAACGCGCATCGTCAGCGCGCCTGGTGAGAGAACCATTATCGAAGCAATTCATGATGAGTAACCTATAGCTTTGCAGAGCGTCTCAGCTTCGTAAGCATAAGGTAGGTTTTATCGCCAATAAGAATTGTAGTTCCGAGTGGACTCGGACATTTATCAATTCTTATGTGGTTAAATATAGGAACACACTAAACGGCACCCTCGATGGGGTGCCGTTGTCCATTTCTATACCCTTATTATTGCTGTTCTTCTGCTGCCGGCTTAATGACGCGGCTTGAACGTCCGTCTACGCCTACTGGTACATCACCAGCGAGTGTGACACGGCGCACAACACGGTGCTGATGCCCATAATCATTGACCGCATAATGCTGCGTCGCGCGGTTGTCCCAGATCACAACATCGCCTTCCGTCCAGCGCCAGCGAACCGTATTCTCCAGACGAATGACATGCTCCTGCAGGATGTTGAACAGACGCTCGGAGTCCTGCGAACGGAAGCCGACGAAACGTTTCACGAAGTGACCCAGCAGCAGATGGCGCTCGCCCGTCTCAGGATGGACACGAACTACAGGATGCTCCGTCTCATATACCGTCGACGCGAATACAGCGCTTCGCTTCTTCAGCTCCTCTTCGGATACTTCCTTGCGAACGGCCGTTGCGTAATCATAGGCATTGGAGTGCACGGCACGCAGGTTGTCAGCCAGATCCTTCAGCTCTTGCGGAAGATCTTGATAAGCTGCTGCCGTATTCGCCCACACCGTATCACCGCCTGCCGCTGGAATAACGACACCGCGCAGTATCGATGCTTTCGGATAAGCGTCAACGAAGGTTACGTCTGTATGCCACGAGTTCGCACGGCCGCCATGCTCCGAGTCCAGCTCGAGAATGGAGCTTGTGCCTTCCTTCACCGGCACCGTTGGATGGGCATACAACTCGCCGAACAGCTTCGCGAAGCGCTCTTGTTCTTGATCGTCCAGATGCTGTTGGCCGCGGAAGAACAACACTTTGTGCTGCAGCAGCGCCTGCTGGATTGCGTTAACTTCTTCTTGATCGAGATCGCCAGACAACCGGATTCCTCTAACCTCTGCACCAATACGGCCGGCTACCGGCACCACTTCCAACAGGACTTGCTGATTGTTTACTGATTCGCTCATGGGAATCCTCCTAAGAAAAAATTGAATACTGATAAACAGATAAGCTATGGTGCGAGTCCTGTTGTCATTTATTTCAAAGCTTCTGTGACGAACGTGTCGTTCACAGCGTCTTTGAACGTGATTGGATTTTTAATATACTGGTTCTCTAACAAAATATCGCCGGATGCCTGCTGAGCATCAAGTGCAGCCTGCGTATACGCCGACAGGATCGGCGAGGAGTTCGCGAGAACCTGCTTAACCGTGTCAACCGACATCTTCGTCTGTTCCGAGAAGATTTGCGCGGATTCATCTCCATTCGCAAGCTCATAATCAACCGTCTGTTTGTACACCTTCAGAAACTCGACCACCAGCTCAGGGTGCTCTTTAGCGAACTTCGTATGAGCAATGAGGGACGTAGGCGACAACACAACCGTATCCGACTCCACGATACGAGCTTTTCCGTTGTTCACATTTTGCGTAATGTAAGGATCCCATGCAACCCAGCCATCCAGCTTGCCGCTCTCGAAGGCTGCTTGTGCATCTTCCATCTGCAGGTTGATAATATTCACATCCGAGATCGACAGACCGACGGCGTCCAGCACCTTGATCAAATAAACGTTAGCAACCGTACCCTTAGGCAGACCGATGGTCTTGCCCTTCACATCCTCCAGCTTCTGAATCGGGGAGCTTGGCGGAACGAGCAGGCGTGCTCCGGATTTGCCCTCGGAGCTCAGGCCAATGATTTCAAATGGCAGCTGGTTCGAAATGCCCGCGATCGTCGCACCGTCCCCGAGGAACGATAGATCGACGCGGCCTGCTACGAGTGATTCCAGCAGCGGCGGACCACTTGGGAATTTGCTCCATACAACCTCAGCGTTCAGCTTACTGAAGGCTTCTTCATAGAAGCCCTTCGCTTGCGCAATAATAAGCGGGCTGAGACCTCCGTTGATCGCAATGTTCACCTTGATTTTATCGCCGCTTGGCTTGGATGCTTCATCGGACGCTGCACCTTCTGTCGTCTGTGACGATACTTGTGACGACTGATCCTTCGCGTTGTCCTTCTTATCTCCGCATGCCGCTACCACGAACGTCAATATAACTGCCAATACCATTGTCAAACCTGCTCTTGTCCACTTCACCATGCTGGTTTCCCCCTCATTCTCTTCTCTGTATGAATGTTATTAGGCCACTTCTATCTCTTCCGATTCCGAAGAATCTTAATAAGGAATGTCTCCGATGATCGACACACGCTCTGCGACGCGAACATTAGGGAAGTAGTCCGATACAGCATAGTGCTGCGTAGCACGGTTATCCCAGAAAGCAATCGAGTTTTTCTCCCAGTGGAAGCGCACTTGATACTCCGGAATCTTCGCTTGATCGAACAAGTATTGCAGCAGCTGCTCGCTTTCTTCAGGCTCCAGACCAACGATGCGGATCGTGAATGCCGAGTTGACGAACAACGTCTTGCGGCCTGTCTCCGGATGCGTGCGAACAACCGGGTGCTCTGCGGCTGGGAACTCGATTTGCTTCTCTGCCAGTCGCTCTGGCGTTAGAGCGCGGCCGAATGAAGGCGTGAAGTCATGGATCGCTTTCAGACCATCGATGCGTTCTTTCACTTCGTCGGGAAGGTTATCGTAAGCTGCTGCCATATCGGACCACAGCGTGTCGCCGCCGAATGGCGGCACTTCCGTCAAGCGAAGTACAGAGCCGAACGCTGGATTTACGCGCCACGTTACGTCGGTATGCCAGATGTTCTCCATGCCCGTTACGTTCTTATCCTTCGCGAAACGAGTCACTTCCTCCGTGCTGCCTTGCGGCAGGAAAGGATGCTTCTCCAGCTCGCCCCACAGCTTCGCGAATGCGAGATGCTGTTCGTTCGTAATGTCCTGATTGCGGAAGAACAGCACTTTGAATTCGAGGAAAGCGCGGCGGATTTCAGCTTGCAGCTCTGGTCCTACCGGCTGGCTCAAGTCTACGCCTTCAATCTCTGCACCGATAACCGGGCCTAGCGGCTTAACCGTGAACAGCGTGTATGGCTGCTCTTCTACACCTTCCGGCAGGCGGCGAAGTTGATAGATGCCTGCATGTCTGTGGCGTTTCGGTGCGTAGCTGCGGGATAGATAATCGATCGTTTGAATGGTCATGCGAATCAGCTCCTGATCATCGTTTTATATTTTGGCTTGCCTACCTGATTAGCAGGAATTACTGGTGAATAAAAAAGAGATTCACAGTAATAGCAGTTGAGCTTGACCTCACAGCGCTGCTCAACAAGTGAGCACGTGCATCGCCGTGGTTCGTCTCTTAAGAGCGTTAGGCTTATAAGAGCGTCTGCCGCTCGTATTAACCTTGCTCTGTGCTATTTCCATGAATCTCTGGTTGTCCAGCCGATCCCTGCTATTTCGTTGTTTCGACTTTGCTGAAGTACGTCGTTCTGATGGCTAAATCTTATCAACTTATTCCCGAGTATGTCAATGGGTTTTAACAACTTAATTTTGTCTTCGACGACCTGAAATCTATCGCTTCATCTATAGCATAAGTTTTATTAAGGGCTGGATCAGGTAAAATGACATTTGCGCGGTCCCAATCGGCTCGCTAAATCACACTTATCTGGTGCGAGTAATATGTTATTGACAGCTTTAATTCCGAGTGATAGGATGGGAATTAATTCAGAAGTAACGAAATACAATTTGCACCAGAGTCGACCATACGAATGGAGATTCGGAGCAAGCGAGTCTATACGATTCAGCTTTCTGCTGTCGTAAGTGCCTCGCTGCCTGAATCTCCTTTTTTTGATGCCATTATTACTCCACAAGGATGTGTTGAACATGACAACGACGACGAAAGCGCTGCTCGAGATCGACAACGTCACCAAAATCTTTCGAAACGGCGGCAGCACCACTCATGTGCTCGACCGACTAAGCCTGACTGCCACAGAAGGCGATTTCGTGACCGTCATTGGCCCGAGCGGCTGCGGCAAAAGCACGCTGCTCAAAATTATTGCAGGCCTCGACACCGACTACGTGGGCAGCGTCAGCATTGAGAACCGCAAGGTTGATCGGCCATCGCAGGAGAAAGGGTTTATTTTTCAAGAGCATCGCCTGTTCCCTTGGCTGAACGTTGAGAGCAACATCGCCGCCGATCTGTCGCTCAGCAAACCGGAAGTTCGTGAACGCGTTAACGAGCTAATTAAGCTTGTAAAGCTGGAAGGCTTCGAGAAAGCTTATCCGCGCCAAATCTCCGGCGGCATGTCGCAGCGGGTCGCCATTGCAAGAGCGCTGCTTCGTAAGCCGAAGGTGCTGCTGCTGGATGAACCATTCGGAGCGCTCGATGCGTTCACTCGCGCCCATCTGCAGGAAGCGCTGCTCGACATTTGGCAGAAGAACCGCACGACGATGGTGCTCGTTACGCATGATATCGACGAGGCTGTGTTCCTCTCGAGCCGCGTTGTTGTGATGGATGCGAAGCCTGGCCGAATCAAGTCCGTCATCCCGATCGATCTGCCGTACCCACGTAAGCGGACGGGAACGGCATTCCAGGAGCTTAGGACGCATGTGCTTCGAAGCCTAGAGCATGAGGAGATTGAGGAAACCAGCTATACGATTTAGGTGTGATCCAGCTCTTGATATAGAAAGGATGATTGAACATGACGTCTACCATTGCCGTGAGCAGCAAGCAAGCTGCCCGACTGAATACCGACCGTCCGAAACGGACATTTCCTTGGAAAAGTGTATTACGCGGAGTCATAATTCCCGCTTTCATTATTGCACTCTGGCAAATCCTATCCTCCAATGGCGCGATCTCTGAGACGTTATACTCGTCGCCATGGAATATCCTTAAAGAATATTACGAGCTGACGAAGACGGGTGAGCTGCCGCATCATCTTCGTATCAGCCTTGTCCGCGCTTCATTGGGCTTTCTGTTCGGAGGCGGCGCTGGTCTCTTGATCGGTCTGCTTGTCGGCATGTCCCGTCCGATCGAGGAAGTGCTGAACCCTACGGTCCAAATGCTGCGGACGATTCCGCTGCTTGCGATCACGCCGCTGTTCATTATGTGGTTCGGCTTCGGCGAGCTGTCGAAGGTGCTGCTAATCTCACTAGGCGCATTCTTCCCGATGTATGTGAACACATTCCTCGGGGTACGCAATGTCGATGCGAAGCTGTTCGACGTTGGCCGCGTGCTGGAGTTCAACTGGTGGAAGCGGACGACACGTCTCGTCCTCCCTGCTGCCCTGCCGAACATTCTGCTCGGCACACGACTGTCGCTCAGCATCTCTTGGCTCTGCTTAGTCGTCGCCGAGCTGCTCGGCGCAGAGAGCGGCGTCGGCTATATGATTCAGGACGCCCGCTCGTTCGTGCAGACAGACGTCGTCTTCGTCGGCATCACCATCTTCGCGATCGTCGGCAAGCTGTCCGACTCGATCGTCCGCGTACTGGAGCAGCGTCTGCTGCGCTGGCAGGACAGCTTTAAGGGCTAGATTACATTACACTAGAACCTCCTACGATACTAATGCTTCAAACCTGCATGGAATCCATCCACACTTGCGCATTAGTTGTGGTAAACCTGCACAACATGCATCCTTTGTGCTCGACCTGCCTCTCATCCGGATCAAGCCTGCATTTCCTGCAGTAATCTGGGGCTGTAATCCTCCAAATGGGGTCAAGTGCCCCAAAAGGATGCCACAAATACAGGTTTATCGCTAAAATCACGATCGTGTACACAACAAACCTGCTGCAAATGCAGGTTTTGTTATGTCGGGCAATACTAGCTATGGCGGTACAGAGATGATTCCGATGATGATTCTCTGGCACCGCCTTTTCCCCAAATGAGCAGGCTTACCGACGTAAGCGGCCTCTTGTTGACAAGCTTGCGTTGAACCTGCCCAACCTCAGTTGTGACTAACATGTGAAATATATCACAACCTATTGTCAAACTTCTGAAAGTCGCATATGATAAGAGCAACAAGAGGTTGTGAATTAAATCACAACCAACAACTCAACTAAAAACGAAGCTTCAACATGAAGCTCGAACTGGCAGAATCAAGCTTCGCGTTACCGTCCAACTGATGTGATTAACGAAGCTGGACAGGACTGACGATAAAGCACGAGCTCGGAGCAAGCTAAATTCAGCCAGCCCATTATGGTTCGCTCGATCGGCGTTTTATTTTTAGTTGAGTATGTGAATTAATTCACAGGAAATTCGAGGAGGAATCTCGTATGAAGATCGCGGTTATTGGATGCACACATGCAGGAACGGCAGCTGTAACACAAATGGCAAAGCTTTATCCCGAAGCTCAAATTACGGTATATGAACGTAACGATAACGTATCGTTCCTATCGTGCGGCATCGCCCTTCATGTCGGCGGCGTTGTACAGGACGTGAATAAACTGTTCTACGCATCGCCGCAGCAGCTGACCGCGATGGGCGTACGAATGAATATGCGCCACGACGTGCTCGATATCGACACCGAGAACCACACGCTCCGCGCACGCAACCTGACAACTGACGAAGTTACAACCGACACATTTGACAAGATCGTCATGACAACCGGCTCGTGGCCGATCATTCCGAAGCTCGACGGCATGGAGCTCGACAACATTGTTCTCTGCAAAAACTATGCCCATGCCCAGACGATCATCGACAAAGCGCAGCATGCAGACCGCATCACCGTTATTGGCGCCGGCTACATCGGAATCGAGCTGGTTGAAGCGTTCGAAATGCTGGGCAAAAAAGTTACGCTTATCGATAACATGGATCGCATTCTGTTCAAATATCTCGACCGCGAATTTACGGACGCCATCGAGCAGGAGCTGACGGCACGCGACATCGAGCTTCAGCTTGGTCAGACCGTTACGGGCTTCCGCGGCGAGGATGGCCGCGTCAACACCGTTGTAACAACAGCTGGCGAGTATGCAGCCGACCTCGTTGTCCTATGCATTGGCTTCCGTCCAAACACCGAGCTGCTGAAGGGCCAAGTCGACATGCTGCCGAACGGCGCTATCCTAGTCGATGAATATATGCGCACCAGCCATCCCGATGTGTTCGCCGCTGGGGACAGCTGCGCCGTCTTCTATAATCCGACGCATAAACATGCCTACATCCCGCTCGCTACGAACGCTGTACGGATGGGAACGCTCGTTGCACGTAACCTGCTGAAGCCAACCGTCCGATACATGGGTACGCAAGGCACGTCGGGCATCAAAATTTACGACCTCAACATCGCATCGACAGGCATGACAGAACAAGCAGCGATGGATACCGGCATGCAAGTCAAAACCGTACTACTCGAAGACAACGACCGCCCAGAGTTTATGCCTACGTTCGAGAAGGTGCTGCTGAAGGTCGTATACGAAGCGGAAACAGGCCGCATCGTTGGTGCACAAGTGCTGTCGAAGGATGACCTGACGCAAGCGATCAACACGATGTCGGTCTGCATCCAGAATGGCATGACGATGAACGAGCTCAGCTTCGTCGACTTCTTCTTCCAGCCGCATTACAACAAGCCTTGGAATCTGCTCAACCAAGCAGGACTGCAGGCGATTTGACCATAAGGCTGGTCGAGACAAGAATGACGGGCGACATCTTCTAGAGTAGCATCTAACAAAAATAAACAGCCCGCCGTTTCTCATCGAGATGCGGCGGGCTGTTCAGCTCCATATGCCCAAGCGAGCTTAGTCTATGAACGATCCCTCTACGCCTTCGTAATGATCTGATCAATGATGCCGTAGTCGCGTGCTTCCTCGGCAGTCATGAAATAATCGCGATCCATATCCTTCTCCACCCGCTCGAGCGGCTGGCCGGTGCGATCGGCAGTAATCTGGTTCAATCGCCCGCGCGTAGAGAGAATACGCTTGGCGGAAATCGCAATATCGCTCGCCTGACCTTGTGCGCCGCCATGCGGCTGGTGAATCATCACTTCGCTGTTCGGGAGCGCGAAACGTTTGCCTTTGGTTCCCGATAACAATAAAATCGCTGCGAACGATGCCGCCATTCCCGCGCATATCGTCTGTACATCCGGCTTCACATACTGCATTGTATCGTAAATTGCGAAACCAGCCGTCGTCGATCCGCCAGGACTATTAATATAGAAGTGAATATCCTTCTCTGGGTCTTCCGCCGCCAGAAACAGCATCTGAGCCGTAATGCTGTTCGCCACCTGATCATCAATCGCTGAACCTAGGAAGATAATCCGATCCTTCAACAAACGCGAATAAATATCGTAAGACCGCTCGCCGCGGCTGCTTTGCTCCACCACATAAGGTACATAGTTGGACATGGGGGTCACCTCAAATGTTTTGTGTTTGGGAGAGACCGATCGAGCAAGGCTCGAAGGTCTGGCACAAAACATTGCATCGGAAGCATAAGCTTGTTTTGTGTTTGGGAGAGACCGATCGAGCAAGGCTCGAAGGTCTGG
>Ga0182739_1000895_pt1 | contig 33852 bp, 29 predicted proteins | sample eDN5th30CBELigBY_FD_128873 | JGI IMG/M metagenome (GOLD analysis project Ga0182739, IMG submission 128873) | Enriched backyard soil microbial communities from Emeryville, California, USA - eDNA 5th pass 30_C BE-Lig BY (version 2) (version 2) | ecosystem: Environmental > Terrestrial > Soil >... | reverse complement strand
TACGAGCACGCCAAGAAGCGCGGCGCTCGCATCTACGGTGAATTGGCTGGCTACGGCATGAGTTCCGATGCCCACCACATCACCGCCCCGGACAAGGACGGTCCGCGCCGCGGCGTCATCAACGCGCTGCGCAATGGCGGCCTGAATCCCGAAGACGTCCAGTACGTCAACGCGCACGGCACGTCGACGCCCCTGGGCGACAAGAACGAAACCGACGCGCTGAAGCTGGCGTTCGGCGACCACGCCAAGAAACTGGTGGTCAACTCGACCAAGTCGATGACCGGCCACCTGTTGGGCGCGGCCGGCGGCATCGAAGCCGTGTTCACGACCCTGGCCGTCTACAACCAGGTCTCGCCTCCGACGATCAACATCTTCAATCAGGATCCGGAATGCGATCTGGATTACTGCGCGAACGAAGCGCGGCAGATGAAGATCGACGTGGGCTTGTCCAATTCGTTCGGTTTTGGCGGCACCAACGGCTCGATGGCCGTTCGCCGGGTCTGATTTGGAAGGCTCGGTCGGGGGGCGTTGGTCGTTCCGCGTACCTGTCTCGCAGCCCAGGGGCGTCGCTGCGCTCTTCGGGCTGGCCCTCGCCGCCGCGGCCGCCAGCGTGCTGACTGCGGCGTCCTGGCAGGGCCATGGCTGGGAGGCGGGCGCGCTGCTTGCGTTTTCGCTCCTCTTGGCCGGGCTGTTACACTCGGCCCGGAGGACCCCGTCCCCGGTAACGGCGCTACGTACCGCGACCGGGACTGGCCGTTGGCAGTTGCGCCGGCCGCAAGGCTGGCAGGATGCGCTGCTGATCGACCAGCATCGGGGTCCAGCGTGGCTGACGCTTACCTTGCAGCCCTTGCCCACCGGGAGTACGGCCTTTACCACTAGCAAAATCACCCTTACCGTTTGGCGGCAGACGCTGCGACCGGAATCCTGGCGCCGTCTGCGCCTGCTCGCGGGCGCCGCGCGGCAGGCACGACCGGCGCTCCGCCCGCAGGAGGCCTCATGAGCGAGCGTGAAGTCGACGCCCAGCTCGTCGAGCGCGTCCAGCGGGGCGACAAGAAAGCGTTCGACCTGCTGGTGCTCAAGTACCAGCGCAAGATCCTGCGCCTGCTGGCCCGCATGATTCGCGATCCGGCCGAGATCGAAGACGTGGCGCAAGAGGCCTTCATCAAGGCCTATCGCGCCTTGCCCCAGTTCCGGGGCGAAAGCGCCTTCTACACCTGGCTGTACCGTATCGCCATCAATACGGCCCGGAACTGGCTCGCCTCGCAGGGGCGACGGCCCAGCGCGCCCAACGCGATTGAAACGGAAGACGGTGAAACTTTTAACGAAACCGACAACCTAACGGATATAAGCACGCCGGAATCCATGGTTGCCAGCCGCGAAATCGCCGAGACGGTGAACGCGGCCATTGAGGAATTGCCTGAAGAATTGCGCACCGCAATTGTCCTGCGTGAAATCGAAGGTATGAGTTACGAAGACATCGCCCAGAGCATGGATTGCCCGATCGGTACGGTGCGCTCCCGCATTTTTCGTGCGCGCGAAGCCATCGCCACCAAGTTGCGTCCACTGCTCGACACCGATGTCGAGCGTCGCTGGTAAGGAGTGGCAGTCATGCAAACAGCAGCCAAATCCGTTGAGATCGCCGAGTCCTCCTGGGAGGAATCGGTCTCCGCCTGGATGGACGGAGAGGATTCCGACGATATCTTTCCCAGTCTGTTGTCCAAAGAGGGACGTCAGACCTGGGACACCTATCATCTGATTGGTGATTCCCTGCGCAATGCCGATCTGGCGCTGACGCCGAGCGCGGCCTTCCAGGCCCGTCTGGCACGGGCGCTGGACGCGGAATTGCCTATCGTAGCGGCGCCCCGGCGCCGCTCGCCTTTGCGCATGGGCCTTTCCGGCCTGGCCGTGGCTGCGGCCGTGGCCACGGTCGCCTGGGTGGCGCAGCCGTACGTGACCGGCACGCCGGCCACTGAAGTCCGTGTGCTGGCCGATGCCAGCCTGTCGGCCTCGGCCTCGGCGTCCGACGATTCGGGCCTGCGCGACTACCTGGAGGCCCATCGCCAGATGGCCGGCCCCAGCGCGGTGCGGCAGGTGTCGTTCGAAGTCGGAGCGGGACGTTGATGGCGCTTGTGCTTCCGTCACGCTGGCCGGTGTTGGGACGTGCTGCCTCGTGGCAGGCTCACCGCGCCGGCTGGTTCGCCGCCACGCTCCTGACTGCCTTTCTGGCCGCGCATGGTCCCGCGTCCGCCGCCGACGCGCCTGCCGCCGGTCAGGCCGAAGACATCGTGCAGTTGCTCACGCGCATTCAACAAGCCGCCCGCAAGCAGGACTACGCCGGCGTCTTCATGTATCAGCAGGGCGACATGATCCAGTCTTCGCGGCTGGTTCATGTGGTCGATGGCACCGGCGAGCGCGAACGCCTGGAGATCCTCGACGGCCAGCCGCGCGAATACCTGCGCCACAACGAGGACGTGCAGTGCCTGATCCCCGAGCGCAAGACCGTGCTGCTCGAGCGTCGCCGAGGCGATCGTTTCCCGGGCCTGCTGCTGGGCGATCCGGCCCATCTGTCCGAACACTACAAGATCCGCGCCGAATCCGCGCTGCACCGCGTCGCGGGCCGCGAATGCCGGCTCATCACCATCGAACCGCTGGACAAGCTGCGCTATGGCTATCGTCTGTGCGCGGACGTCGAAACCAATTTGCTGCTCAAGGCCCAGACCCTGAACGCCGCGCGCGGCGTGGTCGAGCAGGTGTCGTTCTCGTCGCTGCGGCTGGGTTCCGACGTGGATCCGCAAGCGTTGTCCTCGCACTGGAACACCCGCGACTGGAAGGTCCTTGAGGCCGCCATGAAGAACGTGGACCTCGCAGCCCAGGGGTGGCGCATTCCGGCTCCCAAGGGTTTCAAGCCCATCATGCAGGTCTCGCGCGCCATGAAACGCGGTTCGCCGGTCAGCCAGATGGTGCTGTCCGACGGCCTGGCGGCGATCTCCGTGTTCATCGAGCCCTATGATAGCCAGCGCGACCACCAGCCGCCGCACGGCGCGGCCCAGCGCGGCGCGATCAACGTCTACGGCACGCGCATCGCGGACTTCTGGCTGACCGCAGTGGGCGAAGTGCCCGCGGCCACGCTGGAGCAGCTTGCGCAAGCCACTGAGTACGTGCCTCCCGCACCCGCGGCAGCCGCACCGGCGGAGGGCGGGGCCAAGTAGTTCCCGCCTGTCCGCAAGCAGCAATTTCGGAGTGACATATGAAAGCAATGACGGTCTCGAACGCTTTTTTCCGGCGCTTTCTGGCGGCTGTCGCGGCGGGGGCAGTGTTGTCCACCGCCTACGTGCCCGTGACGGCGGCGCAGACCGCGCCTGCCGCCGTCGGGCTGCCCGACTTCACGACCATTGTTGAAAAGGCCGACCCGGCCGTCGTCAACATCCGCACCACGGCGACCGTGCCCGTGCGTGGCGGCGGCGGCCCCGGCGGCACCGACCCCTACGAGCTGTTCCGCTGGTTCTTCGGCCCCGAATTCCAGCCGCCGGGCCAGCCTTCGCCCAATCCGCGCCAGCGTCCCCAGCCGACGCCGCCCGAAGAGCGCACCGTGCCGCGAGGCGTCGGTTCGGGCTTCTTCATTACGGCCGACGGCTTCATCCTGACGAACAACCACGTGGTGGTCGACGCGACGGATATCTACGTGACGCTGACCGACGGACGCGAGTTCAAGGCCAAGGTCATCGGCACCGACGAGCGCACCGACGTGGCGCTCATCAAGATCGAAGCCAAGGACATGACGCCCCTGGTGGTCGGCGATCCGAAGAAATTGAAGAAGGGCCAGTGGGTGCTGGCGATCGGCTCGCCGTTTGGCCTGGATTCCACGGTCACCTCCGGCATTGTCAGCGCCATCGGCCGCGATACCGGCGAGTACCTGCCGTTCATCCAGACGGACGTCGCGGTCAATCCCGGCAATTCGGGCGGTCCGCTGATCAACCTGGACGGCGAGGTCGTGGGCATCAATTCCCAGATCATCTCGCGCAGCGGCGGCTTCATGGGCATTTCGCTGGCGATCCCGATCGACGAAGCCATGCGCGTGGTAGACCAGCTGCGCACGACGGGCAAGGTGACGCGCGGCCGGGTTGGGGTGCAGATCGGCGAAGTCGGCAAGGACGTGGCCGAGGCCATCGGCCTGCCCAAGGCCGAAGGCGCACTGGTCAGCAGCGTCGAAGCCGAAGGGCCTGCCGAGCAGGCGGGCGTGCAACCGGGCGACGTGATCCTGAAGTTCAACAAGGAACCGATCAAGCGCTGGTCCGATCTGCCGCGCATCGTGGGCGAGACCAAGCCGGGTACGCGGGCCGACATGGAAGTGTGGCGCAAGGGCAAGAGCTTGACGCTGTCGGTCAAGGTGGGTGAGATCCCCTCCGAGAAGACGGCTGCCGCCGGCAAGAAGGCGGCCCCGGAACCCGAGGTCACCAATGCGCTGGGGCTGAGCGTGGTCGACGTGCCCGCCGACGTCCAGAAGAAGCTGCGCATCAAGGGCGGCGTCCAGGTGAAGGTGGCCGAGGGCGCGGCCGCAAAGGCGGGCCTGCAGGACGGCGACATTGTGTTGGCCCTGAACGACACCGACGTCACCGGCGCCAAGCAGTTCGGCGAGTTGGTCGCCAAGCTGGACAAGGGGCGCGCGACCGGGCTGCTGGTGCGCCGCGGCGACCAGACGCAGTGGGTGGCGGTGCCGGCCTCCAAGTGATGGCGGCCCGGACCGGCCGGCGTCCCTGCGGCGCCGCAGCCGGGCAGGCGATCCGGCTGGAGCCCGCCGGACGCCCGCACCCCAGGGCGCTTTTTGTCCCGGGGCGCGCCTTGGGCAAAAAAAATGGCTCAAGACCGGCTAAAATGGCTGGTTGCCGCAAGAGGGGGCGCCTGACGCCCCCTCAGTTTTGTCCGGGCAAAGCCCGTCAGCGCCTCACACGTCGGCCGTGCACACTCCGGCGGCGGTGTCTCCCGGCAGTATGCCGTCTGTTCCGTCCCTTATAAATTCAAGCATGCAGCATATCCGCAACTTTTCCATCATTGCCCACATCGATCACGGCAAGTCGACCCTGGCCGATCGCCTGATCCAGCGCTGCGGCGGACTGGCGGATCGCGAAATGTCGGCGCAGGTCCTCGATTCCATGGAAATCGAGCGCGAGCGCGGCATCACCATCAAGGCCCAGACGGCAGCCCTGCATTACAAGGCGCAGGACGGCAAGGTCTACAACCTGAACCTGATCGACACCCCGGGGCACGTGGACTTCTCGTATGAGGTCAGCCGTTCCCTGTCCGCCTGCGAAGGCGCGCTGCTGGTGGTGGACGCTTCCCAGGGCGTGGAAGCGCAGACGGTGGCCAACTGCTATACCGCCATCGAGTTGGGCGTGGAAGTGGTGCCTGTGCTGAACAAGATGGACCTGCCGCAGGCCGATCCCGAAGGCGCCCGCCAGGAAGTCGAGGACGTGATCGGCATCGACGCCTCGAACGCCGTGCTGGCCAGCGCCAAGACCGGCATGGGCATCGACGAGATCCTCGAGACCATCGTGGCGCAGGTCCCGCCGCCCAAGGGCGATCCGGACGCGCCGCTGCAGGCCCTGATCATCGACTCGTGGTTCGACAACTACGTGGGCGTGGTGATGCTGGTGCGCATCGTCAATGGCGTGCTCAAGCCCAAGGACAAGATCCTGCTGATGGCGTCCGGCGCCACCCACCTGTGCGAGCAGACCGGCGTGTTCACGCCGAAGTCGCAGCAGCGCCCGCATCTGTCCGCGGGCGAGGTCGGTTTCATCATCGCCGGCATCAAGCAGCTTGAAGACGCCAAGGTCGGCGACACCGTCACGCTGGCCAACAAGCCCGCCGCGAGCCCGCTGCCCGGCTTCAAGGAAGTCAAGCCGCAGGTGTTCGCGGGCCTGTATCCGGTCGAAAGCTCCGAATACGACCAACTGCGCGATTCGCTCGAAAAGCTGAAGCTGAACGACGCCGCGCTGATGTTCGAGCCCGAAGTCTCGCAGGCGCTGGGCTTCGGTTTCCGCTGCGGCTTCCTGGGTCTCTTGCACATGGAAATCGTGCAGGAGCGCCTGGAGCGCGAGTTCGACATGGACATCATCACCACCGCGCCGTCGGTGGTGTACGAGGTCGAGCAGCGCGATGGCTCGGTGATCACCGTGGAAAGCCCGTCCCGCATGCCCGAGATCGGCAAGATCCAGGACATCCGCGAGCCCATCGTGAAGGTCACGCTGTTCATGCCGCAGGACTACGTGGGTCCGGTCATGACGCTGTGCAACAACAAGCGCGGCGTGCAGGTCAACATGAGCTACCACGGCCGCCAGGTCCATCTGGTGTACGAGATCCCGCTGGCCGAGATCGTGCTGGACTTCTTCGACAAGCTGAAGTCGGTGTCGCGCGGCTATGCGTCCATGGACTACGAGTTCCTGGAGTACCGTTCCGCGGACGTGGTGCGGGTGGACCTGCTCATCAACAACGACCGCGTCGACGCGCTGGCCGTGATCGTCCACCGCAGCAATGCGCGCCATCGTGCGCGCGATGTCGTCACCCGCATGCGCGGCCTGATTCCGCGCCAGATGTTCGATGTCGTCATCCAGGCGGCCATCGGCGCGGAGATCATCGCGCGCGAAAACGTGAAGGCGCTGCGCAAGAACGTGCTGGCCAAGTGCTATGGCGGCGACATCTCGCGCAAGAAGAAGCTGCTGGAAAAGCAGAAGGCGGGCAAGAAGCGCATGAAGCAGGTGGGCAGCGTGGAAATTCCGCAGGAGGCGTTCCTCGCCATCCTGCAAGTGGAAGACAAATAGAACCCAAAAAGGCGAGTAGCTGATGAGTTGGAACTTTGCCCTGATCCTTTTTATCCTGCTGGTCCTTACCGGCGTAATCTGGGTGCTCGATCTGGCGGTGCTGCGCAAGGGGCGCGAGCGCCGCGCTCAAGCGGCAATGGCGCAGTACGACACGGCCCTGGTCGGCGACGCCCAGGAAGCCGAGCGCCTGCGGCGCGAAGCCGGCGATGCCGCGCGTCGCGTGCCCTGGTGGATCGAATACGCCGTCAGCTTCTTTCCCGTCATCCTGTTCGTGTTCATGCTGCGCTCGTTCGTGGTCGAGCCCTTCCGCATTCCGTCAGGATCGATGCTGCCCACGCTGCAATCGGGCGACCTGATCCTCGTGAACAAGTTCAGCTATGGCCTGCGTCTGCCGGTGATCGACAAGAAGGTCATTCCCGTCGGCACGCCGCAGCGTGGCGATGTCTTCGTGTTCCGCTATCCTGTTGATCCGGACGTGGACTACATCAAGCGCGTGGTCGGCCTGCCGGGCGACGAAATCGCCTACCTGGACAAAAAGCTCTACGTGAACGGCCAATTGGTGCCGCATGTCCGCGACGGCGATTACTTCGAACCGGACCGGGTTTCGTATATCGCGCAATATAAAGAGAAATTGGGCGACGTTGAGCACAAGATCCTGCTGGATGAGAACAAACAGCAAGATTATTCACCCATGTGGCAATTTCCCAACCGCCAAAACTGCCAATACAGCCGCAATGGGGTACGCTGCAAGGTACCCGAAGGGAATTATTTCGCCATGGGCGATAATCGGGACAACAGCGCAGACAGCCGGTACTGGGGCTTCGTTCCGGAAGCCAATATCGTCGGCCGCGCTTTCTTCATCTGGATGAACTTCAGCGATCTCAGCCGCATCGGCCGATTCAACTGATTATGTCGCTAGCCACGCTGGAAAACCGCCTGGATTACCACTTCGGTGATCAGGCCCTGCTTGAACAGGCGCTCACGCATCGCAGCCATGGCGCGCGCCATAACGAGCGCTTGGAATTCCTTGGGGATTCCGTGCTGAACTTCGTCGTGGCGGCGATGCTGTTTGAACGCTACGCCAAGATCGACGAAGGCGATCTGTCGCGCCTGCGGGCCAATCTGGTCAAGCAGGCGTCGCTGGCGGATATCGCCCAGCGGCTGGAACTGTCGCAATATCTGCGCCTGGGCGAGGGCGAGCTCAAGAGCGGCGGATTCCGCCGGCCGTCCATCCTGGCCGACACCGTCGAAGCCATCTTCGGCGCGGTCTTCCTGGATGCGGGCTTCGATGCGGCGCGCCGCGTCATCGTGCGGCAGTACCAGCCCGTGCTGGCGTCCGTGGATCCCAAGACCCTGGGCAAGGACGCCAAGACCCTGCTGCAGGAATTCCTGCAGGGCCGCAAGCTGGCCCTGCCGCTGTACACGGTGGTGGCCACGCATGGCGCGGCCCACAGCCAGCAGTTCGAAGTCGAATGCGCCATTCCGGCGCTCGATATCAAGGTGATGGCGCCCGGCGCCAGCCGCCGCGCCGCCGAGCAATCGGCGGCCAAGCTGGCGCTGGAGGCCGCGCTGGCCATCAGCCCGGCCACCAAGGCTGCCCGCAAGTCGGGCAAGGCGCGCAAAACCGCGCAATTGTCGCTGCCTGTGGCAGTGGCTCAAGAGACTAAATGAGCGATACCCCTTTTCGTACCGGCTTCGTTGCCATCGTCGGCCGCCCCAATGTGGGCAAGTCCACGCTCACGAACGCCCTGATCGGTTCCAAGATCTCCATCGTGTCGCGCAAGGCGCAGACCACGCGCCATCGTATCCACGGTGTGTTGACCCGCGAGCACGAACAGTTCGTGTTCGTCGACACCCCGGGTTTCCAGACGCGCCACGGCGGCGCGATGAACCGCATGATGAACCGCGTCGTGACGCAGGCGCTGGCCGACGTGGACGTGGTGGTGCACGTCGTCGAGGCCGGCAAATGGTCCGAGGGCGACGCGAAGCTGCTGCCGCTGTTGCCCAGCCCCGAGCGCACGATCCTGGTGGTTTCCAAGATCGACGCGCTGAAGAACCGCGACGACCTGTTTGCGTTCGTCTCCAAGATCATGGCGCTGCATCCGTTCGGCGCCGTGGTGCCGGTCAGCGCCACCAAGAACCAGCAACTGGACCAACTGCTCGACGAGATCGCATCGCGTCTGCCGGAAGGCGAGCCGATGTTCGAAGAAGACACGCTGACGGACCGGCCCATGCGCTTCATCGCCGCCGAACTGGTGCGCGAGAAGATCTTCCGCCTGGTGGGCGACGAACTGCCTTACGGCTGCACGGTCGTCATCGAGCAGTGGGAAGAGACCGCCAAGGGCGCCACCATCAATGCCTGCGTCGTCGTCGAGCGCGACAGCCACAAGCCCATCCTCCTGGGCGCGGGCGGTATGCACATGAAGCGGATTGCCACGGAGGCGCGGCAGGACATTGCCAAGCTGCTGGACAAGCCGGTGCACCTGGAGGTTTACATCAAGGTGCGCAAGGGCTGGTCCGACCGCGAGGGTGCGCTGCGCGACCTGGGATATGAGTAGAAGGGCGCCACGCGTCCAGGATCGCCCGGGGTTCATGCTCCATGCCACGGCGTGGCGTGAAACCTCACTGATTGTCCAAACCTTCTCGCGCGATCACGGCTGCGTGGCCATGGTCGCCAAGGGCGCCAAGCGCCCTTATTCCGTGCTTCGTCCCGTCCTGTCGGCTTTTCAGCCGCTGCTGTTGTCCTGGACGGGCAACGGCGAAGTCAAGACGCTGACGCGCGCCGAGATCGCCGGCATCCGGCCGCTGGCCGGCGCCGCGCTGATGTCGGCCTGGTACATGAACGAACTGCTGCTGCGTCTCTTGCCGCGCGAGGACGCGCATCCGCTGCTGTTCGACGCGTACGACATGGCCTTGCAGCAATTGTCCGCCGGCACGCGCGCGGCCGGTGCGCTGCGCCGCTTTGAATGGACCCTGCTGCGCGAGACCGGCTACGGCGTGGACGAGCCGCCGCCGGACTTCGATGATCCGGCGATCGAACCCGCGCTGCGCAGCGACCTGCGCGCGCGCCTGGCCGAGATCCTGGCCGGCCGTCCCCTGTCCACGCGCCGGGTGCTGCTCGACCTGCAGCGCATCTGAGCGCGGCGGCCGGCGCGTCAATATGTTCGCTTCAATGAGATGGTCGCGCGGAAAAAACTAACTGATGCCGCCGTCGCGCCGGTCGGCCCGCTTGCCCAGCCCGTAGCCGACGGCGGCCGCGCCCAGCGCCACCGCGGCGCCCAATAGCGCAATCAGCGCCGCGCCATAGCCCAGCATGTCGATGCCGGTTTTGATCCAGCCGCTGGCGGCATCGCCGCCGCGGTAGACCACGGTGTCGATGACATTCTTGGTCTTGTACTTGTCCTCGGGCGTGACCGCCGTGAACAGCATTTCCCGTCCGGGACGGATCAGCGCATATTCGCCCGCGCGGCGCAGGATCATGGCGCCCGCCAGCACGCCGAACACCGGATAGGCGGCGAGCGCCAGGAAGGCGATCGCCACGGCAAGCGGCACCGCGGTCAGCAGAAAGCGCAGGCCCAGGCGGGCGGCCACCCGGCCGGTGATGAAGACCTGCGACAGCAGCGCCAGCGTCTGCACCGTGAAATCCAGCGCGCTGAAAACGCGGATGCGCTGGGCCGTGTCGGGAAACGCATCGGCCACCAGCCGCGCCTGCTCCATGTAGAGGAAGGTGTTCAACGTGGCCAGCAGCACGACCAGCAGCGAGATGCCCAGCAGATAGCGCGACTGGAAGATGCGCGCCAGCCCCGCCAGGATGGTGCCTTCGATGGGATGCCGCATGTCCCGCAGGCCGGTGTCGGGCCGCGAGGCCGCGCGCCAGCCCAGCAGCCACTGCTTGAGCGGCAGCGTGGCCGTCAGCAGCAGGGCCGACAACAGCAGCAGGCCTGGCGGCCCCAGGCTGCCCGCCAGCAGGGCACCCAGCAACGGGCCGCAGAGGCCACCCGCGCTGGCGCCGGCGGCGATCAGCGCGAACAGCCGCTTGGCCGACTCCATGCGGAAGACGTCGGCCATGAGGCTCCAGGCGATGGAGACGACAAACAGATTGAAGACCGACAGCCAGACGTAGAACGCGCGCGCAGCCCAGACGCTGCCGGGCTGCAGGTGCAGCAGGGCGGCAAAGCCCGCCATGGTCAGCGCGAAGATGGCGTAGACCCAGGTCACCAGCGTGGCCCGCGGCACGCGGGTGGAAATCCAGCCAAAGCACGGCACCACGGCCAGCGTGGCAAGAAAGGTGGCGGTGAACAACCATTGCAGCTGGTTCACGCCCGCCTGGATGCCCATGGTCTCGCGGATCGGCCGCAGCATGAAGTAGCCGCAGAAGAGGAAGAAGAAAAACGCGAAGCCGCAGGCGGCGGGCGCGAGTTCGTCTTCGTGGATGCCCAGGGCACGCGCGGCGCGCGCGCGCCACGGCATGGGAATGACCGCCATGGCGTCAGGCGAGCAGCGCGGCGATGCGGTCGCGCAGGGCCGCGTCGGGCTGGGGGCCGAACCCGGCGCGCGCGTTGTCGGCCATGTTCACGGGCTTGGAGGTGGCGGGGATGACGGCCGTGACGGCGGGGTGGCCGATGATGAACTTCAGGAAGATCTGCGCCCAGGACGTGCAATCGATCTCGGCCGCCAGCTTGGGCAGCGCCACGCCCTTGACCTGCCGGAACAGCGCCCCGTCCTCGAACGGCCGGTTGATGAGCACCGCGACGCCGTTCGCCTGGCAGGCGGGCAGCAGGCGCTTTTCGGCGCTGCGCGAGGCGATCGACAGGTTCACCTGCACGAAATCGGGCTTTTCCCGTTCGACCAGTTCGGTCAGGTCGTCGTGGGCGTGGTCGGTGTAGTGGGTGATGCCGATGTAACGCGTCACCCCCTGTTGCTTCAGCTCGCGCAGCAGGGCGAGCTGATTGCGCGTGTCGATGAGGTTGTGGACCTGTATCAGGTCCAGCTTGTCGCTGCCCAGGGCCTGCTGCGACTGGCGCACCTGGCGCATGGCCGATTCGTGCCCGCGCGTGCTGATCTTGGTGGCCAGGAACACCCGCTTGCGCAGGCCGCTCTCGCGGGCCAGCAGCGCCCCGGTGACGGCCTCGGCCTGGCCATAGCTTGGGGCGGTGTCGATCAGCGTGCCGCCGGCCTTGAGCAGCGTTTCAAGCACCTGGGCCAGGGGCGCCATGGCCGCGGCGTCGTCGGGGGCCACGTTGAAGGTGTCTGCGGTGCCCAGCCCGACGACCGGCAAGGTTTCGCCCGACGAGGGGATTGCGCGCTTGAGCATGACCTGCCCGGAACTGGCTGCCCATGCCGGCCACGCGGTTCCGAAGAGGGCGGCGCTGGCGGCGGACTGGAGGAAGCGGCGGCGGTCGGGCATGGCGTGGCTCCGTCTGACGGGAAATCAAGGGGAAAGGCCAATGAAAAAGGGCCTACATGTACATGCAGGCCCCTTGGGTGCTGGTCTGGCGGCGGCGCGTTACTCGCGGTTGCCGCCGAAGATGCCCAGCAGCATCAGCAGGTTCGAGAAGACGTTGTAGACGTCAAGGTAGATGGCCAGGGTGGCGGAGACGTAGTTGGTCTCGCCGCCGTTGACCACGCGCTGCAGGTCCACCAGCATGAACGCCGAGAAAATCACGATGGCCAGCACCGAGATGGTCAACATCAGGGCGGGCAGTTGCAGGAAGATGTTGGCCAGCGCAGCCACCAGGATCACGACGGCGCCGATGAACAGGAACTTCTGCAGTCCGGAGAGATCGCGCTTGATGGTCGTGGCCAGGGTGGCCATGGTGCCGAACACGATCGCCGTGCCGCCGAACGCCGTCATGACGAGCTGCGAGCCGTTGCTCATGCCCATCACGAAGCCGAGCAGGCGCGACAGCATGACGCCCATGAAGAACGTGAAGGTCAGCAGCAGGACCACGCCCAGCGAGCTGTTCTTGTTCTTTTCGATGGCGAACATCAGGCCGAAGGCGCCGACCAGGAAAACGATGGCCGACAGGCCGGGGCTGGCGCCCATGACCTGGTTGATGCCGGTGTAGAGGCCGACCGCCGCGCCCAGCACCGTGGGGATCAGCGACAGGGCCAGGAGCCAGTACGTGTTGCGCAGGACCTGGTTGCGAGCGACCTCGCCCGGCGCGCCGGCGACCGAGCCGGAACGGTTAAAAGGGGACGGACGATATTCGTTCATGGAGAACTCCTGTTTACGGCAAATATGGTGATTGCCTAGAAGGCTTAGATGCGAAGGATACCTTACAGTTCCCTGAAGAATCCAGTTGCAGGAAGAATGAACCCGGGGGCTGCCGGACGGGCGGGCGGGCGGTTCAACCGCGCCTCACATCGTTGAGCACACGGGACACGATAGCAGGCAATTCCGCGTCCATGCGGTCCTGCAGTTGCGTGACGGCGTCGGCCAGGGCTTGCCGCATGATCTGTTCCACCTCGGCCTGCAGCCGCGCGGCCAGCACGGTGGCCTCGGGGAGGGCCGGCGCGGGCGGCGCCGCGGCCGGTTCGGGGGCGGGCGCGCGTTGCGGCAGGGGCGCGGCGGTCAGGCCGGGAACGGATGGCGCCGGTTCGTCGGGCTGCCCCAGGTCCGGCCCATCCGCCACATCCGCCACATCCGTCAACACGGGAAACGGGTCGTTCTCATAGACGGGGCCGACCTCGTCGGCCAGCTCCGTCAGCAGCGGCGCATCGGCCTCGTCGACGACGGGGGCATGGAAGGAGGGCTCGGCCCGGTGGGTCAGGGTGGGGATACCGGGGTCGGATGAGCGAGAGGGCATGTGGACTCCCGAAATGCTTGTGGATGCGGCGCCGGGGCGCGCCATGGGCGGGGGCGGTCAGGCGCCCGGGGTCTTGCGGCTCAGGTCGTGGCTCTGGGGCGCGTGTCCGGCCGTCTGGTAAATCCGCCAGCGCTGGCGGGCCGCCTGCCGGTCGTCGGGATCGTCTGAGACGATTTCGAGCAGGCGGTCAAAGGCGTCGAAGCCGGGCGGGCAGTCGTCGTCCAGGTTCAGCAGCCAGGGCTGCGGCTGGTCGGGCTGGCCGGCCGCCTGCGCGGCCTCGCGCGGGTCGCCCGCGGTGAGCACCACCGGGGTTTCGCTGGCCAGCGGGTCGTTGGCCAGCACGTGCGGCACGAAGGCCGTGTCGTCGAATGCCCAGAGCATCCGGTCGAACGCGGCCAGCCGTGAGCCGTCTTTACAGTACACCACCAGCCGCTGTCCCGCCAGGACGCGCTTGCGCACGACCTGGCAGGCCATGCGCAGGCGGTCGGGCGCGCCGAAGGCGAAATCGATGCGCATCACGCGGCTTCCGGCGTCTGGCGCTTCAAGCCTGGTCCAGCAGGTACTGCATCAGCAGCGGCACCGGGCGTCCGGTCGCGCCCTTGTCCTTGCCGCCGCGCCAGGCGGTCCCGGCGATGTCCAGGTGCGCCCAGGGGTAGGCCTTGGCGAAGCGGGACAGGAAGCAGGCCGCCGTGACGGCGCCGGCCGGGGGGCCACCGATATTGGCGAGGTCGGCGAAATTGGACTTGAGCTGTTCCTGGTAGGCGTCGTCCATCGGCATGCGCCATGCGGTGTCCAGCGAGCGGCGGCCGGCCGCCGCCAGCGCGTCCGCCAGTGCGTCGTCCTTGGAGAACAGCCCGGTGTTGACGTGGCCCAACGCGACGACGCAGGCGCCGGTCAGGGTGGCGATGTCGATCACGGCCGACGGCTTGAAACGTTCGGCGTAGGTCAGCGCGTCGCACAGGATGAGGCGGCCTTCGGCGTCGGTGTTCAGGATCTCGATGGTGAGGCCGGCCATGCTGGTGACCACGTCGCCCGGCTTGTTGGCCTTGCCGCTGGGCAGGTTCTCGCAGGCGGGGATCAGGCCGACGACGTCCAGGGGCAGCTCCAGTTCGGCCAGGGCGCGGAACGAACCGAGCACGCTGGCGGCGCCGCACATGTCGTACTTCATTTCGTCCATGGTGGCCGCGGGCTTGAGCGAAATGCCACCTGCGTCGAACGTGATGCCCTTGCCGACCAGCACGATCGGACCCTGCGCGGCTTTGGCGCCCTTCTTGACAACCTTGGCGCCGGCATGGCGCAGCACGATGAAGCGCAGCGCTTCATCGGAGCCGCGCGCGACCGACAGGAACGAGCCCATGCCCAGCGCCTCGACCTGCTTGCGGTCCAGCACTTCGACCTTGATCGACTTGAATTCGCGCGCCAGGCGCTTGGCCGTGTCGCCCAGATAGGTGGGGGTGCAGATGTTGCCCGGCAGGTTGCCCAGCGTGCGGGTCAGGTCCATGCCGTTGGCGATGGCGTTGCCTTCGCGCAGGCCCTTCTGGACCTGAGCCGCGTCGGCGCGTTCGACGATCTGCACGATCTTCTTGAGCTTGGGACGCGCATCGCGGTCGGGCTTGCCGAAGCTGGCGTCGTAGTGGTAGGTGGCGTTGCCCGCGGCAATGGCGGCGCTGCGCGCGCGCGCAATGAGTTCGACGTCCGCGATGGGGTTGGCGACCAGGGTGGAGACGCCCTCGGCAAGCTGCGCCGCGACGCAGGCGGCGGCGAAAGCCTGTTCGGCCGACGCATGCGTGCGGGCCGAATATTCTTCCTGCTTGCCCAGACCGACCAGGACGACGCGCTGCGCGGCCACGCCCGGCAGATTGCGCAGGACCAGTGTGGAGCCGGTGCGGCCGCGGAATTCGCTCTTGACGACCGAACGCACGGCGCCGTTGGACGCGCGGTCGATGATGTCGGCGGCGGGGCTCAACACGCCGTCCGCGTACACGCCGACGGCGAGGGCGGCGGTTTTGACCTGGTGCAGGGAAGCAGTGGTCTGTGTGCTAAATTCCATGAGGGTTTCCCGTGTGCGTCTGTGTATGATGCGGTCGATTATCCCGCATATTCTCCCATGTCTCTATTCAAACGCTCTGTCGTCAGCGAGATCACCAGTCACGCTGGCGTTGTCTTTTCCACGTTGCTCGTCGTGTGGCTCAGCGTGCTTCTCGTGCGCCTGCTCGGCGAGGCCGCGGGAGGCAACATCGGAGCCGACGTGGTCGTGGTGCTGGCCGCGCTCTCGACCATCACCGCGCTGCCGACCATCCTGGCGGTCTCGATCTTCATCGCCGTGCTTACCACCGTCACCCGCAATTACCGTGAATCGGAAATGGTGGTGTGGTTTGCCAGCGGCCTGTCGCTGGCCGATTGGCTCAAGCCCGTGCTGCGCGTGGCCGTTCCTGTCGCGATCGCGGTGGCGGGCCTGACGCTGGTGGCCTCGCCCTGGGCCTACCGCCAGATCGGCGAATACCACGAGCGCTTCGAACAGCGCTCCGACCTGTCCAAGGTCACGGCCGGGCAGTTCGCCGAATCCTCCGGCGGCAACCGCGTGTTCTTCGCGGAAGACCCTGTCACTCCCAGCGACGAACTCGGCAACGTGTTCGCGCGCGAAATCGGCCCCGAATGGCTCAGCGTGCTGACCGCCAGCAGCGCGCACAGCGAGACCCTGCCCAATGGCGACCGCTTCCTGGTGCTGGGCGAAGGCCACCGCTACGACCTGAAGCCGGGCACCCCGGAGTTGCGCCTGGTGCATTTCGAAAAATACGGCGTGCGCCTCGAAAGCAAGTCCGGCGGCGACCCGGTGGCCGAAGCCCGCGCCGCCGCGGAACGCTCGTCCAAGGCGCGTTCCACGCCGCAGCTCATCGAAGACAACACCGACAGCAGCTGGTCGCAGGTCATGTGGCGGATCTCGCTGCCGCTGGCGGCGCTGAACCTGGCATTGCTGGCCATTCCGCTTGGCGCGGTGAATCCGCGGCTGGGCCGCTCGGGGGACCTGCTCATCGCCGGCCTGGTCGGGTTGCTCTATATGAACCTGATCAACCTGTCGCGCGCCTGGATCTCCAGCGGCAAGCTCAGTTTCGGGCTGGGCGTGTGGGCGATCCACGGCGCGGTCGCGCTGCTGACCGCCTTCCTGCTGATGCGCCGCCTGCGCGTCAAGGCGCCCAAGAACGCCGCATAGCGAAGCGGCGCCTTGCGGAGAACGCCGGGCGCCGTCTTTCAGGGCAGATACTTCATCGTTCCGCGCCGGCCGGCCAGCAGGTCGGCGTTCTTCAACACCGATTTGCGAATGAACTCCCACAGCGCGGTCACGCGCTTGAGTTTGCGCAGGTCTTCGTGGCAATACATCCAGAACGAGCGCGTGATTGCAATCTCGTCCTCCAGCACGGGTTTGAGCCTGGGATCCTGCGCCGCGATGAAGCAGGGCAGGATCGCGAGCGACTGTCCCTGCAGCGCCGCGTGATACTGGGCCACCACGCTCGTGCTGCGCAACACCACCTTGCTGGCGGGCAGCACGTCCTCCAGGTAGCGCAGGCGTTCACTGAACAGCAGCTCGTCCACATACCCGATGAAGGTGTGGTCCGCGAGGTCCGCGCGCTCGTTGATGGGGGCGTGCTTGGCCAGGTAGCCCGGCGTGCCGTACAGGCGCAGCGTGTAGTCGCACAGCTTGCTGCACACATAGGGCCCGCGCTGCGGGCGCTCGATGGTGATGGCCAGGTCCGCTTCGCGCTTGGACAGGCTGACAAAGCGCGGCACGGGCAGGATGTCCAGCGTGATGTGCGGATAGCGCCGCTGGAAGTCCGCGGCAAGCGGCGTCAGCACGTAGCTGCCGAAACCTTCGGTGGCGCCGATACGCAGGTGCCCCGATAGCGCCTGCCCGATCCCGGACAGGTTTTCGCGCGCGGTATGCACCACGCTTTCCATCTGCTCGGCGTGGACGAACAGCCGCTGGCCGTCGTCCGTCAGCACGAAGCCCGCGCTGCGGGATTTTTCGAAAAGCAGGGTGTCCAGTTCCGTTTCGAGCGCGCGGATGCGGCGCGACACGGTGGTGTGTTCGACGCCGAGCTTGCGCGCCGCCGCGCTGACGCGCTGGGTGCGGGCCACTTCCAGGAAATATCGCAGACTGTCCCAATCAAGCAAGATCCGGCGCTCCAGCCCCTGGCGACGCAACGCGCAAGAGGCGATGTTGGTATGTGCATGGATGCACAAGGAATGTGCATTTCTGGTGTTGCTTGTTGATTTTCACACATCTACACTGGATCGGCTGGCCTTGGGCTAAGCCCTGGGACCGCAGGCCGCAAAGACGGCGCCATAACGCTAACACTCAGCGCATAAATACTCAGGAGACAAATCCATGAAATTGCACGCACGCGGGCTCGCCGCAGGCTTGTGTCTGGGCGCCGGATTGCTTGGGCAAGCCCTCGCGGCGGACAAGCCGCCAGTGAAGATCGGCATTCTGACGGACATGTCCGGCACCTATGCCGGGATGGGGGGAGCGGGCTCGGTCGCGGCGGCGCAGTTGGCCATCGACGACTGCCTGGCCGCGGAGTGCAAGGGCATGAAGATCGACCTGGTGTCCGCGGACAACCAGAACAAGGCGGACGTCGGCGCCGCCCGGGCGCGCGAATGGTTCGACCGCGACGGCGTCACCGCCATCGCCGACCTGACCAATTCCGCGGTGGCGCTGGCCGTGCAAGGCATCGCCCGGGAAAAGAACAAGGTCGTGATGTTCTCCGGTCCCGCCACCACGGCGTTGACCAACAAGGAATGCTCGCCGGTCGGCTTTCACTGGATGTTCGACACGTACTCGCAGTCGGCGGGCGGCGCCAAGGCCACCGTCCGGGCGGGCGGCAAGTCCTGGTTCTTCATCACCGTCGATTACGCCTTCGGCCATTCGCTGGAAGCCGACACCGTCAAGGCCGTGCAGGCGCTGGGCGGCACCGTGGCCGGCAACGTGCGCCATCCCCTGAACGCGCCGGACTTTGCGTCCTACCTGCTGCAGGCGCAAAGTTCCAAGGCGCAGGTGGTGGCGCTGGCCAATGGCGGCCAGGACACCGTGAACGCCGTCAAGCAGGCGCGCGAGTTCGGCATCGTGGCGGGCGGCCAGCGGCTCGTGTCGCTGCTGATCTTCCTGTCCGACCTGCGTGCGCTTGGCCTGGAAAACGCGCAGGGCCTGTCTTATGTGGACGGCTTTTACTGGGATTACGACGATGCGACGCGCGAATGGTCTGCGCGCTTCGAAAAGGCGTTTCGCGGCCTGAAGCCCACCATGACGCAGGCCGGGGTGTATTCCAGCGTGCTGCATTACCTGCGCGCCGTGGCCGCCGCCAACAGCACCGACGGCAAGGTGGTGGCCGACAAGATGCGTGACATGCCCATCAAGGATCCGATCATGCGCAATGCGTCGATCCGTCCCGATGGCCGGGTCATTCACGACATGTACCTGTATGAAGTCAAGAAGCCCGCGGACTCCAAGGGCGGCTGGGACTACTCGAAGCTCGTGGCCACCATCCCGGCGGCAGAAGCCTTCCAGCCCCTGGCCGACTCCACCTGCCCGCTGGTGAAGAAATAGCCTGCGCGCGCCCCGGCCGCGGCGCCGGGGCGCCGCAAGATCCAAGAACGCGGATGTCCATCCGCATCGACTACGCAGTGTGAGGAGCATCAAAATGAGTGAAGTCCCGCGCGTCCCGCTACTGATCGGCGGCAAGCTCGTGCAGTCCAAAACCACCGAATGGCGAGACGTGATCAACCCCGCCACCCAGGAGGTCGTCGCCAAGGTGCCCTTCGCCACGCGCGAAGAACTGGACCTGGCCGTCTCCAACGCCAAGGAGGCTTTCAAGACCTGGCGCAACAGCGGGCAGGGCGCGCGGATGCGCGTCATGCTGAAGTTCCAGGAGCTGCTGCGCGCCAACACCGGCAAGCTGGCCGAGATGATCACCCGCGAGCACGGCAAGACCCTGCCCGACGCCGAAGGCGAAGTCGGCCGCGGCCTGGAAGTGGTCGAGCATGCGTGCTCCATCGCCAACCTGCAGTTGGGTGAATACGCCGAAAACGCCGCGTCCGGCATCGACGTCTACACCCTGATCCAGCCGCTGGGCGTGTGCGCGGGCATCACCGCGTTCAACTTCCCGGTGATGCTGCCGTGCTTCATGTTCCCGATCGCCGTGGCCTGCGGCAATACCTTCGTGCTCAAGCCGTCCGAGCAGGATCCGACGTCCTCGCTGTTCCTGGCCCAGCTGGCGCTGGAAGCCGGCCTGCCGCCGGGCGTGCTGAACGTCGTGCATGGCGGCCCCGAGACGGCCAACGGCCTGTGCGAACATCCGGACATCAAGGCGGTGTCCTTCATCGGCTCGACCCGCGTGGGCACCGAGATCTACAACCGTGCCTCCGCCGCCGGCAAGCGCTGCCAGTCCATGATGGGCGCCAAGAACCACTGCGTGATCCTGCCGGACGCCGATCCGGAAGTGGCGCTGAACCAGCTGCTGGGCGCCGCCTTCGGCGCGGCCGGCCAGCGCTGCATGGCCTCGTCGGTGGCCGTGCTGGTGGGCGAGGCCCGCAACTGGCTGCCCGACTTCGTCGAGCGCGCCAAGAAGCTCAAGGTCAACGTCGGCACGGATCGCGAAGCCGATCTCGGGCCCCTGGTGTCGCCCAACGCCAAGAAGCGCGTCGAAAGCCTGATCCAGAAGGGCGTGGACGAAGGCGCCAAGCTGCTGCTCGATGGCCGAAACCTCAAGGTGTCGGGCTTTGAGTCGGGCAATTTCGTGGGTCCGACCGTGTTCGATGCGGTGGCCGAAGACATGACCATCTACACCGAGGAAATCTTCGGACCGGTCCTGTGCTGCGTCGGCGTCGAGACGCTGGAAGACGCGGTGGCGTTCATCAACCGCAACCCCAACGGCAACGGCGTTGCCCTGTTTACGCAGGACGGGGGCGCGGCGCGCTACTTCCAGAACAACATCGATGTGGGCCAGGTCGGCATCAATGTGCCCATTCCGGTGCCGGTGGCGTGGTTCAGCTTCACGGGTTCGCGCGGCTCCAAGCTGGGCGACCTGGGTCCGAACGGCAAGCAGGCGGTGCAATTCTGGACGCAGACCAAGACCGTGACGGCGCGCTGGTCGGCGCATGCCAAGACGGTCAACACCACGATCTCGATGCGCTAAAAGGAGGGACGCCTTGCTCCTAAGCTTATACGAATAATTCATATAGCAAGGCGTTCTTATTACTTATAATTGGCCCGTCTATCAGGGGCCGATTAATGAACCTCCAGCAATTTCGTTTCGTGCGTGAAACCATCCGGCGCGACTTCAACCTGACCGAAGCCGCCCGGATGCTCTATACCTCGCAGCCGGGCGTGTCCAAGGCCATCATCGAATTCGAAGACGAGCTGGGCATCAAGATCTTCGAGCGGCACGGCAAACGCATCAAGGGGCTGACCAAGCCCGGCCTCGCCGTGTCCCAGGTGATCGACCGCATCATGCGCGAGGTCGACAACCTGAAAAAGGTCAGCGACGAATTCGCGCGCCGTGACGAAGGCGGACTGGTCATTGCCTGCACCCACACCCAGGCGCGCTATCTGCTGCCGCGTGTGATCCCCGCGTTCCGCAAGCAATTCCCGAAGGTCCACCTGTCGTTGGCCGAGGGCAGTCCGGCCCAGCTTGCCGAAATGGTGCTGCATGAACAGGCCGATCTGGCGCTGGCGACCGAATCGCTGGCCCTGACGCCGGGCCTGGCCACCTTGCCCGTCTATGCGTGGGAACACACGGTGGTCGTGCGTCCGGACCACCCGCTTGCCGAGCTGACCTCCAGCGCGGCCAAGCGCCTGTCGCTGGCGCAACTGGCCGAATATCCCATCGTCACCTATGACCGCGCCTTCACCGGCCGCAGCACGATCGACGAGATTTTCGCCAACCAGGGCATCCACCCGGACATCGTGCTCGAAGCCATCGATGCCGACGTGATCAAGACCTACGTGGACGTGGGCCTGGGCATCGGCATTATCGCCGGCGTCGCCTACGACCCGCGCCGCGATTCGAATCTGGTCGGTCTGCCGGTGGGGCACCTGTTCGGCACGCACACCACCCGCGTGGGCGTGAAGGCCGGCGTGTTCCTGCGCGACTACGTCTACACCTTCCTGGAGATGCTGGCGCCGTCGCTGACCCGGGCCGTGGTCACCGACGCGGTGCAAGGCGTGCCCAAGTAGGGCGGTCCCGGCTGCCTGCGCCGCTCCATGCGCGACGTCTCGATGACGTCGCGTTTTTTTTGCCCCGGCCCAGCGCAAGAGGCCTGCCGGCTATCCCCTGGCGTCATCTCATAAAAATAATTAAATAAGAACTGATCTCATTTAAGTTGACGAAAAAATAGGAATCATTATCATTACATCCAGGCTCAACGACCCAGTGAGGTACATCATGACGGCAGGACTTAGTGCAGTGGTAGTGGGCGCCGACCGCCTCGGCAATATTCCCGATCTGCTCAAGGGACACAACATTTCGATCACGCACCACATCAGCGGTCGTGATCCCTCGCATCAAAAGAAGACCTTGCAACTGCCCTCGGGCACGCAACTGGTCATCCTGCTGACCGATTTCCTCGGCCACAACGTCATGAAGACCTTCCGCAACGCGGCGCAGCGCGGCGGCATCCGGGTCGTGGCTTGTCGCCGCTCGGTGTGCAGCATGCAGCAAGCCCTGCAGCAGTGCGGCCTTTGCCCGCGCGCCGGCACGGTACATTGACGGAACGCGTCTTGCCGCGCATTCACGAAGAACTGGGGAGGCCGATACGGCCTGCGGCCTGAAACGCCGCGAAGAGAAAAAATAAAAACGCCGCCGGACGGGATCGTCTGGCGGCGTTTTGCATTTTTGGAGGATGGCGCGCCGGGCGCGCTGCGTGCGAAGATGCCGGCGAAGGGCGGGGCGGTCAGTTTGCCGCGCGGGCCGACGCCATCAAGGTGTTGTCCAGGCGGCGGGCGCCGTTGTAGCGTTTGCTCCAGTAGGCCATGGTCATGTTTTCGACACGCACCACGCCGCCGGCGCTGGGGGAATGCACGAAGCGGTCGTCGCCCAGGTAGATGCCTACGTGGGAATAGCGGCGGCCCATCGTGTTGAAGAAGACGAGATCGCCGGCCTTGAGCTCATTTTTGGCGACAGCCACGCCTTGGCGCGCGATTTCCGCGGCATTGCGGGGCAGCTTCAGGCCCAGCCCGCGTTCGGCCGAGTAGGCCACCAGGCCGCTGCAGTCGAAACCGGTGTCGGGGGAACTGCCGCCGAAGCGGTAGCGGATGCCCAGGTGGTTCAGGGCCTCGCTGACCATGGCGTTGTCGCTGGAGACGCCGGCAAGGTTGCGTTGGCGTTCACGCTTGAATTTTTGCACCACCAGCATGCCGATCGGGTCATCGGCGGTGGCGACCCATTCCATCTCGTAGGGATCGATCTCGGACGAATGGGCGGTTGACTTTTGGCTATTGCTTGCACAACCGGCCACACCCGCGACGCACGCAACCAACGCGAGCATGCGCAAACCGCGCTTTGCATGGCCAGTGGTTGAATTGAATCGCGCGAGTATGGAGTGTCGATGCATTCGCCTGGGGATGAATCACTGAAGACGGCAACAACCCGCGCATTAGCCGCGGATGGGGCCGAAATGTCAGCAAATTCAACAATTATGTGCAACTTCGCGGGGATTCTACCAAACTTTCAAGGCCGATTCGTGATGTAACGACCCTAAATATCCATGCAGCGTGGACATCTGGAAGAATTTTTTGACTTGCGGCAAGCCTCGTGCAAGGTTTGCCTACCAGAATGACCGAAAAGATTTGACAACAAATCAATCAGCCTTAAGGCGTATGAACAATACCAGGAGACAACCATGCAAAGAACCCGGGATTTCCACTATCGCTCGGTTCATGACCGTGACGCGTTCTGGCGCGAGGAAGCCAGTCGCATCCATTGGGAGACGCCTTTCGAGTCTGTGCTGGATTTCTCCCGGCCGCCATTCGCCAAGTGGTTCGTAGGCGGTCGGACCAATCTTTGCTACAACGCGGTCGACCGCTGGCTGCCCACCCAGGCGGACAGCCCCGCGCTCATCTGGGTGTCCACCGAAGTGGACCGCGAGCAGGTCTACACCCGGCAGGACGTCTACGAAGAAGTGAACGCCGCCGCCGCGATGCTGCGGGAACTCGGGGTAGGGCGCGGCGACCGCGTCCTGCTCTACATGCCGATGGTGCCGGAAGCGGTGTTCACCATGCTGGCCTGCGCGCGCATCGGCGCCGTCCACTCCGTGGTGTTCGGCGGCTTTGCGTCCGTGAACCTTGCGCAGCGCATCGACGACGCCGCGCCCAAGGTCGTGGTCTGCACCGACGGCGGGTCGCGGGCCGGCAAGGTCGTGGCCTACAAGCCGCTTCTGGACCGCGCGCTCAGCCTGGCCAAATCGCCGCCCGCGTCGGTGGTGGTGTTCGACCGCGGCCTGTCGCCGTTCGAGCCTGTGGCGGGACGCGACCTGGACTACGCCACCTTGCGCGAACGTCACCGCGGCGCGCACGTGCCGGTCGAATGGCTTGAATCGTCCGAACCCAGCTACATCCTGTACACCTCCGGCACCACGGGCCGGCCCAAGGGCGTGCAGCGCGATACCGGCGGTTATGCGGTGGCGCTGGCCTCGTCCATGGAATACCTGTTCGATGGCCGTCCCGGCGACACCTACTTCTGCACCAGCGACATCGGCTGGGTGGTGGGGCATTCCTACATCGTCTACGGGCCGCTGATCGGCGGGCAGTCAACCATCCTCTACGAGGGCACGCCGGTGCGCCCGGATGGCGCGATCCTCTGGAAACTGGTCGAGCAATACGGCGTGAACACGCTTTTTTCGGCGCCCACGGCCGTGCGCGTCCTCAAGCGCCAGGATCCGGCGCTGCTCAAGCGGCACGACCTGTCCACGCTGCGCGCCGTCTATCTGGCCGGCGAGCCGCTGGACGAGCCGACGGCGCAATGGATTTCGGAAGGGCTGGGCAAACCCATCATCGACAATTACTGGCAGACGGAGTCCGGCTGGCCGATCCTGTCGGCCCAGCCCGGCGTCGAAAAAGTGCCGACCCGGTTCGGCAGCCCCTCGTTTCCCGTCTATGGATTCGACGTCCGCATCGTCAGCGAGTCCACCGGCGAAGACCTGGGCCCCGACCAGAAGGGCGTGGTCGCCATCGTGCCCCCGCTGCCGCCCGGCGCGATGTCTACCATCTGGGGCGACGACGAGCGCTTCGTGCAGACCTATTTCACGGCCATCCCGGATCGGCAGGTGTATTCCACCTTCGACTGGGGGCGGGTGGACGCGGACGGCTACTGGTTCATCCTTGGCCGCACGGACGACGTGATCAATGTGGCGGGCCACCGGCTCGGCACGCGCGAAATCGAGGAGTCGGTCAACAGCCACAGTGGAATCGCGGAATGCGCGGTGGTGGGCGTGGCCGATCCGCTCAAGGGGCAGGTCGCCATGGCCTTCGCCGTGCTGAAGAATCCCGCCGGCGCCGATACGCCGGAAGCGGCAAAGCGGCTGGAAGGCGATATCATGCGGCTGGTGGAAGAACAGCTTGGGGCGGTGGCAAGGCCGGCCAGGATCCGGTTCGTGGGCGCCCTGCCCAAGACCCGTTCCGGCAAGGTGCTGCGCCGCGCGATCGTCGCGGTGTGCGAGTCGCGCGATCCCGGCGACCTGACCACCATGGAAGACCCCAACGCCCTCGAACAGATCAAGGAGTCACTGCAATGAAAACCAAACCCGTGCTGAGCGCCGACGACGTCAAAAAGATCCTGGCCGCGGCCGAAGCACACGCCTTGCAGAACAAATGGGCCGTCACCATCGCGGTGACCGACGATGGCGGCCATCTGCTGGGCATGCTGCGCCTGGACGACGCGGCGCCTATCTCGTCGCACATCGCGCCCGCCAAGGCCAAGACGGCCGCGCTGGGCCGCCGCGAGTCGCGCGTCTATGAAGAGCTCATCAACAACGGCCGCTACTCGTTCCTGTCGGCGCCGCTGATCGAAGGCATGCTCGAGGGCGGCGTGCCGGTCGTGGCCGATGGCCAGGTCGTCGGCGCGGTGGGCGTCTCGGGCGTGAAGTCGACCGAGGACGTGCAGATCGCGCAAGCAGGCATCGCCGCGCTGGGCCTATGAGCCAGGCGCTGCCGCCGGAAACGCCGGCCGGCGTTTCCGCGCAGGACTCCCGGGCGGCGGACGACAGTCCGCTGAACCCGGGTGTGACCCGGCGCGAAGTCTGGGCCTGGGCCATGTACGACTTCGCGAACTCCGGCTACACCACCGTGATCCTCACGGCGGTCTTCAGCACCTATTTCGTCGGCGTGGTGGGCGGGCGCGCCCCGTGGGCCACGCTGGCATGGACCGCGGCGCTGTCGCTGTCCTACCTGCTCATCATGCTGACGATGCCCACGCTGGGCGCACGCGCGGATGCGCGGGCCAGCAAGCGCCGGCTGCTCTACACCAGCACGACCGGCTGCGTGGCGGCCACGCTGGTGCTCACACAGGCCGGGCCAGGAGACGTGTGGCTGGCGCTCGCGGCCATTGTCGTGTCGAACTACTGCTATTGCGTGGGCGAGTCCGTGGTCGCGGCCTTCCTGCCCGAACTCGCCAAGCCGCAGGCGCTGGGGCGCGTTTCGGGTTGGGGCTGGAGCTTCGGCTATTGCGGCGGCATGCTCACGCTGGGCCTGTCGCTCGTCGTGGTGACGCTGGCCGAGGCGCGCGGCGCGACGGCCGAACACTTCGTGCCGTGGGTCATCGTGGTTACCGCGACGGTGTTCGCCCTGGCCGCGTTGCCCTCGTTCTTCCTGCTGCGCGAACGCGCCAAACCGAAGTCCGGCAATCCGGCCGCGCTGCACATGCTCAGGCGGCTGGCGTTTGCCTGGCGTGAGACCGGCCTGCACTTCCCGGAATTCCGGCGCCTGCTGATGTGCATCGCGTGCTACCAGGCCGGCATCTCCGTCGTCATCACGTTGGCCGCGGTGTATGCGTCGGAAGTCATGGGCTTCACCACGCCGCAGATCATGCTGCTGGTGTTCACGGTGAACATCGGCGCGGCGGCGGGGGCGTTTTCGTTCGGCTACGTGCAGGACCGCATCGGCCACAAGCCGGCGCTGGCCATCACGCTGGTCGGGTGGATCGTGATGGTGCTGGTGGCCTACGCGGCCGTGACGGCGCCGGTGTTCTGGATCGCCGCCGCGCTGGCCGGGTTGTGCATGGGCACCACGCAGAGCGCGGGCCGCGCGATGACCGGGGCGCTTGCCCCCGCGGGCCGGCTGGCCGAGTTCTATTCGCTGTGGACCTTTGCGGTGCAGCTTGCCGCGGTGATCGGCCCGTTGACCTACGGGCTGGTCACCTGGGCCACGCACGGCAATCATCGCCTGGCCATCCTCGTGACGGGGCTGTTCTTCGTCGGAGGACTGGTCCTATTGTCGCGCGTGGACATGCATCGCGGCCTGGCGCGCCGGACCGCCTGAATGCGGTATTCGCCCGGGCTGCGGCGGCTGCTATCCTTATGGGCTGCCTTGCGTCGCGGCTGAACCGACCTGCGGGTCGGCAACGCGGCGGCGCGGCGCAGGCTTGTGCATGCTGCCTGGCGGATGCCTCATGGCGTCTTCCTGCCCAGGTCCGGCGCCGCCGCGGCGCGCCACGCCGCGGGCTCCGGCCCGCATTTTGCGTAAGGTGCCCGTAAGAGCGCGGCGATACGGTTGCAGATGGGTAATAAAAAAGCAGCATAAACAACAGAATCACCTATTGGAGACAAGATCATGTCGAACGCTATTCAGTCCGTACTGGTGGAAAACCGCGTGTTTCCGCCGCCCGAGCGCGCCGCGCAGGGCGCCGCGATTCCCAGCATGGACGCCTACAACGCGCTGTGCGCGCAGGTCGAGAACGACTTCGACGGATTCTGGGCGGGGCAGGCGCGCGACAACCTGCAATGGACCAAGCCCTTCACCCAGGTCCTGGACGAATCCGATGCGCCGTTCTACCGCTGGTTCGGCGACGGCGAGCTGAACGTCTCGGCCAACTGCCTGGACGTGCACCTGACCAACGGCAACGCCGACAAGACCGCCATCATCTTCGAATCCGACGACGGCAAGGTCGACAAGGTCACCTACCGCGAACTGCTGGCGCGCGTGTGCCGCTTCGCCAACGGACTGGCCGCGCTGGGCTACAAGAAGGGCGACCGCGCCATCATCTACATGCCCATGTCCATCGAAGCCGTCGTGGCCATGCAGGCCTGCGCGCGCCTGGGCGTGACGCACTCGGTGGTGTTCGGCGGCTTCTCGGCCAAAAGCCTGCAGGAGCGCATCGTCGACGTGGGCGCATCGCTCGTCATCACCGCCGATGAACAGGTGCGCGGCGGCAAGACCATTCCGCTCAAGCCCGCCGTGGAAGAAGCCATCGCCATGGGCGGTTGCGAGGCCGTCACCAAAGTCGTCGTGTACCGCCGCACGGGCGGCAAGGTGCAATGGAACGACAGCCGCGACCTCTGGATGCACGACGTCGAAGCCGGTCAGCCCGACACCTGCGAACCGGTCCCGGTCAACGCCGAGCATCCGCTGTTCATCCTGTACACGTCCGGGTCCACCGGCAAGCCCAAGGGCGTGCAGCACTCGTCCGCGGGCTATCTGCTGTGGGCGCTGCTGACCGTCAAATGGACCTTCGACGCGCGCAAGGACGACGTCTACTGGTGCACGGCCGACGTGGGCTGGGTCACGGGCCACACGTACATCACCTACGGTCCGCTCGCCGCGGGCCTGACGCAGATCGTCTTCGAAGGCGTGCCCACCTACCCGAACGCCGGCCGTTTCTGGGACATGATCGCGCGCCACAAGGTCACCACGTTCTACACGGCGCCCACGGCGATCCGCTCGCTGATCAAGGCGGCCGAGGCCACGCCGCAATCGCATCCGCAGAACTACGACCTGGACTCCCTGCGCATCATCGGGACGGTGGGCGAGCCCATCAATCCCGAAGCCTGGATCTGGTATCACAAGAACGTCGGCCGCGAGCGCTGCCCCATCGTGGACACGTGGTGGCAAACCGAAACCGGCGGGCACATGATCACGCCGCTGCCCGGCGCCACGCCCACCAAGCCGGGCTCGTGCACGCTGCCCCTGCCGGGCATCGCCGCCGCCATCGTCGATGAAACCGGCGGCGACGTCGAAAAGGGCAACGGCGGATTCCTGGTCATCAAGCGCCCGTGGCCCGCCATGATCCGCAACATCTGGGGCGACCCGGAGCGCTTCAAGAAAAGCTATTTCCCGCCGGAACTGCGCGGTTACTACCTGGCGGGCGACGGCGCGCAGCGCGATGCGGACGGCTATTTCTGGATCATGGGCCGCATCGACGACGTCCTGAACGTCTCGGGCCATCGCCTGGGCACGATGGAAGTCGAATCCGCGCTGGTCGCGCACGAAATGGTGGCCGAGGCCGCGGTGGTGGGGCGTCCCGACGACACCACCGGCGAAGCCGTCGTGGCCTTCGTGGTGCTCAAGCGTTCGCGTCCGGAAGGCGAAGAGGCCCAGGCCATCGCCAAGCAGTTGCGCGACTGGGTGGCCCGCGAGATCGGCCCCATCGCCAAGCCCAAGGACATCCGCTTTGGCGACAACCTGCCCAAGACCCGTTCGGGCAAGATCATGCGCCGCCTGCTGCGCGTGGTCGCCAAGGGCGAAGAGATCACGCAGGACGTGTCCACGCTTGAAAACCCCGCCATCCTGGAGCAGCTCTCCAAGCCGCTGTGATCGCAGCCGGCCGGATTCCTCCGGCCGCTGCAGCGCGACAGGCGCATAATGTCTACGCCCGTGCCGGCATGATGCGGCACGGGCGTAGTCTTTCCTGATCCCCGATTCCTGATCCCCGATTTCTTCCTACGGAGCCGCACCCGTGAGCAGCAGTTTCGATCGCGCAGGGCTTGCCCTGATGTTCAGCACCATCCTGGTCTGGGCGGGAAGCTGGATCGCGATGAAGCTGATCGTGCCGTACATCGGGCCATTCGATTTCGTGGCGCTGCGCTACGTGACAGGCAGCCTGGTGCTCTTCCTGCTGGCGTTTGTCACGCACCGGCCGCTGTCGATGCCGCCGTGGAAGCTGACCCTGCTGATCGGCCTGACGCAGACGGCCGGCTTCCAGGGCTTCGTGCAGACGGCGCTGGTGTCGGGCGGCGTGGGCAAGGTGTCGCTCATGGCTTACACCATGCCCTTCTGGGTGGTTCTGTTTGCCTGGTGGCTGCTGGGCGAACGGCCCACCGCCCGGCACGCGGCCGGCATCGCGTTGGCCGCCATCGGCCTCGTCTGTTTCGTCGAGCCCTGGAACGGACTTGGCGATATCCGTACCGTGCTGCTGGGCCTGGGCAGCGGCCTGTGCTGGGGCGTGGGCACGGTGCTGTCCAAGCGCATGTTCGACCGCCACGCGCCCGACGTGATGACCTTCACCGCGTGGCAGATGCTGTTCGGCGGCCTGGTCATGGTGCCGGTGGCCTACCTGGTGCCGCAGATGACCGCCCAATGGGGCTGGCAGCTTTGGACCGGCATGACCTACATTGTGCTGATCGCGACCGCGGCGGGCTGGCTGCTGTGGCTGCAGGTCGTGCGCCGGGTGCCCGCATCCATCGCCGGCCTGTCCAGCCTGGGCGTGCCCGTGGTCGCCATGCTGCTGGCGTGGGCGATCCTGTCCGAACGGCCCACGCCCGTCGAGCTGGGCGGCATGGCGCTGATCCTGGCTGGCATCTTTGTCGTGAGCCGCGCAGCGCCTGCGGCGCGCGCCGACTGATCCGGCCGACATCCGACTTTCCCTCTTCCTGGAATATTTTCATGATCGATCTGCGTAGCGATACCGTCACCCGGCCCGGCGCCGGCATGTTGCAGGCGATGGCGAGCGCCCCGCTGGGCGACGACGTGATGGGCGACGACCCCACCGTGATCCGCCTGCAGAAGGCGCTGGCCGAACGCACCGGCAAGGCCGCGGGCCTGTTCTTTCCGTCGGGCACGCAAAGTAACCTGGCGGCCCTGATGGCGCATTGCGAACGGGGCGACGAATACCTCGTGGGCCAGCTTGCGCACACCTATAAATACGAAGGCGGCGGGGCGGCGGTGCTGGGCAGCATCCAGCCGCAGCCCATCGAGCATGCGCCGGACGGTTCCCTGCCGCTGGAAAAGCTGGCCGCGGCGCTCAAGCCCGCCGGCGATCCGCACTTTGCGCGCACGCGCCTGCTGGCGCTGGAGAACACCTTCCACGGCAAGCTGATCCCTGCGGCCTACATCCAGGCCGCGACGTCCTGGGCGCGCGAGCAGGGCCTTTCCACGCACCTGGACGGCGCCCGCGTGTTCAATGCGGCAGTGGCCAGCGGCAAGCCCGTGGCGGATTTGTGCCAGCCGTTCGACTCGGTATCCATCTGCTTTTCGAAGGGCCTGGGCGCGCCGGTGGGATCGGTGCTGGTCGGAAGCGAAGAACTGATCGCGCGCGCCCGGCGCTGGCGCAAGATGCTGGGCGGCGGCCTGCGCCAGTCCGGCGTGCTGGCCGCCGCCTGCCTGTATGCGCTGGAGCACAACGTGGACCGGCTGGCCCAGGACCACGACAACGCGCGGCAATTGGCCGAGGGGCTGCGCGGCATCGCCGGCGTGAAGGTGCTGAGCCAGGACACCAACATGGTCTTTGCGGAGTTCGAGCCGTCGCGCTGCGACGCGCTGACTGCCGCGCTGGCCACGGAAGGCATCCTGATGCGCGCGGTCTACGGCGGTCCGACACGCCTGGTGACGCACCTGGACGTGTCGGCTGCGGATGTGCGGCGGGTGGTGGAGACGGTGGGCCGCCTGCTGGCGTAGGCGGGGGTGTCGTCAGGCGCTGGCGTGCAGCACGTCCGCCAGCACCGAGAACAACTGGTCGATCTGGGCGCGCTCGATGATGAGCGGGGGTGACAGCAGCATCGTGTCGCCCGCCGACCGGATCAGGCAACCGCGTTCCAGGCAGGCGGTATGCACCGCATAGGCGCGCTGGCCGGGCTTGTCCTCCTGTGGCGCCAGTTCGATGGCCGCCAGCAGGCCGATGTTGCGGATGTCGATCACGTTCGGCAGGCCCTTCAGGCTGTGCGCCGCGTCTTCCCAGTAGTTCCACAGTTCGCGGCTGCGCTGGAAAAGGCCGTCGCGTTTGCAGAGTTCCAGTGTTGCCAGGCCTGCGGCGCAGGCCACCGGGTGCCCGGAATAGGTGTATCCGTGAGAGAACTCGATGGCGCTTTCCGGTCCTTGCATGAACGCATCGTAGACGTGCTTCTGCACCAGCGTCGCACCCATCGGGATGGCGCCGTTCGTCAGGCCCTTGGCGCTGGTGATGATGTCCGGCTTGACGCCGAAGTACGACGAGGCAAACGCGCCGTCGATGCGGCCGAAGGCGCAGATCACTTCGTCGAATATCAGCAGGATGCCGTGCGCGTCGCAGATCTGGCGCAGCTTCTGCAGGTAGCCCTTGGGCGGAACGATCACGCCGGTGGACCCGGCCACCGGCTCCACGATGACGGCGGCGATCGTCGACGCGTCATGCAGGGCGACGATGCGCTCCAGGGTGTCGGCCAGATGGGCTCCCCAATCGGGCTGCCCGCGCGTATAGGCCATCTGGTCGCGGTCGTAGGTGTGGGGCAGGTGGTCCACGTAAGGCAGCAGGTTGCCGAAGGGCTTGCGGTGGCCTGCGATGCCGGACACCGACAGGCCGCCGAAGCCCACGCCGTGATAGGAACGTTCGCGTCCGATCAGCCGGACCCGCTGGCCCTGGCCGCGCGCGCGGTGGTAGCCCAGCGCGATCTTCAGCGCAGTGTCCACCGCCTCCGAGCCCGAGTTTGAAAAGAATACGTTGGAAAAGCCTTCAGGCGCCTCCGCGCGCAGGGCGTCCGCCAGTTCGAACGCCAGCGGGTGGCTCATCTGGAACGACGAAGCGTAGTCGAGGTCATGGGCGGTGCGTGAAATGGCCTGCACGATCTCAGGCCGGCGGTGGCCGGCGTTCACGCACCAGAGGCCCGCGATTCCGTCCAGCACGCGGCGGCCGTCGGGGCGGATGTAGTGCATGCCCTCGGCGGCGCTGAATAGCACCGGATCGCGCTTGGCCCGGCGGTTGGCGGTGAAGGGCATCCAATAGGCTTCGGGATTGGCGGAAAGGGGGGAAGGCGAGGGCATGGGACAGATCCTGCTTAGACGTGAGGTTCAGGTCTGTCTATTTTGTATTAAATAAATGATAAATACAATAATGGGCGGTGCGTAGACGCGGCGTCGGCGCACGGCGGTGCTGCCCGTCCGCAGGGGGGCGGGCAGTTGCCGGGAGGCGGGGGTCAGGAAGCCTGCAGCGAAGTCTTCAGGTGACGGCGCATGAGCTGCGAGGCCCACTCCTGGTCGCCGGCTTCCAGGGCTTCGATGATCTGCAGATGTTCGGTGCTGGAGTTGACGAAACGGGCGTCGCGGTAGAAGGCCGCATGCTCTTCCAGGCGGCGCAGCTGGTTCTGCTGCTGCACGGCCTGCAGGATATAGCGGTTGCCCGAGAAGCGGGCCAGCATCTCGTGGAATGAGGCATTCAGCGCGAAGAACTCCGTGGCGGAGATTGCGGCGTCGTCGCGCTGGACTAGCGCTTCGTGCGCGGCGCGCATGCGCGCCAGCGCTGGCTTGTCCAGCCGGAAGGTGGGTTCGAGCAGGCCCGCGCATTCGATGGTCATGCGGAACCGGTAGCTCTCCGCAAGCGCCTCGGCGCTTTCGAGCGAGGGGGCGAACTGCCAGCCGTGGCCCTTGCGCTTTTCGATCAGGCCGTCGGCGGACAGCTGCAGCAGGGTCTTGGCCAGCAGGCTGCGGGGCGCCTCATAGCGCTGCAGCAGGTCGCGTTCGGTGAAGGTTTCGGGCAGGCCGCGCGAGGCGCGGTCGTCGATGAGCCGCCGGTAGAGCTCGTCGAGCGTGGGGCCGGCGCCTTCGATGGGGGAGGCCGCGGCGGCCGCGTTGTCCGCCACGGTGTAGCCGCTGTTGGGGCGGTGCGAGATCAGCCCCTGCGCCGCAAGCAGGCGCAAGGCGCCGCGCACGGGGGTGCGCGAGACGTCGTAGTCCGCGCCCAGCGCCTCTTCGGAGAGGTGGTCGCCCGGCGCGTAACGCCCCGCCGCGATGTCCTGCGCGATATGGCGCGCCAGGTCGACCTGCAGCGGGGTGGGGCGGG
>Ga0182739_1000892_pt1 | contig 33964 bp, 24 predicted proteins | sample eDN5th30CBELigBY_FD_128873 | JGI IMG/M metagenome (GOLD analysis project Ga0182739, IMG submission 128873) | Enriched backyard soil microbial communities from Emeryville, California, USA - eDNA 5th pass 30_C BE-Lig BY (version 2) (version 2) | ecosystem: Environmental > Terrestrial > Soil >... | reverse complement strand
GTGGTGTGGGTGGTGGCGTGGGGGGGGGGGTGGGGGTGGGGGGGGCCACATCGAAAGGCGCTGACGACCCGACGGACTGCTCATCGAAATAAGTAGAATCGTGACCCCGGTCACTCCAGCTAAAGCTCAGCGAGACGGAAAGATAGATTCCTCGACGCTCCGCTTTTGTTAAGGGCGTTCGATAATATGCCTCATACTGATCGATCACCCATTGATGGTCCGCCGCGCGCACCCATCTGTAATGACTAGCTGAAAATCTCTTACTTGGGGAGCCGTCGCTTACAATTGTGTCCACCATGCTAATCGGCAGCAAATCGTGCTCAGCCGAAAAGTAGATCTCTCTTTGTACGCGGCCACCGGCAAGCTCCCATGTAACTCGTTGCGAACCGTCCCCAAATATGCTGACTTGAGAGGGACCAGCCATAAAAGGCGTCAGAGGTTCAATCTCGCCGCTGCTGAGCACGAAATCGGCGGCTGACATTATCGGAGCCCACCGATAATCACGGTACGTTGCAGCTCGATATGCACCGATTGGAGGCATGTTGTCCAGCTCACCGCGGTCCAACCGCCGCACGACACAGCGATCACCAACTTTGATAAATGCCGCCCCTGGATCGCCCTCTGCCTCCCATCTTTCTCCTCTACGTTGCGACTGGAGCTTGAGCCTGTCTTCCACCTTCATGTCGCGATCCGCCTGCAACAGAGCCTCTATCATGCCATGTCGGCGTCTCTTTTCCTCAGCTTTCTTCTCGTCTACCGCCATTGTCCTAATGAAGTAAAGCTTATCAGCTTCAGAATCCGAGACTAACCGCACCTTTGCTTCGCGCAGATGCTGCTGTTCCACTGCGACATCATTAATCAAAATTATTTCATCGACATCCAAGACCTTGGTGCCAGCCCATTTAGCAAAAGATTTCAATGGGACAAAAATTTTCTCAACTGTTACTTCCGAGATCTCCTCTCTCGACAATGTAAACAGTGCTTCGGGCCGCTCATCGCCCGATGCCATCTGTTGCTGGCACAGAGACATAAATGCACCGGCACATATCGCCAATGCGTTCGCGAGCGAGGTCCGGAGTAAGGCAGGAAAAAAATAGCTGATGTATTGTAGCCGCACTGCTATCCCCTGTTCCCAAGTGCAATTGGTAAATAATTTGGCTTATGTGCATTCTGTTAATTCTGAACCGCGTCGACGCATTCGTCGAACCCTGTATCCGACATAATCGTAAAGCTGACAAAGCCATAGGTGGTGCACCGAAAGTCACCATTGTGAAACTCGCACATTGGGTCGCACCGATACGTGTCCGCACAATATACCGAACTGCTACTGTAATTTCCGTAAAGATGGTCCGTTGGATCGTCTGACTCGCCCATTTCTGGCATTGCTAGCCACAGTCGATAGTTTGCATAAAGATCAAATACCTCATAATCATGCCCGATGCATTCACTAGTGCGCGGATCACAGCTCTCAGTGCACCCGTTCTCGTAAAACTGTGCATACCAACCGCAATCCTCGTTGGGCAAGATAGAGTAGCACATCCAGTCCGCGTTAGCTGCGGTGCAAATTGCGAAGAAGGCTGCCGCCAACAAGACCTGTCGTCGAAACATTTTGGCATCTCCATACGTGTTACTAATCAATACGTAAGCCTATAGTCAAATTCGGATCCGGCTATGAACGCTGAGCTGTCTATCGCAGTTTACTAGGCGATGTTGCGACTGAGATACAGCTCGAGGTGCAAACCAGAGCCGGGTGCCCATCTTACCCCCCCCCCACCCCCCCCACTCGCCGAGTTGCAAGCTTTTTTGCAGAAATTTTCGCTAAATCTCAATTTACCGTTATGAGCCCAAGTGAAACCAATTGCCGACAATATGCTAGCAACCTGTTGATTTTGGCTTTCTGGCAGTCGCAGCGTTCGTTACGCCGGATTTGGGCGCCGGCGAGAAAGTGGCATGCCCCGATTTTTGCGTACCAGCCGTTATGGAAGGTTGGGTTAGGGAGCAGGTAACGGTGTGTCGCTGTACAGCTAGAGCGAAGGGAACGCAGCGACCGGAGCGGAAGCTGCACAGCGATACGCGAACTCCGACGGCGGCAGGTAGCCAAGCGAACGGTGCGGACGCACGTCGTTGAAGTCGTCGCCCCAGGCGCGCGTCCGCCAGCCCCAGCAGTTCGGTCTGATGCAGGTACTCATCCCGCAGGCGGCTGTTGAAACTCTCGCACAGCCCGTTCTGCCACGGCGAGCCCGGCTCGATGCAAAGCACCTCCACGACGATCTGGTTCAGCCAGTCCCGGATCGCCTTGGCGATGAACTCCGGCCCATTGTCGCTTCGCCGACACTCTTGCCGGCCGCCAGCATGGCGTCCGCGTCTCGGAGCTTGCGGACGATCTGCTCAGGTGAGTGGCGTTTTCGTTTCTTGCTCAATGGAAATCCTCCAGCCAAAATTGGCTCTAGAATTTCATAACCGCTGGATCAAGATCTGGGGAGCATGCCACTTGGCGATCTTGGCCGCTTTTGTCTTCGTTTTCCCTTCACCTTTGGCGGTCGGCTCCTCGGCATCGGTAACCAACTGCAACTCGGTTTGCTTGAGGCTCGCGGGATTCTGGAACTCGGGGCGCAGCCAGCGGATCAGGCCCCGCTGTTCCTCGGCGGCGCGTTCATGGTTCAGTGCGACCAACCGCTCGAGGATTTCTTCGTCACTCAGGTCGTGCGGCCAGCCATAGGCGTCGAACACGGCGGCGTCGAGGTCGTCGTGAATTTGCTTCAGAACCGAAAACAGCCCCTGCTCGTGAACCGTCTTATCCTTCGCGGTCAGCGGCTCTTCGGGCGTGCTCGGGATCACGACGGACAGCCCGAAGCGAAGCATTTCGCGGGCGTGAAAACGAATCGCCGGCGGCTCGGGTAGCTCGTTATCCGGCGGGCAGGTGGTTCGCCTGCTTGTGAAGGGAGTAGCCGGGCTCTCGCTTCGCCATCGGCGTAGTTCTCCTGTGGTTGGCCAAGCGTGTAGAACTACACACTTGGCGGCCTCGGAAAACGACGCTCGGGACTGCTCCCGGTTTAGCGTTTCATCAACGAATCGTCGTGAAATTCGCAAGTAGCGGAGACCGGACTTGAACCGGTGACACCCGGCTTATGAAGCCGGTGCTCTAACCAACTGAGCTACTCCGCCGTGGATCGTGTCGGCGTAGTGTAGGAAAGTTGACCGGTGTGTCAATCGCTGTTGCGGCGGTTAACGACCAATCGTTTGCAGCGCTTCACGCAGCGGGTCTGGCTCGCTCGCGGCGGCCTCGCTGGGGAAAATCGGCGGCACGGAATCAGAATTAGCGGCCTCCACGGCGGCTCGGTAAATGTCGATCCGGCCATCGATGAGCGCTTCGCCAGCGGGTAAGAGGAACCGACCGATGGCCTCGCCAGCGAACTGCGCGTCCTCAACCGGCGACGGGCTTTTGCCGGTTCGGTCGATGGCGATCGATTGCAACTTCCAGCGGTGCACCGCCACCTCGTAGCGAACCTCGGGTTCGATCCGCCGTGTCACTTCGCGCTCTGAGACATCGCCCCGCGGACCATACGTGCGATAGGTTTCAAACGCCTCACCGCCGGCGTCCCGTGGCAACGTCGCCTCGACGCTGCCCGCGGGGTCGATGGTCCTTTGGCCAATCACCTTGCCACGCTTGAGGTCGACGATTTCGACTCGCAGCGGATCGCGGGTCGAATTGACGAACTGCAGCTTGGCGGGCGGCAAGGCAGGGTCGGGGACGACTTCACTGGCGATTCGCACCGACCGCGGCAACACCGGTACCGGCACGGGAACCGGGTAGGGCACCGGCGGAGGCAACCACGGCGAAATCGGCGAATGCCAATAGGGATCGTAAGGGATGAACTGCCCGCGCGCCGGGACCATCTCAGCGCTGAACACTGCCAGCAAAATCACCGCTGGCCCGGCAAGTGAACTCAAACGAACAAGCTTTGATCCCATGGCCGTTGTCCCCCATGAAGTCATCCTAGAGCGTGGCTGAGCAAAAGTCACGTTCGCCGCGGGATCGGCTCTGATATGAGCCAGTGTTCCGGGTTGAGTAAAGTTCGGGCCAGGTTGGCAGCCTGCGGATCACGAGGCCGGGGGCGGGCGCCCTGTCGTTAAAGAGGCCGCGCGCTGGCGCCCGTCCGTTAAAATGCGGCGCGAACCATGCGGCATCCCATCTTCAGCAGGTTTGGATCAGTCGTTCGTTCAAACCGGTCGCCGCTGTGCGGCTCGTGGTTCGTGGAAACCGGACGCTAACGCGTGCCGGCTGATTGAATTTTTCCGAAGTTCGAATGCTGCGCCGCTTAACCAGATGCGGTAGCAATAACGATCGGACTAAGGGAGCGTCTCGGCAACACACGGGTTGGTCAGCCGCCCAATGCTTTCGATCTGGACGGTGCAAACATCGCCGGGCTGCAAAAACCGCGGCGGTGTTCGCGCGGCGCCAACCCCTGGCGGCGTCCCGGTGTAGATCAGGTCGCCGGGGTTCAGAGTCATGAGCGAAGACAAGTGCGCGATCAGGTGCGGGATGTCGAAGATGAGTTGGGCAGTAGTCGAGTCCTGCAGCGTCTGGTCTCCGATCAGCATCTGCACGCGCAAGTTCGCGGGATCGGCGATTTCATCAGCCGTGACCAACCAGGGCCCCAGCGGCGCGAAGCTGTCGAACGACTTGCCGAGCAGCCACTGGCCGCCGGGACGCCCTTTTTGCCAATCACGCGCCGAGACGTCATGACCGCAGGTATAGCCGGCGACATAGCTCAGCGCTTCGGCAGCCACCACGTGACGGGCGCGGCGGCCGATGACGACCACCAATTCCGCCTCGTAATCGACTTGGCTGCTGGCGGCCGGGAGCACGATCGGCCCGCCGTGGCCGACCAGCGCCGTGTTGAACTTGCTGAACACAATCGGCTCAGTCGGCGGTTGGGCACCGGTTTCAATTGCATGGTCGAGGTAGTTCAGCCCGATGCACAGGATCTTCTCGGGCGGCGGGACAGGCGGCAGCAACACCGCAGGGACCGCTACAGCTCGGCTGGGATCGGCTGTCGCTGCTGCGTGGGCGACATCGTTCAGCCGCTCAAACAGCGTCGCATCGGTCGGCGGTTGGTCCATCAGTTCGCTCAGTGGAACCATCCGCTGGTCGAGCACAACTGCATACTGGGGCTGCTGCTGGGAGTCAGTAAATCGACAGAGTTTCATCGCGGTTCGTATCCAGGTGCTTAGCTGCCGACAGCAGCGTTTTCAGTGGTGAGATTTTGGTCGACTTCGTTGCTGACGATGACGCCGTAATTGATCGCCCCGAGCCAACCGCTCATGATGATCCCTACGCTGCCAGCGTGGTACATCCCGCCGATCTGTTGCGGCAGGGCGCGGCTGACGGCCAGCCCTTCGAACTTGGTCCCAAAGCTGGCGCCGAGCTGGTGCTGAGTGTAGTGATTGAACGTTCGCGGCGTGGCGGCTTCCACCCAGTCGATCTTCGCGCGGGCATCGGGCACGTATTTTTCCAGCGCGTCGATGGTCGACTCAATGAGATCCTGCTTACTCGCTTCATAATCGCTCTCCGACAGGTCAGCCCAATCGCTCCAGTTGGCATTGGTGCTGCTGACGACCGCGTGGCGGCGGCGTTTGTCGGGGCGGGTGCTGGGATAATAAAAGCTGAAGGTGCGGCTGGTGATGTCGCGGCTGAGCAACAGGTCGGTGCGAAACACCGGCGCGGTGCTGGTGAACAGCAGGTCGCCGGTCGACTCGTCAATTTCGACATCCGGCTTCATCGCCATGTAGACCTGGGTGCTGCTGTTGTTGAGCCGCACCGCGGCAGCTTGCTCGGCAAAATCGCGCGGCAGTGCTTCGCGTCCGAGCAGATCAAACAAGGTCGTGCGCAGATTGGCGTTGCTGATCACCGCGCGGCAACGGATCTGCCGTCCGCCGACTTCGACCGCCCGCACACGGTCTCCGGCGACATGGATCCGGTCGACGCCGCAGCGAATGGCGATGTCGACGTTGTTCTTCTTGAGTTCCTGCGTCATGCGGCTGACCAAGTCGTCGGTCCCGCCTTGATAGATGAACACGCCCTTGCTCATGAAGTTGCTGAACACGATCCCGTAGGTGATCGCCGGGTCTTCGAGCGTCGAACCGTTGGCGTACGTGATCGGTTCCATCAGCAGGCGGACGACATCTTCGCGGCCCGGGAAGAAGCGGTCGAACAGATCGCGAGTGGTCGTCGTCTGATCGTCGTAAAAGTTCATCCCCCGCGCGGTGTCGAAGAACGCCGTGACCACGGACGGCTCGAGCCCAAACCGCGTCGTTAACAACTGGGTGAAGTCCGCGCGGTTGAAGGTCGTGGTCAGCGAGAACATCGGGTTGTCGAACCGGATGTTTTTGAGCTGGATGATGCGGTCAGCGATGTCGTCGTTCCAGTATCGCCGGCACGACTTGATCATCCCGTGAGGGAAACCGTGCAGCGAAATGTCGAAGATGTGGCCGCCGGGGCGCAGGAACCAAGTCGCCAAACCGCCGAGCTTGTAGTGCTGCTCGAGCAACAGCACACGGTGTCCGGCGCGGCCGAGAATGTTGGCGCTTGTCATCCCAGCTAGTCCGCTGCCGATGACGACCACGTCGTATTGATCTGAAACGTCTTTGAGAAAATCGCGGGCCATGGAGCGCTGAACATACAGAGACGGAGTAAGCCGATCGACTCGGCGAAAGCTTTGGCCGCGACGCAGGCGAGCGGCGACCGGCGGCAACAGGTCGAAGTGTAGCAAACCGCACGCTACAATCGCAGGCCGGCCTAACGAGGCTGCAAGAACGACACGCCTGAAAGGAATCTCCAACCATGAAACCCTCGTTTGCAGCCGTCATGGCGAGCTTGAGCAGTTGCCTGCTGGCCGGCGCGATGGTCGGCGGGACAGGCTTGACCGAGGGGCTGTCGACGGGGCAACGGGTGATGACGGACCTCGCCATGCCGGTCGGACTGGCCTGGCTCGGGACGCTCGCCGCGACGGTGTACCAGGCGGTGCGTGGCAATCGCGCCGCAGCCTGCGGACTGGCGATGACCTTTGCAGCGATCTGGGTGCTGTTTTGCCCGCTGGTTGCAGCGTTTGCGTTTCAGATCACCGAGACGCCGCCGCTGCGTCGGTCGCCCACCGCCGCCGACGCGCCGCAGTTCGCGGCGGTGATCGTGCTCGGCGGCGGTGCGAGCAGGAACGCCCAAGGACAAGCGGAACTGACCCGAGCTGGCGAGCGGCTGGCCCTGGCCGCCAAGATGTGGCACGCCGGCAAAGTAGACGCGATCATCTGCACCGGGACCGTCAAACCGCTGCAACCGGGAGCCTCACCGGGCCATGCGTCTGATTATGAGCCGGACGATCCGGCGGAAGTCGGCCGCGAAATCCTCTCGGCGCTGGCAGTACCGAGCGACCGCATTTTTCAGTCGCCTGGACAAAACACGGCCGCGGAAATGCGTCACTTGGCTACGTTCCTCGACAACCCACCGGCAGGTTTCCCAGCCGGCGGGGCGTGGGGTGTGATCACCAGTGCCTATCACCTCCCGCGGGCGATGCGCCTCTCGGCAGCACAAGCGCTGCCGTTTGAGCCGCTGCCGGCTGGCACCCGTGGGCAGGTGAACCACCAGCGTGGCATTGGGATTTTGGTTCCCACCGCTGCCGCCGGCGAGGCCGTAGCGACGGTCGCCAAAGAGTGGTTAGCACGCTTGATCGGTCGCTAAACAACCGGTCTGCTGATTTAAAACTTGAGCAGAGCGGACAGCGAGCGGAAGATTTCTGCCAGCATCTGCTCGATCCAGACGGCACTGCCGAGCCGATCACCCAGCCCAGGCAGCGAGATCGCCAGAACGATCAACAAGACGATCGCAGCCAACAGCAGGGTCGGATCGCTGGCGCGGTGGCGTGAGCGCCGCAGCGTGGGACGCCATGCCAGCTTGGGTGGCGGCGTCAGATCCTGCAGTCGTCTGAGCCCCACTTGCACATGACCATCGGGCGCACAGTACAGCCACTGCGGCCAAACTTCGCTCCGCTCATCGGCCGACTGCAACACCCATCGCGGCCCCAGTCGCAGCTTGCCGACATGTTGCTGTTGAACCAGCACGGCAAAGCCATCTAGCGACGCTTCATGCAGTTCGACCGGGACCTTCGTGCCACAAAAACGCAACGTGGCTGCCGATTTTTCAATCGGGACCGGGCAGCGAAAGAAGCGTTGCTCCGGGCGGTGCTTATCCTCCCAATGCCTCTCCGAGTCGATTCCGCTTCCATCACGCATGATGACATTTCGATGAGAGCGAGGAATGCAAAACGCCGCGCAGCGCGTCCAGTGAACCGAGGATTTGAAAGAAGCGAATCAGCGGCCGATCACTCCGCCCGCTAATGGCCGGTCGCCCAAGATTAGCCCGCAAAATCGCCGAGCTGAACGAATTTACAAACTTCGAGCCGGACAACGTCACGGTTGCCACATCGAATGTTTAACAAAGCGGGTTATCGCGATGAGCACGATTGTTCCGCCCGCGGATTTGCTCGCTGCGGCAGCGCCATCCTGCCACTGAGCTTGATATGACCAGGCGACCACGGCAGACGTGGTCGTCCCAATCGTTACATCCGGCACTGTGGGTTAGCATCCCCCACGAATTGCGATGAGAAAGAACTGTAATCTCGCAGTCGTGATTAGGATGGCGACAGCAATGACCAACGTGGCAGGGAACCCCCATACTTGTATGGACGCCATCGCATGCTCGCTATCCTGAAAGCTGTTCATACAGCACTGCGTGTCTACTTCGCGTCGCTCCGGCTGGCCATAGGGCTCATCCTTTGCGGAGGTGCGTTGATCTGGAGCTATCAGTGGCTCCGTCTCATTCCTGAGCCTCCCTATTTCGTGATCGCCGACACGCATGGAGCTGTCGACTGGATCAACCAACCAACGATTTTTCGTATGGGGATTTTTGTCCTGGTGATCCTGGTGGTCTATACGCTGCTGATCTCTCGAACGATGCGGCCTTACATCTCGGTGCAGGTGATGCCTGACCGGGTCCGTCAGGCACTGGATGCGCTCACCGAAGGGCTACTCGTGCTGGACGAACGGGAAAACATCGTGCTTGCCAATCATGCCTTCACGCAGACGGTCGGCATTCCCGGGGAAAAACTGCTGGGACGCAATGCAGGAGCCCTGCCATGGGTCACCGATGAGCCCGCAAGAGCGGACGATTTTCCCTGGCGGCGAGCACGTGATGCCAACCGCTTGCAGAGCAACCAGATGATGCGATACCGCGTCAGCGAGAACATCCAACGCATCTTCTCGATCAATTCGGCTCCGATTCTCTCCTCGGGCGGTGGCAACCGCGGGACGCTCGTGACCCTGCGCGATGTGACGCAGCTCGAGGGCAATCGCTCGGAACTCGAAGCGATGTTAGCGATGATCAAAGAGAGCCGCGATGAGATCAGTCAAAAGAATCGCGAGTTGGAGGTCTTAGCTACACAGGACGCGTTGACGGGATGTTTCAACCGCCGAGCCTTTTTTGAAAGGCTTGAGCGCGCCTTCGCCGCAGCCAAATCGAAATGTCAGCCCTTGGCCTGCCTGATGGTCGATAGTGACCATTTTAAAAATATAAATGACACTTACGGACATCATGTCGGTGATGAGGTACTGCGACGCATGGGAGAAATCCTCAGACGTTTGCATGCTGCCCCGCATGCCGTGTGCCGATTTGGCGGAGAAGAGTTTTGCATCATGTTGCCAGACTATGACCTAGCTCAGGCGGTCGATGCCGCCGAGTCGATTCGACTTGAGGTCTCTGCCATGCGGCTGCTCGAGCTTCCCGCCTTACGGTTGTCGGTCAGCATCGGTGTATCTGATCTCACACATGCTGCGGCCGATCCACAAGCGCTGATCAATCAGGCGGATACCTGTTTATATGCCGCCAAACGCACGGGGCGAAACCGCGTTGTGGTTTACGATCGCAGCCTGAGCGGCGCGGTGCGAACCGGGAGCAAGACGCGAAATCAATCAACCGGCACATCCGTAAGCCGCACGGAGAGCGAGTCGATAGCGGCCAACAGCCCGGCGGTCAAATCGCTGGTTTCCGCGCTAGCATTTCGCGATGCCGACACCGCCCAGCATAGCCGCCGCGTCGCCGGCCACTGCCTACGGATCGCGCAGGGGTTACTGACCGCCAATGAACAAGCCGTATTAGAAGTGGCAGCGCTGTTGCACGACATCGGTAAGATCGGCGTTCCAGATCGCATCTTGCTCAAGCCCGAGAGCCTCACGGCAGATGAATGGAAGCTAATGTCGCTACATGACCAGATCGGCGTTGAGATTGTCGAGCACCTGTTTGATTCGACCGAACTGCTGTCCATCATCCGTTACCACCACTGTTTCTTTGGCGGCCATAGCCGCACGGCAAGTTGCCCGGTGGGCGAGGAGATTCCGCTAGCCGCGCGCATCCTGGCGGTTGCCGACAGTTACGATGCGATGGTGGCGGATCGCGTGTACCGCAAAGGGCGCAGCCATGAAGAAGCGGTCGCGGAACTCCGGCGTTGTCGCAGCAGCCAGTTCGATCCGGCGATGGTCGAGCGCTTTGTGCAGACGTATCAGCCCCATGAATCGACGATCAGCCCTCAGAGCGGTGCTCAAACTTCACAACCCTTGCCGGTCGTGTTTCAACCGCAGATCGACAACTCTTTCCGAAATTTAATTGACACCAACCACCCGGCCCCCTAGAGTCAGTGACGCTGGCCCCGAACGGAGCTAGCTCCTGCCGAGGCAGTGAGGCAACGCGATTTTCATTTATTCTTATTGTTTTGAATTGAACGGAGATTGTTCAGATGGTTGCTGCGACGTTGTGTCCGCGAGGCCGAGCCCGTTCGGCGTTTACATTGGTAGAATTGCTGGTGGTGATTGCCATCATCGGCGTGCTGGTCGGACTTTTGCTGCCGGCAGTGCAAGCTGCCCGCGAAGCATCCCGGCGGTCACAATGCTTGAATAACCTGAAGCAGATCGGACTCGGCTTTCACCTGCATCACGATGTACATCAGAAGTTTCCGGCAGGGGCTGTCGGAGTCAATACTTCCGGTGATGCAGAAGCCGCCGAAGCGTTGTGGGCGTTGTACATTTTACCATACATTGAACAGAACGCGATTTTTGAAAGCGCGGACCTAAACCGCGGGTTTGGCATGGGACAGCCGGCGCATCCAAATTACCTCTCACACTCCTCGACCATTGCAACGTTTCAGTGCCCTTCGAACGCACATGACGTGGATATGTGGCTGGGAGCGTTCGCGCGTCGCAGTTACAGCGCCAACAATGGCATCGGACCCGGCCAGGAGGGGTGGAACTCGCAGAGTACGCTGCGGTCCAAGAAGCTCAAAGGCGCGTTTTTCATGAACAGCAAAACGCGGTTTGCGGATTTCTTGGATGGAACTTCCAATACTGTCGTCGCTGCAGAGGTTTTGAATGTCCATGCCGATGCTGGTGTAAGCGATCAACGCGGAGCTTGGTATCCCGAAGGTGCGTATTACCATCACAACTACACTCCTAACGATCAGACGCCGGATCAGACGCGTTCCGGCCACTGTGTCTCAACCGATAAGGCTCCCTGCATCGGGAGCTTTTCGAGCTTCGCAGACCGCCAACTCATCAGCACGACCCGCAGCAACCATCCCGGCGGCGTTAACGTGCTGATGGGTGACGGCAGTGTCGGCTTCGCCTCGGACACGATTGCTCTGAACATCTGGCACGCTGCTGGCACGCCAGAATCGATCGATGGCGAAGTCACGTTTAGTGGATTTTAAGCACTCTGGATGATTCTTTCGGTCAAATCGGGTCCCGCTGTGCGGCTGATTGCTCGTGAGAACCGGACGCTAACGCGTGCCGGCTGATAGAATTTTGCCGAATATCATGTCCTGTGCTGCTTAAGCCGGGCCGAGTGCCGCAGGCGTTCGACGCCTGCTTGTGATTGGTCGCTGGGCTAGCTTGATGCGCAGGCGCGGAGCCTCCCGCGCCCTTGAGCTGACTGGTTTTACCTATTTGAGATGAGAAGGTGACTGATAATGAGAGTTTGCGTCCGAGCGCGGCTGTGGCAGAGTTGCCTGATCGTCGCGTTGCTGCCAGTTTGGATCGGCTGTGGCAAAGGCGGCGGCATTGTGTCGGGAGAGGTCACGATTGACGGTAAGCCGGTGGATTCCGGCAGCATTGTCTTCATCCCCGAAGACGGACAAGGGCCGAGCCGCGGGGGGAAAATCGCCGACGGTAAGTTTCTGCTGCAAGGCGGCGAACCGATTCCACCGGGCAAGAAAACCGTCAAGATCACTGCGTCGATGAAGACCGGCAAACAAGTTGAAGCGAGCCCTCCGGCACCTCCGGGGATGATGATCGATGAGGCCGTGCTTATCAACGCTCCTCCCCAAGAGGCCGTTATTACCGATGGGCAGAATGAGCCGCTGACATTCACCATCACGACGACCTAGGCAGCCAAGTAGGACACGGGCTGCGGGTGCGTTACACTAGTGACTGGTTGTGGCGGCGGAATGGCTCCGAGAGCCGTCTGATTGTGCCTAACTGAATCTTTGGTCAGTAACGAGCGGATGAAAAGGTCAAGACGAATGAGGTTTGCTCCGTCAGCGGTGCGGCGGATGGCCGCCAGGGCATTCATGACCATCGGCCTGCTACTGGGAAATCAGGCTGCTGATGCCGCTGAGTCGGCTCCGGATGACGGTAGGATAACCGTTGAACGGGAACATTTTTTCGAGACCGAAGTGCGCCCGCTGCTGTTGGATGCCTGCGGCGAGTGCCATGGTGCGCGAAAAGCCGAGTCAGGACTGCGGTTGGATCATCAGGCGGGTGTGCAAACCGGTGGCGACAGCGGACCGGTGATCGACACGGAGCATCCTGACGAAAGTCTGCTGCTGCAAGTGATCGGTGACGAAGGCGACATCCAGATGCCGCCGGACGGGAAGTTGTCGGATTCCCAAATCGCGGTGCTCCGCAAGTGGGTGCGGCTCGGTGCGCCTTGGCCAGGGAAACCAACGGAGGCAGCCAACCCGCTGGGGCTGCGCGGCGGACCGATCGTCGATGTCGAACGCCAACACTGGGCTTATCAGCCGGTCCGCAAGCCGTTCGTTCCCAATGCTCAGTCAGCGTTGCCGCCTTCGCACGCCGAACTGGCCGACTGGGCTGAGACGGACATCGACCGCTTCATCCTCCGAGATTTAGTCGCTCAAGGCCTGCGTCCGGCGGCCGATGCGACCAAGCAGCAGTGGCTCCGCCGGTTGTCCTTCGACCTCATCGGCTTGCCGCCGACGCCTGCCGAGGCGGCTGACTTTATCGCCGACGACTCGCCCGAAGCGTATGCCCGGGCAATCGACCGCCTGCTGGAACTGCCGCAATATGGTGAGCGCTGGGGGCGCCACTGGTTGGACTTGGTCCGCTACGCCGACACCGCCGGCGATGGTGCGGATTATCCGATCCGCGAGGCGTATCGCTACCGCAACTATGTGATTGATGCCTTCAATGCAGACAAACCTTATAACGAGTTTGTCAGGGAGCAGATCGCCGGCGACATCCTCGCCCACCAAGCTGCCGCCCGCGGCGATGTGAACCGGGAGCGGTTTGCCGAACTGGTGACGGCGACCGGTTACCTCGCGATCACCAAACGCTTTGGCTATAACATCAATACTGAGTTTCAGCACCTGGATATCGCTGATACGCTGGACAATCTCGGCCACACTTTTTTGGGTCTATCGATCGCCTGTGCGCGCTGCCACGACCACAAATATGACGCGATCACCGCCGAGGACTATTACGCGTTATATGGAATCTTTTCCAGCTCTCAGTATAGTTTTCCGGGCGGCGAGGAATACAAACGGCCACATCATCTCGTGCCTTTGGTACCGCCCGAGGAAGTCGCTGCGGCGCAAGCACGTAAGGCCACAGAACTAGCGGCACTGGATGAACGGACAACCGCTCTCCAGCGCCAGCGGGATGAACTGCTTGCTCAGACGCGGCTCGGCGTCAGCAGCGATCCAGGGTGGGAACTACAGACGCTCGGCAAACCTGGCGGCGCACCGTGGTTCACCGCCGGTCCCAACACCGTCGTGGCTGAGGCGCAGAGCCCTTATACACATGTCTACGCCTCTGGCGGTCAGGGTGTACGGATCGCCCACGGTGCACCGACTGACGGGATTCGCCAAGTGTTTGCCGACGTCACGAGCGAGCAAACCAGCGTGTTTCACTTCAACCTCGATTTTCGCAATGTGGAGCCGGTCGCGGGTGAAGGTGGCTACCGGTTTTATTTAGGTCGCGGCGCCATCGCTTCGTTGGCGTTTGAATGCAGCATCAATTCACATCAGTTTGTCGTTCGCAACGGCGACGCGTTTCAGGTCGTCCGCAATCTCGAGCCGGGGGTCTGGTACAACCTGCAACTGGCGATCGACATGACGGCCAAAACGTTCTCGGGACGGATTGGTCGGCCCGGAGACGTGGTTGCATTTGAGGGCTTTGCCACGGCTCCCGGTTGGGACGGTGTGCTCAACACATTCGTGTCCGATGGTTTCGGCCAGGTGCAAACGACCTCACCGACACGCGATATTGACAATGTCGTCGGCCAGTTGGAATCGTTCGCGCCGTTGCCGGATGCGGCCACCGACACCGCCATCACCACCGATGCCGTAGCTGACGTACGTCACGTTAAACAGCGTCTGCAAGCACTGGAGGAAGAACTTCGCCAGCTTGCGGCGGAACGGACGGGAGTTGAAGCGCGGACGGATTTCCCGCTGGCCTATGGGGTTGTGGAAGGGACGCCCGCCGATACCAAGTTACAACGCCGCGGCGAACCAAATCGGCTCGGCGATGTCGTGCCCCGGCGGTTCCTCGAAATCCTCGGCGGCGACCGCCTGCCGCCCGAATCCAGCGGCAGTGGCCGGTTGGAACTGGCCCAGTGGTTGACGCGTCCCGACAACCCGCTGACGGCGCGAGTGATCGTCAATCGGGTTTGGCAACACCTGCTGGGACGCGGACTGGTCGACACACCGAGCGATTTCGGAGTCCGAGGCCAGTCGCCCAGCCATCCTGAATTGCTCGATCTTATGACTGCGGAGTTCATCGCCGATGGTTGGTCGATCAAGCGGCTACAACGGCGAATCCTGAACTCGCACGTCTACCGGCTGGCAAGCGAGGCGTCCCCGGAGCAGCTCGAACTCGATCCGGGCAACCGTTGGTTCGGTCGGCATCAGCGACGTCCGCTCGATGCCGAATCGATCCGCGATGCGATGCTCGCCGTCAGCGGCCACTTGGATCGAGCTCCCGGCGGCCCTCATCCGTTCCCTGATGCTAACTCCTGGGGTTATACGATTCATTATCCCTTTCATGCCGTCTATGAATCGAATCATCGGAGCATTTATCTGATGATTCAGCGGGCGCGAAGGCATCCCTTCCTGGCATTGTTTGATGCGGCCGATCCCAATATCAGTACGGCGACGCGGCAGATGACGATCACCCCGACGCAGAGCCTGTACTTGATGAATGCTCCGTTTGTACACGCCCAAGCAGCCGGTCTCGCCGAGCGGCTGTTGAGCGCTGGCGATGCTGAGCCCAGGCCGCTGGATGAACCGCGGCAGCGCGAGGCGATCCAGCAAGCCTATTGGTTGACGCTCAGCCGCGAAGCGAGTGAACCGGAAGTCGTAATGGCTTTGCAGTTCCTCCGTGAATCGAGCGACCTGCTGCGTGGTGCTGGCGACGACGCGCAGCGCACGGCCTGGGAAGCATTTTCGCGTGTATTGCTGACCAGTAATGAGTTTCTTTACGTTGACTAAAGGGTTCAGCAATGAATCGCACCGACCAATCGTTTCATGCTCCATTTTCCCGACGCGAGCTACTGCAGCGGGCCGCTGGCGGATTCGGCTCGCTGGCGCTGGCCGGGATGTTGGCCGAGCAGGCGCGGGCGGAAACACGCGACCCGCTGGCGCCGCGCGCGCCGCACTTTCCGGCCAAGGCGCAGAACGTGATCTTCATGTTCTCCACAGGCGGAGCGTCCCACGTCGACACCTTCGACCATAAGCCAAGTCTAATTGCCAATCATGGCAAGTCGATCACCATTGATAATTGGCAAGGTAAGATCGGCGAGTTCACGCGGTACCTTAAACGCCCCGATTGGGATTTCCGCCCGCGGGGCAACAGCGGCATCTATGTCAGCGACCTGTTTCCTCATCTGGGTGAAGTGATTGATGAGATCTGTGTGCTCAACTGCCTCGAGGGAGACCATACCGGACATGATAAGGCAACTATGGGTATGCACACCGGCTCCTTCAATTTTGCACGGCCGAGCATTGGTTCGTGGGTCAGCTACGGATTGGGCACGGAAAACCTTAACCTGCCATCGTTCATGGTACTGGCACCGGCGGCGCCTTACGCCGGAGCCCAGGTTTGGGGCAGTGACTTCCTACCGGGATGCCATCAAGGAACTCATGTGCAGCCGGGGCCGGACCCGTTGCCCAATCTACAGCGTCTGTCGGCCAGCGAGTCTTTACAGCGGCTGGAGATGAGACTGCGTGATCAGGTGAACGCGGGGCATTTGCAGCACCGCGGCGGCGATGCGGCGCTGGAGGCCAGGATTCGGTCCTTCGAAACCGCATTCGGGATGCAGCGCGAAGCGCCGGAAGCCTTCGATATCTCTCAGGAGAGCGAAGCGACCTTGCGGGCTTATGGCCTGGAGCCCGGCGCCACGTCTGGGTTTGGTTGGCAATGCCTGGTGGCGCGTCGGCTGGTCGAACGCGGGGTGCGATTCATCGAATTGATCGATACTGGCTCGGGATCAGGTGAAAACTGGGATTCCCACGGCGACATGCAGGCGCACGCTCCCTTGGCGAAAGCGATCGATCAGCCGCAAGCGGCGCTGATCATGGACCTGAAGCAACGCGGCTTATTGGAAAACACTTTATTGGTGTGGACCACCGAGTTTGGTCGCACGCCCTATAACACCAGCGCCGACGCGAAAGGACGCGAACATCACCACCAAGTTTTTTCCTCCTGGATGGCCGGAGGCGGCGTCAAAGGTGGAATCGTGCACGGCAGTTCGGATGAACACGGCATCGCGCCGGGCGAAAATCGGGTCCATGTTCACGACCTGCATGCCACCATTTTGCACCTGTTGGGGCTGGATCACGAACGGCTGACGTTCCGGCACGCCGGCCGCGACTATCGCTTGACCGACGTCGCTGGAAAAGTTGTTAAGCCGATCCTGGCATAAGCGTTTCAATCCAACAGTTGCTCGCCGCCGGTGTATTTCTTCACGGCGTCGGGATCGAGTTCTAAACCGAGTCCCGGTGCATTCGAGACCGGCAGCATCCCGTCAGCATCCAACGACCAACCGCCGATCGTGATGTCGTCGATGAACGGCGAACCAGTGAGGTACTCAACCATGTCGGTGCCCGAAATTGCAGAGGCGAGATGCAGATCGGCCGCCAATCCGACCGCGGTGTTCCAGCCGTGTGGAATGAACTGGATCCCATGGTCCTGGGCCAGCCAGGCGATCCGTCGCTCCTCGCTGATTCCACCGACTTTGGTCACGTCCGGCTGCACGATGTCCAGCGCTCCGCGGACGAGCCATGGCTGAAACGCCTGCCGACGTGTCAGCACTTCGCCTCCAGCGATTTTGACCGGCGAATGTTCGCGCAGCCGGATGAAATCCTCGATCGCATCGGGGTTGAGCGCTTCCTCGAACCAGGTGACGTCATAATCCGCAAGCATCTTAGCGGTGTTGAGTGCCCACTTATAACCATTGGGCCAATGCGCATCGCTGCCGCCGGCGTCGACCATCAACTTGGCGTCCGGTCCGATCGCCTCGCGAGCGGCTTTGATAATGGCCTCATCGACGGCGGCACTACGGCGTCCAAAGGGGCCCCAGCCGATCTTGAAGGCTCGAAAACCCTGGGCGCCAACGGCGTGCAGATGTTCGCTCAATTTCGCTGGTTCGTCCATCAACAGCGAAGCATAAGGTTGAACCCGTTCACGGTAGCGGCCGCCGAGCAACCGGCTGACCGGCTGACCGGTCGCCTTGCCCAGCAGATCCCATAACGCGATATCGATCCCGCTGATCGCATGCGTGATCGAACCGCCACGCCCCAACCAAAACATGTGTTGGTGAAGCTTTTCGCTGACCCGTTCCGGCTCTAGAGCCGATTCGTCAAGGTACAGCGGCTGGAGCACCTGGAGGGCTGCGCGGACGAGAGCGTCGTTGGTAAACACGCTCCCCAGACCTACCAAGCCTTCGTCCGTATGCACGGCGATCAACGTGTGCACGCAGTCCTCTGGCCGCAGTTCGTTGCTCCAACCACCTTCTGGAGTGGCGCCGCGCAGACCGGCACAGCGAATCTCACGAATCTTCATCAGCGGGTTCCAAACACCTAAATGCGTAGCCGAAAAAAGGGGCGCCCAACTTAGGAACGGCGAAACAGTTCCACCCGTGGCACAAATTCGACGTTGTTGTCGAGTGGGAAAATCGGACGCGGACAGCGCGAGTGGCCAAGATATCCCAAGTTCGCGCTGGATGAACCGGGGGCGTCGATCAGGATCATCCGTGAACACCACTGGGCATACATGTGCGGTTGACAGTGCGGTGATTTGACGACCACGGCGTCGAATGTACGCGGATCTTGGCCGTGTGCCAGGAAAAACGAGCGGTCGTAAAGGTTGACCGCACGGCTGCTGACCACCAGCGTGAACGGGCCCGACTGGAGCACCGCAGTCGGGCCGGCCTGCCACAGTTCGCCGAACGATTCGCTGCGAAACTCACCATCGGAGAGCAGTTTGACTTTGGCCGTGAGTTCCAACGGCGTAAACCGATCTGGGTCGAGCGTGCCGCCGATGGCCGTCGAAATCGTGCCGCCGATTCCTGCGGCGATCGCTTGCTGCACCGCCGGTGCGTCGACGATCGGCAGCAGCGTCCGCCCGCTGTAACCCGCGCGGATCAGTTCGCGCAGGATCGCGTTGCTGTCGCCCGACGCTCCTGAACTGGTCGCATCGGCGGCATCGACCAGGGCCGTGGTGCCTGCGATGCCCTCGAGCAACTGGGCCGACATCTCTGGCAAGCTGACCAGTGGCACGCGCATCGATTCGTGATGCGACCAAAAGTTTTCGGCGATCCGCAGTGCCTCGCGCCGCGCCAATTCCGGGTCATTATCGGTGACCACCAAACTATAAGATTGCAAGGCGGGAACATCGGTAAACGGATTGCCGATCAGCATGCCGGCGGATAATCCAAGCGGTGAATCTTCCACCTGCTGCGCCAGCCGAATCGCTTCACCAAACTTTCCCGTCGCGGTGATCAGCTCATCGCCGCGCACCAGCGCCGGGATCGCCACCTTGGCCGTCACCGGACGCACCTCGCCGGCCTGAATCCGCAGCAACAGCCGCGCGGCCCGCTGGCCCGTCTCGAAAAAATCGACGTGCGGGTAGGTGTGATAAACCACCACCGCATCGCTGTGCTGCAGGATCTGATCGGTCAAAACCCCGTGCAGATCCAGCGACACCACGATTGGAATCCGCTCACCCACCAGCTTGCGTGTCTCGGCCAGCAGCCAACCTTCAGGATCGTGCTGTTGCTGGCTCGCCATCGCTCCGTGCATGCAGAAGTAGATGGCATCGACGCTCTCAGGGGAGCGGATCACGCGGGCGATCGAGTCGAGAAACTCCTCGGCAATTCGCTGCCAGGCGGGTTCAGCCAAGGTGCCGCCGGAAGTGATGAAGAATGCGCTATAGGCAGGAACGATCTCAGCTCCGGCTTGCTCAAAAACTTCGATCGCGCCGCCGATTTCATTGCGAACCGTGCGGTGATAGGCCAGCAAATCGTCGCCGTAGCGGATACCGAAATCCTCATAACCACTGAGGTGCGGATTGAAGGTCGAAACCTCTTGTTTACATTCAGCAATCAGGATCCTGGGCATGACTCTCCCTCAATGGACGCGATCGTAATCGGTTCGAAACAGGCAGCAGATGGCGTAAATCAATAAGATCGCCGCAGCGGCATAAGCCCAGGCGGTATAGCCGAGCATCCGCTCGATGCCGATCGTCATTTTCCAAGTGCCGACAACCAGCGGTGCGAATCCGGACAAGACCGCTCCAAAAAAATTGAGTAAACCTACCGCTGAGGCGCGGGTGTCAGAGGGAACCACCTCAAACGCTGCCGGGAAGACATTGCCGATCAGTAGGCCACTGAACAATCCAAACCCAGCTAAACTCGCCTGGGTTGCTGCCAACGTATTGCTGTTGCCGATCCAGTACAGGCATGGGGCACAAAGCGCGAGACTGACCACCAGCAGCCATAAACGCGAGGCCTTCGTCCAGCGGAACAGGGCGTCTGCCAAAATGCCGCCAAAAAACAAACCGGCCAGCGTAGCACCCTGCATGTAGGCCGTGGCGTTGAAGGCCGCCTCCGACATCCCCAGCGCAAATTTTTCTAACAAGAAGTTCGGTAACCAGCTATAGAGCATCCATAAGCCGAAAACAAATATTGGAAACGCTATGCAGAGGATTCCAAACGTCGGCACTCGGACCAATTCGACGATCGCCAGACGCGATCCGGCAGGTTTGGTTTCAACACCGGCGTTCTCATTCAACCGACGTAAAAACATAAAGTAGGGGATGGCATACAGCACTCCGACGCCGCCGAGTACGAAAAACGCTTCACGCCACTGGCCACGCTGAGCCATCCAACCACCAAACCATGCTCCGGCAACGGTGCCGGCGATTTGCGCCGTGGTCAACAGCGCTACGGCGCGTGATCGCATACTTGGAGCGGTCGCGTTGGCCGTCAACGCAATCGCCGCGGGCATGTATAACGACTCAGAGATTCCCATCGCCGCGCGGAGGGCCAGCAGCATCAACGCTGACTGCGCCAATCCCGTCGCCACCGTCACAACGCTCCAAATCACCAAGCTAAACACCACCAGCCAGCGTTTGGAAAACCGGTCGGCGAGTTGGCCGGCCAACGGACAGCCGATTCCATACACCCACAGAAAGATCGAGCCGGTCAACCCTAACTGCTGGTCCGTCATCGCCAGGTCCGTCTTCAGGACGGAAAACATGGCAAAGATCGCCTGGCGATCACAGTAATTGAGGAAATAGGCTCCCCACATGAATGCGACCAGCCATAGGGTCTGGCGCATCGAACTTGTCGCTTGAGGCTGATTCACAACTGTACTCTTACCTCAGGTCGACAACGGGGTCACTCAATCGTGCGAGTTCCACCGGTTGGGCAATCACGGCGACGCAGTCACCTTGCTGCGTCAAACAGGGGGCGCGCATGCAGACCAGGTAACCCGGCTTGGGCGAGAGGATCGTCCGCGGTTCACGCTCCGGACACTCCAAGTGGTGAATGTAACCGATCGGTTGGCCGGCCGAGACGAGCGTGCCGAGTTCCACCGCGATCTCAAAGATTCCCGACTCCGGTGCCAGCAGATAATTCTCAGCATCTAAAGCAGCGGTTAGAATGGTCGGTGGTAGATTCTGCTGGGCACGACTCTGCGGCGTCCCCTCGAGCACACCGACATGCATGAGCACGTTCCGCAGGCCATCCTGGGCAATCCGGTGGACGTGGGCAGGAATCGCTTCTCCGCCGCCCAGTTCCGTGGTCACGACGAGTTTGCCCTGCCGTTCTGCTTCGACCGGCAACAGCCCCGTTCCAGCAATGTCGGTGTATAGAAAAGCGAGCTCGGTATTCCAAGCCAACATGGCCGCCAGCATCTGCTGCCGCTGATCCAGGTCCGGCACGACGTGCATGTGTGCACACGGCACGAACTCCATGCTGCGGCCGCCGGAATGAATGTCGATCACGATGTCGCTGAGCGGAAAGAGCACCGTCGTGAGAAAGTGTGCCAGTTGGCTCGTCACGCAGCCCTCGGGGTCACCGGGAAACGCCCGGTTCATGTTCATTCCGTCCAGCGGCGAGAGCCGCGTCGCTGCCCGGGCCGCGGGAAAGTTGAGCGACGGGATCAAGATGATCCGCCCATTGACCATTTCCGGCTGCAGTTCGCGGGCGAGTTTCATCGCGGCGATTTGCCCCTGATACTCGTCGCCATGATTGCCGCCGAGAATCAGCGCCGTCGGGCCGCTGCCGCGGGCAACGGTCGTGATCGGGACCATCACATTTGCCCAACCGCCGAGGTTGTGGGAATACGGAATCCGCAGGTAGCCCTGCTGTTTGCCCGGCTGCTGAAAATCGATCGGCGTAATTACCATCGCGTCGCTGTTCTCCTGGAGGGCCTCGCTCGATTGATAGCATAATCGAAAATCAGCTCTGTGGGGGGCAGCGAGCCGATACAACTGAGCCCCACCCAGCGACCTGCAGGAACGCTAGCGACATGGCGATGCGCCGCTGTTTAGGCGTTCAATACTTGTCTGATTAAAGAATCGATCAGGCAGGTCACGCCCCGTTTTGGCGCGGCTTCCGGCTGGCGGTGTCGAGTGTGGCGAGTTGCTCGGAACTCAAACTCAGGCGCATCGCGCCGAGCAATTCTTCGGTCTGAGCGACGCTGGTGGCACTGGCGATGGGTGCCGCCACAGCGGGCTGCGCCGCCAGCCAAGCCAGCGCGACCTGCGCGGCCGTGGCATCGAGCTGTGCGGCGACGCTATCCAGCGCCGCCAGCACACCCAATCCATAGTCGTTCAAATAGCCTTCGACCGAGCTGCCCCGCGTCTTGCCCGCCAAGTCGCTCTGGCTGCGGTATTTGCCGGTCAAAAAGCCCGAAGCGAGCCCGTAATACGGCACCGCCGCGATTCCTTGTGCGGCGCAGAGATCTTGCAGCGGTCCTTCGAAGGAGTCGCGTTCCAGCAGGTTGTACTGCGGCTGGAGCACCGAGTACTTCGCCAGCCCCGTGCGGTCGCTGGTGGCCAGCGCCTCGTGCAGCCGCGGAGCTTCGTAATTCGACGCCCCGATCGCCCGCACCTTGCCCGCTTTCACCAGCCGGTCAAACGCCCGCAGCGTCGACTCCAGCGGTGTGTCGGCATCGTCGCGGTGCGCAAACAGCAGGTCGATGGAATCGATGCCCAGTCGTTGCAGAGACGCTTCCACCCGCCGCTCGATCTGTTCCGGGGCCAGCCCACTATCGCCTTGCATCTCCCAGCCGACCTTGGTGGCGATCAACACGTCGTCCCGCCGGCCGCGCGCGGCGAGCCAACTGCCGATGATCGTCTCCGACTCGCCGCCGCGGTTGCCCGGTGCCCAGGCGGAGTAGACATCGGCGGTGTCGATCATCCGCCCGCCGCCAGCGACGAAGGCGTCGAGGATCGCGTGCGACGTCCTTTCATCGGCGGTCCAGCCGAATACGTTGCCTCCCAGGATCAGCGGTGGTGTCGTCAGTCCACTGTCGCCCAGCCTACGTTCGTTCGTCATCGGTAAAGTCCTCTGCTTGCTGACACGTCGGGTATGAAAGTCCGACCTACCATCGTCGGCGCTGCGCCTCTGTCGGGCAATCCCGCACTCGGCTTGGGCAGAGGCGTTGTGCTCCTGAGCGGTGGCTGGTTTGATAAGGAAAACAGAAATCCATCCTCATCTGGCAAGCTCCATGGCTGGCGAGCTGAATGACGTCACACCTCCATCCGATCGGTCAGCGAGCAGCGCAGCGGCGCCCCCGCACGCCGCTCCGTTGGACGCTGGCAACGTGCGGGTGCTGTCCGATTTGCCGGCGCTGATCGACGCCTCGACCGGCATGTCGGACTGGTTTGACCAGTGGTTGCCGCGTCAGACGTATGCATTCGATGGCGTCTTTGGAGGCATTCGCGCTTTGTTGGCGGCCGCGCTGGCCCGGCACACCTCGCACGTGCTGGTGATCGTGCCCCAGGCCGCCGATGCGGACATTGTCGCCGGCGACTGCACCGCCTTTGGGATTGAGCAATCGAGCGCGATGCCGCTGAGCGCATCGGATGGGACGCCGGACTCGATCCGCGACGCTGATTTTGCGGAGCGATTGCAGGTGCTGCAAAAACTTCGTTCCCGCCGCGTCGGCGATCCGCTGCCACTGGTGATGACGGCCTACGTCGGGGCGGCGATGCAGATGGTGCCGACGCCCGAGTCGGTCGCCGGAGCAACGCGGCGGCTGGCCGTCGGCGACCGGGTCGACGACGAGGGGCTGCGGCGATGGCTGGCCGAAGCCGGTTTCCACGCTTCGACATCGGTGCAGTTGCCGGGCGAGTTCAGTCAGCGCGGTGGGATTCTCGACATCTTCTCGCCCGATCAGCCGTCGCCGATCCGCATCGAGCTGTTCGACGACGAGATCGAATCGATCCGCCGCTTTGATCCGGCCAGCCAACGGAGCATCGAAACACTCAAGGAGGTCGAACTGGCGGCGATCGGCAGCGGGCAAGAACAGTTTGGGCCGCTCGCCGATTACCTCCCCGAGGACACACTGGTGCTGATCGTCGAACCGAGCGAGTGCAAGAAGTCCGCTGATCAGTTGCTCCAGCGGCTCGCCGACACGAGTCAGTTTCTAACCTTTGAAGCCTTGCTGCAGAGCTTTGCTGGTCACCGGATCGCGACCGCGGCGACGCTCGGCGAAGCGACCGGTGACGAGCGGATCGACTTGTCGACGACGACGGTGGAATCGTTTGCCGGCGCGATCGATCAGACCCGCCAGCGGCTGGACTCCATCGCTGCGGGGCACGATGTGTTCGTGGTCGGCGACACGCCGGCCGATGGCGAGCGGTTGACCGAACTGCTCAGCGACACCAATGCGGCGCGGGCCGGCCGCTTGCACCTCGTGGTCGCGGGCTTGAGCGGCGGATTCCGTCTGTCGGCCTGCGGCGTGTTGGTGCTGACCGGTGCGGAGCTATTTCACCGCAGCCCGATCCGTCGCGGCCGCACCCGCTCGCGCGGTAAACCGATCGATACGCTGGCGCAGCTCGAAGCTGGCGATCTGGTGGTGCACCTGTCGCACGGCATTGGCCTGTACCGAGGCTTGCGGCACATCGAAAAGAACGGCCAGCAGCAGGAACATTTGGCGATCGAGTTCGATGGCGGCACGATCGTCTATGTTCCGGCGGCCCGGATCGGCCTGGTACAGCGGTACGTCGGCGGAGGCAGCAGCCGACCACGGCTGGCAAAGATCGGCGGTCAGAGTTGGGCCAACGCGCGCAAGAGCGCCGAAAGTGCGGTCACCGACATGGCGGCGGAGTTGCTGGAGATGCAAGCTGCTCGGGCCACCAAGATCGGGATCGCCTTCGACAGCGATAATCATTGGCAACATCAGTTCGACGCCAGCTTTCCTTATACTCCGACCGCTGACCAAACCCATGCCATCGACGCTTGCAAGGATGATATGGAGCGGCCGCGGCCGATGGATCGGCTGATCTGCGGCGATGTCGGTTACGGTAAGACTGAAGTGGCGATGCGCGCAGCCTTCAAGGCGGTCGTCAGCGGGTATCAAGTCGCGGTGCTGGTGCCGACAACTGTGCTGGCCGAGCAACATTTCCATAACTTCAGCCAGCGGATGGCGGAGTTTCCGATCGAAATCGCTAAGCTCAGCCGCTTCTGCACCGCCGCCCAGCAGCGGCAAACGGTTGCTGACATCGCCAAGGGCAAAGTCGACATCGTTGTCGGCACGCATCGGTTGGCGAGCAAGGATGTCCGCTTTCATAACCTCGGGCTGGTCGTCATCGACGAAGAGCAGCGGTTCGGCGTCGAGGTCAAGGAGCGGCTCAAATCGCGGTATCGCAACGTCGACGTGGTCACGCTCTCGGCCACACCGATTCCGCGGACACTCCACATGGCGATGGTCGGCGTGCGCGATATCAGCAACCTGGAGACGCCGCCGGCGGAGCGAATGGCGGTCGAAACCCGCGTCGGCCGCTGGGATGACAAAGTGATCCGCTCGGCGATGGTGCGCGAACTGAACCGCGGCGGACAGATTTACTTTGTTCACAACCGCATCGGTGACATGCACGCGATCGCTGATCGCATCAAACGCATCGTCCCGGAGGTGCGGCTGGAGATCGGCCACGGCCAGATGGCCGAGGGCGAACTGGAACGGGTGATGGTCGACTTTGTCGAGCACAAGTTCGACCTGTTGCTGGCCACCACGATCATCGAGAGCGGCCTGGACATCCCCAACGCCAACACCATTTTCGTCGACGAAGCCGATCACTATGGGCTGAGCGACCTGCATCAATTGCGCGGTCGCGTCGGACGGTACAAGCACCAGGCCTACTGCTATCTGCTGGTCGCCCCGCATAAGCACCTGACGCCCGAAGCCTCCAAGCGCCTGCGGGCGATCGAGGAGTTCAGCCAGATGGGCGCTGGGTTTGCGATCTCGATGCGCGACCTGGAAATTCGCGGTGCCGGTAACCTGCTCGGCTCGCAGCAGAGCGGGCACATCGCCGCGGTCGGATATGAACTTTACTGTCACCTGCTCGAAGACGCCGTTCGCCAGGCACAGAACCTGCCACCCAAATTGTCGGCCGATGTCGACATCGACCTGCCGGTCGAAGCGTTCTTGCCGCCGGAGTACGTCAGCGACCTGCGGCACAAGATCGACCTCTACCGGCGGATCGGCAAAATCGATCACGTCGATCAAATCCGCCAGTTGGCTGAGGAACTTCGCGACCGTTTCGGGCCGTTGCCGCCGGCGGCAATCCGGATGCTCAAACTGGCCGAGTTGCGGCTCGACGCAGCGACCTGGCAGGTCGCTTCGATCAGCCATGAGCCGCGGTTCATGGTGCTGCACTACAGCGATCGCCGGCGGATCGAACTGCTGGCCAAGCGGTCAGCGGTTGACGTTCGCATCGTCGACAACAAACGCGCCTACGTGCCGACGGCCGGCTGGGACGTCGCCGAGCCATCGGGACGAGCGTGGCTGCAGTTGGCCAAGGCGGTTTTGACCGGTCAGGCTACCGCGCCAGCGGGTCAAGTCGCCGCGCAGAGTACGGGCGGTAGCAGCGGTCCAGCCGCGGCTCGGCCCGCAGCGGCCCCGGCCAAGCCCGCCCCGGCCAAATCGGTCCCTGGCCCGGCTGCGAAACCGCCGCGGAGCACCAAGAAACCGGTGCCGGTTGTCAGTAAGCGGCCCTCGGATGTGCGTCCCAAAGCGCTGCAGTCGCCGCCGCTGTCGGGTTTACGCCGCCGCTCGCCAAAGCCAAAACAAGAAGACGTTTAGTTCAACCGGCGCTCCGTCGCCGCGTGCTGGCCACGCCGTTCACTCCCTTTCACCTTGTGTAGCTTCATGTCGACCTCGCCTTCCCATCACGATTCCGTCGGCCCTCGCAGCCGGGCCGCCTTTGAACGGGCATGCCAGTTGATCCCCGGCGGAGTGAACAGTCCGGCGCGCGCCTTCGGCGGTGTCGGCGGCTCACCGCTGTTCATCGAACGCGCCGCGGGCCCTTGGTTGCACGACATCGACGGCCGCCAGTACCTCGATTACATCGGCTCTTGGGGACCGATGATCTTGGGGCACGCCCATCCCGAGGTGATTGAAGCGATCACGCGTGCGGTCGAGCGCGGGACGAGCTATGGAGCGCCGACCGAGGCCGAAAGCGAACTGGCCGAGCGGATCATCGCCGCCGTGCCGAGCGTCGAACGAGTGCGTCTGGTCAATAGCGGGACCGAGGCGACGATGAGTGCGCTGCGGGTGGCCCGTGGGGTGACCGGCCGCGACAAAGTGATCAAGTTTGCTGGCAATTACCACGGCCATGTCGACGCGTTGCTGGTCTCGGCCGGCAGCAGTGCGGCGACGCTCGGCGTGCCCGATTCACCAGGCGTGACGGCCGGTGCGGGAGGCGACACCGTGGTGGTCCCCTACAACGACATTCCCGCACTGGTGGCCGCGTTTGAACGCTACAGCGGCCAGATCGCGGCGGTGATTCTCGAGCCCGTGGTCGGGAACATGGGCTGCGTGATTCCGTCAGCCGACTTTCTTACCGAACTGCGGACGTTGACGCAGCGTGACGGAGCGATCCTGATTTTCGACGAAGTGATGACCGGATTTCGCCTGGCGCTGGGCGGCGCACAGGAACGCTTCGGAATCACGCCGGACATGACGACCATGGGCAAGATTGTCGGCGGTGGGATGCCGCTGGCGGCTTACGGCGGCCGCGAGGAGATCATGCGGCACGTGCTGCCTGCCGGCAAGGTCTTTCAAGCCGGCACGCTCAGCGGTAACCCAGTGGCGGTTGCGGCCGGCAACGCGACCTTGCGGCTGCTGGCTGCCAATCCGCCCTATGCGTACCTCGAATCGCTCGGTAAGCGGCTCGGCGACGGGCTCGCGGCGGCTGCAAAGGATGCCGGGCTCGCCCACCAATTGCAGCGGGTCGGCAGCATGATGACGCTATTTTTCAACGACCGGCCGGTGCAGAATTGGGAAGACGCCGACCGCAGCGACCGCCAGCAGTTCGCCCGGTACTTCTGGGGCATGATCGAGCGGGGGATCTACATGCCGTGCAGCCAGTTTGAAGCGTTGTTCTTTAGCACCACCCATACCGCCGAGCACATCGAGCAGACGATCGACGCGGCGCGGGCAACGTTCGCAGCCTGGTAAACGGCCGCTCGTTCAGCGCGGCCTCAATCCAGCACCGGCACGTAGATGATCCGCTGCGGCTTGTAATAGCTGTGCGTCATCGGCGTGCTCGGCCAAGTCGGGCGGAGCGGCGAGATGCCGAGCCAAGCGTTCATCTCGGCCCGGAGGGCGCGCTGCTGGGCCTGGTAGCGGGCGCGATCGCGGCGGGCTGCCGCAGCGGTTGCGGCTCGCCGCGCCGATTGGCTGTTTGCCAGCGCATCTTCATGAAAGCGGAACTCGCCGAACTCGTCGACATACGCTTCGCCTAGCGCCGGAGGCTGAGCAACCGCTGGCCGATCGCCCAGCGGAATCGAAGCCAACGCGGGGAGCGTCGCGAGCGCGATGTGAAGTAACCGAATGCGAACCATGGCATCGTTCCTGCAAGGTGAAATCTCTCGCCTGTCGAGTCTCTTCTGCTTCGGCCCGCAGGGGGCCTGACGAGCAGGCTAACTGGGCGAGCGCAGCGAACGAATTGCGAAAGCAGGTCATCGTTGCCGATCAGGAGAACGCTGCGGAAATTGCCGGTTAGTGATTCTGCTCCCCGCCGAATTCCGCGTTGCCAACGACTGCAGCCACGTTGACCGATTGAAACGAGCGCTGACTCCCTTATCATGGACGATGTCGCGACTCCCATTTTCCTTGTTGAAAAGAGACCTCAACACTATGCGCACGACTTTACGTTTGTTTGCCGCTGCTTGCTTGTTTGCTGTTTCGGTTGGTTGCCAGCCGCAAAACGAAGACGTTAACACTTCGACCGAAATGGACGTCGATCTGGGTGAAGCAGCGCCCGCGACCAGCGACAGCTTCTCGAACACCACCGCCACCGGCGAACTGCCCGACTCGAACGTCACCGGCGAAGCAGAAACGCCTGCTGTGACCGAAGTTCCCGTCGAATAAACGCCGGCGGCTCAGCACCGCGGTAACCGCAGACGATTTGTGACGAGGCCATGGATGTACGCCATGGCCTTGTTCGTTTCTACTCTGCTCATCTCATTCACCCCACCGATCGCTGAACTGCAGGGCTCTGCCGATGGCTGTTATTCTGGCGTTTGACCAAGGGACCACCAGCTCGCGGGCCATCGTGTTCGATGCCGCCGGGGCGATGCTCGGCGTGGCCCAGCGAGAGTTCGCTCAGCACTACCCACGGCCGGGCTGGGTGGAGCACGATGGGGATGAAATCTGGCAGACGCAGTTGGAGGTCGCTCGCGAGGTGCTCCGCGACTGCGGCTTAACAGCGCGCGACGTGGCCGCGATTGGGATCACCAATCAGCGCGAAACGACGATGATCTGGGATCGCGCGACCGGTCAGCCGATCCACCACGCAATCGTTTGGCAAGATCGCCGCACCGCAGCCGATTGCGACGCGCTGCGAGCGGCAGGGCATGAGGAGTTGGTCCAGCGAAAATCGGGGCTGCTGATCGATGCGTACTTCTGTGCATCGAAGCTCCGTTGGTTGCTCGCCAACGTCCCCGGTGCGCGGCAGCGGGCTGAAAAAGGTGAACTCGCCTTTGGGACGATTGATAGTTGGTTGATCTGGAAACTCACCGGCGGCCGCGTTCACGCCACCGACGTCACCAACGCCTCGCGCACGATGTTGATGGACATCGAAAGCTGCCAGTGGGATGACGAACTACTGGCGGCAATGGAAATCCCACGCGGCTTGTTGCCGGAGATCTTGCCGTCGAGTCATGTCTACGGCGAGACGGCAGCGGATCTGTTTGGCGGGCCGATCAAGATCGCCGGCGCCGCGGGCGACCAGCAGGCGGCGCTGTTCGGTCAGAATTGCACGAGCAATGGCCGGGCAAAGAACACTTACGGCACCGGCTGCTTCGCGCTGATGAATATCGGCAACCAGCGCCGCACCAGCCAGCACCGGTTGCTGACCACCGTGGCCTGCACGCCGGAAAATGAGCGGCAGTATGCGCTCGAAGGGAGCGTGTTCATCGCCGGCGCGGCGGTCCAGTGGCTGCGCGATGGGCTCGGCATCATCCGTTCGTCAAGCGAAGTGGAACCGCTGGCGGCAAGCGTCACCGACAGCGATGGGCTGTACTTGGTGCCGGCGTTTGCCGGGCTCGGCGCGCCGCACTGGGATTCCTACGCTCGTGGCACCATGGTCGGCATCACCCGCGGCACCACGGCGGCACACCTCGCCCGCGCGGCGCTCGAAGGGATTGCGTTCCAGGTCGCCGATGTCCTCGACGCGATGAAACGCGATGCCGAAATCCCGATCACTGAACTGCGGGTCGATGGTGGGGCAGCGAATAACAACCTGCTGATGCAGTTCCAGGCCGACATCCTCGGCGTGCCGGTGGTGCGCCCGGAAATCGTCGAAACAACGGCTCTGGGCGCCGCGTATCTGGCGGGCTTGGCTGTCGGTTTCTGGGATGACATCGAACAGATCGAAGCGATCTGGAAATCCGAACGCGTGTTCGCGCCGCAGATGTCGCAAGACGAAGTCGACAGCCGCCGCGGGCGCTGGACCGAAGCGCTTCAGCGAGCGCGCAATTGGGTCGACGCGGAATGAACCGCTCACGTGACGCTGAGATCGCAACCGCTATTGCCTCCGGGTGACCGATGAATCGGGAAGAATCGCTGCAGCGGATCCGCAACCGCAAGTCGGCCTGGGACATCGTCGTGATCGGCGGCGGAGCGACCGGAGTGGCGATCGCTCTGGATGCTGCGTCGCGCGGGTTGGAAGTCCTGCTGGTCGAGCGTTCGGACTTCGGCAAAGGGACCTCCAGCCGCAGTACGAAGCTGATTCATGGTGGCGTGCGGTATCTGGAACAGGGGAATCTGACGCTCGTCCGCGACGCGCTGCTGGAACGGACGCGGCTGCGGAATAATGCCCCACTGCTGGTCCACGACCTGCCGTTTTTCATCCCCTGCGCCAGCCGTTGGCAGCGGATGTACTTTTGGGCGGGATTAAAACTCTACGATTTCCTGGCCGGACGCAGCGGGTTCGGCGCCGCCCGAGTCGTATCGGCCACTCAGGCTGCCGAGCAGGTGCCGACAATTCGCGCCGCCGTGCACCGCGGTGGAGTGATCTATCACGATGGACAATTTGACGACTGCCGCCTGCTGATCCATATGGCTCGGACCGCCGCGGCTCACGGCGGCTGCCTGGTCAACTACGTCGCCGCGACGGGTTTTGAAAAGGACGCTCAGGGCCAGATTTGCGGGGTCAAGCTGGTCGATTCAGAAACAGCGGAGGCGTTTTCCACGCCGGCCCGCGGCGTGATCAACGCGGGCGGTCCCTTTTCCGATGAGATTCTGCAACTCGACGATCCGCAGAGCGAGCCGAAACTGGCGGCCAGTCAAGGCGTGCACGTGGTGCTGCCGCGCGAGTTCTTCCCCGGCCAGACCGCACTGATTGTGCCCCGAACCTCGGACGGGCGGGTGCTGTTCATGATCCCGTGGCTTAACCACGTTGTCGTCGGCACGACGGACACGCCACTTCCTGCCGCGGTGGTCGAACCGCTGCCCCAGCGGCAGGAGATCGATTTTTTGCTGCAAACCGCGGCCGAGTATCTGACGCGTGCACCGCGGCCTGAAGACGTGACCAGCGTGTTCACCGGGGTGCGGCCGCTGGTGAAAAACGACCGCAGCGCCCGCACCGCATCGCTGTCGCGCGATCACGGCATCAGCGTCTCCGACTCAGGCTTGGTGACGATTCGCGGTGGCAAATGGACGACGGTGCGGAAGATGGCGGAGGACTGCGTGAACCGAGCGATCGAATCAGCAGGGCTGCAGGCTCAGCCCTGCCGCACCCAGTCGCTGCCGCTCTACGGCGGTGACGTCGCGGATATCGCACCTGCCGCCCCGCAGCCTAGTCGCAGCGGTCTCGATGCAGCGCAGCCGCATGCAGCGGGGCAGTTTGCATCGCCTGATGAGGCGGCACAAACGGCACTGGTGCAACAAGAACCGCGGCTTGCCGAACCGCTGCCCGGGCTAGCGGAAATGCGGGCCGTGGATGTCGTCTGGGCGGCGCGGTACGAGATGGCCCGCACCGTCGAAGACGTACTGGCCAGGCGGTCCCGCTGGCTGTTTTTGGACGTGCGGCGATCGCTCGCCGTCGCTCCCGCAGTCGCCGCGCTGCTGGCGGAAGAACTCGGTCAAGATGCGGCGTGGCAACAGCAGCAGGTGGCTGGTTTTCAAGCGATCGCACAGCATTACGATATCACGCACATCCTTGGCCACGCCCAGGCGAGCTGAGTCCCCTTCTCCCGCTGTCCCACCTTTTGAAGTCGAGTTCACGCGATGCACCCACTTGTGGCAGAGTTTCTTGGCACGGCGTTGCTGATCCTGTTCGGTAACGGAGTCGTCGCGAACGTGTTATTGCGGCAGACCAAAGGGCATAACGCCGGCTGGTTGACGATCGCCGCCGGCTGGGGTTTGGCGGTGTACATCGGCGTGTTTTGCTCGGCCGAATCGAGCGACGCGCATTTGAATCCGGCGGTGTCGATCGCAATGGCGGTCGCCGGCAAGCAGACGATCGGCGGTGCAGCAAGTTACATTCTCGCACAGTTCCTCGGGGCGATGCTCGGGGCAACGCTGGTTTACCTGTTTTACCGTGAGCATTTCCGAGCCACCGACGATGCCGACGCCAAGCTCGCCTGTTTTGCCACCGGGCCGGCGATCCGCAACCTGCCGCAGGCGTTCTTTTGCGAAGCGGTCGGAACCTTCACGTTGATCCTGCCAATCTTCTTGATGGTGGCTCCGAACATCTCGATCGGCGATGAATCGACGGCGCTCCCGCTGTCATTCGGCCTCGGAGCCTTAGGCGCGTTGCCGGTCGGATTGTTGGTGTTCGCGATCGGCGTGTCGCTGGGCGGGACGACCGGCTATGCGATCAATCCCGCCCGCGACCTCGGTCCGCGAATCATTCATTTTCTCTTGCCGATCGGCGGAAAGCGTGACAGCGACTGGAGCTACGCTTGGGTTCCCGTGCTCGGGCCGATCGCCGGCTGCGTGGTCGCGGCGCTCGTCTATCGCACACTGTTGACGCCCTAGCGCATGCGCTGTCCCGGGAGCACCGACCGCATCGGCGAACGCCAACCGGCACGAGCTCCTACACAGCGGCAGAGTCGGCTAATGTGCAAGGATTTTTGTCGCGTAGTAGGCAGCCTTAGCAGCGGCAGCGATTCGCCCAGGGTTACATCCACGCTCGCTCGGCCTCGGTGGATACACCCCGGGCTACCCTCTTCCGTCCCTGCCGAAAATGTCGAGATCCGCCGGGACGTGAGTCAAGGTACCTCGCGAGTTGACTTAGAATCAGTGGCTGGCACGAATTGCGCTCGTTGGGAGATGGAAGTCAACGAACGCAGTTTTGGTATCCTAATCGCCCTGATCTATAGGAGTTCTTTATGTCGACGGTGATACGGCTGCGAATTCACGGAATGGACTGCGCCGAGGAGGTTGCG
>Ga0182739_1000891_pt1 | contig 33978 bp, 33 predicted proteins | sample eDN5th30CBELigBY_FD_128873 | JGI IMG/M metagenome (GOLD analysis project Ga0182739, IMG submission 128873) | Enriched backyard soil microbial communities from Emeryville, California, USA - eDNA 5th pass 30_C BE-Lig BY (version 2) (version 2) | ecosystem: Environmental > Terrestrial > Soil >... | reverse complement strand
TTCCAATCGGTGGCCAAATCGGACTTTTTCGATTTCGAGATAGAGTTGGAGATGATCCAGCTCGTCCCCGAGTGCAATCAGCTGCTGGTCGTCCTTACGCAATGTTCCCCGTAGGAAATCCGAGAGTTGGAAAGTCATGTTCCGGGCTTCGTCCGGTTTCCTGCCAATAAGTGCAATGATGGAGTTAAGGCTGTTGAAGAGAAAGTGGGGTTGAAGCTGTTGCCGTAGGTTATACAATTCCGCTTCGCGGGCCAGTCGCTCGGCATCGGCTTTCCGCTGCTCGTTTTCCTTGTACTCCTGCTGGATGTTCCACAGGATGTTGATGATGGCCATCCAGGCGATAAGCAGGGCGTTTATAAAAAAGCGCAGCGGCAACGATACATCGATGCGGTTGCGATAATCTTCATTCTGGATGACGTATTGGAGAATCCACCGATCCAGGGACACGCTGATGGCGGCAAGCACCAGCCCCCAGATGACAATGTAGAAGTAGCCTTTACGTTGGGGGAGATAATGTGTTAATGCGCTCGCAATGACATAGCAACATAGCGTGGTGACCGTCGCGCTGACTAAGCTATCGTTCAACGCCAGGTTGAAATCTACATCAAACCACCACAGCAAGGCCGTTTGGATAAGCGCATAGGCCATCCAGATGACGAAACAGCTGACGTTAATGAGCCGTTGCTTGGATGAAGTGTAGGCGGCGCTCACGATACCGCCCGATTAAATATTCTTGATTGTAATCCCTCCGAATAGTGAGGTACCCTTGATGTAGACCACTTTCTGATCGTCGTGCGGCGTCCCCTGCGAAAAGCGGCGATCGTCTACCTCACCGAATACTGATACCACGTCTGACTGGATTTTCCAGTGTGCCGGCACGATAATTTTGGTGCCTGCAAATAGCTGGAATACATCTATGACGATGGGGTGGTGGATATCTGCCTGGATAAGGTTCACGTCGGTACCTCCAAAGATATTGACAATCTCACCCCCTTGGAACCGCTTGGAAATCACTATTTTTTTAATATCGCTGAATATCGCTGTTGATTTGAGGTAGTCTTCACTGCTAAGACCACCCGTCTCGCCATTTTCCGGATCTGTTTCGCCAAAGGAATGGCTTTCATCAGCGCTTTCTGTTGTACTAAAAGCGGTAGCCCCGCCATTAGCAGGGCTATCCGGTTCGTCTTTTACGCGCTTGTCCCACTCGTAGTTACCATATCGCTCCCGGAATCGTCGGCGCCTGTCAGGTCGCGGTGCGCATGGACCGCCCTTGCCTTTTCCCATAAGCAGCCATAGGCCGATGCCAATGATTATGGCAGGCCATATAAATGCACCGATATCAAAATGCGCGATGTTTTTGAGAAGGAACAACGAACCCAAGCCCAGCAGGATGTAAGCGGCCGGATTACGGAAGTTGGAGTTGCCGCCGATAATCAAACCGATCACGATAAGTACCATGGGCCACATATTGTGCCAATTGAATATCCAATAGGGAAAAAGCCAATCAAGCCCCAGTCTTCCGGCGAGTAATATCGCTCCGATACCAATGATGATGATTCCCGCCCACATGCGGCCCGTGCTGGAATCTCGTTTTGCGGGTTGGCGTTGTTTGTCCATTATCCTGTTGTTTCTAAAGTTGCTTACTAAAAACCGATGTATTTCATCGAATTACTGAGCCAAAGATATAGGGAATTAATACCTTCTGCAACAGGGATTAGGCAACAACGGCCCTTTTCTCGGTTAACGGCCGTTTTATTTCGGTAAAAGAACAGGGCAGTACATAAATGACGTGATTTGGTGTGGATTAGCTAATTTTTACAAATTGGGCGAAATACTTGTATTAATCAACTAAATTACTTTATATTTATCCCGATTCTGAGAATGAAAAAAATAAAAAAGCTTAACAATGGGAGATTTTGACAACAAAGAGCGTGAAGAGGTTTTTTCAAAAAAGGTAAGGGCTGGTAAGCGCACTTATTTTTTCGACGTAAAGGCGACCCGTTCCAATGATTATTACGTTACCATCACAGAGAGCAAGAAACGGTTTGAGGACGGGGTGTTCATTAAGCATAAGATTTTCCTTTACAAGGAGGATTTCGAGAAGTTTGCGGAAGGGCTTAACGATGTGGTTGAATACATCAAATCCCACCAGGAAGTCGTTGAAAAACGGTATGAGCCGGGGTTTGAAAACAGTGGGGTAGGCGTAGGTGAAAACACAGAATCAAAAGACGATTTTTCGTTTTAAGTGAATAAAAGAATGTACTGAAAGTAAACCGAGCCTTGCATATCCGTAAGGCTTTTTTTGTGCATGTATATTATGGAATGGAAAGGTAAAAGAAGAAGCACCAACGTAGAAGACAGACGAGGTATGTCATCCGGAGGCAAATTGGCACTGGGCGGGGTAGGTGGTATCGTGGTCTTGATTATTGGCCTCTTAATGGGGGGTGATCCGGAGCAGCTGCTGCAACAGATGCAAACCACCGGTGTACAGCAGACCGATGGCCCTGTGGAAATCAGTGCGGAGGAAAAGGAACTGACCGAAATGGTAGAAGTTGTTTTTGCCAGCACGGAGGATGTATGGACAGCGATTTTTACAGGCGCGGGAAGTACATTCCAGCCGAGTACGTTGGTGTTTTACCGCGACCAGACCCCCACGGACGGCTGCGGGATGGGCGCATCGGCCTACGGCCCCTTCTATTGCCCTGCCGATAGAAAAGTCTATATAGACCTAAGTTTCAATGATCAGTTGCACGAGCAATTTGGTGCTACTGGCGATTTTGCGATGGCCTATGTTGTTGCCCATGAGGTGGGGCACCATATCCAAAACCTGCTGGGTACCATGGATAAGACCGCTAAGTTGCGATCGCAGTTGAGCGAGCGGGAATATAATAAGGTAAGCGTAATGACCGAGCTGCAAGCTGATTTTTATGCCGGGGTGTGGGCACACCACGCGAATCGGTCGTCGGAGCTCCGCCTTAATCTGCAGGATATCCTGGAAGGCATGAAAGCGGCAGAGGCTGTTGGTGATGATCGGTTGCAGCAGCAAAGCCAGGGGCGTGTGGTGCCTGAAGCCTTTACCCACGGCACTTCGGAACAACGGGCGTACTGGTTCAAAAAAGGATACGATACGGGCGATATCCGGCAGGGTGATACGTTCAGTGACCCCAATTTGCAGTAAGGAGGTTAGCGTAAGCATGTTTATAGACGTAAATTGTATTTCGTTTCTTCGAAAGTTAAAATTTGCACGGATAGGTGCGATAATCATGCTTTTTTTTGCTTTTTTTTCTAGCTGTATCTCAGGTTATTCGTCGAATACTGACGTGGATTCGTCGGAAATTAATGGCGTTAATGTGGAAGGAAAGGAAGAGCTACCAGCATCTATCCTTGTTGTCCTCGCTGCCTTGGAAGACACGTGGCAAGCCATTGGTGAAAATGCAAATATTTATTTCCGCCCGCCTGCGTTCGCGGTATTCCGTGAGGATATGGAGGTAGAAAATTGTAGTTTAGGGGGGATATATGGTGCTTTCTACTGCCCTTCAAGTGAACGGATTTATATTGATGTCAATGCGTTAAAGGGACTGAAGAAACAATTCGGTTCTGTAGGAGAGTCCGCTCAGGTCTACACACTTGCTCTTGCGATGGCACATCATATACAAAAGTTAACAGATACTACGGTATATACAAATGCAATGCAGGAATCGACTGAGCAAGGGTGCGATCAAATGAAGTTGAAACTGGTCTTACAGGCGGACTTTTATGTTGGGGTATGGGTATTTCACGTCAACAAGCGACCGGATATCCATTATGAGTTTAGGGATATGGTGACTGGTATGGATATCGTAAATAATGCCGTTAAGGAAGACACACCACACATGAATAGCGCCCAGCAGGTGATGTCGCACGAGCTTAGTAAACGCGGGGTGATTGAAAAAAGAGTCCGTTGGTTTGCGGAAGGTTATAACACAGGAGATATAAGGCAAGGCGATACATCAAATAGCTTGGGGTTGAATTAACATATACATACCTATTCTGTCAATGCTTCGGGTCAAGTACCATATTGCTCGTTTGAAGCCCATGTTTTTTGATGTAATTGATTTTATACAGATTAAAATAGTAAAATAACGTTGAATCGTTATTTTCTAATATTGTTGTCTCAATGTGATCAGGAGCAAGCGCTAGACGACTTTCCATGTCCTTAAGTGCCTTTCTTGCAAACTTCCTCGATGGATACAACTTCCCGTCAGTACCTTTCGTAATAGTAATGGTCGCCTTATACTTTGCTGATAACTCTGCTTGCTTTCTCGCTACATATCGCTCAATGGAACAGCTAGACAAGAGAACTGATATGAAAACGATGGGGATAAAGAATAAGGTATTTCGGCTCATTACGGTCGTGGATAGATTTATAAAGGCGTACCGAAATATGGGCCGATTCCCATATTGTGTGTTACCACGGTAGAAGCACTTTCTGTTGCGCCACCCGGATAACTAACAAGCGTCGACAATGTGCCGGTCCAATGAACAGTCCCGTAGACATACGGAGGGTGTACAATGTAGAATCCGCTGGTTTGATTATATATAAAAGTTCTGGTTACACCGCTAGTGCCTGGTCCAATAGAATAGCCGCCAAAACCAGCAATGTTGGTAACTCCTATTATCGTGCCTACGCCGGAAGGAAGATAATCAACATGCACGGCGCACGTGTATGTAATAGGCACCGCGTAATTCCCCCCAGCCCAAGTCATCACTGGAAAATTAATAAGAGTCGTTCCAGACATTGTCATTGTTCCATCTGGTTCCCATTTACTTGTAAACGTTGAGCTGTCGATAGATAACGGTGACGTCGTTATTCCTGAAGAAGTATAGGTAGTTTGTGTCCCATTTTGCAAATTAATTTCAATTTTCGATGGGAAATTTTTCATAAAATGCTCAAATTCTCCAACCGTTTTGATTTTTAAAGGCTCGATACCCATGGCCATCATTTTTTCGGAGGAGTCTTTATCGTCATTTAGTAATACCGCGGGATATTTAGTCTTGATGTTTTGTACATCAATTGATATGTCGTGCGGTTCATCTAGAGAAGTTTCTTTTTGACATGACCAAATGAATATCATCAAAACGGAAAAAAAGGCAATTTCCCTTTTCATAATCAGGATTAAAAGTTAGTTAAACACTGCAATATATAGAATAAAATGTTTATCCTGAAACTTTATGCCAGATTTTGTGACGATACGCTATTGCACCAGCAGGTTGCACCCCCTGATATCGCTTTGGTCGAAGCGACCCAGTACCTCGAACGACCCATCGGCATAAGTTCGTCCCAGATCCTGCGTGGCAATAAACGCACACGAGTGCATATTGGCCAGGTCGATAACATTGATGGCCCCGGTGCGGTTTATCGGCAATAGATCGAACGGGTCATTGGTGTCGCGGACATAGATTTGCATCCACGGCGGGCAGCGGAATCGGCCAGCACCTGCCGAATAGGCCTGTGACAACAGCTCGGTCATCCCATACTCGGAATGAATTTCGGTTACCCTGAATGCCCGGCATAATTGTGCGTGCACCTCTTCCCGAATCATTTCCCGCCGCCGGCCCTTCATGCCTCCGGTTTCCATGACAATGAGTTCCGGGAAATCGATGGAATGGCTTTCGACAAAATCCAGCAGGGCATAGGTGACACCGATGAGCATGGTTTTCGTTCCTGCGGTTTTCAACGCTTGCAGGGCATCGTATAACTCATCGTGGTTGTACAGGAAGTATCCGCTCAGCGGATGTCCGCTTTGACGAATCAGATCGTCCACCATATAGATAAGCGATGAGCCTTCCCGCTCGGAATAGGAGGGCAGCAGGGCTAAAATAGCCATATCGGCCGGCGCTCCGTAAAATTGATTAAAAGCGGTACGGAAGCTGCGCTCATAAACCTCGGTGTCTGTTACGTAGTGCTTGCTTTGTACGCTGCCGGTTGTGCCGGAGCTACTGAAAATGACCTGCGGTTCACCTTGACCGGTAATTATCCGATGGTTCTTGAAGAAGTCGATAGGCAAACAGGGAATGGCCCCGGGCTGCTGTATGGTCGCGGGATCTACCTGGATTAACGACAGGTACTTCCGGTAGACCGCACAATGCTGTGCCTGAAATGAAAATACTTCCATACAAGCGTCGTCAAACGCTTCGCGCGTCTGTATGGAAAAGATTTTATCAGGTAGCGGGTATGCCATTCCGGTATTCATCCCCGCAAAGGTAGTGTTTTAGTATGGATGGTAATATCATGAATTTGGCGAAAATACAAACCTTGTTTTGTTCCCTTTTTCGTCTTTTTTTGTGTAAAAAAGATGCTTAAACTGGTGTTATCGAGGTTTTTCGGTTAAATAAATTAGTGGTTGTAAAAAGTACGCAAGCTCCCTCTTTTTACAAAAAGGGTACCTTGTCTGACAAAAGAGCTACCTTGTCTGATAAATGAGCTACCTCTTTTTATCGAATGGCTACCTTGTTTGACAAAACAGCTACCTCTTTTTACAAAAAGTGCACCTTGTCTGATGGAACTGCTACCTCTTTTTGCCGAGCGGCTACCTTGTCTGACAAAAGGGCTGCCTCTTTTTACAAAAAGACTACCTTGTCTGATAAAAGTGCTGCCTCTTTTTACAAAAGAGCTACCTTTCCTGACGGAACAGCTGCCTCTTTTTATTGAACGGCTACCTTATCTGACAAAAGAGCTCCCTCTTTTTACAAAACGTCTACCTTTTTACGGCGTAGAATGACCGCTTTCCGCTCCTCACTCGGCGTGCGCCCGAAATGCTTTTTGAACAGGGTGGAGAAGTGTTTGGCGTTGCGGAAACGGACCATCGTCGCAATTTGTGCTACCGGGAGGTTACGTTTCCTGCGCAGCAATTCCCGACCTTTGTACAGGCGCATCAACTGGATGGCTGCGTTTAAAGTCATGGGCCGGCCTTCAAATGCCCGGCTAAGCTGCCTTGTAGAACAGTTCAGTGCTGCAGCGATCGTTATCCGGTTCAGCTGCTCATCCATAAAATGTTGTTGGATATGCGCCATAGCGCTATCGTAAAGGGGTACGAGGCTTTTTGCGGGCATGTCTGCTTGGTTATTTCGGCTTAAATTCCATATCTTTGAGTAGATAACGGTATTATGGACAAGAGGTATAACCTCGAACATTGGAAAATGGGGTTTGTATACTATAACCCCAAAGACCCATCGCTGATGGTTCCGAAAATGAATGGCCTGGGGTGGACGTTGAATTTCGGCCACAAGGCATTATTGCGATACGCGTTGATCTTCGTGGTACTCTGGGGTGGTCTACGTGGCGCTGCGTTATGCCTACGCCGCTTAAAGCATGCCGCCGCAGACTGAAAGCACTTGCCCGTTGATGTATGCCGATAGGTCCGAAGCAAGGAATAAACATGCATTGGCCACATCTTCGGTTTCGCCGGCACGTTTCAGCGGAATGCCCTGTTCCCAACCTTCCACTACTTTCGGATCAAGTACATCGGTCATCTCCGTGCGGATAAAACCAGGTGCGACGACGTTGGTACGGATATTCCGTGACCCCAGTTCCTTGGCAACCGACTTGGAGAAACCAATGATGCCCGCTTTGGAAGCCGCGTAGTTTGCCTGCCCGGCATTTCCCTGCACGCCAACAACCGAACTCATGTTAATGAATACCCCTTTGCGGTTTTTCATCATGATCCGCGACGCGGCTTTGGTGACGTTGAATACCGACTTGAGGTTTACCTCCAATACATCATCCCATTGGTCCTCGGTCATACGAAGCAACAAGCCGTCTTTGGTGATGCCTGCATTGTTGACGACAATGTCGAGCGTTCCGAACTCCGATACAATATCATTGACCAATTGCTCGGCCGCATCGAATTTGGAAGCATCTGAACGGTAACCCTTTACTTTGGTGCCATGGGCCTGCAATTCCTGCTCCAGTGCCTGACCCTTTTCCACGGAAGATAGGTAGGTGAATGCAACGTTTGCACCCTGCTCGGCAAACTTTTCGGCTATTGTGCGACCGATGCCTTTCGAGGCTCCGGTAATGAGGGCGGTCTTTCCTTCAAGTAACTTCATCGTGTTTTTATGCTATCGGATTTAAGGTGCAAACTTAACTAAAATGCACGGTATTCGCGAATGCACCATCCATAAAGATTGTAGGGTATTCCGTATTGCCCGTCGTGCATCATCGCATAGAAACCTGGATAACCGCTATCAGCTAAACACTTTTAGCATTTCTGTTTTCCGATATTTTTATCATATTAGCAGACGATAAGGTAGTTGAACAATTAAACCCTATAAACAAACATATACCATGAGATCACTATTCACTTTGTTGTGCGCATTGTTCACGCTCATCGCTGCAGCCCAGGAGGTGAGCCGAGTTGAAAATCCGTTGGATTATGTAAACACGCTGATGGGTACGCAGTCTGTGCATTTGCTTTCGAACGGGAATACCTATCCGGCCATCGCACGGCCATGGGGGATGAATTTCTGGTCGCCCCAAACGGGCAAGATGGGCGACGGGTGGATGTATACGTATACGGCCGATAAGATCCGCGGGTTCAAACAGACCCATCAGCCGTCGCCTTGGATGAATGATTATGGGCAGTTCTCCGTCATGCCGATAACCGGTAAGCCGACGTTCGACGAAAATGAACGTGCGAGCTGGTTTTCCCACAAGGCCGAGGTGGCGAAACCGCATTATTATAGCGTATACCTTGCCGACCACGACGTGACCACCGAGATTACGCCGACCGAACGGGCTGCACGGTTCCGCTTTACGTTTCCGGCGACCGACAGCGCGTTTGTGGTCATCGATGCATTCGATAAAGGCTCGTATATAAAAATCATCCCTGAAGAGAACACCATCATTGGCTATACCACACGTAACAGCGGTGGCGTACCCGATAATTTTAAAAACTACTTTGTCATGGTATTTGACCAGCCGTTTGCCCAGGTAAGTACCTTTGCCGATTCGGTGCTGGTAGACGACCGCCTGGAAATTCAGGCCGACCACGTGGGGGCGATCATCGGCTTCCGTATAGCCAACCGGGGCGATCGGGTACAGGCAAAGGTTGCTTCCTCGTTCATCAGCCACGAACAGGCCAAACTGAACCTACGCGAAATTGGAAACAAGGATTTCGAAACCATCAAACAGGAGGGGGCAGACCAGTGGAATGCTGAATTGGGTAAGGTTCGGGTAGGCGGTGGAACCATTGATCAGGTACGTACATTCTATTCGTGCCTGTACCGCACCATCCTCTTCCCGCGGATGTTTTACGAGTATGATGCCGACGGCAACGTGATCCATTACAGTCCCTTTAACGGCAAGGTGCTACCCGGGTATATGTTCACCGACACCGGTTTCTGGGATACCTTTCGGGCGTTGTTCCCTTTTTTGAACCTGGTTTATCCGGAGATTAACCAGCAGATGCAGGAAGGATTGGCGAATACCTACAAGGAGGGCGGTTGGTTACCCGAATGGGCCAGCCCGGGATATCGGAGTGTGATGGTGGGCAATAATTCGGCATCCGTGGTCGCCGATGCCTACATCAAAGGACTGCGTGGCTATGATATCGAGAAATTGTATGAAGGGCTCCTGAAAGGAGCCAATAACCCCGGGCCCCTTACGGCCGTTGGACGGGCAGGGGCAGAATACTACACAACCCTCGGCTACGTGCCGTATGATGTGGGTATCAACGAGAACGCAGCACGGACCCTGGAATATGCCTATGACGATTTTGCCATTTACCAATTGGCCAAGGCACTGGGTCGGCCCGCCGATGAGGTTGCGCTATACCGCGAGCGGAGCTTCAATTATAAGAAGCTGTTCGACAAGGAGACCGGCTTGATGCGTGGAAAAAATAAGGATGGAAGTTTCCAAACACCCTTCAATCCATTCAAATGGGGCGATGCATTCACCGAGGGCAACAGCTGGCACTATTCGTGGTCGGTTTTTCAGGATGTGGAAGGTCTTGCGCAACTGATGGGCGGACATGAAGCATTTGTCACCAAGTTAGACTCCGTATTTTCCTTACCCCCGATATTCGACCATAGTTATTATGGCTTTACCATCCACGAGATCCGGGAAATGCAGATTGCCAACATGGGGCAGTATGCCCATGGCAACCAGCCTATCCAGCATATGATTTACCTCTATAATTATGCAGGAGCTCCGTGGAAAACACAGTATTGGGTGCGGGAGACGATGGATAGGATGTACTTACCCACACCGGACGGTTACTGCGGTGATGAAGACAACGGACAGACCTCGGCGTGGTACGTGTTTTCGGCACTGGGTTTCTACCCGGTTACGCCGGCTACCGACGAGTATGTGATCGGCGCGCCGTTATTCAAAGAGGTCACCATCCAGTTGCCGAACGGGAAAACGATTGATATCCAGGCGCCCGACAACGGCAAGGAGAACCGCTATATCCAATCGGTAACCGTTAATGGCGAAGATTACGGTAGGAACTACCTCAAACATAGTGACCTAATAAACGGAGCGGTACTACACTTCGAAATGACCGACGAACCTAATAGGCATCGGGGAACGGACGCGGCCGATTTTCCGTTTTCGTTGAGCTTGGAAGAATAGGTTCTTAATCGTCGAGCGGAGCGGGGGCTAACCCCTCCGTTTGTCGGTTCCGCTGGATTTCTTTTTTGGAGATGTAGGGTAGGGCAAATCGGTCGAAATGTTCGATCCATTCGCGCCATTCCCAAAACCGCCAGGGATCCAAGGTAAAGGTGCGGTAAAGCTGTTTGTTTTTGATGTTGGGGTTTTTTTCTAGAAAGTACTGATAACCTTCGTCCCGTGTCTCATAAGTAAATCCCTTTAACCGCATTTCATCATAGCTGAACGTACCGTTATAATTACTGTATGTATAATGTCTTTTTAGGAAATACCCCAGCATGGTGTAATTGCTGACCCAGACGATTGCAGCAAAGGAAATCAACCAGACCGTCAATGTGATGATGCGTTTTCTGTTCTTTTTTATGGCTGTTGTCACATCACTCGCTATTTGGAGGAGCGTGCAACTCCTCTGCTATTCGATTTTTTTGGATTTCCTTTTCGGAGAGATAGGGTAGGGTGAACCGGTCGAAATGTTCGATCCATTCGCGCCATTCCCAAAACCGCCAGGGATCCAAGGTAAAGGTGCGGTAAAGCTGCTTGTTTTTGATGTTGGGATTTTTTGCTAGAAAAGTGCTGTATCGCTTATCTCGCCCTCCATATGATTTGCCTTTGAGCCGATCTTCGTAATGCCTGAAGCTGCCATTGTAATTGCTATACGTATAATTCCTTTTTAAGAAATACCCCAGAATGGTGTAGTTGCTGACCCAGACGATTGCAGCAAAGGAAAGTAACCAGACCGTCAATGTGATGATGCGTTTTCTGTTCTTCTTCATGGCTACTGATTTTTAATTACATGGTCCGTTACCGGTAGGTACGTGCGCATTGTTTGCAGTGCCTACGCGATTATCCCCACTAACCTTGCGTTGCCGCATGGCTTGCGCCATACCTGCCGGTGTATAGGCGGATATCGGAACCGTATTACTCGTTGGCAATGCGGGATTAGTCGGGACATAGATGGTGGATATATTCAGCGGGACGCTAATTCCACCGGCTTTGCAAGCATCATATACATAGCGTACGCAATTGTCAAAAAAGGCATGGTATTCCTGCGGAGGATTATTTACCTTGTTCAGAATTTTTTCGAAATTGGTCGCGTCGTTCCCCATATCGAATTCCATTTTTACGGAATACTTCATGGGATCATCGGGATCACCATTATCCACGACCTTTGACGGACCACTAAACTCCTTAAAAATGTTTGCGCCTTCGGGGTAGAACCCCAGTACCTGAGTAATGGACTGGCCGTCGCTACCGGTTTTGGTTAGGCCGATAGCCACATGCCCTACGCCATTCACGCCACTATGCTGGCCGGATCCGGGACTGGGTTCTTGTACGTAAGCGGTTACCTTGAATGTGGCGCCGGTATTACTGATGTTATCGAAACAATCGGTGTAATCTTCGGGATCGATCGAAGGATTATCCTGTCCAGGCGGTTCGGAATCTGTGGGAATTGACGGTGGTTCCGGATCAGAATAACCGCTGCCACCGGGATTGTCTCCCTCTCCCAGAGGGAATGGGTCGTCACCTTCACCGGGATAGGAGCCGTCTTGATAGATGCAGACCGTGGCATAATGATCGGAGCAAACCTCACTGGATTCTTCTCCTACGCAAACCGTGTATGACAAGGTTTGGTAACAATCAACGATGCCTGATAATTTTTCAATGCTTGTTTTCTCACTTGGGAGATTTTTCCGGTATCCTTTTACATTTGGGTAAAACCACTGCTCGGTGAAAACGGTTCCTGCAAAATAATCCCCTTTTTTCCATTCCGTTTCAGGGAGAAGGGTAATCATCATCATGTTGTTTTTATGGAAGCCGTTGCCTTTGTCGATTAATCGGAGGTAGATCTTATCATTGAGATAAGTTCCATTCGGTGCATGTAACCTGGATGGCAGACCGATTGGTACAAAGACAATGGTATTCTCGCCATGCTGTTCCACGAAAGCTTCGTCCCATAGCGGCATCCGGTCTTTGAGCAAGGCATCCGCTAACAGTGATTTTCCAGAAAAACTCACTGAATTTTCTACGTTTGCTTTGCCGAAGGCCGTTTTCGCTTGTGCTACTGTGGATGGCGGCGTTGCCTCAATTGCCGCTTCTTTCCTGCAGGCAACGGTTAATGAAATTAAGCAAATGATAAGCCATGCTGGTAGACTGGCCAGCTTTGGTTTGGTGATGGTTTTAAGGACTACTTTTGTCTTTTCCATGATGTGTACGATTGACCGGATACAAATCTATGCACCGTCTGTGGAGAATCTTTTGACAAAAGGCAAAAAATCAAATGGAAGCGCGTATTCGGCTGAGGGTAGAAGACGTGATGCCGAGAAAAGACGCAATATGCCCCAACGATACGCGATTTACGATATGGGGCCGGTTAGCCAGTAGCTCAAGATAACGTTCTTTTGCGCTAAGCTTCCTGAGCGCATTTGCCTTGGCTTCGCTGCGGATATAATATTGTTCGGTTAGGGTACGACCTATGTAGTTGAATTCGGGAAACTGACGGTAAAGTGCCGACAGCTTTTCGTGCGTAAGGATAAGGAGGGAGCAATCTTCCAATGTTTCCATCGCTTCAAAACTCGGCCGTTGGCCGAAGAAGCTATAAACGGAAATGGCCAAGTCGCCTTCGAAAAGCAGCCACGAGGTAGTCTCGTTACCTTCTTTGTCGATATAATACGTTCGTACGGCGCCGCTAATAATAAAGTGGACAGACTTGCATACCTCACCCAGATGCAATAACGATGTTCTCCTCGGAACAAAGACGAGCCGACTATGTTGTCTGATAGTTGATGCCAATTCTTCGGAGACGGGATAAATGTCGCTGAAAAGAGCCAGTACTTCATTGTGGGCTTGCTGTAGTGCGTTGATTGATGTGTCCATGTGTTTACATTGCATTAGGATTATTCAGGTAAGCCCGCCGATAGGTCAGCGGGCTTTTTCCTGTTAATTGTTTGAAGTATTTGTGAAAACCCGCAAAGTTGTGGAATCCGGTTTCAAAGCAAATTTCTTTAATACTGAGTTCGCTTTCAATGAGCAATTTGCAGGCATGGCCTACCCGTATCTCGATAAGGAACCGTGAAAATGTTTTACCGGTACGCGATTTGAAATACCGGCAAAATGCATTGCTGCTCATGCCGGCCACCCCGGCAATTTCATCCAGCGCTATCCGCTGACGGAAATGCCGGAGTGCAAAATCATAGATATTGTTTATGCGGTCGTTTTCGCCGTGCTGAAAATGAGGACTGAAGCTAACGGACGAAAGAGGCGTGCGTTCCTTCGTATCTGCAATCGTGGTAAGCGCCTCAATGAGTAGAACAATTCGCTTTGCGCCTTCTGCATGTAATAGCTCCGCAAGGAGCTCTTGCACCCTTAGACGAGCAACACCATGTACAGCGATACCCTGTTTTGCCTGTTCAAGCAGTTGCCTCACGTTCGTGTTTTCCGGAAGACCGAGGAAACCTGCACCCCAGAAATCGTCATTGAAATGGGCGACACGGACGTCGGCCGTTTCATTACCCTCCGTATTTAAATAGCTGTTGTCGAAACTCCAGTAATGGGGTAGATTGGAACCAATTAGTACGACATCGCCCGATGAAAAATTATGAATGCTGTCGCCAACAAATTGTGTGCCGCTGCCCTCCTCAAAATGGATGAGTTCCACTTCCCTATGATAGTGCCACCGGTTGTTGGCACAAGGCACGGTATCCCGCCGGACACTGAATGAACGGGCAGGTCCCGTACTTACTTTTAGCAATTGAGGTTTCACGCTGTTTAATCGGTCAAAAAAACACAATAGTTCACAATAATAACAAAAACACGCTAATATAGCTTAATATATAGCTAAAATGGCGGCAGTTATTGTGTCTGGTGTTTGTTTATTTTGTGTTGTCTGAAATATACTGACCGATTAAAAAACACGATATGGCAAAACGGTATTCGATGGTTCCTGTGATTTTGATCATCTCCTTATTTTTCCTCTGGGGGCTAGCCAATAATATGACGGATACATTATTGGCCGCCTTCAAGAAGATCATGTCTATGACGGACGCGCAGACGTCGTTGATACAAATGGCATTCTATGGTGCTTATTTTGTATTGGCGTTGCCGGCCGCCCTCTACATCCGGCGATTTTCTTACAAATCAGGAATATTGCTGGGGCTAGGTCTATTCATCCTTGGCGCGCTGTTGTTTTACCCGGCAAGCAAAACGATGGTGTATGGCCATTTCTTGGGCGCACTATTTGTGCTGGCGGGGGGGCTCTCTATTTTGGAAACGTCAGCTAATCCGTTTATTTTAAGTCTCGGCCCAGCCGAAACAGCGACACGGCGATTAAACCTAGCGCAGTCGTTCAATCCTATCGGTTCGATAACGGGAGTCATACTGAGCAAATATGTCATCCTCTCAGCACTTCATCAGGCGGGCGATGAAGAACGTCTTCAGATGGACCATTCATCATTAGAACAAATCCAACAGGCCGAACTGTCTGCAGTTATGCAAGCTTACGTTGGACTTGCGGTGGTGCTGCTCGTGGTTTGGATATTGATTAAACTGGTCCGGATGCCACATGATACGGATAACGACCGCGGCGACGTGTGGGCCGCATTTGGTCGATTAAGCAGAAACAGGAACTATGTGTTCGGTGTCGTCGCCCAGTTTTTCTATGTGGGAGCGCAGATCGGTGTGTGGTCATACACCATCCGTTATGTCATGCAGGAGCTGCAGGTGAATGAAGAGGCGGCATCCAACTACTACATCGTATCGTTGGTGCTTTTTATGCTATTCCGCTTTATCACCACGGGCCTGATGAAGTTTATCAGGCCGACGACGCTATTGATGGCCTTGGCAATTGCGGCGTTAGTGCTGTGTTTGATTGTATCTTTTGCCGGAGGGAAAACCGGTGTTTTTGCGTTGGTCGCTGTTTCGGCGTGTATGAGTCTGATGTTTCCCACCATTTATGGCTTGGCGAGCGAAGGGCTCGTTGAAGATCGTAAAATAGGCGGTTCGGGACTGATCATGGCTATTCTGGGCGGTGCAGTTTTAACGTATTTTCAGGGATTGGTTTCGGACCGTTTGGGGAATATCAATATTTCTTTTTTGGTACCGATGCTGTGTTTCGTGGTCGTTGCGGGTTATGGATTGTTCCGTGAAATTAAAAAGGCGCCCCATGCGGATGAAGCCTGACCATGGAAGGGATCGAAAGCGGCAGATGAAACGATATGCATTAGCGCTAGATCTGCAAAATGATGAACAGCTGATTGCCGAATATGAGCGTTTGCATCGAAATGTGTCGCCGGAAATCAGGCGGGCCATCACGGACTCGGGTATTACCCAAATGGAAATCTATCGAGTTGGCGACCGTATGTTTATGATGATAGAGGCAAATGATGACTTTTCATTCGCTGCTAAGGCAGCGGCGGATGCTGTGAATCCTCATGTAAAAGCATGGGAAAAACTTATCTGGAAATTCCAAAAAAAGATACCTGGATCGAAACCTGATGAAAAATGGGTGGTAATGGATAAAATTTTCGAACTTAGTACCAGTGAATAAACAAATGGAAAAAAACCGCTCCTTTTTACAGATACATCCCGATGACAATGTCTTGGTTGCCTTGCGCAATCTTGAACCGGGTACGACCATCGACTTCCGTGGCGACCGATTTGCCTTAATCAGCGGCGTGAAAGCGAAACATAAGTTTACGATTGAGCCCCTTGCCGCAGGGGCTGATGTACGTATGTATGGTGTGTTGGTGGGTAAGACTAATACGGCATTGGCAAAAGGTGAAACGCTTACGACACAGAATATCCATCATGCTGCGGAAACGTTTGAATTACGTGAGCGCCGTCTGGACTGGCAACGGCCGGATGTATCGGCTTTCGAAAACGAAACATTCATGGGATACCACCGTGCCAACGGCACCGTAGGTACCGCTAATTACTGGTTGGTTATCCCAATGGTATTCTGTGAGAACCGGAATGTCCTTGTTATGAAGCGAGCCTTGGAGGAACGGCTGGGTTACGGCAAACGCGCACGCGATTATGCCCCCGAAGTGGAGCAGCTTATCCGGTTATACCAATCCGGAGATACCGTAGCCGATATCCTCAATGCCGATATCGCCGTGGAGCAGGGGCAGCGTGATGGTAAGCAATTGTTTGCCCACGTGGATGGGGTCAAATTCCTTAATCATGAGATGGGGTGCGGTGGTACGCGCATCGATTCGGATGCGCTGTGTGGCCTCTTTGCGGGTTACATCACACACCCGAATGTGGCGGGAGCAACCGTATTGAGCCTGGGGTGCCAGAATGCACAAGTGTCGATACTCCGTGATGAAATCGCGAAGCGCGACCCGCAGTTCGACAAACCACTTTATGTTTTTGAACAGCAACTGGTGGGCACAGAGACGGAGTTGCTTCGACAGGCACTGAAACACACCTTTGCCGGTTTAATGCAAGCCAACACCCAACGACGCCAGCCGGCACCGCTCAGTAAATTATGCGTCGGGTTGGAATGTGGCGGGTCCGATGGTTTTTCGGGTATATCCGCCAATCCGGCGTTGGGATATGTGTCGGATATGCTGGTGGCACTGGGCGGTTCGGTTATTCTGTCGGAATTTCCGGAACTGTGTGGCGTGGAGCAGGAGTTGAGCGACCGGTGCATCGACGAGGAGACGGCGTTGCGCTTCATGGAGCTGATGAAGACCTATAACGCAAGGGCAGAAGCGGATGGCTCGGGGTTCTACGCCAATCCCTCGCCGGGCAACATCCGCGACGGGCTGATTACGGATGCCATCAAATCGGCCGGTGCAGCAAAAAAGGGCGGTACGTCGCCGGTAGCGGCCGTGGTCGACTACCCCGGCGTAGCCAATAAGCCGGGCCTGAACCTACTGTGCACACCCGGCAATGACGTGGAAAGTACCACGGCCGAGGTTGGCGCAGGTGCCAATGTGGTGCTGTTTACCACCGGATTGGGAACACCTACCGGTAACCCGATTGCTCCCGTAATCAAGCTGGCGACCAATACGAAACTATACGAGCGGATGCCCGATATTATCGATATCAATTGCGGTACAATCATCGAAGGCGAACAAACAATCGAGCAGGCTGCACATACCATTCTCCGATACATCATTGATGTGGCGAGCGGTAACGTGCGGCCAAAGGCGGTACAACTGGGGCAGGACGATTTCATTCCTTGGCGCAGGGGGGTATCTTTGTGAATTTTGGATGAGAGACTTTAATTTACGACTGATAACTTATAATTTTATGACTAATGTCAGCAGAAAGACTGGCTGGTAAGACAGCAATTGTTACGGGAGGGGGGAGTGGTATTGGCCGTGCGATTAGCCAGCGGTTCGCTCAGGAGGGAGCAATCGTGCATATTCTCGAACTGAATATCGCAGCAGCGGAAGAACTGGCTGAGGCCATCCACGATTCGGGCGGGCAAGCAACGGTCCATAGGTGCGATGTAAGTGCGCAACAGGATGTCCGCGACGTCGTCAATGCCATCGGTCCGGTCGATATCCTGGTTAACAATGCCGGTATTGCACATGTCGGCAACCTGGAGCATACTTCGGAAGACGATTTCGACCGGATTATCCGGGTCAATGTCAAAGGGGCCTATAATGTTTTGCATGCGGTGGTACCGGTGATGAAGCAGCAAGGTGGTGGTGTTATCCTGAATATGGCCTCTATCGCGGCGATTGTAGGCATTACCGATCGGTTCGCCTATTCCGCGAGCAAGGGCGCTGTGTTGGCCATGACGTTGTCGATAGCCCGCGATTACCTGCATGAAGGCATCCGGTGTAACAGCATTTCGCCGGCACGTGTACATACCCCGTTCGTGGACGGCTTTATCGCCAGGAATTATCCCGGTAAAGAACGGGAAATGTTTGAAACGCTTTCCAAAAGCCAGCCTATCGGCCGGATGGCCCAACCCGAAGAAATCGCTTCCCTGGCATTGTACCTGTGCTCGGATGAAGCGGCTTTCATAACAGGTAATGACTATCCGATTGATGGTGGATTTGTAACATTGAATAATTGATTAGACCCTAGACAGCAGGCGGGGGTAGCAAATAGAAAAAAGCAAAAAAGAATGAAATTAATACGATACGGCGATTCCGGCCGTGAAAAAATAGGAGTACAACTGGATGGCGTGAATTATGATGTCTCCGCTTTTGGTGGCGATTATAACGAAGCATTTTTCGAGAACAATGGCCTCGCCCGGTTGAACGAATTCGTAAAGGCCAACGAAGGGAAATTAATCCAGGTACCGGAAGATGCACGGATTGGAAGCCCGATAGCGCGTCCCTCAAAGATCCTTTGCATCGGTCTCAATTATCGTGACCATGCCAAAGAAACAGGGGCTAAAATCCCCAATGAACCCATTATATTCATGAAATCCACAACGTCTTTATGTGGACCGTATGATGATATTGTAATCCCGAAAAATTCCACCAAGACCGACTGGGAAGTGGAGTTCGGCGTCGTCATTGGTAAGCGGGCATCCTATGTTTCCGAAACGGATGCATTTGACCACGTGGCAGGTTACGTGTTGCATAATGATGTTTCTGAGCGCGAATTCCAACTGGAGCGGGGCGGCACGTGGGATAAAGGGAAGGGTTGCGATACCTTTGCGCCAATCGGCCCTTTTTTGGCAACCAAAGACGAAATCGAAGACATCGACAATGTCCGGCTTTGGCTCACCGTGAACGGGACGACCTATCAGGATGGTACCACGCGCGACCTTATTTTCAACGTACCCTTTATTATCAGTTACGTGAGCCAGTTCATGACCTTATTACCCGGCGATGTGATTTCCACAGGAACGCCGGCCGGTGTTGGACTCGGCTTCAATCCACCGATCTACCTCAAACCCGGAGACGTGGTTGAGTTGGGTGCTGATGGATTGGGTATATCCCGGCAGGTAGTAAAAGCGTACGGGGGGTAATATTACGGCACGCATGGACCGCATCGATAGCCACCAGCACTTCTGGCATTACCATCCGACTAGGGATGCGTGGATTACCGACGATATGGTGGCTATCCAGCGCGATTTCCTACCGCCTGACCTGGAGCCGCTGTTGGACGCCAACGGTGTATCAGGGTGCGTGGCGGTGCAGGCCGACCAGTCGGAAGCGGAGACTTCATTGTTATTGGACCTAGCCGATCGGTATCCATTTATCCGTGGTGTTGTGGGGTGGGTCGATTTGCAAGCAGTGGACGTGTCCGGTCGGTTAGCGCATTTCAGCCGCCACCCCAAGCTAAAGGGCATTCGCCATATTGTACAAGCCGAAGAAGACCACCGTTTCTTGTTGCGGCCGGCATTTATGGCAGGCGTGGAAGCCTTGGCTGCCCATCGGCTTACCTACGACATCCTTGTAAAGCCACACCAACTCGATGCTGTTACCGAGTTTGTCGCCAGTTTCCCTACACAACCATTCGTTATCGACCACCTGGCCAAACCGTATATTAAAGCGGGCGTGTACCGGCCCTGGGCCGACCAGCTCGCGGCGATTGCCCGTTACGGTAACGTATACTGCAAGTTGTCGGGTATGGTCACTGAAGCCGATTGGCTCACATGGAAGCCCGCTGATTTTGAGTTCTACATCCAGCATATCCTCGATGTGTTCGGCGCCGGGCGCGTCATGTTCGGTTCCGATTGGCCGGTATGTAACGTCGCGGCGCAGTACGACGAGGTTGTGGGGTTGGTAGAGCAGGCCATTGGTCACCTGTCGCCTCATGACCAGGAATTGATTTGGCATCGGAATGCCGTGGATTTTTACCGCTTATAACATCATGGACTTAAAACTGAGAGAAAAGGTTATCATCGTGACCGGCGGAGCCAAGGGAATTGGCAGGGGAATTGTATTGGCGCTTGCCGAAGAAGGCGTCGTTCCTGTTATCGTAGGGCGCAAACAGGCCGATAATGACCTAGTGCGGCAGGAAGTGGAGGCTGCGGGCGGGCAGGCGTTTTGCGTGGAAGCCGAACTGACACGTCCCGAAGAATGCGCACGAGCAATAACCGAAACACTGGCACGTTTCGGTCGCATAGATGGCTTGGTAAACAATGCTGGGGTCAACGACGGCGTCGGATTGGAAAGCGGGGGCTATCAGCAGTTCGTCGATAGCCTACACAAGTCGCTGATCCATTATTACCTCCTGACACATCACGCACTGCCGGCATTGAAAGAAAGCAAAGGCAGTATTGTCAATATCGGCTCGAAAACTGCTGAAACCGGCCAGGGAAATACCTCAGGTTATGCGGCAGCCAATGGGGGACGGAATGCCTTAACACGGGAATGGGCCGTCGAGTTGTTGAAATACGGCATTCGCGTGAACGCCGTTATTGTGGCCGAATGTTATACGCCGCTATACGAAAGGTGGATAAAGACGTTACCCAATCCGGAAGAAACGCTGAAGAAAATTACGGAACGTATCCCCTTGGGGCACCGGATGACCACGACTGCGGAAATTGCCGACACTGTCGCATTCCTGTTGTCAGCACGATCGGGTCACACCACAGGCCAACTCATTCATGTGGACGGCGGGTACGTGCATCTCGACCGTGCAATCGATTAGGAGGTTACTCGACCACCACGCCCATTTTGCTGAATTTGTCAATGCGGTCGCTAACGAGTTGGTCGACTGTCTTCTTTTGAAGGGTAGCTAAGTCACGAAGTAGTTGCTGTTTTACCGATTCGGCGATTTCCTGTGGATTGTGATGGGCGCCACCAAGCGGCTCTTTGATGATGCCATCAATGAGACCGTTTTTTGACATGTCGGCCGCGGTCAGCTTCAGCGCTTCGGCAGCCCGTTCTTTATAATCCCAGCTGCGCCAGAGGATGGAGGAACATGATTCGGGTGAAATAACCGAATACCAGGTATGTTCGAGCATGTACACACGGTCACCCACACCGATACCCAACGCGCCTCCAGACGCGCCCTCTCCAATAATAATACAAATGATAGGTACTTTCAGTACGGCCATTTCCATGAGGTTTCGTGCAATGGCTTCGCCCTGCCCGCGCTCCTCCGCTTCTATTCCCGGGTAAGCACCCATGGTATCGATGAGTGTGACGACTGGCTTTCCGAATTTTTCGGCGAGTTTCATTAATCGTAATGCTTTGCGGTAGCCTTCGGGATTGGCCATCCCGAAGTTACGGAATTGCCGCTCTTTGGTATTCTTGCCTTTTTGATGTCCGATGACCATCACCGGCTGACCGCCAATCGTGGCAAATCCGCCAACCATTGCCTTGTCGTCGCGCACATTCCGATCGCCGTGAAGCTCAATGAAATCATCACAGATTAGGTTGACATAATCGAGGGTTTGGGGCCTATCCGCGTGACGCGACATTTGTACCTTTTGCCAGCCTGTCATATTATTATATATGTCGTGCCTGGTTTTTTCCAGTTTATCCTGCAGTTCCGCCAGGGTAGCACTCATGTCTACCTTTGTCTTGTCGGCTACTTGGTTTACCTTTTCAATCTGCATCAGCAGATCGGCAATAGGCTTTTCAAAATCAAACGTTGTTTCCATACATGCGGTGTTGCAAAATCGGGGCTAAGTTAGGGAATTGTCGCGACTATTTAAAAATGCAGAACAGTAGGCAATGGCTTGGTTTTTGCGATAATTTGTGCTGTTCATTAAAATCAACACATTTCGATCGCGTCTATGGTTAAATCCATTACCTTTTATCTGCTGTTATCGTTTATAATTATCGGTGCTAGCCGGGCAGATACGTATCCCGGTGTATTATTCGAAAACAGTATAGTCAGCGGCAATTACATGAATAGCCGTGTCTACCACGATGACCGTAGTTGGGTGGAAAATGTAACCGGAAGGCTTCCCGTATCGGATTCCATTTTCTTCACCCCGGGCAATTCCCTGTCGTTGAAATATACGTCTGCCGAAAATGGCTCTTGGGAGACCCAAGTGACGTTCTCCGAAACCGCGACCCGCTATGCGCCGGATAAGGCCGATGTGCTGACATTCAAATTATATGTGGTCTCCGATATGCTAAGCGAGATGCTGCCCAGATTGGCTTTACGCCATAACGATACCGTAAGCCGGGTCCTCGAATTGGCAGACTATATCGATGACTTCCGTACGAACATGTGGCTCGACGTCCGTGTGCCGGTAAATGCATTTGGGGTACCCAATGAAGGTGCTATTGATGGTATCCAGCTTTCCCAAGGGCAGACAGACACAAACACCCATTGGTTGTATCTTGATCAAATCGAGTTTGTTTCGGCAAATCCGCCGCGGGTTAAACTGTCATCGCCGGCGGTGCTTGCATCTGCAACGGGCTTTGATCAGCATGTCGATCTCACCTGGCAGCTACCGCTCACACCGAGCATCCGGTACATCAAGATTTATCGTTCCGAAGATAATGAGCATTTCGAACCGATAGCGATTCGGCCTATATTCGTTCAGAAATACACCGATTTTGTGCCTTATCCGGAAAAAACATATTTCTACAAGATTGCCTGGGTAGATTATGATTACCTCGAATCACCATTTTCTGAGGTGATTGAGGCAACAACCCATACAGCCAGCGACAGTGAATTGCTGGATTTCATACAAGCGGCACATTTCAATTATTTTCTTGAACGTACGGAAATAAACAGCGGCATGCACGCCATCCACTTTGGTGTAGACGATGCCACGGTGTCGGTTATGGAAACCGGGCTGAGCGTGTTGTCGTACATCGTGGGCGTGGAACGGGGTTTTATATCCCGCAAGGCGGCAATCGGCCGGTTAAGGCGTATTGTTGACTTCCTGAGTAAAGTGGAACGCTATCATGGCGCTTTTCCAGGTAAAATTGACGGACGCACCGGCAGCGGGGTTTTCACGATAGATAGTGTGCCAGAGGGCGATCTGGAGGCCACCTCTTTCCTGATGCAGGGCCTGCTTGTTGCGGAACAGTATTTGGGCGCGGATAGTGGGCGGGTCGGCGCTCTTACAGCCGAAATTGATACGCTATGGCGCGGTGTTGAATGGGATAAATTTGTTGTTGCCGGTCAGGAGAACATTCTCCTGGATCGCTGGTCGCCGGTTTCCGGATTCCGTGGCGCGCGCCCGATGGGTGGATTCGGTAAAGATTTCATCAGTTACATCCTGGCTTTGGCATCGCCGGAGCACGCGCTGCCTCCGGGCGCTTATGGTGGGGGGTTGGGCATACCGAGGGAATTGATAGATTCCACTTATGCCATGGAATTGACGGCGAATGACTCGTTTGCTGTCGATGTAGGAAACGGCGGGTACAGGGTTTTGCCGGATTATCGAGAATTTTCTTATACGGCAGATACCACGATATATGGTTTGCCCATAACCGTAGGGTCGGTTGATACAACATTACTGGAAGCGTATGTCCCATTCTTTGCGTTCGATCCACGGGGTAAGCGCGATACGTTTACGAATTATTTTACCAATAATGTGAATCTTACCAACGCCATCCGGCGGCGCGACAATGAACGGGGCTACGGAGGCTTTTCCACGACCATATGGGGTGCAAACGTTATTGGTGCGGACTCGTCGGGAAACGTATATGCCATTAATCCGGCTGTGCCGACCGCAAGTTACGCGTATTCGCCGCGAGCAGCATTGCAGTCGATTCGTGCTTTGTATGAGGGCTATGGCAATATGCTCTTTACCGAATATGGGTTCCGCAAGTGGGTTGCTCCGGAAAGGAATGCGGTAGCGGAAGGGTATGATGCGCTGAACCAGGCGGCCGTCGTGGTGATGATTGAGAACGGGCGTAGCGGCTTGATATGGGATCTTTTTGCCAGTTGCCCAGCCATCAAAAAGGTTATTGAAGATCATTTTACCACTGAATAAATTATTTTAAATTACCGTTATAAATATGAAAAAATACGTTATCCTTTCGCTTCTAGCCGTTGCTTCGACAACACTCTTCTCGTGCAAAAACAAGAAGATGGCGGTCAACCCCGGCGCCCAGGTGTCCATTGACGGTACGCGAGACGGCTTGCAGCATGTGCAGCGCGATTTTGAGGATGCTGCCATGACCGATCGCGGCATCATGGTGACGTTTGATTCGGACGTGCTATTCCCCCTCAATTCGTCTTACCTGACCGATCAGGCCAAGGGTGAAATCGATAAATTGATCAACCTGCTGGCCGACTATCCGGAGGCTTCGCTGATTGTAGATGGCCATACCGATGCGACCGGAACGGAGGAGTACAATCAGTGGTTGTCTGAAAAAAGGGCGGAGTCGGTAAAGGCGTACATCGCTGACCATGGCATCGGGGCCAATCGGATTACAATCAATGGGTATGGTCAGGCCAAGCCGATAGCGGCTAACAATACCAAAGAGGGCCGCGAGCAAAACCGCCGCGTGGAGGTGACCATCGTTTCCCCAAAGAAATAACGGGGTTAGGTTGCTGACGTATTCAGTTTAGCTGCTTTTACTGGGCTGCCATAGAAGGTTTCTGCTCTTTCCTCAAAATCGGCCGCATTGTCCGTGGTGAAGAAACTGATATTCCCACCTTGACTACACAGTTGTTCCACTTGGGGGTGCCGCAACAGGTAATCTGCAAGGCTATCGGCCACCAGTTCGCCTTGCGAAAGGAGACGGATGTGTGCCGGAAGGAAGCGCCTTATCACGGGGGATAACAGTGGATAGTGAGTGCATGCAAGTACAACGGCATCGATATGCGGCGATTGTTTGAGGAGCCTATTGATTTCCCGCTCCACAAAAAAGGCGGTGCCGGCCGAATCCAGTTCGGCATTTTCGACCAATGGTACCCACAACGGGCAAGCCTGTTGGTATACGGATATGTCGGGGAAGAACTTCTGGATTTCTATGGGGTATGACATCGACTTTACCGTGCCCGGTGTGGCCAGGATACCTACATGCCCCGTTTCTGTATAGCGTTCGATTACCTCTGTGGTAGGCCGGATAACACCCAGCACCTTGCGCAGGTCGGGCTGCTGCGGCAGGTCGAGCTGCTGGATGCTGCGGAGCGCCTTGGCGGACGCCGTGTTGCAGGCCAGAATCACCAAATGGCAACCCATCTCAAAAAGCTTTTCCACGCACTCCTTTGTGTAGGCATATACCGTTTCGAACGACCGCGTACCGTAGGGCACCCGTGCATTATCACCCAGGTACACATAATCGTACCGGGGCAGCTTGCGCACGATGTCACGGAATACTGTTAGTCCTCCATAACCCGAATCAAATATACCTATCGGACCCATTGTCTCCTGTCTTCATTTATTTTAACAAATATGGCTTTTCTTTATAGGTTTTCCACAAAAATTCGCCAAATAAGGTGTTTGACCAGGCAAACCATGAGCGCGTGAATTTCTCAGGGTTGTCTTTGTGGAATGATTCGTGCATGAAACCGGTGCCCCCGTGCGTACGTTTCAGTAAATCGAGGCATTTTTTTATCTCTGCATCATCAGTGGCGGTCAGCCCACGCATCGTAATGCCCATTGGCCAAATCATATCCCGGCCGATGTGCGGCCCCCCAATCCCTTCGGCTGCGGTACCTTTAAAGAAGAAAGGATTGTCGGCCGATAATACGTAATCGCGCGTGCGTTGGTATATGGCATCACTCACATCAACTGCGCCAAGGTAGGGGAGCGAAAGCAAGCTAGGGATGTTCGCATCGTCCATCATCATATAACTTCCGAAACCGTCCACTTCATATGCATATATCCGGCCATGTATCGGGTGGTCTACAATGCCGTATGTTTTGACTGCCTGTTCCACTTCGCTGGCCAGTTCGAGCAGTTCGAGCGCTAACGCCTGTTCATTGGCGATATTGGCCACCATTTCGGCCGATTGGCGCAGGCTGACGACGGCAAACAGGTTGGACGGGATAAGGAACGAAAAGATCGTCGCATCGTCGCTCGGCCGGAAACCGGAGCAGATCAGGCCTACGGGATTAACCGGATAGCCGTAGCCATCTACCTGGAGCGTGTCGGAGCCACGGGCCGTGGTGCGTTCAAACCGGTAAGGACCGAGGTTATCTTTCCGCTGCTGCTCTTTGAATGTTTTCAGGATGTTCCCCTGTGCGGTCAGCCATGCGCTGCCAAAGGGCGCCGTGTCATCGGTTGCCTTCCAATAGGCATACGCCAGGCGGATGGTGTAGCAAAGTGAATCAATCTCCCATTTCCGTTCATGGATGCCGGGTTTCATGTCGGTGTGGTCACTGCCCCATTCCCCCACTTTTGTGGGATCGTTGTAAAACGCATTGGCATAAGGATCGATATTGATGCATTCGCTTTGCTTGTTAACCAGGCCGGCAATAAGCCGTTGCAATTGCGGATCGTCCGCCATGAAAGGCAGGTACGGCCATACCTGTGCACAGCTATCGCGCAACCACATGGCGTCGATATCGCCGGTAATGACATACGTATAAGGCGTCCCGTCCTTTTCTTCGGTGTAGACCGTCGTGTCAAGCGTGTTGGGAAAGCAATTTCCGAAAAGCCAGCCCAATTCCTTATCAGTGGTGAATTGCCCGAATTCCTGGATAGCCTTCTCAATGGCGTCGCTTGAAAAATGCCGTTCGCTTTGCGGAACACGGACGGTTGGAAACTTCTGCGAGGATGAGGCCAGCGAAAATTTGCCGGCCAGTAAGCCGGCTCCCAACAAAGAGGAATTCCGGATGAATGTACTTCGTTTCATGAGCTATCTTATTTGGTTTGTTACCGCGCATACCGTAAACCGATGTTTGCGCGTTGCAATATGCAAAAAAAAGCAGCAGCATGTTAAATCTATTGTGGCTCAATTCTTGGTTAGCAAATACTATCTTTGCTGACTGACTTATACACGATGGATAAACGTTTCGACTTTCCTAACTGCCGGCTGCTGTTGGCTATTGCCTTCGTTTGCGTGTTTGCGCATCGTGGGGCGGCCCAAGCCACATACCAGCCCTATTCTTATCATTTTTACCAAAAGCTGAACAGTACGCTATACCACACGGATACACGTATGCACACCGCTGTGAAGCCTATGATCATGGGCGATGCACTGAAATCGCGATATGATTCGCTGATGCAGTTGGGGGTACAGGAACGATCGTCCTGGGGCGGACGGAAATTATACAATGAACATTTAATTGAAGTAAAAGACGATGATTATACCTTTTACGCCGATTTCCTGCCCGATTTTCAGATAGGCAGGGATTTTGCCGGGGGTGGGCGAACCACGTGGCTCAACACCCGGGGGGCGCAGGCTGGTGTGACCATACAAGACAAGTTTTCGCTGTACCTGAATTTCTTCGAAAATCAAGGCGTATTTCCGGATTACGTAGACCAGTACGTCTTCACTAATGCGGTTATGCCTGGTCAGGGGTACGGTAAATCCATGCCAGATAACCCCCGCAAAAAGGATTGGATGTACGGATCGGCCGTGGCTTCCTATACGGTCAATGATTACCTGAACGTTACGTTGGCCTACGACAAGAACTTCATTGGCGACGGGTACCGGTCGTTGCTGCTGTCAGATGCTTCGTCCAATTATACGGCATTGAAATTAACGGGCAAGCTGGGCAACGTGCAATACATGAGCATGTGGGCCTATATGCTTGACCCGATGCACCCACGCTCCCTTGACTCGATGAGCCGCGCGGGCGATAACTGGAAATGGGGTGCTTTTCAGTACCTCGATTGGAATGTAACCAATCGGTTTTCCGTGGGGCTTTTTCAATCGGTGGTATGGGGCGCAAGAAACGCTGCTGGCCGGCGCGGATTCGATTTCAATTACCTCAATCCCATCATTTTCATGCGACCGACAGAACTGACCAATACCTCGTCGCCCGATAAGATGCACCTCGGGTTGAATACCAAATACAAGGCCCTGCGGAATCTCACGGTGTACGGCCAGTTTCTGCTGGGCGAATTTACCGCGAAGGAGTTTTTCTCCGGCAATGGTCATGTGAACAACAAGTGGGCGGCACAGTTCGGCTTCCGCGGGTTTGACGCCTTCGGTATTAAAGACTTGAACTTCCTCGCCGAATATAACACAGCCCGCCCTTATACCTACTCCCATTTTGATCCGGTGAGTAATTACAGCAATTACGGTCAGTCGCTAGCCCATCCGTGGGGTGCTAATTTCCGGGAATTGGTCGGTATACTCAACTATTCCTATAACCGGTTCGATTTCTCTTTCCAAGGTACATGGGGACAGTACGGCACAGACCCCGATTCGATTACCAACTATGGTGGTGATATCTTCAAATCGTACAGCACCCACTTACAGGTATATGACAACCGTATCGCACAGGGTGTGCGCAATAACCTGCTGTATGCCGATGGGCGCATATCATACTTATTCAATCCTAAATATAACCTGCGGGTAGAGGCGGGGGCGATATACAGGCGGCATGGGGTGCCCGAGCAGGGTAAGCACCACCAAACAGGCATGCTTACGCTTGGTTTGCGTGCTTCGTTCCGCAATTTGTATTACGATTTTTAAACAGTACATTGAGTTATCTCCACTTTTTTTTGGATATTGCATGGCTATGAGCAGGATCATCATCATCAATGGCCCCAACCTGAACTTGCTGGGTGTGCGGGAAAAAAGTATTTATGGCGAGCAGCGCTTCGAGGATTATTTCGAGACGTTAAAAACGCAATACCCGCAGGTGGAGTTGTCCTATTTCCAGAGCAACCATGAGGGAGCGCTAATCGATAAAATCCACGAGGCGGGCTTTTCGGCCGATGGGATTGTATTAAATGCAGGGGCTTACACGCATACGTCGTTGGCGATTGCAGATGCTATTGCGGCTGTGACCGCGCCTGTCGTTGAGGTGCATATTTCCAATGTTTATGCCCGGGAGTCGTTTCGCCACCATTCATACCTGGCTAAGAACTGCAAAGGAGTTATTTGTGGCTTTGGCCTTGATGGCTATCGCCTGGCGGTAATGGGTTTACTGACAAGATAAGCATAGCTAGGCTGGCGCAACCTGCCATCACTGCGGCCATGGGTATGGTGGTTCCGTTGTGGAAATAACTCACCAACCCCGAAGACAACGCCCCGCAGGCCATCTGTAAGCTGCCCAATAACGCTGAGGCGCTACCTGCCAATTTACTGAACGGACCGAGAGCCAATGCAGAGGTGTTGGGAAAAACAAATCCCTGCGAACCGAGGAACAGGAAAATCAACCCGACCATCACATACAGATTGATATAGTCGATGAGGCAAAGGACCATTAACAGCAGTCCGATGAACGATTGTACGATTAAGGCTATTCTTGCAATTCGCTCACTGGTGTATTTGGTGAGCAGATACCGGTTCAGCTGGCTTGCCGTAATCAGTGCTGAAGCAATCAGTGCAAATACCAACCCGTATTGACCTTCATCGAGCCCGTACAACGTGATCATCACATAGGGCGACCCCGCCAGATAGGCATAAAGCCCCGAAGAGGCAAGTCCGCCAGCAAATGCATACGTGATGAACTGCCGGTTACGGAAAACCTGCCAATACGAACGGGTTATCGGTCGTGGTAGCAGGGACATCTCTGGGTTCGGACCTTTGCTTTCCGGTAAGAAAAAAATCACCGCCGCCAGGATGCCGGTGGTGATCAATGCGAGTACCACGAATATGCCATGCCAATCCCAGTGTGCCATAACGAAACTGCCTACCGTAGGGGCAAGGATGGGGGAGATGCCGATGACCAGCATTAGCATGGAGAAAACCTTCGCGCTTTCGGTGGGCCCGAAGAAGTCACGCACCATGGCCCGCGAAGCGACCATCCCGCCACAACTACCCAACGCCTGTATAAAGCGGTAGGCGATGAGGTGATCCGCATCGTTTGTCAGGGCGCAGCTTACCGATGCAACGATGTAGATGACCAAACCCACGATTAAGGGTATCTTCCGCCCGAATCGGTCGAGCAGGGGGCCGTAAATGATTTGTCCGGAAGCAATGCCGATGAAGAAGGATGTGAGCGACAGCTGGATATGCGCTACCGTGGTCTCCAGGCTCGCCGCAATGGCATCAAAACCCGGAAGGTACATGTCGATGGAAAACGGCCCGATAGCCGCGAGTAATCCGAGTGTGATAAAAATAAAAAACCGATGCCGTTGTGCAACTGTCATGAAGGCCGCAAAAATAACGCTTTGGTTTTGTTCTTTTGTACCCCTATTGTAAAAAACGTCGAGTGCCCATCATAGGCCCCGGTTTAGTTTTTCCGGGCGACCGTCGTAGGTCTTTGCGGACGAACCATCAAATAGATACCCAAAGCGACAAACGGGAGGCTCAGCAGTTGGCCCATGTTAAACTTCATCCCTTCTTCAAATGCCTCCTGGTTTTCTTTAAGAAATTCCAGTGCGAATCGGGCTCCGAAGAGGAGTATTAAAAACACGCCGAACAGGAAGCCCGGTTTCAATTGTGGTTTGCGGTGGTATATAATCCACAATAAAATGAAGATTAAGATGTAGCAGATTGCCTCATATAATTGCGCAGGGTGGCGTGGAACCGCATCGATACGCTCAAATACGACGGCCCACGGTAGATTTGAAGGCAACCCGATAATTTCAGAATTGAAAAAGTTGCCGATACGGACGAACGCTCCGGCCAGCGGGATAACAATAACCAGCCTATCGGTGAGCCAGAGGAAGTTGGTCTTTGTTTTGCGACAGAAAAGGAAAATGGCTATCAATATCCCCAGTGCGCCACCATGACTGGCTAACCCGTGGAATCCGGTGAGCATGAAATTACCGTTGGCATCAAAGGTATAGGGCAGTATCATTTCAAGGGGATGGTCCTTGTAGTAATCGAACTCGTAGAATAGGCAATGCCCCAATCGTGCGCCAAGCAGCGTACCAATGAAAATGTAGATACTCAATTGGTCCAGCAACTCCTGCGACTTATTCTCCCGCTTGAAAATGTGCAGCATCAGCACATAACTGCTGATGAAAGCCAGTAGAAAACACAAGGTGTAATACCGTACTTCAAAACTGCCAATGCTGAAAATTTCAGGCCTTACATTCCAGTGAATTACCGCTAATATGCTGTCTATCATGGTTATGATATGTTTAGGTTGGTAAATATAGCGTTATCCCCCGACAATCGGCAAACCAACTTCAAAATTGTGGGGGCATCCATACGCCCTTTAAATGACCAAATCAATCTCCGGTTGTTGAATAAGTGTTAGGCCGTCGTTGATTAATTTGCCGAGCCCGGGCTGGTTTTCGGACTTATCTAGGAGCCATGCCTCGATTTCATCGGCGACAGGGGAAGCATTGTCGTGATGTTTGAGCACTTCCAATAATTCCAATGCGCACAGCCAATCGTTGGGGTAATCGTGTTTTATGCTCGACCAGATAGGCACCAGTGCCTTTTCATCCTGGCCCGATTCGCGCACCTGGCGTACGGCAGCATAGAGCCGATGGAGCTGCTTCGTGTGCTCCGGATAGCCGCTCACGGGTGTGTATTCCTTAGAAATTAACGACACCTGCTCAAAAGCATCCTTATCGGCTGCGCCACAGAAGACGGAAACGATACGGTCACCGACCGCCATGTCGTAGCTGCCCCAGTCTGGTTTGAAATACACTTCATTCGTGCGGTTGTTTGTTACGGTACAATAACGGAACGTAATGAGTATGATTTTTCCGCTCGCGCGGGTGATGCCGGCCACATCTCCTATCACGGCGATGCCCGTATCGAATACAAGCGACACCGCGGCCCGGGGGCGTAATCCGATGTTATCCAGTTCTACATCCGAAAAATCTTCCAACCGCTTGTTTTGTCCCACCAAGCGGCCTACGGGAGAGCCGAAGCCGTGGGCATGTTCCGTTTTACTATGGCCGTCCAACTGCCGATGGTCAGCCGCCAATGCAGTGGCTCCTTTTGTTTGCAGGTAACCGTCGTCGCCGGTTTCGGTAAATACACCGGATACCTGTAGCCCTGAACTGTAAACAGCCGTACAGACATTCTGACATTCGATGGCTTTAGCGAGACTCGCGTTGCCGCCAATCCGGAATGCCATGGAGTCGGCAAATTGTTCAAGTACACTGAGCAGGTGTTCGAAAGTCGGCGTTACGAACAATTGGGGTTGGGGCTTGGTAATGTCGTAGGGATAGTTGACCGTTTCCAACGAGTAAGGCAGTTTGGGCACATCGGAGTGCATGCAAGACGCGCTTTCGCCGATAGACGACAGCAAGCCCGCTCCGTAGATTTTAGGATTGTCGAGCGATCCGATAAGCCCATATTCTACGGTCCACCAGTGGAGCCTGCTCAATAGTGCCATTTCCGATGGCTCACCCATGTCGCGCTGTATTTGTTCAAGCGCCGATTCCGCCACCTCGATTTCATGAGGCGTTGCGTCGTCGCTTTCCTTCAGGATAGACAGTTTGCGTATGGCCTCATACTGCTCGAAATCGCGGAACGAAAACATAGCCTTGCTTCCGATTTCGCCAAAATAGCTCAGGTACCTGGCATAGTCAGGTTCGGCAATGATGGGTGCGTGGCCACTGGATTCATGGATGATATCGGGGGCAGGGGTATATTCGATATGTGCCAGCTGGCGGATATCGGCAGCGATGACGAGTACGTGATGTGCCTGAAATTCCATAAAAGCCACCGGTGGAATGAACCCATCGACAGTAGCCGCCCCCCAACCTATTTTTCGAAGATTGTCATTCATGGCTTGCAGGTCGGGGATACGCTCAATGCTCAATCCGGCGGCTCGCAGGCCGGGGATATAGGGATAATAAGCTACGTCCTTGAGGTAACTGTAGTTCTGGCGCATCACATAGCGCCACACGGCCTGATCTACCGGCGTATAACGTTCATAGTGCTGCTCCACGATGTATTGCCTGAGGTGGGAGGGGAGCCGCTCAAGAATCGGGTTTCCGTAGGTGTTCATCATTTCATTCTGTGTACACCGTAAAGATAAGAAATTGAACGGACTAGGAAAACTGCTATAGTTTCTGTCCCGCCTTCACTTTCCGTTCCTTCTTTGTCTGCTGTTTGAGGATGTATTGTTTTTCGAGGAAGGCGATAATTTCGCCTGCAATATCCTTGTTGGTTGCTTTTTCAATGCCTTCCAGGCCGGGCGATGAATTGACTTCCAGCACAAGGGGGCCGCGATCCGAAGGCAGCATATCTACGCCACAAACGGTAAGCCCGAGTTCCCTCGCTGCGCGTATGGCTGTCTCGCGCTCGGTTTTATTCAGCTTAATGAGTTCGGCCGTGCCACCGCGATGCAGATTGGACCGGAACTCTCCTTCTTTGGCGGTGCGGCGCATGGCACCTACCACCTTGCCATCAACCACAAACGCGCGGATGTCCGTACCCCGCGACTCCTTGATGTATTCCTGGATAAGGATGTTGTTGCCTAAGCCATAAAATGCTTCGATAACCGAC